>OCHJ01000954.1_pt1 | contig 27185 bp, 24 predicted proteins | sample 1538381 | NCBI WGS metagenome assembly OCHJ01 (sample SAMN04571688, study PRJEB22368) | human gut metagenome | biome: human gut; material: stool | host: Homo sapiens | place: Luxembourg | collected 2012-06-29 | reverse complement strand
CCATTGGGTCTTTGACTTTAAATATTGATATATTACCACTTGGAGCAACTTTTTTCTTATTTTCACTAAACTGTAACAATCAATTTACAAACAATAATACTTGTAACAATTCCTACAAAATCTGCAATTAAAGCCGCACACAAAACAAATCTTGTTTTTTTGATTCCAACAGAACTTGTATAAACAGCAATTGTATACACCGTTGTTTCAGTTGACCCCATAATAGTAGAAGCCATAAGTCCAATTCTAGAATCAACTCCAAAATTTTTCATAATATCAGTAGCAACAGCTATTGAACTACTTCCAGAAATTGGTCTAATCAAAGCCAATGGCAAAATTTCAGTTGGAAAATTAACAATATTAAAAAAAGGCGTTAGAAAATTAACAATTAAATCAATTATTCCCGAACTTCTCAAAGCTCCTATCGCTACAAACAGTCCAACTAATGTAGGAAAAATACTTATAACAACTCCTATCCCCTCTTTTGCCCCATCTAAAAAAATATCAAAAACTTTTTTTCTCTCTATCACACCATACAAAACAATAAAAACTATCATTAAAGGCATTGCTAAATTTGAAAAAAATTCAATAAATTTCACTATTTTCCCCCCTGTAATCATTATTTACCTAATTTTATAAAAATTTTAGTCGCAGTAATTCCAGCAATAGCCGCACAAATTGTAGCAATCCAAACAGGAACAATAATAGCAGTTGGACTATTTGATCCTAATGAATTTCTTATTGCAATAACAGTAGTTGGTATAATCTGAATTGAAGCAGTATTCAAAACTATAAATGTTGCCATTTCATCTGTTAAAACTTTTTTATTTTTATTTTCTTCTTGCATTGATTTCATAGCTTTAATTCCGCAAAGGTGTAGCAGCATTTCCCAACCCCAAAACATTTGCAACAACATTCATAGAAATCTCTTGATAGATTTTACTATCTTTACTTAAATTCGGAAACAACCATCTCATCAGTGGCTTTAAACAATTGGTAATCTTTTTCATTGCTGATGTTTTTCCGGCAATCTGCATTATTCCATTCCATAAACACATTGTTCCAAGTAAAGTAATACATAAACTGACCGCTAAGTTAGTACTTTCAAATATAGAATTATTTAATTCTTTTAAATTACCAGAAAAAATTGCAAATCCAATAGACACAACTAAAAAAGCAGGCCACAAAATATTCAACATTTTTAATCACCTACATAATTTTATTAATTGTTTTAATTTTTTATTACATTAGAATTGACCTTCTGTGTCATTTGTGTTATATTAAATGTATAATCGCTATTGGATTTGCAAAAAGTAACATTAAGGAGGAAAAACATGAAAGCTACTGGAATAATAAGAAGGGTTGATGAGCTTGGAAGAGTTGTTATACCTATTGAAATTAGGAACCAATTCAATATTGTTGAAAAAGACCCTATTGAAATTTATGTAGACGATTCTTCAATTATACTAAAAAAATATGAACCCAATTGTGTTTTCTGTGGAAATACAAATGATTTAATAGAATACAAAGGTAAACTTGTATGTGAAAAATGTTCAAAAGAATTAAACATATTACATGAAAAAAACAAATAGTTGTCAATAAGGTGTCAAACCTTTTGACAACTATATTTTTATATAAATTTTTGATATACATCATTTTTATTCATATTTCTATCCTTAGCAATTTTCTTTATTATTTCTTTTTTAGTAAGTCCTTGATTTTCATAAAATTTATAATGTTCCTCTAATGTAAGATTATTTAAAGAATTTTCTTCTTCACAATCATTGTTTCCTTCTATTATTAAAACAATTTCACCTTTTAGATTTTCAGATTTTGAAATAATTTCATCTATATTTCCTCTAATAAATTCCTCATGTATTTTTGTAATTTCCCTTGCCAATGTAAGCATTCTTTCTTCTCCTAAAATCTTTTTTAAATCATTTAAAGTAGTTTCCAACTTATGTGGTGCTTCATAAATTATAATTGTTTTATTAGATTTTTCAATTTCCTCTAATTTCTTTTTTCTCAATTTTTTATTCAAAGGTAAAAATCCCAAAAAAGTAAATTCTTTTGTATCAATTCCTGAACAAATTAAAGAATTTATCATTGCACAAGCCCCTGGAATTGGTATTATTTTTATTCCAAGCTCAATACATTTTTTTATAACTTCTTCTCCTGGGTCACAAATTCCAGGTGTTCCAGCATCAGATACTAATGCTATATTTTGTCCCTCTTGTAATTTTTCTATTAACACATCTGACTTTGTTTCCTCATTATGTCTATGATAACTTATCATTGGTTTTGATATTTCTAGATGATTTAATAATTTTAAAGTATGACGTGTATCTTCTGCTGCAATTAAATCAACATCTTTTAATACTTTTATTGCCCTTATTGTTATATCATCCAGATTTCCTATTGGTGTTGCCACTATATATAAAGTTCCATTTTTCATATTTTATTTCATCCCTTCATTAAAATAAATAATTTTTAAAATTATTGCTTTTCACATATATTTGAATCATTTCCTAAATTCTTTACATGATTTTTATTATAAATTTTATAAATTTCTTCTGTATATTCTCCCTCATTATCATAGATATAAAGATTTTCTCTGAATTTTAAAAATGGTTTTGCATTTTTTACTCCCTTTACTAGTACTAATTTAGGTGATTCTCCATTATGTGAACAAACAAATCTTATTTCTTTTGGCTCAATTTTATATTGCCTCATATAAGATAATATATCAACTAATCTTTCTGGTCTATGCACCATATAAAATTCTCCTTTATCCTTTAATAACTTATTAGATATTTTTATGTAATCCTCTAATTTTGCCAAAACTTCATGCCTTGAAATAATCTTTTTTTCTTCATCATTCAAAATTCCAGTATTTTCTTTTTTATAAGGTGGATTTGTAACTATTGCATCAAAAGAATTTCTTCCATATAACTTATCTAAATTTATAATATTATCATTCAATATTTCAAATTTATCTTCTAAATTATTTAGTTTAGCACTTCTTTTTGCCATATCTGCAACTTCTTCTTGTACTTCTACACCTATTATTTTGCTTAGATTTGTTTTCCCACATAATAAAATTGATATTATTCCTGTTCCTGTTCCTAAATCTAATACTTTTGCATTATTTTTTATGTTTTTAGAAAAGTCTGATAATAATACCGCATCTATTCCAAAACAAAATCCTTGTGTATTTTGTATTATTTTTAAATTCTTAAATTCTAAGTCATCAATTCTTTCATTTTCTTTCAATTCTACTTCCATAATTTTCTCTTTCTTTATTTTATTCTTATTATAAAATATTACAACAATTTTGCACAAAAAACAAGATTTTGATAAAAATATTGGTATTACTAAGTTCTTCGATAATAATTTTGAAGTATTATCGAAGAACCTTCCTAAATTGTAATAATTTCTCATTCACTATTTTATTATTATTTCAATACTATATTATAAATATTTTATACAAAAAGGATGTGTTTATATGCCAACTTTATATAGATGTGAAAAGCCTATTCCTTCTCCACCTCTTCATAAACCAAAACCACCACCTCCACCAAAAAAACCTTCTCCTCCAAAAAAGAAAAAATTAAATTTTAAAACTTGTAAAAAAAATACAATAAATTCATTAAATGAAGTAGAACATTTTTTAAATGATTTTCAAAATTTTTGGGATTATATTAGATTATATAAGAATTTTTCAACAATTTTTAATAGAAATAAAAAACATTAATATTATAATTTAAAATTATAATATTTTACAAATTAGTTTATATTTATTAACTATTGACAATTAAAAAATTTTATATTAATATTAAATCGCCGACTTGCTTAGTGGCAGGAAGGAGGTTGCAAAATTGCACGATTTAATAAAATTGCTTAAACTTATATTAATTTACTATATTGTAAAACATTTAAGTGAATAGCACATAAAAAGACTAGGAATGCTTTGGTTGGCTCCTAGTCTTTTAAGTTGCATTATTTGCACGATTAATTTGCAATTGCTAAATATATATTAGCACATAATATAATATATGTCAAATTTAATATTTTTATGAAAAAAGCTTTGTATATTATTTTTTTATTTTCTAACATAAAATTCCTCAAAATCACTACAATTCTGTCCGTTAACCAAAAATTTAACCTTATTAACCTCATTTAACTCTGTAACAGTATTAACAATAGAATAAATCAAATTATTTTTAAGCATACTATCATCTTTACTATAATTCAAAATTTCAGACGAAAAATCCAAAGTTAAGCACTCTTTATCCAAAGAAGCATTAAGAAGTTTAGTATTCTCTGGAATAACAACCTTTAATTTATCATTTTTAGGACCAGAAACCAAAAGTTCAATCAAAACACTATAAGGTGATTTAATTAAATCTTTTACATTAACAAGTCTTGCCTCTGGCTTCAAAAGTCCTGTTTCCTTATCTGTAAAATATAAACTCACAATTGTTTCTCTTGACTGTTCATCTGATATTTCCTCTTGTGGCACATATTCATCACTAATCTCATTACTCTTCTTTTGTTTAACAATCTTAATTGCAAAATATCCTATCACTACAATTAAAATTACTGAAATTATAAATAAAATCAAAATTTTTTTATTTTTCATAGTCTCCTCCCTACTTCCTTTATTGTTTATATTCAATACTATTATTTGTTTGTCCAAAATATGCAAAAAGATTTGTATCAAAAACAAAAAAGTCTTTATTATTTCCATATTTTAACATTTGACAAATAGGCATTTTGCGTATAAAATTAGGGTGTAAAAATTATTGTAAAAACTAGATAGCCCTAACACAAAACAATAATTATACAAGGGATGTTTATACGAGCGAGAGGAGAAATTAAATATGAATAAAACTTTACACGTAGGATTAGACGTAGGCTCAACAACCGTAAAAATAATAGTAATGGATGAAAATCAAAACACAATATATAAAGACTATCAAAGACACTTTTCAGATACCAAAAATACAGTTTGCAATGTACTAGAAAACTTAGCAAAAATGTATCCAGAAAACTCATTTACAATAGCACTTACAGGTTCTGGTGCAATGTCAGCAAGTAAATTCTTAGGCGTAGAATTCATACAAGAAGTTGTATCATGTAAAAGATCTGTTGAAAAATATATTCCACAAACAGATGTAGTAATTGAACTTGGTGGAGAAGATGCAAAAATCATATATTTTGGAAAATCAATTGAACAAAGAATGAATGGAACATGTGCAGGTGGAACAGGTGCATTTTTAGACCAAATGGCATCACTTTTACACACAGACACAGCCGGTCTAAATGAACTTGCAAAAGACTACAAAACAATATACCCAATAGCTTCAAGATGTGGAGTTTTTGCTAAAACAGATATCCAACCTTTAATAAATGAAGGAGCAGAAAAAGCAGATATAGCCGCATCAATCTTCCAAGCTGTTGTAAATCAAACAATTAGTGGATTAGCTTGTGGAAGACCAATTAGAGGAAATGTTGCATTTTTAGGTGGTCCTTTAAGTTACTTACCAGAATTAAGAAAAAGATTTATAGAAACACTTAATTTAACACCAGATGAAGTAATTGTACCAGAGGAAGCACATTTATTAGTAGCAAAAGGTGCAGCCCTTGATTCCCTAAATACAAAGCCAATAACAGTAAAAGAATTAAAACAAAAAATAGAAAATTTAAGAAATTCACAAGATAATACAACACATCCTATTGAACCTTTATTTAAAAATAAAGAAGATTACGAGAATTTTAAACAAAGACATGACAAAGCAAAAGTTGCAAGAACTGAAATCTCAACATATGAAGGTGATTGTTATTTAGGAATCGATGCTGGTTCAACAACTACAAAATTAGTATTGATTGATAAAGATGGAAATTTACTATATTCACTATATGGTAGCAATGAAGGTAATCCACTAAAAAGTGTTATGAATATGCTTAAAAAGTTATATGACATTCTACCAGAAAAAGCAACACTAAGATATAGTGGCGTTACAGGATATGGTGAAAAACTAATTCAAACAGCCCTAAATGTGGATTTAAATGAAATAGAAACCATTGCACATTATACAGCTGCAAAACAATTTGAACCTGATGTAACAGCAATAATTGATATTGGTGGACAAGATATGAAATACATCAAAATGAAAAATGGCGTAATAGACAATATAATGCTAAATGAAGCATGCTCATCTGGATGTGGTTCATTTATAGAAAACATTCGCCAAAGCTTAAACTTAGAAATATCACAATTTGTTAAAGAAGCAATTGAAGCGAAAAGACCTGTTGATTTAGGTTCAAGATGTACAGTATTTATGAACTCAAAAATTAAACAAGCTCAAAAAGAAGGTTACACAGTAGGAGATATTTCAAGTGGACTTTCTTATTCAGTAATAAAAAATGCTATCCAAAAGGTTATGAAAGTTAGGGATACAGCCACTTTGGGAGACCACATTGTAGTACAGGGTGGAACATTCTATAATGATGCTGTATTAAGAGCATTTGAAAAAATAGTAGGTAAAAATGTAGTAAGACCAGATATCTCTGGACTAATGGGTGCCTATGGAATGGCTTTACTTTCAAAAGAACAATATGAATCAAACTTAGATATGGAATATACATCAACTATACTAAAATCTGATGAAATAGATAAATTAGAAATAAAAGTAACACATACAAGATGTAATAATTGTGAAAACCACTGTAAATTAACAATTAACAAATTTAGCAATGGAGCTATACATGTTTCTGGAAACCGTTGTGAAAAAGGTGCAGGTATTACAACAAACAAAAAGAATTTACCAAACTTAGTACAATACAAATATCAAAGAATATTTGATTATAAACCACTTGACGAAGAATATGCAATAAGAGGAACAATAGGAATTCCAAGAGTTTTAAATATGTATGAAGACTATCCATTCTGGTTTACATTCCTTACAAGCTTAGGATTTAGAGTAATTATATCAGATAAGAGTACAAGAAAAACATATGAAAAAGGTATGGAATCTATGCCATCTGAATCAGTATGTTACCCAGCAAAAATCTCACATGGTCATATTGAAAACTTAATTGAAAAAGGAATAAAAACAATATTTTACCCATGTATGCCATATTCTAGAAAAGAATATGAAAAAGCAGACAATCACTATAACTGCCCAATAGTAATATCATATTCAGAAGTACTAAAAAATAATGTTGAAGATTTAAAAACACATAATATCAAATTTATGAATCCATTCTTACCATTTGACGCTAAAAATTTAGTTAAAAAAATAATGGAATTGGATGAATTTAAAGAATACAACTTTACTAAAAAAGAATTATTAGAAGCAGCACAAAAAGCAGAAGCAGAATATCAAAAATGTAAAAAAGATATAAGAGACAAAGGAGCCGAAACCGTAAGATATATTGAAGAAAACAACCTAAGAGGAATTGTTTTAGCAGGAAGACCATATCATATTGATCCAGAAATCAACCACGGTATAGACACATTAATAACATCATTAGGATTATGTGTTTTAACAGAAGACAGTGTATCTGACAAAACAGAAGCAAAACGTCCAATAAGAGTTGTTGACCAATGGGTATTCCACGCAAGACTTTACGCAGCAGCAGACTTCGTCGGTAAACATGATAACCTAGAATTAGTACAATTAAATTCATTTGGATGTGGTGTTGATGCAGTAACAACAGACCAGGTTGAAGAGATTTTATCAAGTTATGATAAAATGTATACATTAATTAAAATAGATGAGGTTAACAACCTAGGGGCTGTAAGAATTCGTATACGTTCACTTCTAGCAAGTATGAATAAACGTATGGCAAAAAAACAAGAAGAAAAAGCCGATGGTGACTACGGATTAAAGAAAAAAATCTTTACAAAAGAAATGAGAAAAGATTATACAATTTTAATACCACAAATGGCACCAGTACACTTTGATTTATTAGAATCTGCCGTACAAGCCGCAGGATATAATGCTGTATTACTAAGAGACTGTACTCAACACACAGTTGAAACAGGTCTAAAATATGTAAATAATGATGCTTGTTATCCATCAATTTTAGTAACTGGTCAAATGATTGAAGCACTTGAATCTGGAAAATATGATTTAAATAAAACAGCTTTAATCATGTCACAAACAGGTGGTGGATGTAGAGCAACAAACTATATTGGATTTATAAGAAAAGCTCTTAAAGACGCTGGATTTAGCAATGTACCAGTAATATCATTTAATGTTGTTGGTATGGAAAAAATGCCCGGATTTAAAATAACACCTAAACTAATTGAAGGATTAGTAAAATCTGTCGTTTATGGTGACTTATTACAAAAAATGTTAACAAAAAATAGAGCATATGAAATAAACAAAGGTGAAACTCAAAAACTATATGATGAGTGGATGGCTAAATGTAAACAAATGGTAAAAAAATCAACAAACAAACAATTTAAACAAAGTATTTATGATATAGTAAATGATTTTGAAAAAATTGAATTAGATACATCTATTAAAAAACCAAAGGTTGGAATAGTTGGAGAAGTATTAATTAAATACCATCCTTTTGGAAACAACTATGCAGCAGAAATGCTCGAAAAAGAAGGCGCAGAAGTTATTCTTCCAGATTTTATGGGATTTGTTAAATTTATGGCAACACATAAGATTACATTTAATAGTTTATTAAATACAAATAAAACTTCTGCAAAAATAAGTAAAATTGCAATTAAATTAATAGATATATTAGAAAAAGATGAAAAAATTGCATTAGCAAATTCTAAAAAAGGATACCTACAACCTTGTGATATTTGGCACTTAGAAGATAAAGTAAAAGACGTTTTATCTATCGGAAACCAAACTGGTGAAGGTTGGTTCTTGACTGCTGAAATGATTGAATATATGGAACATGATATTCCAAATATTATTTGTGTTCAACCTTTTGCTTGCCTACCAAATCATGTTGTTGGTAAAGGTGTTATTAAAACTATTAGAGAAAAATATCCAGATGCTAATATTTCTCCTGTTGATTATGATCCAGGGGCTAGCGAGACTAATCAGGCTAATAGAATTAAATTATTAATGACTGTTGCTAAGGATAATTTACAACATCATGAAAATGAAAAAATAGCTTTAGATAATGAGAATAAAAATTCTGAAAAAAACATTGAAAATTCCGAAAAAGTTTAGAAATTAAAAATAGTATCTAAATAAAAATATATTTAAATAGATTTTTATTAATTATGGATTTTTTCGTAAATATTGACATATAATAAAATATATAGTATACTACAAATAGCTTAAGCAAAATATTAAAAATTCTTAATGTCTTTCATTTAATAAAAAGAACAGGATGGCGGTCCTGTTCTTTTTAAACTTCAATCACTTTCCAAAAACACAAGAAGTTTTAATATTAAAATGATTTTTAGTAGTTCTTTAATGTCCTTCATTTAGTTCACCTCCTTTCGAAGGCAAACTAATTATATAATAAACATTTACTTATTACAATTATTCCTTTAAATTTTTTAAAATAAATTTTTTCGTTTCTCTATACCCCAATTCATAAAAATAATCCATCTTACTCATATCTAAAAGAGAAATTTTTTTACTCTTAATTTTAATCAAATAATCTGCTCCACTAAGCTCATACTTAGAAAGTTCCTTCCCCATTAATTCGAACGAACGAAAAGCAACATCAACTAAATTTTTACAACAACTATTATCAACCTCATTTTCAAAAACAACACTTACAACTTTATTTGCGCCTAAAAATTTAAGTTCTCTCCAAGGCACATTTTCCCTAATACCCCCATCAACTAATTTTCGATTATTAAAATCACAAGGAGAAAAAACTGACGGAAAACTACAACTTGCCTGAACACACTCCCCTATATTCGCATCATTAACAAAAATTGTATTATCCGAAAAAGCTCTTATTTTAGAAGATGTAAAACAAATAACATCCCCCGTATTCATATCAACACTTGGAATTGCTAATGGTGTCTTTATATCAGAAATATTATAAATATTTTTTTCACTACAAATTTTATTAATTAATTTTTTTATTGATTTCCCAGAATTTAAACCATCAATTATTATTGACCCAGTTAAAGTAATTCCAAAAAATAATTTAAAAATATTTTTTAATTCTACATACTTTATTTTTTTGCAATATTTTTTAAAAATATAATAAATATCATCAGATTTATATCCAGCAGCATATAAAGTTGCTACAATACTCCCTGATGATGTCCCTCCTATATAATCTATTTTTACTTTTTCTTCTTCAAATGCTTTTAATACACCTATATGTGCAGCTCCTTTTGCTCCACCACCTGACAATGCTAAACCAAAACTCATAAAACCCCCCTATTCCATTTTATGAATTTAAAAAATTTCAGTTACAATAATATTTTAAAAAATTAAAATATTACTAATAATAATTTAATAAAATAAAATTTTTAAAAAATACAATTTATTTTTTTGTATTTTTATGTTATATTATCAATAGAAGGGAATGATTTAATTGGAAGAAAACTATTACGACATTTTAGAAGTAAGTAAAAATGCATCACCAGAAATAATTGAAAAAGCATATAAAACACTAGTAAAAAAATACCATCCAGATTTACAAAAAAATGAAGAAAAAAATAAATACGAAGAAAAAATAAAAAAAATAAATGAAGCCTATGATATTTTATCAAATGCTGAAAAAAGAAAAAATTATGATTTAAATTTAAAAAACACACAATTTTCAATTAATGATTATAATAATCTTTATCAAGAAAATATTAATTTAAAAAATGATTTAAATAAATTAAAAGAAAATATAAATAATTCTGAAAATAATATTATAAATAATAATTATAAAAAAAATATTCAAAAAAATAACTATAATAAAATTAATTTAAAAAATATAATTAATTTAAAAAACAGATCCAAAGACCTTCTAGCACTAGTACTTACTATTTTAGTTATTTTATTTATTGCATTTATTTTATGGCACATTCCATTCACAAAAAATTATTTAATTAATTTATATAATAATAATAGTGCTTTTCATTTTATAATAAATTTTTTTTCAAAAATATTTAAATAATAAATTTATAAAATAAAAATAATTATAAAAATTAATTAATAAAATTAATAATATAATATAAATAATTATTTCAAAAATATAAAAAAATAAAAATAATATAATTAAATATTATTTTTATTTTTTTATATTTTTTATTAATTTTAATTTAATTAATTATTTATTTTTTTAAATAATTTATTAATATTAATTTTAATTATTTTATTAATTATAAAAATTAAAATAATTAATATTAATATAATTAATAAACAAGAAATAATTAAATTTAATTTATCAAAAATTTTATTAAAATAAATTAAAATTAAAATAATTAAAATAGTTAAAACATATTGAAATAATTTATTATTATTTTTTATTGCTTCATATTCTGCCTTCCAATTTAAATTTGGTTTATACAAATCAACTACAACCATTAATTCACTATTAATTATATTAAATAAATTTGAAATAATAAAAATTAAAAATAAATAAATCAAATTAAATTCTGGAAAAATCACTTTTAATAAAATTAAAATTATCAAAGTTAAAAACATATTAATAATAATTTGAGGTATTGATTTATAAATAAATTGCTTATAAAAGCTTACGGGTATAAACTTCATATAATTAGCATTCTTTCCTTCTCTTGATATAGATGTTATGGAAACATTAGAAATTGTAAATATAAATTGAATAATTCCTAACACTAAACATATAACATTTAAATCAATAGAAAAATCAATTTCATCTCCCAATATATCTGATGTCAAAATTGCTTTTAAATTTGGAAATGTAAAAATTGTAATTATTATTAATGAAATTATTAAAATAAAAATTGGAAAAATACACTGCATAAAAAATATTGGATTTTTAAATAATAATTTAAATTCTTTTTTTATATATGATTTTTTTATAGTTATTTTTTTACATTTTTTTTGAAAATTATTTTTTTGTATTTTATTTAAATAATAATTATTATTATTTTTTAAAATATTTTTTAAATAATATTTTTTTCCAATAAAAATAAATAAAATTAAAAATAATAAATCAATAAAAATTATTTTTAATAAATTAAAAATAGAATTTAATTTATTATAATTTTTTATTATTTCAATTGTAGGATTTATTTCTAAAAAATATTTATACACATTTTTTATTTTTTCATTAAATTGATTAAATGTTTCTACAACTTCTTCTGTATTTATATTTGAATTATTATCAAATTTATTTATAATTGTGCTTCCAAGTTTAAATTCTACTCCAAACATTATAAAAATAAAAATTAAAGTAATTATGATTTGAAAAGCATCTTTATTTTTTATAAATTTAGATAACTTCATAAAAAACATTGTTATAATACTAATAAATAATGTTGGTAAAATCGGAAAAATTAATAATATCAAAAACAAATATACATAATATATAATTCCAGCATATGTACAGATTCCATAAATAATTAAAGGAAAAAATGCAAATATTAATTCTGAAAAATATAAATTAACTACTATTGTATTAAATTTTGAAATCAATAATTCTTCTGATTCCAGTGGCAATGGTAATAATACTTCTAAATCTTTTGAAAAAAAGTATACATTTGTACTTGCCAAAATTATTTGAAAAATAATAATCATCATAAATAATAAAAAGAAAATATTTAAAAATAAAATTGGCTGTCCTACTTTTACAAGTTCATTTATAACTTCATAGCTTAAAAACGATATACCTACCATTACAATTAAAATAAGCCACACAAAAATAGATTTTTTATTTATTTTATTTGTTTTTGGATCAATTATATAAGGATTTTGAAATGAATTTTTAAAAAATATTTTCGTTAAATTAAATATATTTTTTATTTTTTTATTCATTTTCAACAATCTCCATAAATAATTCTTCCAAAGATTTATTTTCTTTTAATTCTTTTTTCAAATCCTCATATGTCCCAACAAATAATAATTTTCCTTTATCTATTATTCCAATTCTATCGCATAATCTTTCTGCAACATCTAAAATATGTGTAGAGAAAAATACAGTATTATTTTTATTTGCATATTCTCTCATAATATTTTTTAATTCAAATGATGATTTAGGATCTAACCCTGTCATAGGTTCATCTAATATCCAATTTCTAGGATTATGTAATAATGTACCTATAATTATTAATTTTTGTCTCATTCCATGTGAATAACTTTCTATTTTATTATTTAATACATTTATTATTTCAAATTTTTCTGCTAATTCTTCTATTTTTTTTATTCTATCCTTTGTTGAAACATCATATACATCTGCAACAAAATTCAAATATTCTATACCTTTTAATTTTAAAAATACATCAGGATTATCAGGAACTAGTCCCATTTGTTTTTTGGCTTCTATTGGATCTTTTATTATACTTTTATTATCAATTAAAATGTCTCCTTCATCTATTTCTAATATTCCAGTCATCATTTTTATTGTAGTTGTTTTTCCTGCTCCATTTGGTCCTAAAAAACCGAAAATTTCTCCATCATTTATTTTTAAATTTAACTTATCTATTACTTTCTTATCTTTTTTATATTTTTTAGATATATTCTTTATCTCTATCATAGGCAATCTCTCCTTTATTGCATTATAAATCAAAAGAGGTTGCTTTGCAACCCCTTATCTATTAATTATTCTATTCCAAATGACATTTCAAAATCCAAATCATCATTTAATTGCATTATTATTGTAACATTTCTTGCTTCTGAACTTTCTTCTGTTAAATCTGTAATGTTCAAAGTAACTGTATATAAATTACTTCCCTTTTGTTCTATATTTCTAAATTCAAATTTATTATATTCGAAAAATACGTTTTTCATATATTCTTCAAATTTTTCTTGTGTATCTAAGTAATTCTTTTTAAATCCACTTGATATACAGTTATATGATGTTTTATAGTCATGTCTATTAATCATCTGTATAAATTTATCTACATTCATTTGAACTTTCTTTTCATTGCTAGATTTGTTATATTCCTCAAAAAATTTGTCATTTCTTAATGTATATGTATCTAAATTTATATCTATTAGCTCATTATCACTACTTTCTTTAAAAATATATAAATTTCCATATTGATCTTTTGCCACATATTCAGTATAACTTTCATAATTATTTACTAAATATTGTTGCATATTTATTTTTAAAATTTCATTTTTATTTTCATTCACATATTTTTTAAAATTATCTATATTTCCAAATCTTTCATTCCTATACTCCTCTGAAAATATATTATATACAAGCTCTGGTTCTGTTATTGCTAATTTTTTATACAAAACAAAGTATTCGTTTGTTAAATATTCATTTGTTATTTTTTGATTTTGATATATATTGTTTTCATTTTTGTCTATCAAAATATCATCATTCTCTATATTAATTTGTTCTATACTTTCATATTCTTTATCAATTGGTTCTATTGAAAATGTTTTATTATTATAATCTAAATTTACTATAATATATATTTCTTCCGCATCATCAAGTTCTATTACATCTTGCAATACTCCATACACTATATATTTATCTACTTTTTCCTTTTTTAATACCTTCATCTGTAAAGGTATAAATACCTTTTGCTCTTTCGTAGTTTCTACTTTGTTTAATACATTGTTTACAGTTATATTATTACTTTTTATATAATCTATTCCTAATAGATTATATATATATTCCTTTTGAGCATCTTCATCAATTTCATCTCCAACATAATAAATTGAATTATTACTATTAAGAATATTAAAATAATTATTAATACAATTTCTAACAGTATAATATTCTATTTTATCTGTCACGTTTTCTATTTCTGATACAGAATAATCTATATTTAATCCTGCATCTCCTATATTTTCGTTATTTAAATCTATACCATTTTCTTTTTTATTTAATAGAAAAATTGTTAATATGATAATAATAATTATTATTATTACTAAAAGCATCGCCATTATTATATTTTTATATTTAATATTCATTATTTCACCTACTTTATTATTCTATAAGCCTCTGTAAACGTTGTTCTTCTAGTTTGTACAACAATTCCTTTTGCCTCATTAAGTGCTTCTGCAACTTGATTGTTTCCTATGTATAATCCTACGTGTCCATCTTTCCATAACACATCACCTGGTTGCAAACTTGTCATTGAAACCTGAACATATTGGCTTTTACATTTTTCTCTTATATTATCTGTTCCCTTTGATCTAGTTCCATAATCCAATCTAGGAATATTAAAATATTTTTGGTATAACCTTGATACAAAACTTGAACAGTCATAATAAAATTCTGAGTTTCTAAGTGGTTGACTATATCTATATGAATCATCATTTGCTATTCTTATAGCCTCTGTAATCATGTTTTGCATTTTTATCTTATTTTCACCATCTAATTCTGTATCAATCTCTTCTGGTAATTCTATTCCACTATATGTATTATAGTATTGTTGAGCATATGCTATTCTTTGTGACATAGAAGAATTTGCATATTGTTTTCCGAGGTCTTTCAAAAGAATAACAAAATGCCATTGTTGCATCTTCTACTGAATTAGCATTTTCCCAAGAGTCTGGCGTTGCCAGTGATGATCCATAATATTTTGTCTTATTCATCAATTGATATGTTGCATATCCATCAGCTCCGCCACCTCTTGAAATTTCACCTCTTAAAAATTCAACTTGAATATCTTCATCTTGCCATGTTTTTCCCTTAGATATTGCAAAATTTCTTAAATTTGTATTTCGCCCTACATTTCCTCTATTGTTATTAGTCCATTGGCAAATTCCAATTCCGCCAGTAGTCTCTGTGTACCCATGTTCTATGCTGTTAGGATTAAAACTTCCAGATTCATAATGTATATTTCCCATTGCACCAGCTGCTGCAATATCACTATACCCTAAATCCTTAAGCATAAACCACACTTTTTCCTGTATTGAACCACCTTTTATTCCATTTGATGCAATAGAAAATTCTGAGGATTCATATATACTAAAATCATAGCTTTTAACACCAAAATTATGGCCAGTTACTCTATAAAATAAGTATTTGGTTAAATCTATCATATCTGGTGCATTAACTTCCAAAATATCCCATAACCATTCAGTAGTCGTTCCATCTGTCAAATAATCCTTTGCTTTTTGATGAGTTGATTTACATAGTATTGTAACAAAATTATCTTCATCTGCATTTTTATCATCCTTAGCTCTTGATATCGGTGTTTGAGCCACATATCTTTGTTCAGTTGTAGTAACCGTTTGAGTTTGAACCCTCTCTATCTTATGATCATAATTTTTTATATCTACATAAGAAACTTGTACATCTGCTACTACATCTTCCTCAATTTCAATAGGTGGTGAACCATTTATACCATTTATTATTTTTTTTGGTTTTGTTGCATTTTTTTCAATATATTCCTTCACAGATTGAGCAAAACTAACTGCTTCTGAATCATTTAATAAAGAGCTATCATTATTTGAATCTCTTGATGTTTTACTATTTAAAACATATTCCGTATCATCCTGATTAACTGAATTCATATTAACTATTGGTTGTATTTCGCCTTTTGGCATTGCATATTCTTTACTATAATAGTATATCCATACATCTGCCTTTGTTAAATCATATTTAATATCATTTCTTTCTGTAATTATAGTATGTGTTACTATATAGTTAGTTGGGTCAGTATTATATGAAGCTGGATATCTTGAACTATAATTTCCATCAGCATTAGGTGAATCTTTTGCAAGCCAATATCTTTGAGTTGCAAATCTTGTAAGTCCATATGTATTTCTTACAAATAATCTTGCATACTTATCAGTTCTTGTTTCTTTTTTATATGTATATACATTTTCATCTCTTGTGGTTGTAATATTATCATAAATTGATATTGTAATCTCACTATTTTCAACTAAATCTGCCAATTCTAATACAAAACCAGGATCTTCTCCAATTACTAATAATGACCACAAATAATTAAATGGCATTGTATATTTTTCTACTACACTTTTATAATTTATAGTAATAGTAAGAATTGTTTTTGTTACTTTTTTATAACTTCCTTCTGCTTGTTTATTATTTTCTGTCAATGTCTCTGTATAATCACTAATTTCTACATCACTATCATTAAATGTTAGAGTTTCAGTTGTTACATTTAAATATGCAACAACTGCATTTCCTTGTTCATCTAACGTGAAATAATCTAAGGCTTTTTCATCATTAGAATTAACATATGAAGAAAATGTATCTGAGTCTATATAAGTTAAAAATTTACTTGTTCCATCATTTTTATGTCTTTCAAATTTTATTATACCATTCAATTCTGCATCAGTTTGTCCCATATCTGGATATTGAGTAATAATTTCAGCATTTAATAATTTTTCTAATTGTTCTGGGTTATCTAGATATTTCGAATATACATCACTAATACACCATAATATTTCAGCTTGTGTAACATCATCTAAGCTTGTTACTTTGGGGTCTTTTTTTAGTTTTTTATTTATTTCTAATTTATCTATTATTTCTTCATCTGTCATATTTTCAATTTCATCATCTGTAAGCTTTAACCCTTTTAATCCAGCTTTTATTATAGCATCTTTATCTACTACCAATCCTCCTTGATCAACAGGACTTACATTTTCAGTATAATTTGATGGATTACCTAATTCAGCATCTTCCCATTGTCCATCATTAATTGTTAAAAACCAAAAAGATGGAGCTAATATTACAGAAACAGCAACGGCAACACTTACTATAATAATTATAATTATTGGTACAGTAAAAAACTTAAACATTTCTTTTGCTTTTTTCAAAATATTACCTCCTTCCTTTAATTTATATTTGTATTTTCAATTCTGTCCAATTACTATAATCAGACTTATTTTCTATTTTGCTATATTCATCATAATTTGATATAAATTTTGAAAATACAATACTTTTCATTTTTCTTGTAGAGCTATAAGAATTATTGAATCTCATTTTAATATTATTTTTAAATTTACTTTTAACAACAAATTTATTTTGGTCTGTATCATTATTAAAAGAATATGATTTCTGATCATTTTTATCTAATAAGTATATTGATTTTATATCATTATTTAAATCCATTACAATTGTATCATCAGAATTATTCTCTACATATAAGTTATATATTTTGTAATCCATATATGTATCTATTTGCGTCACTGTAACTACAACATCATTTTTTTTAGTTACTTTATTTGGATTTTCTCTCCCAACATAATTATTTATATTTAATTTATATCCATTTTTTTCCTCAACAACAGTAACATAATCTTGTCTAGTTTCATCACTATTCAATTTTCCAGTTGATAAAATGTCTCCTGTTATTTTAACACTATATATATTATCATTCCAGTTTTCAATAGTATACGATTTGCTCTCTCCATTAAAAATAACATCATAATACATTGTTTTAAATTCATCAATAGTAGTATACATCTCTTCTTTACATTCATCAGTAAGTAAATCATATGCTGATTCAATATTTCCATTTTTACAGTAATTAAAAAAATCATTTATAATATCTGTATCTTTTTTCAATTTATTTTCTGAAACACTTGAACCTGAAATTGCTGATTTATCTGAAATCACTGTATTGCTATACTTTGTATTGTTTATTTCATTACTAACTTCTTCATTTTTATTTTCTCTTTTTGAAAAAAAATCTAATAATTGTATTAATCCAATTATAAAGACTATAACTAGTATAATCTTTATAATTTTTTTCCTATTTTGATTATAAAATCTTATTAAATTATACATAATTATAGTCCTCCAATTTTTTATTTACTTTTTTTGTCATAATATGCATTAATTCTATTCATAACTTTATCTGTCTCTTCTTCTGCATTAAATAGATTTTGTTTTACTCTGTCATTTCTATTAAATTCATTAATAAATGTTGTACGCCAATCATCTTGGTCTTTTTTCTTCATGTCTTTTGGTTTTGAACCAACTCTTTTTGCATATTTAACTGTTGATATAGCCATATCTCTATCAGTTACAGTTCCATCATCTATCATTTCTTTTGCAATAACCATATCGTCTATATTTGTTATACCATTTTTTACATAATATTCAGATTCATTGTCAATAAAGTCTTTTGCTGATTTTCTACTTCCTAATAAGCTTTCTAATTTAACTTGATTATCGTAATTGTTTTTAAATTTATAAGCATATTCTTCTAGTTTCTTATCATCATATTCATCTCCATAATAAGATTCTTTTCCAATATCAATAGCCTCATTTAAATCTTCATCATTTTCGAATTCTGGTAAAACACCATCTGCTGCTTTGTATCCACTAACTGCTCCTGTTATACCATACTGGAATGCTTTATTTGGATCTCCACCAGCAATTCCTCCTAATATAGCGCCAGCTGTGCCCGCAGCCAAGCCTCCATATAATTTTAATCCTGTTCTTAGTGGATGTGAATTTTGAATTTTCTTTCCTAACTTAGATAATTTCTTATTAGCATAATATCTTGCACCTCTTACAAATGAATTGTCCGCAATTCCTTTTTTAATTTTTTTCTTATCTTCTAAATTATTAGATACATTTGACGCATTGGTTGTAGAACTACTATTATTTTTTCTGGCTGTCGGCGTATTATTATTAGCATTAGTGTTTTTTCTTGTTTGTAGTACTTTTGGAATATCACTTCTAGGTGCAAGTTTTGGTATTTTAGTTTTTACATTATTTGCACCAAGCATATCTTCACTTTTCTCTGATGTTCCACCTAACATACTATCAACTTTATCAAAATCCTTATTAAATCTCAAACCTTTACTACTATTTGAGTCACTTGAATCACTACCACCACTTGAAGATGAAGAACCAGAAGATTTTGACCCAGCTTGTTTTCCTAACAATTTATTCATACCAGTCATCATCATCGCTGCACCGGCTGGTCCCCCTAATAATCCAGGTGTATGAGCCTTTTCAAATCCAAAGAATCTACGCAACAACTTTTCTGCTGGTGTCATAAATCCTAATGCAACAACAACATATATTATATTTTTACTAGCAAAATTCATAGCAGATCCTATTAATATTGTATATAATATCAAATGCATTGGTTGTATCAACAAGTTAAATATATATTCTTTGAACCATGCATCAAAAGCCTGTGCTTTTCCATCATTCATTTTATCTATTGGGTATGTCAAAGCTACTAATGGAGCTATAATTGTTAAGAACGCCATATACACAACCCTTTTCACATATGTAAAAACAAATATTACTGTATAAATTACTAATACAACATATATTAATTTCCATCCAATTGCAACATATGTATCATTATCATCTTCCAATAACTGCAATCTAATTCTTGCTTGTTGCATAAAATTTTCTGCCGGCCAAGCTAGTTTGGCAACGTCATTTTTACTTGATGCTTTTTGGTTACTTGAATTTAAAAAATAATTTGCATATTGATTTTCTTCTGTATTTTCATCACCTACAAGAACTTCATATGCCTTTTTTGCTTTTTTAACATCTTCAATTACAAAAGCTTCTGGCTCTGTAACATTTGTCTCTTGATCAGCATCAACTTTAGTTGTATCTACTATGTCTATTACTTTTTTTACAGCAAAATTTGAAAAAGACATTATATATTGCATTGAGAATAATAAACATATAGCAACCACCCAATCCCACAACATTTGTTTATATTTTGCTTTATCATTTGATGTACTTGATATTATTATTCTTATTCCTATATAAACTAATACTGATAATAAAGTTACTAATGATATATCTCTTAAAATTCTGTACCAATTAGCAACTGTTGATTGTAATTGATATGCAATAGATGAATGATTCTCTTCTGTATAAGTTATTTTTCCTTTTTTATATACTGTAAATACATCTATTGGAGTTGCCCCCGCAGCTTCTCCTGCTACCGATTTTTGTTCTTTTGTTATTTTATAAGTCACATCATTTTCTATAAAACTAACTGTATTTGCCTCTTTTCCTGTGTAATTAGAATCAAATTCTGTTGCATTTATTGTTTTCTTTATTCCATTATCTGTTAATAATGTCGCTAAATTAGAAAAACCTTCTACTGATCCAACTACTTCTTCATCTGCATAATCAGTCTTTATTTCTTTGCTTATTTCATCATTAGGATTAAAAAAATCTACATCCAATAATGGGATTTTATTTGCAAATATTTCTTGTGGCGTTACTACAAAAATAGGTAATTGAAAATTATTAGGTAACATACCTTCAACAATTGTTGTTGTAACAGGAAATGTTATTGTTGCCACAGTTCCTATTGTAATAATTGTTGCCGCAGATTTTGCAATAGTAATAGCTAATGCTACACCTGTTGGTGCACTTATAACAACCGCTGCAATTATAACAGAAACAACAACAATAGTAGCAAGAATAACTATTATCTTACTCAGAAATCCTGATGAATCATAAATTGGAATTAATGATTCATCTATTTGTAAAACCATTTTTTGTATTAAAGTCATAGTTCCATCTCCAAGAGCTACAAAAAATGACATTATTGGATTAAGCAATTTCCCTCCTATACCATTATCCGCCCTAACAGCCTTTGGCATACAAAAGCTAAAAATTGTAATTACCAAAAATATAATCATCAACTTTTTAAACAAATTTTTATTTTGAAAAATCTTCATAAAGTTTAAACCTCCTGACATACTTTACGCATTATTTCTTTTTGCAATCTGATTCAAGTTTGTCTCAACAAACTCAAACTCTTTTTTAGTCGGCATAATCTTCAAAATAGCCGAATCTGCACCAACTTTTAATAATCCCTCACCCTTTTGGCAAGTAACTAAAAAGTTAGCCTCACCTTCTGAAAGTTTAAACACCTCTTTCAAGTATTGTATTTCAGATTTATCTTGTGCTAAAAATAGTTTAGTATCAGAAGAAGTAAGAACCGCCTGAGCCTCTGGTTTCTCATAAAAATCTTGGAATCTTTGAGAAACAATAGCCAAAGAAACATTTCTCTTTCTTGCACGTCTTGCCATCTTATTTAAGAAATCAACAGCCTCTGGATATGGTAATAACATCCAAGCCTCATCAACTAAAACTCTCTTTTGTGTAGCTTTTTTTCTATCTTCACTGTTTTTCTTAACGAATTTTTCCCAAATCCAAGAAAGTAAAATTTGTTGTGCAAGAGGTCTTGCAAATCTTTCTTCCAATTGAGAAATATCCAAATTTATAAATGGTGCACCATCTAACAACTCAAAAGTTGATTGTCCATCAAAATAAGCCATTTGACCATCATATTCTCTTATGTATTGTTTCATAACCTTTAATAAATAACTGTAATGATATTGATAATCCACATTAGTATTTTCCCTAGCCTTACCTTGAATTCTTCTATACCAAGAACCAATAGTAGGCATATCTTTTTTCTCTTTTGAAAAAATATTACCTTGCATAATTCCACCAGAAGTCTTATACAAACTATCAGGATTACTATTAATTCCCAAAGCTGCATATTCCTCCGCAACAGATTCTGCAATTATCTGTTTTGTCAACTCATTTACCTCATCTGAACGAGTACTTCCTCTTGCCATAGTAAGTAAAGCTTGCGTAACATCCTCCACCTTATTTTCTATGTTTAAAGTAACTCTTTCTTTTCCTGTTATTTCATCTTTTACAATTTCTGTTTCAACATCAAATAAATTAATTATCGTCTGTGAAGTTGGACTTATAACAACATTTATACCACCCAAACTTTCAGCAACAATTGTATATTCACCTTCTGCATCTAATGCTAAGCTTTCTATACCCATTAAAACAGATGATCTTGATATTAATGTTTTCATTGTTACAGATTTACCAGCACCAGACTTAGCAAATATAACCATATTATAATTTGTAAGTGATGAATGGAAATTATCAAATAATATTGGCGTACCTGTTTGTTTATTAAATCCTAATGGAACACCTGTTGGATGTCCTACCTCAGAAGTTGTAAATGGAAATACTGTTCCCATTGAATTTCTATCAAAAGTATGTGTTCTATGTATTTTATCATCCATAAATGGTAAATTTGATTTAAAAGCTTCCTCTTGCATTCCCCATGCAGTTTTCACTCCAACCAATGTTTTAGCCATTTCTGATGATAATAATTTAGAATATCTATCCAAATCTTCTAAACTGTATGCAAAAACAGTAGAAATGATTGAAGCCTCATATAATTTATTAAATCCAGCTGCTATTTCATCTCTTAGTTGTTCTGCTTCCATTCTTTTTTGAGAAATTGTACTCTCTCTATTTATATTTCCTTTATCTGCTGCTACAATTCTTTCAGTCTCTAATTCGTTTATTACTCTATTTAAATCATTTTGTGATTTATCCTCTTTAACTGGGTTAATGTATATTGATGTATTTGTATCTCCAAACATATACATATCTCTAAACAATTCAGGGAAAGTACACATTCTTGGAAGAGATGATACAAAAAAGCTACGTGCATATCTTTTTACATTAGAAATAATTTCCAAATGATCTATATTAGAAGCATCAATTCCAGAAGGTGCAATCAATTCTTTGATTGACTTCTTTTTTAAAATTGCAACATCTTCTTCACGATATTCTCTAAACTGTTCTTGTAGACTTTCTTCTTGTTGTCTTTGTTTTTTCGCCATCTTTATCTCCTCCTTTTTCTTCTTTTGTTTCTTTTTTCTTACTATCTTTATCAATTTTTTCTATTGCTTCTTCTGCCACATCTTGTCCTATTGATCTTTTGTTTTCTTCTATTAATGCTTTTGCCATTTGATCAATTAATTTATTTAATTCTTCTTCTTTACGTTTTGCTCTTCTTTGTTTTTCATTTTCTTCTACTACATCATAAATAGCTTCATTTGCTTTCTTTATTGCATCTTGCTCTATTTTTAAATCTAGTTCTTTCATTCTCTTATCTAAAACATCTGGTGCTGTTGAATATAAATCTTCATAACCAGCATTTAAAGCTTTTCTTAAATTAAATGTCTCAGATTCATCTCTATTATAAGCAACATATAATAATTCTGCTAATTCAGTAGAATCTAATATTTTACTATTTATTCCACAAACAGCTAACGAATTGATAATTGCTTGTGCTTTTGTATATAATTCTGAAAAAGATAAATTTGAAATTTCATCTTTACTATATGCTCCATTAGAAGCTTCTTCTGGATAATATGGAATAATTATATAATAATGTTTGCTTAAAATATTTTTGTTCAAACTTAATCTTTCAGTATTATTAATTATATCAACACCATATTCATATAAATTTTTTTGTCTTATCAGTTCATATTTTTCTTTACTTAATTCTTTTTCTGAATATTGTCCAGAACGTGCTTTTTGATTATATTCCATTTGTTTTGCTGCATATTGCTTAGAAATTTCATCTACTCTTTCTTTATATGTATTTATACTACTTCCTAAATTTACAGTTCTTGTTTGAACATATATCTGAATTGGATATCTCAAAGTATTTAAGAATTGTAAAAATCCTTGTTCAACACTATTTTTTTCTAATCCAGACATTAAATCATAGTTAATACCTTGACATTCAATTACCATTAAAAATCTTTTTCCATCTTTTTGAATTATCATATTGTCATCGATTTTATCAAATTCCATAAATTTAAAAATAGATTCCTTTGTATAATTTTGAGGAACTACTGATTTTGTCTTTGTGGTACTTTGATTTTCAACTTTTTTTTCTTTTGGCTTTTTGCTCTTAAATTTCAATACTAAAAAAACAATACAAAGTATGAAAAGTATGCTTAACATAATTCCAAGTAAAATAGTTAATAAATTTATTAATTGATTATTGTCCATCTTTCGTTTCCTCCTCCGGTTTATATACATATATTTTATTACCGTTCTTTTTAAACTTTATCCACCTTATAATAACATCATCAATGTTTTCTCCACCAGTTTTTTTTGTTATTTCTAAGCCATTTGCTTCCGGCACTTTAAGTGTTCCTATTGCAAAACCTATTGCTGCAAATATTAATGTGATAATAATTCCCACGGTTGCAAATCCTAACATTTTTAGAATAAAATAAAATATTAATCCAATACCTGCTCCTGCACATGTGAATATTAATCCTTTCGTTGAGAATATATATAATATTCTTCCTTCACCTTTATAATCTCTTGGTATTTCATAGGTTCGCATATTTTTTCCTCCGTATTCAAATTTTATAATTATACAATATATATTATAGCATAAAGTTGTGGATAATTGTATAGTTTTTGGCAAAAAAAGTGGAAATTTAATAGATTTGTAACATTTTTGTAATATCAATTTTTAAAATTTTTTTAACTTTTATTTAGGGAAATACATATTTACGTTTTTAAAGAAAAAAAAGAATAATTCTTATTAGAATTATCCCTTAATAAAATTTTTACTATTCAGCCATATTAAATATGAATGTTGCTATTGATGCTGCTGCTACTACTAATATGATACCAATTATTAATGGTATAAATGATTTTTTATAATCTGCTTTTTCTTCAACACTTCCTAGCATGTATTTAACACCTAATATCATTATTATAATAACTGCTGCTATTGCTGCTATATTTCTAATCATACCCATTATTTGTCCAGCTTTAGTTGTTAAGTCACCTGCATCTCCATAACTTGCATTTATATCACTTGGTTTTATTGGACCATCTGCTGCTAATACATTTGTTGCAAATGTAATTAAAATAATAGCAAGTAATAATACTGTAAGTACTTTTACTGTTTTTTTCATTTTTATTTCCTCCCTTTTTTATTTTTTATTTATTATAATATACTTAGTATTCTAAGTAAACATTAATAACTAATTTATAAATTATTTCCAATTGTTATAAAAATTTTCCAAATTCCAAATGCTCCGAATGCAACTATACATCCTATAACAAAAGGAATTAATGCTTCTTTTATCTGTGCTTTTTCTTCCATTGAGCCTAGCATAAACTTTATTCCTAAAATTGCTGATATAATAACAGCTACAATTACAGCACACGTTAATAATATATTATAAATTTCATTTGACGTATTTTGTAATTTTCCATAATCTATTGATGTTGTATTATCGCCTTTACCTGCATTTATAAAATCGTCTCCACCTGTTATTACAGATGTTAATCCACTATCGGCCTTTACTACATTAAAATTACAAATTAATATATTTATAAGAATAATTACAAAAATTATAAATATTTTTTTCTTCATTTCAATCACCTACTTTATCACTTAGTTACTGCATTATAAATAAATGTAACTAATGTTGTTCCTGCTACTGCCATTATACATCCTATAATATAAGGTATCATAGTCTGTTTATAATTTGCTTTTTCATCTACACTTCCAATCATATATTTAACTCCTATTACCATTAGCACTATTACTGAAACAACTGCACTTATATTTCTAATTGCACCTAACACAACTCCTGCTTTTTGAAAAGCTAATGTTGTATCAGTATTAGCTGTTGGAATATAATTATCTGGATTAATTGTTGTAGCAGTTGAGGTTGAAGTATCCTTTTTCACTGTACCTCCTGCACCTGGTATCAATTCATAAGAAGCATATGCTTTTACATTAAATATATTTATAAACATAAAAATTGATATTATTATTATAAATATATTTGATTTTATCTTCATGTAATCACCAACTTTCATACGTACTATATTAATTATACCTTATAATTTTAGTTTTTTCAACTTTTTTTTAGTATTTTGTTAATTTTATTACATTTTCCCAGTTTTAGTCAATATTTTTTACTAAATTTATTTATATTTTGATACAAAAAAATACTAGCATATTTGCTAGTACTTTGGCGGAGATGAGAGGGTTCGAACCTCCGCGCCCCTTTCGGGACCTAACTGTTTAGCAAACAGTCCCCTTCACCACTTGGGTACATCTCCATATATAAAAATAAAGATATAAAATCTTAAATCTATAAAATTATAAATTTATGGTCTTATATCTTCAATTTATTTGGCGGAGAGGGTGGGATTCGAACCCACGGTAGGCTATTAACCTACGCCAATTTTCAAGACTGGTGCCATAAACCAACTCGACCACCTCTCCATAT
>OCHJ01000944.1_pt1 | contig 27641 bp, 29 predicted proteins | sample 1538381 | NCBI WGS metagenome assembly OCHJ01 (sample SAMN04571688, study PRJEB22368) | human gut metagenome | biome: human gut; material: stool | host: Homo sapiens | place: Luxembourg | collected 2012-06-29 | reverse complement strand
TGCTCCACACAAAAGGTTATTACTGAACTGTAACAATAAAATATTTGACCATTCTTTATAAAAATGTTATACTAAAAAAGATAATAAAAATGTAGGAGAAAAGAATGAATTTAGAATTACCAGAAAAGGAAAAAATTTCAAAAAACAGAATAATAATATATATAATAATAGCATTAATATGCATAATATCAATAGTAGTAGTAATAGGAGTACAAATCTTAGGAAACGATGTAATAGATAATCTATTTGGAATAAACAAAATAACAAAAAGAAGTGAAGAAGAAGAAGCAGTCTTAAAAAACAACTTTGAAAATATATTTGATAATAGCTTAGAAAATGATGAAGAATATCAAATTCAAAAAATAAATAACAATGAAAATATAATATATACAAGTTATACAAAAGAAGACAAAAACGATAATTATGAAATAAATGTAAATTTACCATACATAAATATTGAAAACAAAGAAGTAAAACAATTTAATAAAGAAATAAAAGACACATTTGAAGGAAAAGCAGAAGAAACAATAAAAAACAAAAATAACAATAATATAATATATACAGTTAAATACAAAGCATACATAGAAAACAATAATTTATCATTAATAATATATTCAGACTTAAAACAAAGTACAAGTGCACAAAGAGTGATAATACAAACATTTAATTATGATTTAAAAGAAAACAAAGAAAATAAATTAGAAGATACTTTAAATAATTATAGTCTAAAAATAAATGATGTACAAAATAAAATAAATAATGACATACAAAAAGAACAAAAGAAATCAGAAGAATTAATAAAATTAGGATATAATGTATTTTCAAGAGACATTAATAGTGATATTTATAAAATTGATAATATAACAGAATATTTTGTTTATAAAAATAATATATATATAATATTTGCATATGGAAATAATAAAATAACAAGTGAAAAAGACATTGTAATAATATAAAACTAGGTCCGTTAAGAACCTAGTTTTTTGAAAATAAAAGGGGATGTTTTTTAATTTAAGTCAGATAACTTCCTGACTATGTTGATATTATAATAATGAATTTTGTCCATTGTGTGAATTAAAAGTGAAGAGTTTATTAAATTTGAAAATTAATAAACTCTTCATTCTTGCAAAAGTATATATATATTATTAAAAACTAAGGTTGTTCACCTAATGTTAAAGTAATTTCTTTTTCTGATCCGTCTCTATTAATTTTTAGTTTCATAGTATCACCAATTTGATGAGAATTTTTTATCTCATTCAACTCATCCATTGATTTTATTGATTTTCCATCAGCTTCGATGATTACATCACCAGATTTCAAACCTCCTTTTTCAGCAGAAGAGAAATCTTCAACAGATTTTACATAAACACCGATAACTAGATTATATTTTTTAGCAGTTGCCTCATCCAAATCAATACCAGAAATTCCTATAAAAGGTCTTTTTACTTTACTATATTGAATTAATTGAGAAGTGATATCAGTTGTTGAATTTATAGGAATTGCAAATCCAATACCTTCAATACCTGTACCTGATAATTTTAAAGTATTAATTCCTATAACTTTACCTTGGGCATTAACCAAAGCACCACCACTGTTACCAGAGTTTATAGCTGCATCAGTTTGAATACAAGTATAAGTCTTACCGTCAGAATCGGTAATTTTTCTATTAACAGCACTTACAATACCAGTTGTAACAGTACTTGTCATGTTTACAGGATTTCCAACAGCCATTGCAAATTCACCAACTTTTACATCATCTGAATCAGCAAATTCAGCTTTTGTTAGACCAGTTTTTTCAATTTTTATAACAGCTAAATCAGTTTGCTTATCTTGACCAACAATTTTTGCTTCATATTCTGTTTCATCATTAAATAAAGTAACTGTAACTTTTGTTGCTTCTGAAATCTGATAATAAGAATTTGAGTCAGAAGAGCTTGAAGATACAACATGGTTATTTGTTAAAATATAACCGTCTTCACTAATTATGATTCCAGAACCAGAAGCGGTTGCTGTTGTTGAACCAGTTCTACCAAAGATTGATGTAGAGTTTACAGTATAGTCTATTTTTATACCAACAATTGATGGTAATATTTTGTTAGCCGCATAAACAGAAGTATCAGAATAATTTTCTAATGATGTTTGTTTTACATATCCATCTGATTTTGTTGAATTATTATTTGTTGTACTTATTGAAGATGTAGTTTGATTTCCTATGAGTTTTGTTCTTATAGATGGAACTCCAAAACATGTTCCAATTACGACTGTACAACCTACAACACCACTAATAAAAGGTATTATAACACCTTTTCCAAATCCGGATTTTGGTCTATCAGATTTTTCATAAGATGCTGAGCCTGTTACTGGTATAGCTTTGAATTTTGCATTATTTTGTTCTTTTTCATCCATTTTAATTACCTCCTAAATGAAATACTTTTTATATTTATATAATAACCTAATTCTGTATTAGAATACAACAGTATTGTGAACTTTTTGTGAAAAAATTGTAGTAATTCAATGCATTATCAAAAAAATACCTTGATTTAACCAAAACAAATATAGTATAATATGAACAAATAAGAATTCTAGGAGGAAAAAAATGAAGAAAAACGAAGGAATAACAATGTTAGTATTAGTAATAACGGTAATACTATTATTAATATTATCAGGAATATCAATAAATACAGGAAATAATATAATAAAAAGAGCAAATTTAGAAAATTTAAAAACAAACATGTTATTAATAGAAGTAAAAGGAAAAGAATATGTAGAAAATGGAAACTTTAACCTAGGGACAAGTTTTGATAAACTAACAGACGAAAACGAAAAAAACAAAAGAATAGAATTAGCAAAATCAAAATTAAAAGGAACAGAAATAACAAGTGTAAGTGACCTAAATTCAAACTTTGGAATAACACAGGAACAATTCCAACAAGAACAAACAAATTTAATATTTTACTATAAATTAACAAAAGAAGATTTAGAAGAATTAGGAATGTCTAATGAAGATTCTAATAATCAAAAAGGCGGATATATAATAAAATATGATTTAAAAAATATGGAATTAGAAATATATAATACAATAGGCTTCAAAAGCGGAGATAAAACATATTATTCATTAAGTGAACTAGAAAATTTAGAAATATAAAGATATTGAGGAAAAACAGATGAAAGAAAAAGAACTAGAAAGATTAACAAATTTAAAAGAACTAGAAAAAGAATTACATACAAAAGGATTTAAAAACATATGTGGAATTGATGAAGCAGGAAGAGGACCATTGGCAGGTCCAGTAGTAATCGCAGGAGTTATAATGCCAGAAGATTCAATGATAGAAGGAGTAAATGATTCTAAAAAAGTTTCTGAAAAGAAAAGAGAATTACTTTATGATAAAATTTTAGAAGAAGCAATAAGTTATTCAGTAGCAATAATTGGACAAGATGTAATAGATGATATAAATATACTAAATGCAACAAAACAGGGAGTTACAAGTGTAGTAAAAGGATTAGATGTTCGACCAGATTTAATTATAATTGATGCACTTCAACACATAGATACAAATGGGGTACCATATGAATCAATAATAAAAGGTGATGCAAAATGCTACTCAATTGGAGCAGCATCAATAATTGCAAAAGTAACAAGGGATAGAATAATGAGAGAGTGGGATAGCGTATATCCTCAATATGGATTTGCAAAGCATAAAGGATATGGAACAGCTCAACATATAGCAGCAATTAAAGAATATGGATTATGTCCAATTCACAGAAGAAGTTTTACAGGACATTTTATTTAAATATAAAAAAATGTGCATTAACAAAAGAAAGGACAGAAGATTTATGAACATTTTAGAAATTATAGAAAAAAAGAGAGAAAAACAAGAATTAACAAAAGAAGAAATTAAATATTTTGTAAAAGGATATGTAGACGGAAAAATAGCAGATTATCAAGCAGCAGCATTAGTAATGGCAATATATTTAAATGGAATGACAAAACAAGAAACAACAAATTTAACAATAGAAATGGCAAATTCAGGAGAAATATTAGATTTATCAAAATTAAATAAAACAATAGTAGATAAACACTCAACAGGAGGAGTGGGAGACAAAGTATCAATATGTTTATTACCATTAGTAGCGTCATTAGGAGTACCAGTAGCAAAAATGTCAGGAAGAGGACTAGGTTTTACAGGTGGAACAGTTGACAAAATGCAATCAATACCAGGCTATAAAACAGAAATAGATATCCACAAATTTATACAAAATGTGGAAAACGTTGGTATAAGCATGATTTCACAAACAATGAATTTAGCACCAGCAGATAAAAAATTATATGCACTAAGAGATAGTATATCATGTGTTGAAAGCATACCATTAATTGCATCAAGCATAATGAGCAAAAAAATAGCAAGTGGAGCTGAAAAAATAGTATTAGATGTAACTGTTGGAAAAGGTGCATTTATGAAAAATATGGAAAATGCCAAAGAATTAGCAAATGAAATGATTGAAATAGGAAAACTTGCAAATAGAGAAACAGTATGTGTTTTAACAAATATGAATGAACCATTAGGATATGCAGTAGGAAATAACTTAGAAGTAATAGAAGCAATTGATTTCTTAAAAGGAAAAATGCCAGAAGATTTAAAACAAGTAGTATTAGAACTAGGTGCATATATGATAAATTTAGCATGTTTAGGAGAAGACTTAGAAGAAAATAAAAATAAAATGTTAGAAAATATATCAAATGGAAAGGCATATGATAAATTTGTAGAAATGGTAAAAAATCAAGAAGGAGATATTTCATACTTAGAAGATACAAGTAAGTTTGAAAAAGCTAAAATAATAGAGCCAATTATGGCAAAACAAGATGGATATATACAAGAAATAAATGCAGAAGAAATAGGAAAAGTAACATGTGGACTAGGTGCAGGAAGAGTTAAAAAAGAAGATATAATTGATTACTCAGTAGGTGTTATACTAAATAAAAAAGTAGCTGATAAAGTATCAAAAGGAGATATTTTAGGATATATTCATTCAAACAGTAAAGAAAAATTTGAAGAAGCTGAAAGAAAATTAGAACAGATAATAAAAATAAATGAAAATAAAATTGAAAAGGAACCTACAATTTTTGGTATTTGCAAATAATTTGTTGAAATTAGATATATTTTAGTGATATAATATTAAACAGAGATGTCTTTTTGAGGATGTATCTTTTGGGATATCGAGAAAAAAGATAATGAGCGAAAGGAAGAAAAATAATGAAAAATAATAAAGAAAAAAATTTGAAAAACAAAGAGCAAAGAAAATATGATAAAGGACAAATATTTGTAAAAGTTATGGCAGGAATACTAGCACTACTAATGATTTTATCAGTAGCAGCAACATTAATATTCTCATTAATATAAGTAGAAAATATCAAAGTTTAAGAGAAGGTGTAATATGGAAAAGAGTATAAGTAACAGTTGGATGAATTTTTATAATGAAAATATATTAAAAGGATTCCAAAATTTAAGTGAAAATCCATTTAATTTATTTACAACAATATTAGACTTAGTAATAGTAATATTTTTATTATATTGTTTTGTGAAAATGGTAAAAGGTTCAAGGGCATGGCAATTAATAAAAGGAATAGCATTTTTATTAATTGCAACATGGCTTAGTGGAGTATTAAATTTAAAAATATTAAATTCAATATTAACAGGAATAATGAACTGGGGAGTAATAGCAATAATAGTAATATTCCAGCCAGAATTAAGAAGAGGACTAGAACAATTAGGAACAAATAAATTTACTAAATTTTTTGGATTAGACAGTGATTTAGCAACAAAGACAAAAGAAGACATTTATAAAGTTGTAATAGCAGCAACAGAACTTTCAAAAACAAGAACAGGAGCATTAATTGTTATAGAAAGAGATATAAATATTCAAGATATAATAGCAACAGGAGTACCAATGAATTCAGAGGTTTCACCACAATTATTAGTAAATATATTTGTACCCAAAACCCCATTACATGATGGAGCGGTTGTTATAAGTAATAATAAAATTGCAGCAGCAGCATGTGTATTACCACTTGCAGATGATCCAGATATAGCAAAAGAGTTAGGAACAAGACATAGAGCTGCAATAGGAATATCAAAAGAATCTGACAGTATAGCAGTTGTTGTATCAGAGGAAACAGGAAAAATTTCTGTTGCAAAAGACGGTACATTAATTGCTGATGTTAGAGAAGATGTATTAAAGAAAATATTGATTAGTAATATTGTTACAAAAAGATTTACACAAAAAAACACAACAAAAAGTAGTAAATTTGAAATTTTAAAGAAAAAATTCACAAAAAAAGAAAAGATTGAAAACACTGAAAATAACAATAAAAAAACAAATATTAAATAATTTAAGTCGCTTGTAGGGCGACTTTTTAAATAATATTGGATTCAAGAAAGGATAAAAATGAGGAATATAAAGCTAACAATAGAATATGATGGAAAAGACTTCAATGGATGGCAAAAACAACCTAATAAATTAAATATACAAGGAACAATTGAACAAGCAATAAAAATAGTAACAGGAGAAGAAGTAGACCTTATGGCATCAGGGAGAACTGATGCAGGGGTACATGCATTTGGACAGGTAGCAAATTTTAAGACAAATTCAAATATACCAGTAGAAAAAATACCAATTGCATTAAACTCAAATTTGAAAAAATCAATAAGAATAATATCAGCAGAGGAAGTTGATGAAAGATTTCATAGTAGATTAACATGCAAAAAAAAGACATATAGATATGTTATAAACAATTCTGAATTTTCATCAGCTATATATAGAAATTTAGAGACTCATATTCCTCAAAAACTTGATATAAATAAAATGAAAGAGGCAGTAAAATATTTTGAAGGAGAACACGATTTTAAAGCTTTTAAAGCTAGTGGAACTAGTAGCAAAAGTAGTGTTAGAACTATTTATAAAGCGAGAGTTTATGAAATGCCTAATAATAGAATTTATATTGAATTAACTGGAAATGGATTTTTATATAATATGGTTAGAATAATTGCTGGTACATTAGTTGATGTTGGACTTGGAAAAACTAAGCCGGAAGATATTGAAAAAATTATTAATTCAAAAGATAGAAATTTTGCTGGTAAAACCTTGCAACCAAATGGGCTATATCTATTAAATGTAGAGTATGAATAAGTTAATTAAAATGTCAAAATAAAAAGACTTAGAATAAATATATATTATTTGTTTTAAGTCTTTTAATCATCATCAATTTCGTCAAATAAAGGGCTATCATAAAAATCTTTTAGTTTAATTTCTAGACCTCTACAAATTCTAATTATTGTTAAAGTTTTAGGATTTACAAATTTCTGATTTACTATTCCTTCTAATGTAGATTGAGTAATTCCACAAATTGTAGATAATTTATTTACTGTTATTTTTCTTTCAGCACAAAGTTCTAATATTCTGGTACTTGTAGCAGATATTAAAGTCATAAATATCACCTCATAATAAAAGTATATCAAAAAAGTATTCATAAACTTAACTGTCAACAGTTGACAAATAAATTAATTTATAATAAAATGAAAAAAACAAAAGAGGAGGAAGAAAATGAAAAAATACAAAAATTATAATGGAATAACATTAATTGCACTTATTATAACCATAATTTTGTTAATTATATTAGCCGGAATATCAATATCAACATTGACAAATCAAGGATTATTAAAAAATGCAAAAAAAGCAAAAGAAAAATATCAAGAATCAGAAATTAATGAAAAAATCACATTATTAAAATATGAAATGCAACTAGATGAATCTATCACATTAAAAGAGAAAATGATAAATGAAGGTTTGATAGATAAAAAAGAAATAAATGAAAAAGGAATATCAAATATAAATAATGATGATAATTTTATTGTTATTAGTAACTATAATGGATTAAAAGAATTATCAAAAGAAGTAAATGAAGGAAAAGATTATTCAGGAAAAAATATTTATTTAATAGATAATATAGATTGTAATGCAGATTTTGATAGTGAAACTGGAAAATTAATAAGTGGAGAAAAATTTGAATCAATAGGAGATAGTAATTCAAGAATTGAAGATGAAATATTAGAAGGCTCAATAAAAAAAGAGTTTAATGGGAATTTTAATGGATTAGGCTATACTATAAAAAACATGTATATAAATGAAAATAGTGAAGGAAATTATTGTGCTGGATTATTTGGATATATAGGAAAAAATGGAAAAGTACAAGATATAATTATACAAAATTCTTATATAAGTGGATATTATGAGACAGGTAGTATAGTTGGAAGAAATAGAGGAATTATAAGTAATTGCAAAAATTACAGTCAAATAAATGGTGCAAAATTAACAGGTGGAATTGTTGGAAGAAGTTGTGGAACAATTGAGAATTGTGCGAACTATGGAAATATTATCACAACAGACATTCAAACAGGTGGAAGTGTTGGAAACTGTGATTATGGAGAAAATGTTATAGTAAAAAACTGTGAAAATCATGGTGATGTAAATTCAACAAAAACATCAATAGGAGGCATAATTGGAGGCGCATATAGAAGTAATGAAACTGTAATAATAAATATAAGTGATTGTAAAAACTATGGAAATATTGGAAAATTTGAAAATAATAATGTAAGTGTTGGTGGAATAGTTGGTGCTGTACAGCAAAGTATCAAAAATTGTACTAATTATGGAATAATAAGAGGAAAAGAAAATGTAGGAGGTATAGTAGGTTATACTAATTATGCAAGTAATAATACATCTTTAATTCAACAATCTAAAAATTATGGTCTTGTAAATGGGACATATAAATGCGTAGGAGGAATTTGTGGATTCAATACTGGTGGAAAAATATTAGAGTGCAGTAATATAGGAGAAGTCATATTAAATGGAGAAGAAGCCTATTATGGAGTTGGTGGAATAGCCGGAGCAGAAGGTTCATCTAAAACAGATATTTATATAGAAAAATGTTATAATATTGGAAAAATTACACTGGAATTAACAAATTCAAAAAGTTGTCAAATAGCAGGAATAGTCGGAAATTTGGGAATGTCAACATCTGGCGAGTATAAAGGATATGTGAAAGACTGTTATAATAAAGGAGAAATTATTTGTATTGGTAACGGGATTAAGAAGCAGGGAGCAGCAGGAATTACATCATGGTCAAGATATGCAGTTATACAAAATTGTTATAATATAGGTAAATTAGTAGGTGTAGATAACAGCTCATCAGGAATTGCAGGTTCATACGGACAATCAATAAGTGTAGAAAATAATTACTGGTTAGATACATGTGGGGCAACATATGGAATAGGACAGGGAAATTCAAATATAGGAGCAGAATTAAAAAGCAGTGAAGAATTAAAGCAATTGGCAGAAAAATTAGGAGATTCATATGAACAAGATGACAATATAAATGATGGATATCCATATTTAGTAGATAATAAACAAGAATGAGTCTAGTATCAATAAAATTATTTAAGTAACTAAAAATAGACAAAAAGCATAAAATAAAGTAGAAAGAATTGGTAAAATTAATAAATTTTAATTTTATAATAAACAAAATATCAGCGAAAGGAGAAGAATATGAATACTTTACTAATATTTTTTGCTTTACCAATAGCAGTAATAATAATATCAATAGCATTACAAAAAATCTTTAAATGTCCATTTTTAGTAGCAGCAATAATATTTGCAATATTCTTAATTGTAACATTTGTGATAGGGAATTTAACATTTTTAGTAGCAACAATAGCATATACAATATTAGCCTTTATAACAGCGATATTAACAAATATAATTTGTAGAATTTTACGAGAGTTAGACAGAAGAGAAGAAGAAAGAGAATCAAATTGTTGTAATAGAAGAAACAGAAACTCATCAAACAACAATAATCAAACACAACTATTATCAATAACACGGTGGATGTTCAAATAATGATAATGGAAATTTGTTAACAATAAGTAGTAATGGATGTAATGGGGTTGAAAACGAACTTTTAACAATTAATTCAAATTGCTCAAATAATGATAACAACAATAGCTGTTCATGCAGTTGTAATACATCAAATGATTCAATAGCAGTTAGAGCAAATGTGTTTCCAAATAATAATACAAATGGAAGGACAGGAAGTTTCTGCGGATGTTTTAGAAGAAGGTAAAAAGGTGCCAAATTTTGTGATGAAAATATTGCAAAGTTTGGCATTTTATGTTAAACTAATAAATGCAAAACATTTCAGGGGGAATAATAATGTTAGAGATTATAGAAGATACATTAATCGATGCCATAAAACTATTACCATTTCTATTTATAACATATTTGATAATGGAATATATAGAACACAAAATGGGGCATAAAACAAAAAAAACAATAAAAAAATCTGGAAAATGGGGACCAATTATAGGAAGTATATTAGGAGCATTTCCACAATGTGGATTTTCAGTATCTGCAACAAATTTATATGCTGGACGAGTTATAACATTAGGAACACTTATAGCTGTATATTTATCAACATCTGATGAAATGCTACCAATATTCATATCAGAAGCGGTTTCACCAATCATAATATTAAAAATAATAGGAATTAAACTAATAATAGGTATGATTGCGGGAATAATAATAGACCTATTTATACATATAATTACAAAAAATAAGATACAAAAAAATGTAACAAAAGAAAATGAAGAAGAAACTGATATAGAGCATATATGTGAAGAAGACCATTGCCATTGTAATGAAAGCGGAATATTAAAATCTGCAATTCATCATACTTTAAGCATACTATTATTTATAATAATAATTACATTAATAATTAATATAATTGTACATTTTGTAGGCGAAGAAACAATTGCAAGCTGGATATTAAATAAACCAGTTATAGGTCCTTTAATAGCATCACTAATAGGTCTTATACCTAATTGTGCAGCATCTGTAATAATAACAAATATGTATTTACAAAATGTAATTTCACTTGGAAGTATGATATCAGGATTATTAACAGGAGCAGGAGTTGGACTTGCAGTATTATTCAGAACAAATAATAAAATAAAAGAAAATGTTGGAATATTAGTATTACTATATTCAATAGGAGTTGTTTCAGGAATTATAATTGATTTAATAGGAATAGTAATATAACAAATATAAAAAAGTTGTCAAAAGAGAAAACTTTGACAACTTTATTTCTTTTTATTTTTTAAATTAACAACAATTGCATCTTCATTATCAAATAAGTAATTAGAATCTGTTGTATCTGTTTGAACTGGATTTATTTCATTTCTTTCATCTATAAAATCTAGTTTTTTTGGATTAAATTTTTTTCTAGGTAAATTATCTTCTTCTAGCCCCTCAGTTTCAGTAGTTACACCATCAGAATATTTACCAAAATCGAAAGTTTTAATCTTTTTAGGTTCTTTATATTTTGAAGCTAAATAGTTAAGCTTACCTTGTCCAGACATTGGCTTTCCATTTTCACCTCTAACTTTATAAGCACAATCTTTTTGACCAAGAGTTTGTAACTTACCAGGCTTGAAGAAAGGAGTAAACTTCCATTCAACACCACCATGCTTAGAATCATATTCCATAGTTTTAAAATCAATAGAATTTCCCATAGACCATTCTCTTTTTTGACCAAATTCACTACTCCACCATTCAAGGTCTTCAATGTTTCCGCCACCAGTAAATATTTTGCTAACACAATTTGATAAAATTGTTTGTCTAGAATTAGAGGTAACATCTAATTGTGCAAGGTTTTGAGCTGATACCATAGTACCAATTTTATATTTTCTATACATTGTGAATATAGGCTCAGTAGCTTTACAAATAAAATCTGGAAATTCATCAATATATAAGAAGTTTGGAACTCTTGATTTTTCTGTTCCAGGTCTTCTTAAAACTGCATTTTGCATTGAAATTAAGAAGAATAATCCAAAAGCTTTATGACCAGAGGCACCTAAATCACCACGTCTTGTACATACAAATGTAATATCACCATTTGCTAACATTTTATCAAAATCAATATTATTATGCCTATTACATAAAATAGATTTTACACCAGGTATTCTTAATAATTTATCTAATTGAGTTATAGCCGCATCAATATAGATTTCTGTATTTTGTCTATTAATACCATTTTTATAAAAATTCTTTTTAAAGTAAGATAATTGTGTACTATATTTTTCTTTTAATTCTTCATTATGTGCTAAAATTTCACACATCTTTTCAACTAAATCAAAGTTTGTAAACATTTTTAGCATATCTTCTAAGTTTGGTAACATACCTTCATTCATTCTAGGATACATTTCTTTTAATAAAATAGACATATTTTCAATAGCTTGGATAACTACTGATTCTCTGTACTTCTCATCTGGCTCTTCATTAGAAATATCAAGCATTGTTTTTAATACAGAAGAAATTGTAATAGCTATTTTATTTACATCATCATAAACAAATGGATTTAAACCAATTGAATTTCTATCAGAAGGATCAATTACATTATAAGATAATCCAAAATTCTTACAAACACTCATCATATGGTCAGAAATTTCTCTATCAGGAGACATAACTGTTATACCGCAATTTCTATAAGTTATTTCAGAAGAAGAATCTAAAATCATCTTTTTCATATAACCTTTGTAAACATCTTCATTTCCAGAAGTTGGCACTAACATATTTAAATTAAAATTTGCATTTAAATAATCATTATTATAAGGCTTATTTAATACTGCAATGCCTGTTTTTAAAGCAGTAAATCCCATTTCCTTAGAAACTTCTCGGAAGAAGAATTTTCTATCTAAATCTCTTGCAATAAATGGTTCATAAACCAAAGATGTTTTTCCAGAACCAGAAGCACCACATACAAGCATAGATTGATATCTTGAAGCTTCAACCATTGTGATTTGTTCAGAAGTTTCACTATTTTGAAATAAATATAAATCACAAGAATATGGTCCATGACCTTGTTTTTTATCTGATAAATCGATTCCACCATAATCCCAAATTGATTGCGTCATATCTTTGCTATCATTTACACCAAAGTATAGAAAATTAAATACTTTTGGAATTATAAATAATGGCATCAATATTGTTAAAGATGTAAGTGCGGGTTTTATTAAATCAGAAAAATCTGTAACTAAATCTACATATCCTGGGTTAAAAATTAATAATAACCATGCTCCCATATTAAGCCATTGGGTAAACATAGATATTGCAATAATAGTTAGCCCAATAACATAAATATTAAATAATGTTACCTTTTTACTTTTAGTTGATGCAAATTCAGATGGGAAAGAAAACAAAAATGCAAATACTGGACAAGCAAGTGCAAATGTATATTTTAGTGGTCCCCAATATGAGTAAGAAACACCTGTAAATAACATTAATAAAAATTCTGCAATCCTATCAACAGCAAAGTATACAGTCAAGAGGGTTAATACATATGTTGCAAAGGTATTTCTACTGATTCCTAATTTACTTAAAAAATTGTCTATTATTTTCATTATATAATGCCCCTTTTTATTAATTATATTTTATTACTATTTTTCATAATACTACATATCTATTATCCTATAAAATGGCGAAAAAAACAAGTATTTTTGAAAAAAAACCTTAAATATATGAAATATCATGCTGCAATTTATAACATAAATTAGAAATCTAGAATATTTTTTAATAGAAACACATATAATAATTAAAATTACATAGAAATTGGAGTGGTTTTAATGCAAGATGAATTTAAAAGAGAACAATTAATAAAAGAAAAAAGTGAATTAGATAAAGAAATTGAATTAGTAAGAAATATAATAAAAACGAGAGAAGAATTAAAAAATGATAATAGAAATTTTGAGTTTGCGGAAATGGAATTAGTAGACTATTATATTTATCAAATAAAAGCAAATCAAGCTAAACTAGATTATTTATTGAAATTAGCAAAAGCTAGTGGAATAACAATAGATAGAATAAATCAAATAAAATATGAAAATTATGATGAAGAAATAAGTTAAAAGCAAATGATAATGTTATATGAATATTCGTCCACTTATTCTCATACAAATGTATAAATAAGATTAGAAGAGGTATGAGTATGGAGACAAATATAATTACATATTTGGCATGTATTTGCTTTTTGTTTATTTTTGGAAGAGTGTTTATTGTTCCTATTAAAAAAGTTCTCAAATTAGTAATTAATTCTATTTTAGGCGGTGTTGCTATTTTTTTTATAAATCTAATAGGAGGAATATGGGAATTTCATATTGGACTTAATATTTTTACAAGTATTTTAGTTGGACTACTAGGCTTACCAGGAGCAGTATGCCTAGTAATACTAAAATTATTAATATAAAACTGAATTTGGGGACGGAGGAAAAACCTGTAATTGGGGACGGAGGAAAAAAACAGTTTTTAAAATATAATATTAAAAGTATAAATTTAAAAACTGTTTTTTTCCTCCGTCCCCAATTACAGGTTTTCCATATTAAAATTTGATGAATTTACTAGATTATTCTACTGTCACAGACTTCGCTAAATTTCTAGGTTTATCAACATCTAGCCCTTTTTCCTTTGAGATGTAATAAGCAAGTAATTGTAATGGAATAATTGACAAAATAGGAGAAACAAAACAATTTGTCTCAGGAATATCAATTACAACATCAAACATATTCTTATCAATATCTTGATTAGAAACAACCAAAGTTTTAGCACCACGAGTAATAACTTCTTGAATATTACTTACAGTCTTCTTAACTAAATTTTTATCAGTCATAATACCGACAACAGTAATATCATTTTCAATTAAAGCAATAGGTCCATGTTTTAATTCACCAGCAGCATAGCTTTCTGAATGAATATAAGAAATTTCTTTTAATTTTAGAGAACCTTCCCTTGCAACAGTTTCATCAATTCCTCTGCCTAAAAAGAAAATATCTTTTTCTTGATATATTTTTTTAGCAAAATCTTTGATTAGATCATCAAATTTTAAAGTTTCTTCAATTTTTTTAGGCAAATCTAAAATATCGTTTTTTAAATTTAACAAAAATTCTTTATCACATGTTCCAAGTATTTCTGCAAAATAAATAGATAAAATATTTATTAATACAACTTGTGAAGTATAAGCTTTTGTAGATGCAACAGCTATTTCAGGACCAGCATGTGTATAAATTGAGTAATCAGCTTCTCTTGTTATAGAACTTCCAATTACATTAGCAATAGCAATTGTTTTAGCACCTTTTTCTTTTGATAATTTTAGTGCTGCTATTGTGTCAGCTGTTTCACCAGATTGAGATAAGAAAATACATAAAGTTTTTTCATCTATAATTGGGTCTCTATATCTAAATTCAGAAGCAATATCAACTTCAACAGGAATTCTACAAAGTTTTTCAATAGAATTTTTACCTGTAAGACCAGCATGCATTGCTGTTCCACAAGCTACAATATAAATTCTATTTAAACTTGATAGATATTCTTTTGTAAATTTTAGTTCATCAAATTCACATGAAGATTCTAAATTTATTCTAGCTCCAATTGTTTCTCTGATTGCAGTTGGTTGCTCATAAATTTCTTTTAACATGAAGTCAGCAAATCCGTCCTTTTCAGCAGATGTTGCATTCCATTCAATTGATTGAGTACTTTTTTCTATTTCATTTAAATCTTTATCATAAAATTTTGCAGAATCTTTTGTTAAAACAACAAATTCTAAATCATTTAAAAGGTAAAAATCTTTTGTATAAGAAAGTATAGCTGGGATGTCAGAAGATAAATATTTTTCATCTTCACATGTTCCGATAACTAATGGGCTATCTTGTCTTACAACTATCATATTATCAGGGTAAAGACTTGAAATAACTTCAAGTGCAAAACTTCCTTTAAAATCTAAACAAGCATTTCTTACAGATCTTAAAAATTTTAAATCATCATTTTCAGTATCTTTTGTAAAATAATAATGTATCAAGTTAGGAATAATTTCTGTATCTGTCTGAGAATAGAAAGTATATCCTTTTTCAATTAAAAACCTTCTTAATTCATTAAAATTTTCTATAATTCCATTATGAACTACACTAAATGTTTTTGAATTATCTTGGTGAGGGTGAGCATTTTCTTTTGATGGTTTTCCGTGTGTTGCCCATCTTGTGTGAGCAATACCGACAGTTCCTTCTAATTTGTCAATTCCTTCAAGATTTGATAAATTTTTTACTCTTCCTTTGTCTTTCATTATTGATAATCCATTTTTTTCGATTGTTGAGATACCAGCAGAGTCATATCCTCTGTATTCCAACCTTGTTAAACCTGCCAAAAGTATAGGGCAAGCTTTTTTTGTGCCTATATAACCTACAATTCCACACATATTTTTTCACGTTCCTTCCAAATATTTAAAATTAATTTAAAAAATTATCTTTTAAAGTTTAAGAACATTAAAAGATTGTATTTACAAATTTATGGAATTGAAATCATGCAAACTTAATATATTAATTTCTGTTCTAATATTACTATTAGTTTTTTATTAATATTTATGACTTTAAGTAAAAGCCACTAGAGCATCCGCCGAATTTTTCGATAACCCTAGACCTCGTCAACCACTTTGATTAGTGGTCCTGGCGCTTGAATTTTAAACTCCTTTCATGATATTTTTATGCATCTTTCAATTTTACTTTATTATATTACACTAAAAGGTAATTTTGTGCAAGTATTTTATAAAAGTTAATCTTGATTTAATACCAAATAATAATGTATAATAGGTAAAGAAAAAACAAAGAAGAAAAGAAAAAATAGAAGAAATTTGTCATATGTAGGATACAAAGAATAGGAGAAAACAATGTTTAACATAGAACAGGAGTTAAAAAAATTACCTGAAAAACCAGGTGTGTATGTAATGCATGATAAAGACGACACAATAATCTATGTAGGAAAAGCAGTCTCATTAAAAAATAGAGTAAGGTCATATTTCAGAAAAACAAATAAGACTGAAAGAATAAAAAAAATGGTAAGCCTAATAGACCATTTTGAATATATAGTAGTAGACAACGAAGCAGAAGCACTAATATTAGAATGTAATTTAATTAAGAAAAACAGACCTAAATTTAATGTATTATTAAAAGATGATAAAACATATCCGTATATCAAAATAGATGTAAAATCAGACTATCCAACAGTAGTAATAACAAGAAGATTAATAAATGATGGAGCTAAATATTTCGGACCATATGCTAATCCGGGAGCTGCAAAAGAGATGGTAGATTTTATAAAACAAAAGTACAAAATACGACAATGCAGAGACTATAAAAATAGAACAAGACCATGTTTAAACTATCATATAAAAAGATGTCTGGCACCATGTATGGGATATGTAACACCAGAAGAATACAAAAAGCAGATTGACGAAATAATTGATTTATTAGAAGGAAAAACAGACAAAATATTAAAAGAACTAGACAGACAAATGCAAGAAGCATCAGAAAAATTAGACTTTGAAAAAGCAGCAGAATTAAGAGATAGAAAACTAGCAATAGAAAGAGCATCATCAAAGCAAAAAGTATCAAATATTTCAGAAAACAACATAGATGTTATAGGACTTTACAAGTCAGAATTAGAAGTATGTATAGAAATATTCTTTGTGCGTGGAAGTAAAATGATAGGAAGAGAACACTACTTTTTCCCAGAATTGAAAGATATGGAAGATAGTGAAATCTTATCAGGATTCATAAAACAATATTACTTAGAAAATCCAAACATACCAAGTAAAATAATGTTAAGAGAAGAATTGCCTGAAAAAGAGGTAATAGAACAATGGTTATCCACAATGTTAGGAAAAAAAGTGGAATTAAAAAGTCCTAAAAAAGGCGAAAAACTAAGATTTGTAGAGATGGCCGAAAATAATGCAAAAGTCACACTAGAAAACAAAGAAAAAGACAAATCAGAAATATTAATGGAATTAAAAGATGCACTTAAAATGGACAAATTACCACGAAAAATCGAAACATATGATATATCAAATATTTCAGGAGAATTTATGGTAGCGGGAATGTGTGTGATGCAAGATGGAGTTATCAAGAAAAATTTATCAAGAAGATTTAAAATAAAAACAGTTTTAACACAAGATGACCCTAAATGTATGGAAGAAGTTGTAACAAGAAGATTAGCACATTCAATAGAACAAGAGGACAAAGGCTTTGGAAAATTACCAGATGCAATATTTGCGGATGGTGGTATTACTCAAATTAGAGCAATTAGAAATGCTATAAACAAATATGAAAATCTTGATATAAAAATATTTGGTATGGTTAAAAATGATAAGCATCAAACAAGAGCATTAATAGATGAAAATAGAAATGAAATTCCAATTTCAGAAAATCTTATGAACTTAATAACTAGATTTCAAGATACAGTGCATGATACAGCAATTACATATCATAGAAAATTGCGTGCAAAGGCCATTACTAAGTCTGAATTAGATGAGATTGAGGGTATTGGAGAGGTAAAGAAAAGGGAATTGCTTAAAAAGTTTGGAAGTGTTGAGAAAATTAAAAAGGCTTCTAAGGAAGAGTTGATGCAAGTAAAAGGAATAACAGAAAAATTAGTAGAACAAATTAAAAATAGGGATTAGGAGCAGAAGCTTCAATCCCTATTTTTAAATATTATTTAGAAACTAAATACAAATTATCCATAACAATATTAGAATTATTATCATTATCAACACTATAAAGTAAAACTATGTTTTTAAAATCAGATTCTTCTTTAATTCTATTCAAAATAGAATCATTATCCATATAAGACTTAATAGATAAAATATAAGAATCCTCATTATTTAAACTATCATCATCAATAACACAATGCAATTCATCATTATTATTAACATTAACAATCAAAGTTCTATTATAAATCATCATTTCAGAAACACTTTGCATATGATTAAAGAAATTATCATAAACATACACAAAAGATTTATCTTTATTTTCCTCTGCAATATCTAAAATATTTTTATAATTTTCATATAAAAATAAAGGCTTAGAAAATACAATACCATTTATAACTAAAACAAGTGATACAAAACTAAATAAAATATAATTGTATTTGAAAGTTATAAATTCATTTAATATAAAGAAAAATGTTAATATCACAAATGGAATAACAGGCATTATGTATCTCAATTCTTGGAATGATGTCATTCTAACTGCTATAAAGTAGTAGAAAATGCTTGGTACAATAGTAATTAAAACAACAAATTTTTCTTTACTTTTTATACATAGAGCAATAGTTGAAATAGCAAATAGAACTAATACAATAATCATTAAAGCAACATTAGAGTTATTTATACTAAATGCATAAGCTAAATGTTTTAAGTAATCAAATACGTGCGTAAAATAGCCATTATTTCCTAAATTAGATAGACCTCTATCAGAAAACAATAAATGTATTATACAAGGTACAAATATTAAAACTCCAACAACTGCGTAAATAACATGAGATTTAATATATTTAAATATTATATTTTTATCTTTTTTTGTTCTAATCATTTCTATTAACATTATTGCAAATATAAAAAATGCGTAAATTGCAAAAAAGTATTGTGTTAAAAATCCTAAAACAGTAGTAATTCCTAGTTGAATAGTGAAATTCTTATCCATTATAAAATCATTTTTATATAATTTTAAACTTAAATAAAAATAAATTAGAATAAACAATGTTAGAACCATGTACATTCTTTGAAAAAGAACCATAGAGATTGTACCCATTGATAATCCATAAAGTATTAAAGATGGAATTATTAAATTTTCTTTATTTATCAATTTTAAAATTTTAGAAATTACCAAACAACTGATTACGAATGCAATCATATTTACTATAAAAGCAGAATATAATGAAAAATGTCCACCAAAAAATAAAGTTGCAAAATGCACTAGTGTATAGAAGAATGGAGGATGATTATCATATGCTTGGTTTAAATATAATGCTTTAAAATTTAAAATATTATTAGGAGTTAATGTCAAAGCGTTTTGAACATATTCCTTAGTTCTCCAAACAGGATTTTGAACACCTTTATCATATGCATCCATAACTCCGTTATTTGGATTTACAGATGAGCATAATGTGTATCCTTCATCTTCATGTAATCCAATTTTTTGTGTCTGATAGAAAAAAATTATTCCAGACATTATTGCGATTAAAATTATGATTAAGATTTTTTTAATTTTTTCTTTGTTTTTTAACATTTTAAAATCAACCTTTCTATATAAAATTGGAAACCGTGGGCATTATTGCCCAGGTTCCTTGAAGATAGTTCTCAGTTTTACATGAGAGCCATTTGGACGGCTAAATCGAATTCCCAAAGGAATTAAACACCGATTTCTCCTTAATATTTTAATAAAAAATATTATTAAGGCAATAAAACTACAAAGTAAAAAGTTTTTCTTCATTAATTTGCCTCCTTTTTAAGATGTATTTATATCGACCAAATTATATCATCATTTGTATATTTTAACAATAAATTTTTAATAACTTGGAATATTTTATTATTTTATTGAATATATATTAAAAAAGGGAGAATGCAATTTTTATAACATTTTTTCATTTAAAGGGGGAGTTTTGATGGAAAATATTTTTAATGTGAAGTATAATTCAAAATTGGACAGGCTTGAAATACCAAGTGAAAATGGAAAGTTTAAATTATTAAAATTTTTTAAAAACCATAAGTTTTTTTCTACTGTTTTAATTAGTTTTTTTATATTTTCAGGTATAAATTTTTATTTGATTTTTAGTTTCATGAAAATGCTAGAAAATATATGAATTACAAAAAACAAGTTACTGGATAATAGTTTGGAATACAGTGGATTTCAAGAGTCTAATACCTCAAACTATTATCCAGTAAGCAAAATAAAGTAAAATCTTAAAATAATCCTTTAAAAAAACAAAAATATATGGTAAAATAAAACTATTCTAAAAAAAAGGAGGAATAGTATTAATTACTATACAAGAAATATGAAACTAGCAAACGAATGGAAAGATTATAAAATAATAGACATGGCAGACGGGCAAAAACTAGAAAAATGGGGAGATGTAATATTATCAAGACCAGATCCTCAAATAATATGGAAAGACAAAAGCTATCCAAAAAAATGGAAAGAAATAAATGCAACATATCACAGAAGTAGTACAGGTGGAGGTTCATGGGAATTCAACAAGAAAATGCCAAAACAATGGCAAATAAAATACAAAAATTTAACATTTAATATCAAACCAATGGGATTTAAACACACAGGATTATTTCCAGAACAAGCTGTTAACTGGGACTGGATGATAAACAAAATAAAATCAGAAAAAAGAGAAATAAAAGTTTTAAACCTATTTGCATATACAGGAGGAGCAACAGTAGCATGTGCATCAGCAGGAGCATCAGTATGCCATGTAGACAGTTCAAAAGGAATGACAACATGGGCAAAAGAAAATATAGAATCATCAGGTTTACAAGATAGACCAGTTAGATTCATTGTTGATGATGTTGTTAAATTTGTAAACAGAGAAATAAGAAGAGGAAACAAATATGATGCAATAATAATGGACCCACCTTCATATGGTAGAGGAGCAAAAGGAGAAGTATGGCAATTTGAAAATAACATATATGACTTAGTAGATTTATGTACAAATGTATTGTCAGATAATCCACTATTTTTCTTGATAAATTCATATACAACAGGAATTTCAAGTAAAGTATTGGAAGATATTTTGAATTTAACAGTTACAAAAAAACATAAAGGAAAATTAGAATCAGGAGAAATTGGAATTCCAATGGAAAATTCAAGCCTAGTGTTACCTTGTGGAATTTATGGAAGATGGGAAAATAATACAAAATAGAACTGTCTCACTTGTCTCAAAAAAGGAGGAATAGATGCAAAATTTAAAGATAATATATGAAGATAACCACATTATTGTAGTAGAAAAGACGCCCAATATTCCATCACAGTCAGATAAAACAGGTGATATAGATATGCTTACACTTGTAAAACAATATATTAAAGAAAAATATAATAAGCCTGGAAATGTGTATTTAGGACTTGTACATAGATTAGATAGACCTGTTGGAGGAATAATGATTTTTGCAAAAACATCTAAGGCAGCTGGAAGACTAAGTACACAGGTAAGAGAAAAGGTGTTTAAAAAAGAGTATTTAACAGTTGTTGATGGAAAATTAGCAAAAAGAAGCGGAACATTAGAAGATTATTTGTATAAAGATGAAAGAAATAATATGAGCAAGGTTGTTAACAAAGATAAGAAAAATGCCAAACTCGCAAAATTAGATTATGAAGTAATAACATATAATGAAGTTAAGAATTTAAGCTTATTAAAAATAAATTTACATACAGGAAGACATCATCAAATTAGAGTTCAATTATCAAATTTTGGACATAGTATATTTGGAGACCAAAAATATGGGACAAGAGGACAAGGAAAACAAATAGCTTTATGGGCATATAAATTGACGATTGAACATCCAATAACAAAAGAAAAAATGACATTTACCGATTTACCAGATGCAATTGGAACGTGGTGTATTTTAAAAGATGTAAGTAATTTGTAAATAAAAACACTATACTATAAAATCATTTTATAGATTTTTTAGTTAGTGTTTTTTTATGATTTTTTTATAAAACACGTAAAATATTTTACAAAATTAAAAAATATATTTCTTATAAATAAAAATAACTTTTTTGTAAATAGAAAAATAATTTTTTGAATTATGATGTTAAAATATAAAAAACATAAGAAGAAATGTGGTGAGAAAATGATAGATAAAATCACAGAATTTCTAACCAACAAAATTAGAAAAGAAATGCCAGATGTAGATGATGAAAGAGCAGAATTAATAAATTATGGACTTCAAATTTTATTAGGTGAAGTACCAAAATTCTTTATAATGCTAATAATTGCATACTTCTTAGGAGTTTTTAAAATGACTTTAATTACATTCTTAATAATAATGCCATATAGAATGTTTTCGGGAGGATTTCATTTAAAAACACATTTAGGATGTATAATATCTACATGTACATTTTACTGCGGAATAGCATTTTTAGCAAAAAATATAGTTTTAAATGAAATTGCAAAATATTCATTAATTATAGCAACATTAATATTTGGAATTATAATGATAAAACTTTATGCACCAGCTGATACAGAAGATGTGCCAATTCTTAGCAAAAAAGTAAGAAAACAAAAACAAATAATGTCATATGTTTGTCTAATTATAGGAATGATAATATCATGCATTATTAAAAATAACACCATATCTAACATAATATTGTTTGGATATATAGCTCAAACATTTACAATAACACGATTAGCATATAAAATTACAAACAATAAATATGGATATGAAGTTTATAGCAATACTTAATTTGATAATATTAAAGATACAAGCCGGCCGTATTTTTATATTATATATATTTCAAAAACAAAGGAGGAAAACTTTATGTTAAAATTTTTAGCTAAAGTAGCAGAAAAATATGCAAAATCTACTAACACAGCATGTGTAGTTTGGTCTATATTTCATCAACCAAAAATGCCAGCTAGTTTAGTAAAAAAAGATTAATTTTAAATAGTTTTTAAACTTAAATATAAGTAGTTCGACAATACTTATATTTAGGAACACAATATACTTAATGTTATTATAACAATCCACTAAAAAAAGAACAGATAACTGTTCTTTTTTTAGTTATATAAAATAAAAATGATAGACTAATATCTATCATTAATAATATATTTCTAATTGTTGAGAAAAATATTGTTCATTTTTAGTTGTATATAAATTAACATTATTATTTTTCTTTAAGATTTGTTTTACTTCCCATAATCCAAGTCCTGTATGATTCTCTTTACCAGTAACACCTTTATTAAATATTTGGTCTATATCAACATCTTTATCTTTATAAGTATTTTCAATTAATATAATATTTCTATTATTTTTAGCTTCATTTCTAAAAACTATATTTAAAACTTTTGAATCACATTCAGTTGCTGCATCAATTGCATTATCTAATAGTATACCTAATATTCTAGCAAACTCATAAATTTTCATATGTAAGTCATTTAAATCTAGTAAAACAGTTAAAGTAACTTTTATTCCTTTTTCTTCTGCCTCATTATATTTAGTTGTAAGTAAATTATAAATGCCAGGATTATTTATATTATCAGGGTTTAAAATATATAAGTTATTAACTCTTGAACAATCTTCTTCTAATTGTGAATAATAATTTTTAAGACCGTCCATATCATTAGTATTTATATATCCACCAATTGTTGTAACAATATTATCAAAATCATGTTTGAAACCTCTAACACTATCATGCAAAATATGTAATGTTTTATTATATTCTTCTGCACTTTCTAATTGCTTTTTGGTTGTGGATAATGAAATTATTTTTGATAATGAGAAGAAACTTAAACCAAAATAAACCAATAGACATACAAAATTAAAAAATGTAAATTCAACTGGTAATACGTTTATATAATTAGCAGATAAAACCCCTTCTATTAGTAGATATATAAAAGCAAATATAAAATTAAATACAATTATTGATTTACTTTTCTTATCAAAGTCATCTAGTATTGTTAAAGTTATTTTTCTATATTTTAATATAGATGTAAAAATTAAAACTATTAAATATGTTAAAAACGAAAATGGCAATTTGTACATAATTATTGTATTATTTTGTTCATAGTTAATATTTAATAAACTTAAATAAGGATTAGCAAGTAGATAGCCAACTAAATTAAATACTATGCTAGGAAAGAGCGTTGCTATAAGTGATTTTACAAAATTAAGTTTCATAACAAAAAATAAGATTATAAAAGCAGATGCATAATTTACAATAATATTAAAAGGCCATTTTAGAAAATATAAAACTAAAATGGCTGTTAGAGAAGTAGTTAATATATACAAATAACGTTGCCATTTTTTATATTCAAATTGAAAAAGATTACTTATTAAACTAAAACTTAAAGGTATTTCAATAAATAGTGCTAATGGTATATTTAAAATACTTAATAGAGATGGATTCGGTGTACTAATAGCAATCCAGATATTATTTAGAATGTTCATTATCTTTAACCTCCTTGATCAAATCCTTTTTAAACTTAGGACCAATGTCACAAGTAGAACCATTATCAAAATACACAATATTACCAATAGAATCCAAATTTACAATATTATTAATATTAACAATAAAAGATTTATGAGCTCTTACAAAATTTGGAGGTAAAGACCCCATAATTTTATTAAAAGAACTATAAGTCTCATAATCGCGACCCTTTGTATGAAAAATCAACTTCATACCATCACGTTTAATGTATAAAATTTCACTTTCATCGATTATAGTTTTCTTGTTATCAAGTTTTATATATCTTTTAGGCAAACCGTTAATATCTTCAAATAGACGAACAATAGTCTCTTCCAATCTATCAGAAGTTACTGGCTTAGCTAGATAATCAAATGTTTTGAATTTATAAGCCATCATAGCATATTCTAAATGAGCAGTTGTAAAAATAAAATAGGTATCTTTATTGCTTTCTCTAACTTTTGAAGCTATTTCCAGACCACTTTTATCAGCTTTTAAATTGATATCTAAAATTAATACATCTGTTTTATTATCATCAATATAATCTAACAATTCATCGACATCATTTGTTTTTATACCGATTTTAGCATCATAACCATATTTCATAAAAATGTTTTCTAATATTTTTGAAAACTTATCTAAAATATTTACATTATCATCACAAATTGCAAAATTTAGCATATATTATCCCCTCCTAAAATAAAAATTTTCTCGAAAAAAAGTAATCGACAAAAAAACAAAAATTTCCTTTATTTTCCAGAAGCAATAACAATATAATCTAAAATTTTAACAATGTCAATAGAAAATTTACAAAATTATCCAATTGGTAAAAGTTATTAATATTAATAGTGTTTCAAGGTAAAAGAGTGAGTGTTAATGAACGACAAAATTTTATGAATTGTATCAAAATAACAAAAAATATAAATATAAGTTTGAGATTTATAAAAACTTGTATTTTATAAATTAATATTATAAAATATTATCATCACACAAAGAAAATGAAGGAGGAAATAATGGCAGGATATGTAATACATTTAGCAGTAGCAGAATCTTATATAAAAAAACATGAAGATGATATAAAAGATTATAATAGATTTATTGAAGGAGTAATATTTCCGGACAGTATTTCAGACAAATCAATTACACATTATGGAGAGAAAAGTAGTAAAACAGATTTGAAAGCTTTTTTGGAAGATAATAAAATAGATAATGATTATAATAAAGGATATTTTCTGCATCTAGTTACAGATTATATTTTTTATAATAAACTATTAAAATATTTTTCAAAAGATATTTATAATGATTATGATATTTTAAATGAAAAATTGCAAAAAAAATTTAATGTTACACTACCTGAAAATATTAAAGACAAAGTATTTTACAAAGAAGGAAAAACAAAGGTTTTGAAACTGGAAAACATTATAAAATTCATAGAAGATGTTTCAGATTATAAACTAGATGAAATAAAAGAAAGAATATTAGACAATGACAACTATTGGCTAGAAATAAAAGAACTGAGAGAAATATAGTGAAAATATAATAATATAGCAATTTTGCTTTGCCCATTATATGTAATAATATAGAAAAAACTACATATTATTAATTAGAAAGTAAATTTATTTAATATTATGAAGGGGATGTATATAATGACAATCAAAATGAAAAATAAAGGAAATATTATAAAAATATTAGCAATAATGTTTGTATTAGTAGCTATTACAATATTGAGTACCCAAAACACAGAAGAGACAATTTTAACGAGTGCACAAGGATTAAGTACGAAAAAAATTGGATGGGGAATAAAACGAAATGATAATCACAAACAACCTGACCTAGGAAAATTAAATAAAGAACTAATTGAAAAAAATAATGGAATAGCTATGGGAAACAATTCAGATAAATATATTTATCTGACATTTGATGAAGGATATGAAGCAGGTTATACACAACAAATTTTGGAGACTTTAAAAAATAATAATGTAAAAGCAACATTTTTTATAACAGCACATTATTTAAATACTCAACCAGAATTAGTAAAACAAATGATTGATGAAGGACATATTGTTCGGAAATCATACTGTAAATCATAAAAGTATGCCAAGTTTAACAGAAGACCAAATAAATTCAGAGGTAATGGACTTGCATAAAGCAATCTATGAAAAATTTGGATATGAAATGAAATATATAAGACCTCCTATGGGTGAGTTTAGTGAGAAGAGCATAAGCATTACAAATTCATTAGGGTATAAAACTGTAATGTGGTCATTTGCTTATGAAGATTGGAATGAAAATAAACAGCCAGAAGAGAGCTCTGCAAAAAAGAAAATTTTGGATAATGTTCATAATGGAGAAGTAATGCTTTTACATGGAAATTCAAAAACAAATACTAATGTGTTAGATGATATTATTAAGGAAATAAAAAATATGGGCTATGAATTTAAATCATTAGATGAATTTAAATAGAAAAGGAGCTTTTACCATTTTCTCCAATTAAAATAATTATATTACAAAAATTAATATATACTAATATAC
>OCHJ01000921.1_pt1 | contig 28217 bp, 18 predicted proteins | sample 1538381 | NCBI WGS metagenome assembly OCHJ01 (sample SAMN04571688, study PRJEB22368) | human gut metagenome | biome: human gut; material: stool | host: Homo sapiens | place: Luxembourg | collected 2012-06-29 | reverse complement strand
AGGCGTGTAAGGCATGGTATTCCTTGATTTCTTCATACGCCAAATCCATGAAGTCGATGAAGATAATATTGATGTTTTCAAAATTGCTTTTCAGATACGCAATATACGCCTGCATCAGTTTGGACTTACCAGATCGACGAATACCTGTGATAATCTTGATGTCAGGAGTGCCATTCAGTTCAATGATTCTATCGAGATATTTTGCTCTCGTGATTGTTTTCATATAGTCACCCGCTTTCAAAAATTGAAGTTTTTTCATTTCTCGAAACCGCTTCGCTGTACTTATTATACTGTCTGCTAATAGTATATGCAAGATGTCGCTTTCAAAAACGCAAATTTTTTTATTTTTTGAAAGTGGAAACTATGTAAAGACAACCCGAAAGCTGCCCCAGGCATCAAGCCTATCCTGCTTACACAGGTTCATTATCATCTTCATCAACAGAGCTATCTGCATCATCGTCCTCAAACTCAGGATTGTACCCATAGTCATCGTCATCGTCCACATAATCAGCATCCGGATCAGGCTTTCACCCGGACGGAGCTGGTCGATGATCTCATAATTCATGCCTGCACCAGTGCGCACATTCAGACGAGAACCGCTCGTTACCACCTTGCCAGTTTCCATGTTTCATCCTGATTCTGCAATTCCTTCTTTTCTTCCATAGGCAATTTCCTTTTCCTGAACGGACTCGCTTTTGCTCGCTCGTTGTCGCGGCATTCGTCAAAGTCTCAAGTAAGCTTGGACCTTGACTCATTGCGCACGCAAAAAGCCCGTCCAGAATAGATTGTTTTGTCTCACTGCTTTTCCTAATTTTACACCCTAAAACTCATCCTACACTGTAGTTAATCCCTCCGGGTGGCAGACCAGAAAATGTGAATCGGTGACAAGCATTCATCCCCTCTGACAAAATCAGTATTTTCAATCTTGTTTCGCTGACAAATGAGTGACACTGTCACCCTGAGGGTTCAACCATTCCGTTCCTACGAATTCATATTTATGGCTACCATTCTCACTCAATATGCGGTAATGATAACACTGTTTTCTTATTAGATTACCTATATTATAACGTGTGTGAGGTCGGATGTCGATTGTATTTTGACCATTATTTTATCTAATTTGATTACCCTAATATAGCATTAAAAAAGAACCACCGCTACGGCAATGGTTCCTTCTAATTTAAAGTAGTATCTCTTTTTTGTGTGTATCCGTCAAAAATGAATTATTGACAATATCACTCCTCTGTTGCAAAAAACAATTTGCTACTTTTTCAATATCCTTTGATACCTTTGTATAACTATTGGTACTCAAAATAATCTTTCCCTGATCATCAACATCAAACGCCACGAAACGATACTCATCCAGTCCTGATTTCAAAGCCAAATCTACTAAAGCTTTTTTCCCTTTAAAAGAAGGTAACACCAACTCCGACAAATATGAGTTCTATCGTATTTCATAATCTAGGACAGTTACAATTCCAAGATTCTCTGAGTTTGATATCGAATGAAACAAATATTTCTCCATGAGAATCATCTCCTGACCAATGTGAATACGGATGTCTAATTCCGTTATATGCATTATATAAATCGTTTAAGTAAATCAAGCAAATCCGCTACTATGGGCTTTATGCCAGATCTCGCGAGAATGATAAGAAAATCAATCTCGCCATTGCAAAGGAAAAACGTAAAACTATTCTTTCTTTTAATCGTTGGCGCGATTGTACATTATCTTCCTTTGGATATGGATTACTTCTTAAATGAAGACGATGAGTTTGGTGAAGACTTCCCTGGTGCTAAAGGCTTCTATATCTTCTAAAACCTATCGTTTATTTGTTGTGCCCGCTAACTTGCGGGCACTTTTCATATCTAGCAAGCCCAAAGGTAGAACTTTCCTATAAAGCAAAAAATGCTCCCGATTACAAAATCAGGAGCATTTCCACTCATAGATTTATTTGGTTTGTTTCTCTTCCTTGCGCTTTTTTACAGCTACCGCTCCTATCGCTGCCGTTGCTGCGATTCCTGCAAAGGCTATCAGCCAGATAAACGCTGCCCTGCTCTCCGTATCAGAGTTATCCTTTACGCTATCCTCGGAAGCCGTCTCTGCACTCTCAGCTCCATCGCTTCCTGCTGCGCCTGTGGTATCTGTTAGGGCTGCTTCCTCCATCGAAGCCTCATCTAACACGATGGTATAGTCCGAAGCATGGGTAAATCTAAGATAAGCAAAGCCTTCCGCATCTACCTCTCCTGCACTGATGAATTCCAGTTCCCTCGTGCTTTCATTGTAGTAGAAGAGGTTTGCCACAAGCCCCTGGTTAGCTGCCCCTACGTTGATACGCAGGACTGCCTCAAAGCCAAACCTTCCTTCATAGGCAAGTGTTACATTCATCGAAGTCCTCTCGCCTGTCAGCGCATTGATAAGGTCTACCGGAATCGCATCCGACGCCTCTTCGCCATACGTTACCCTAAAGTCAATATCTCCGACCTTATCTGAGACGCTCTTTCCATTTACGGACCAGGAAATGCCACCTCCCAGGTCGAATTCTATCGTTACGTTCTTTCCTCGTATCTCATCGAATACATCGCCCGGCACCACGCTTGCACCGTTCATATCAACAGTGACCCTCTCGCCCTCTGCGCGTGCCGCTGTCTCTGCCTTAATGACCTCCCAGCCTTCCTTGCCATCCTCTCCGCGGATAAAAGGCATTGCCTGCTCACCCTGCTCTGCAGCTGCATTGCCCTGCGATCTTATCGGGTTTGCCGGCTGCGCCGGAGCTGGAGTCGGTACTGGCATAGGAGCGGGTGCAGGCGTCGGAGCCGGTGCCTGGTTTGCTGACTGCGCTGCCGTAGAATCCTTCCTGCCTGAGTTGCTTCCTGTGCTTCCACTGTGATGTCCGGAGCTGCTTCCGGAACTGTTACTGCTTCCTGTGCTGGAAGAGCCTCCAGATACAAGCTTTTCAATCGCCTTTTCCGCATAGTAGCCACAGTCGCTGCACGCATAGGACATGATGCCCTCCTGCGTGGTCGTTGCCGGTCTGAGCTGTCTGCTTACAAGATTCGTATGGTTCGCCGTATCCTTCGGCGTTGCAACACCGTCATCTAATTTCTTACCGCATACCAGACACCAGGTCTCACCCGTAGTTCCCTCTGCGATACAGGTTGCCTTGACAGCTCCCTTTACTTCCTTCTTTGCATGCTCGCAGCTTGCACGAGTAATCTGAATCGTAACGGTTTCCGCTTTATAGCTGCCCTTATCTGCCCCGTCATAGACTGCCGTTGCAGAAGTTACATTACCACCAGTGCCATCATCTTCTACCAGTGCTTTTGCCGCATCCGCATCATCCCATTTCCAGCCCTGTGGCAGCTTCACACTGCCGACCGTCTCACAGGAATGTGCCACGTTCATTTTACTGCCCGGCATAAACGGTGCAGCCTGTGCCTGATTAACCGTTACTGTCACACTGCCTGTCACTGCCTCATAGGAAGCAGTATCCTCCGGTGTAAAGAGATACTCAAAGGTCTTATTTCCAAGATAGGTAAGCTTCGTCGAAGGCGCCTTCCACTTGAAGGTTCCGGCTACCGATGCAGCTGCTCCAGTGCCAGTGCCAGTGCTTCCCATGCCATTGCCATAAATCGCCGCACCTGTAGGCGTCTGATTGTACAGGTAATCGCCATGCGTATACGCATTTGCTGTGGCGGGCTGTGTACTAATATACGGCATTGCTTTCTTTACTGTCAGCGTTACCGTTTTTTCTATTGTCTCATAATTTTTCGTATCCGTCGGCGTGAAGATAACCGGATACGCATTGGTTCCAGGCTTTGGTACAAGGCTTGCCTCCTTAAAGCGCCAGATGCCATCAAGCATTGCGTCATCTGCGCCTCTTACCTCGCCCGGCTTCTGCGCATGGCTCTGACACCAGTCAGCCGCAATACTCGTAGGGCTGTAGTAATACGCTTCGGGAATCGGCACGCTCACAACCTTCGGCACTGCTTTTTTGACGCTGACCGTTATCATTCCCTTGCACTTCGCATACGCATCATCCGTCGGTGTAAAGGTCCATGCCGCATTGTAATTCCCTGCATCCGGTTTTTTATCCGGTTCATCAAAGGAAAGCTTTCCGGGTACTGTCTTTCCGCTCACCTTATCCGCAAAGGTTGCACTGTTAAACTGCAGGCTGGAAAGCGCCTCTCCGTAGGTTAAGTCAGCCTTCTTAAGGCTTATTGCGCCCTTTAGTTGTACCGGTAGCTGGTCTATCAGTTTTATTACGACCAGGATTCCCTGATTGGTATTTATATTATAGTTCGCAGTCGATACTGGCACAGTTATCGTTGCCGCGTCACCTACTGCACCACCTGTCTTTACTGTGTAAGAGAGCCTGCCATCCTGAGAAACGCTCACTCCTTCAAGGATGCTTTTACTGTCCGACGTCTTGACTACGTCATAGGTTACTCCACCGCAATCCTTTGGCAGAAGCGCTGCCAGGTCGATGCTGTCCGAGCCGCCCCTGAGGAACAGAAAATCTCTGTAAATGTTTGGTGGATTCCAAGAAGCCTGTGCGATATTAACTTTTACGGTCAATGGCTTTGCCTCTGTATAATTTATAGCTGTAGGATATAAAAGCTTAATCGTCGCGCTTCCTGCGCCCTTAATCGTTACCTCTCCTTCCCTTGAAACCGAAAGAAGCCTTGTCGCAATGTCTGCTTTATCTATATCATTACCATTTGCATCCTTTGCATCTATGACGGTATATTCAGGAAGGTTGTAGTGGATATTATTTGTTTCTACTGCCAGAGAGAACGGAGCATCTCCATAGCGAACTTTCCAGTCATCCTGATAGCCTGCAAGCTTCACAAACTTGCCCTGTGCCTTGTCAGTGTAAAGGAAACCATTTTCTCTCGTAACAGCAGCAGGGTCATCGTGGTTGATGTCCTCATAGTAGCCCTCTACCTTTATGCTGTAATTTCCACTGGTTGAAGCTTTCTCAATCCCAAACGCCCACTTGCCAGCAGCACCATCCGGCTTTGTTGCCTCCGCATCTGTCCGAAAATCTAATTCCTTCCAAAATTCTTCCTTCGTATCGCCAGCCGCCAATGTTCCACCTAAGATTTCAAACTTAAGCTTTTCCATTCCCGGGAAAGGTTCCCCGTAGGTTCTGTGCATATTTTCAACCTTAATCGTAATCGGGCGCGGTGCAATCGTCGGCGTAACCTCCACAACTGCCGCTTCATAGGTATCGCCATAGCTTGTATCCGGTGTAAAGGTTACCAGACATTTCCTGGTATCATTCATCTGCCATATATGCGTATCGCCTGTCTGCACAGTCCACGTACCGGTAATGGTCACATCACCATACCTGGCAACGCCATCCTTCGTTATCTTTAAATCTGCAGTCTTATTACCGTAAACGCCGCTTACTTCCGGAAGTGTCGTAACCTTCGGCATCGCCTTTGTCGTGGTAAATTCAATAGCAGGCTCCGTTAATGCCGTTATATTACCTGCCTTGTCAATGGCTGCTATCCAGACTGCAGTTTTCTTACTTGGATACAATGGAAAATAAACGTCCGGCTTTCCAAAATTACCTATTTCAATTTTATTATCACCTTTTGTTCCTGTCGTTTTGAAGATTGAAGGTGTCCAACTCGCAACAAAGTTTTGGTTAGCATTACTATACTTAAGTCCCTCCGTACGAACTTCCCATTGTCCACAATAAAGATTTTCGTCCGGTTTAAAATTCCACCCATTGCGGGGCGCCCATTTTCCATCGTTTTCGACAGCGAACTGTGGGTACTTTGGCTCACCTTTCATATAATTTTCAATATCTCTTTTGCAGTCGTCGTAGGTGTAGTCAGTAACCCCGTCAAATACTCCTTCGGATACAAAGAACCACATCAGCGTTGCATCCTCGCTTAAATTAACCTTGAGTATCGCCTCTGTATCCTTCAGGGTACCGTCTTCTTTTTTCGGGTCAGCTATTTTTACTACAGGAGCCTGTGCATCCACCACAATGCCATCGGTACAGATATAATCACTCTGATTTCCCGCACCATCCACTGCATAGGCATAGACCACGTAATTTCCTTCGCTGCTCAGGCTGCCCGAAATGGTTGCGCCGTCTGATGATGGAAGAATAGTGCCTGTTCCTGCGGCTACTTCCGAAAACTTACCGCCTGCTGCCAGCGCATCCAGTTCATCCTTTGTCTTTACTGATGCCAACGCCGTATCTGAAACCTTCTCAACATAATAGTAATACCTGGAAATGCCGCTGACCTCAGCCACATCGGCTTTCTTATCATTTGCCTGTATCTTAATATCCAGTGTTGCATCATTATAAAGATAGCCAAAGCTGATGGTGTTCAAAAGCGACCGAAACCAGTTTTCCTTAATCTGGATACCATAGCCATCCGCCACGCCATCCTTATCCGCCCAGGTCGGTGCGCTCTTATCAATGCAGATGGTTACCACCACCGGCTCGGAAAGGTAGCCCTTTGCCGTATCCTTTCCATAGAGCGTTACCGTATTTTTACCCTCCTGCGTGAAGGTATAGCCCGGATTTTCGCCTGCAACCGCCGCCTCAAGACCTTCATAAATCTCCACGCTGCCGTTTAGACAGGAATCTGAAGCAGCAGCTTTACTGCTTCTGTATAAAATCTGAGTTGCGTCATTTTGGTCATCAATCGCAAAGCTTACAGGCACATCCGCCCTGTACCATTTATCAGTGCCAGAAACTAAAGTCTGCGCCAGCGTAAAGGCATACGGAATCTCAAAGCGTATCGCCGCATTTCCCGTATAATTGCCCTTGCCGGTAAGGTTAAGCTTTGCCGGCTTTGCATCTGTAGTGGGTCCGGTCGTGTCTTCCTCCGTTACCGTAAAGTCTGTGTCCTTTACCAGAACATAACTGCCGCCATCCGCACCTGTAACGCCGCTGTCTGTCAGGAGCTTTTTAAGGTCCGCAGCTTTCCAGTCAAGGTCATCAAAAGAATACGGCTTTCCGGTGTAGTAAGCACAGCCACTAAGTGGAGTAGAAGGAATTGATAACATACTTAAATCTCTCGGCGTAATCTTCGCTGTCAGCGGTATCACAACAGACGGACAACTATTATTTTCCGCCATGACCATAATCGTAAAAGGATAGCTGCCTGCATTGGTAACCATATAGGTATTCGCGTCCTCATACGCCTTTCCATCTGCCCCTTTGCAAGTTATTTTCAGCGGAAATTTATCCACATACTCACTGTCAAACCCATCCTTTGCAAGCGTCTTACCCGTGCAGGGTGCAATATAGCCGCCTGTTACCGGAATATGGGCATTCTCATCATACTTATCTGCTTTAAGTGTTACGTTTATCGCATCACTGTCAGCCAATGCCGTATGTGCCGTTCCATCATACTCTGCCGCAGTTGCCGTAGCGCCTGCTGCCTGCATCTCACCCAGTCCGATTGCAAACTTAAATGCAACCGTACCATAGTAAGCGCCGCATCCGGTAATTATCGCTGTAGGCGCGTCAGTTGACTCTTTATTTTCATTACATTTAATGTTGTTTTTATAGACTACCGTATAATTTGCATTTTTAATGTCTGCATTGGCAGAGTTTGTGGAGTCCTGTGCCAGCTCTTTTCCAGATTTGTATTCTGGTCCGGTAAGCTTTACAGCTCCTTTTGCAGTCATCAGTGTAATGCCCGTCATTACCTGCGGATAGCCATCGTAGGTACGACCTTCCAGACCTTCGATATGAAGGTAGCCTTTTTTATAGGCTTCCGCAAGGTCAGTCCTTCCGCAGATGCTGCAATAGCCATAGTCATCCTTCGTATGTGCCTTAAGGGTTACTTTAGAAGACGGCATCGTGAAGGAAAGGTCTGTCGTATCTATCGTTACTGCATTGCCGCCATAAGGCTCATAAGAGCAGACTTCGCCCGTGACCTTAATCTTCTGACCTGTCGTACCTCCATTGCTGTACAGTCCGTAGGTTACACCGTCCCTCTTTGTGACATTCGTGTCATTTTCTCCACCTGTGGGCAGAGCGATACCACCAAGCTCTATCGGAAACCATATCTTAAATGCGCCAGCTCCCTTCGTTATTTTGCTGGAAAAATCAGCAGAGTCATGATTACAGTAGATGCTGGCATCCAGATTACTTTCATCTCCCGTAAACGCATCAGGTATTTGTGCTCCCTTCTCTATAACTATCTCAGCCTTGCCAGAAGGAACCGTTACATTCTCTAGTCCAGCTACACCCTCGCCCAGCCGCAGTACAGCGGTATCACCAGGAAAGCTTATGTTTCCGACCACGTTTATATTTTCTATGGTAACATCCTGTCTCCCTGTCATAAACAGGTAGTTTCCCTTACCCGTCAAGGTATGTGGCTCATCACCCTCTGAACGCAGCGTTATCTCAGCCGGCAAATATACTTTATCGAGCATCTTGTTTATACTCTTACCTGCTATCGTATCCTTCAGCAGCAGGATTTCCAGCTTCTTCCATAACTTGTATTCTTCATTCTTTTGATGCTCTTTCGATTCTTCCAGATAGAACATTGCTGCATCCCATGTCAGGAAATACATCGTTTTTGTCTCACCGCTATTTTTTTCTATCTGAAACTTTACAACGGCCTGAGATGTATCCTCCGGCATGTCAGCGCGAAGCACTTTTACACTGCCCTGACTTCTATCCGTTCTGCTTATATCGGTCTTAATACCGGCTGAATAAAAAGCATAGCCTTCTTCCAGCGTATCCGCAATAGCATAACCCTGCGTTTTATCAAGCAGAGAATCATCATTTTTACCAAAATTGCTCAGAGCAATCTCTCCATACTCACCACCTGAAAGCATTACTTTTGCACGTTTTATCTGGCTAAACTCTCTGTGGTCTATATGCAGAGCCTTTATCTTTGCAGTATCTCCGGATACGCTAAGGGTGGCACCTCCACATACCAGAACCTCTTCTCCCTCATACGTACCTCCGGTAATTGTACAGGAAATATCAGTATTGTGCATCTCACTAGCTTTTCCAATATAAATACTGTTGCTGTAATAACCATCTTTTAGCTTTGCAGCCGCACCACCCAAAAACCTCAAGACACCCTTATAATTACCATTCTCTACCGTAAGCTTTGCTTTGTTCTGAATAGAAACTGGGGCGATCAGTGTTCCATTCTGTCCCGTGCCTGCGTCTTTAAAGACTGCCTCCACACCTTCGCCAGTGATATAAAGACCCTTTCCTGTAACGGTACAGCCATTAAGATCCATACAAAAGCTGACCTTTTTTGTACCCCCATCTATTTTCCACTCGCTTTCTGGCTCAGAAATATTTTTCAGGATTTTCAACGTAATTTCAAGGTCTGCATCCGCATCAGCAGTATTTACTGTAGCTTTAACTGCATCGAATGCTTTCGTAAGTGTTGCATAACGTGTTGTATTCCCACCTACCGTAACTTCCGCAACACCTTCTTCTACCGTAAAGACAGCCTTTTTGGAGGTCGCCGTATATTCACCGCAGGTCGCTACACAATAGTATTGATAGGTGCCTGCCAAAAGTCCTGTAGGAATCCTGTAGGTCGCAGATTTTGCATCTCCCTTCGTTTGTTCTACTTTTGTCGTTGTTCCATTTATTGTTTCATCAGCATACCACTGGTAGGAGATACTGCCACTGCCAGATTCCGCTTTTACGGTTAGCTCAGGCGCCTCGGAAGCGGTATAGTTTTCCATCACAGTTTCCGCTCCGCTGGCAATCGTTGGATGCGTCGTGAAATAGAGCGGACTTTTAACAGCCGTTACCTTTTTCCCTTCGTCTGTCCACCTGGCTGTTAGGTCTGCATAGGTACCATCCTCATACTTTAAGGTATAGCCGACCTTCAGAAGGTCCTGCAGGGTTTTATTAGGATTATTAACCCAAATCGCATTGCCTGAGGCTTGGGCAGGGGTAAAGGTTCCCTCTGCAATCTGGCTGTTGTCGGGTAATCTAAGACGTCCATTAAAGGTTCCGCCCTCAATGTTTACAGCTAACTTTTTATATTCGTTATCCATTATAATACGGTTGCCAGCATTCGCTGTTAAAGTAGCGCCTTTTTTAACTGTAATTTTAATGCTACTATTATCGTAAACACCGATGCAGCGAGAATCCTTGTTATTGTTTTCAATAACTGCGCCGCCGCCAATGATACAGTCGGAGCAGCTGCCCATAAACATAATAGCGCCATATTTAAGCTTAACGTTTCCGGTCACCTTCGTATTGGTAATTGTACAGGCGTTACTGTCACAAATAGTAATGACGCCTTCCTGACTACCATTACTTCCACTAATATTTGCTTCGTCAATGGTACAGGTCGCACCTCCCCACATCGCAACTGTGGAACCGGTTCCAGCATTTTTGATTGTGACATGCTCAATTTTCAGCACGCTATCTACAGTTATCAGTCCATCTCCTTTGAATCTATTTTGCCCATATTGATAGTTGCCTGTAATTGTTCCCTCATTCGAGCCGGACGAGGTAATTGTTATATTTGCTCTTTTAAAATATAAACGCGCATTGTCAGCCAGTTTCAATGTATGGCCATTCAAATCCAGCTCTATCTCTTTTGCCAAACCGGTACCAATGGTAAGCGCACTTGTTATGGAGGCATCATCATTCAACAGTTTAATGGAAACTTTTTCCAGGTTTGCGTTTCCATGCCCGCCAATCCATGTTGCAAGGTCCTGAGCGTTGTATTTTTGCTGTACAGTCCCGTCAGCTTTCATTTCTGTTACTTCAATCGTTCCATCAGCCAGCAGTGCAATCCCATATTCGCCTACGAGCACATAAATGGTCGGAAGCTCCACGTCTTTACCCAATACGAGCTGGTTGCCGTCTCCATCCTCATCCGGCAGTACCGGCGTATAGGCATAGCAGAAGCCGTTTGACGCTTCACTGCTGTCAAATTCTTCTGCGTCGCTCTCTTCCACATTCAGCTCCCACTTGATGTTTTTCAGACGGATTTTCTCCGTCGTTGTCTCGGTATCAGAGGAAGCTGCTGCGTCAGAGCTGCCTGTCGTCTTTACACTGTCTGCATTATCGGATGTAGATGCTGTGTCGGTTTTCTTTGCATTGTCTGCAACGTCGGATGTGGATGCCGTGTCAGAGGCATCGTCCTTCTCTGCTGCGTGTACTATGAGTTTATGCGGCAGAAGGGTATCCGCCATCTGGCCAATAAGCGCACCAAAAGCAGAGGGTAGGTCGGCACGTGCCTGTGTATCCTCTGTATCAGAGCTGCTAGAGCCATTTGGGTTGTTTGATTTGTCAGAATTTCCAGAATCCTTTGATGTATCCGAATCCTTTGTATCTGCATTTCCATTGTCAGAAGCACCAGACTTATCGGAAGCATCCGCATTGCCGGAATCGCCATCCTTTTCATCTGAGGATTCTGTATCCTTCTTATCATCAGAGGACGCAGTATCTCCATTACTGTCATCCGTCTGCGCATCGTCCTTCTCTGTATCTCCCGTCTCGGAAGCATCTTCTTCATCGTCGGCTTCCTTTTCATCCGCCTGCGTGGTCTTTTCTACCGTAACGGTCAGACTGGTCGGAAACTTGATGTCGCTCTCAAGCGCACCGATGGGCAGGGTCTGCTCCGTGATGTCCTTTGAAAGCTCCTCAAAAGAAACAATAGTCGTTTTACCTGTCTCACTTTCATCGGTCTTTGCAGAAACCGAGAGTGCGGACAGGTCTACAGTATTGGCAACCATCGCAACGGTCAAGCCCATCACAAGTATGCGCTTACGCAGCTCCCTCCGCCTGATTTTTTCATGGGTCTGCTGCCAATCCCTCTCTGGCATGGTGTTTTTCTTTTTCATGTAAACTCCTCTCTTTTACCCTTTTTCCCTAAAGCAGCCGGGATACTGCCTCCCGCAGCTGATATTCCGTCACAGGCTTTACCAAAAAGGTGTCCGCCTGCATCCTGCGGCTTTGGGGTTCAAACTCTGCCTGGTCGCTGATCCAAAGGAGCGGGACATCCCTGCTGTAGCCTCGTATGCTCATGCAGAAATTCATCCCTCTGGCTCCGTCCTCCATGACCACCACAGCATCATAAGGCCCATCCCGCTGCATGGCATAGGTACAAAACACGCCGTTATCAAAGCGGTCTACTTTGCCCAGCTTCATCAGCAAAGCGGTTTCTTTTTCTTTCTGGCTATAACTGCACAGCGCAATTCGCATTTTCGCACCTCCATTTCATGATGGGTTTTATCGCCTCATATAGCTCCTGATCGGAGCAGTCTGCCGGAAGAAACACAGGGATACGTAGGTGATACGCGATCAGGGCAAAGTTTTCATCATCACTCCACCAGACAAGCGGTACTTCCGGTGCCAGCCGCTTCGCCTGAATGGCAGCCTCCAGTCCCTTTGCTCCGGTCATGGCGATGACAACCGCATGGTAGCGGCTTCGCCGGAGTGCCTGAGCAAGCTGGTTCTCATTCCACAATTCGTCAATCGCAAGCTGCCCATCCCCATCAAAAAGGGAGCGCAGCCTGCTTTCAAACCATTCCATATTTCTCAGCTCCGTACAAAGTGCGATTTTCATGCTGAGCCTCCTTTCCTGAAAAGAAAAATAAAAAAACCAGACCTTCTCATCGGAAAGTCTGGTAGTATAATTAGGATAGCATCTTGTCAAGGGAAATACAACCGACTTTGTTTAAGACGCAGGTTTCCTGTTTAAGACGCAAGTTTTTCCTGCGGTTTTATGTTATACTAATATTGGATTATTGTGCAAAGGAGATGGCACGATGCAGATTGCGATTGTGGATGACAGAGCAGAGGACAGAGAAGAACTGTCTGTCTGCCTGGAAAATTATATGAAAAAGCATCAGCTGGACTATACGCTGACAGAATTTGAGGACGGAGAGAATTTTCTGAAAGCTGCCGCCCAGGTCGATTTTCAGCTTGTCTTTATGGACATCTATATGGAGAACATGGATGGAATAGAGGCCTCCAGAAGGCTGCGCCAGAAAAACAGGCTCTGTAAGATCGTTTTTCTGACCATTACAGAAGATTATGCCCGGATGGGGTACAGCCTGTCCGCCAGCTATTATCTGCTGAAGCCGCTTTCGCTCCATCAGGCAGATTTTGAAGAAGCGATGGAGCTGTGCCAGCTAAAACCGCCCTATGAAGTGATGACACTTTCGGTTATGGCTGACCGTCAAAAGCTGGAACTTCCCACAGAGAAGATTCTGTACATAGATTATCAAAACCGTATGACACGGATTCATACGGCGGAACGCGTGATACCGGTAAGCGGAGGTTTTCAAGAGGTCACTGCCGCATTGCAGAAGGACAAGCGTTTTTTGCCCTGCTACCGGGGCGTTCTAATCAACATGGATTATATCAGCCAGGTTGACAGTCAGACCTTCCGTTTGATAAACGGGGAGAATCTTCCGATTGCCCTCCGCAATGGAAAACAGCTGCGGGAAACCTACCGTCAATATGTTTTCTCTGGAATGGGGGGTATCGTATGAGAATAAAGGAAATACACAGGCGTATTCTGGGGGGCTGTCTGGCATGCCTCCTCTGCTTCACCGGCAGTATCCCCGCATTTGCCGCTGAAACTGCAACCCCAGCCAATGCCGATGAAAGAAGGGAGAATCCGCCGGGTTTAGAAAGCGAGGCTTCGGAGACACTGGAGATCGGAACCCCGGAAGCACCGGAAACATCGGAAGAAGTATCCCTCGTCCTCGTCACAGAAATACAAAAGGAAGACGAACTGCTCTCCCTGCCGGATTTCACCCTGCCCCTTAGAGCCACACCGTCTGATGATGATCTGGAGGAAATTTATCAGCTGGCCCTTCAGTATCAAACCGTCTGCGCCACTGTAACAGCAGGGGAAGAAATCCGGCAGGAAACATTTTCTGTCGCATGGGATTTTTCAGCCATTGACCAGACCACTCCGGGAGAATATGCCGCAGCAGGCCGGATTGAACTGCCGGAGGGGTATTCCTTTGGTGAAGCTGTCTTGCAGGAGCTTCAGATTTCCGTCCGGGTGGAAGAAATGCCGCCTGCTGTCATTACTTCCATAGAGCAATGGTATCCTTATACAAATGCATTTGCGCTCCCGCAGGGCAGCGAAGTTGAAGCGCTGGAAGAATTATTCGCCGCCTCCCCGTATTATCTGGAATGCTATGCGGAAAACGGAACCAGCTACACCGCTGTGGTGGAATGGGATTTTTCCGGTATTGATCTGAATACTGTGGGACTGTACCATGCAGCAGGAAGGCTGACTGCACCGGAAAATACCATATTTGCGGATCGTGTCGATTTCCCTGAAATTACAATTCCTGTTTCTGTTCAGGCTCCGGGCAGCCCGGACATTAACTGTTTTCTGGCCGCCAGAGGAAACCTTTATTTTCCTTGGGTCACACCGCCGGGAGAACTGGATAAGATCAGTGTATGGCTGTCCGAAAACAACGGTTCATGGAACCAGCTGGAAAATGGCATTTACGTGGGGCGGGAAATGCTCTCGATTGCCACCCGTCTGCTGGCACCGGGCAGCAGCTACCGCCTTCAGGTTGATTATGGCGGTGGACAGACTGGTATCCTGTCCTTGACCTACGCAGATGAAATTGTCCTTGAAGGGTATCATGAAGGCGACCGGGATGGAGGGGATGCAGGCGGAAATCCACCCGATACCATCATTCAGCCGCCTCCTGAAGATACCGACGATCAGGATGACGGTTTCGCAGACAGGCCCTCCACAAAGCCTTCAAAACCACCTGCAACAAATGGCGGTGGAACGGATTCCGATGAACCGACTATACCGGAAATCGAAGCGCCCGTTATATCAGGTCAGCCAGAGGAAGATACCACTTTGACGCAGCCCCCTGAAGTGCAGACGATTGTCGGTGCTTCAGAGCTTACCGATCCTGCCCGGAAGCTTTCAGAAAACAGGAAAGATTCCGTGCAAAGCGCTATGACCGTTCCCCAGGAAGGCGCAGATTCCCAAAACTCTGCGTTTTCAGAGTTCTTCGATGAAACCACTGACCGGATTTCCGGCACGCGCTTTTTGATGATGCTGCAAACAGGGGAGCAAAGAGCCGTCTTTTCCAAACAGGGAATCACCATCAGCATACCCAAAGACGCCTTGCCGGAAGGTATCCAAAACGAAGATCAGATTGAAGTCATCATCCAAAAGGATACGGATGGCGGTTTTTCTTTTTCGTTTTCCATCAATGGAACTGTGCTCAACTCCCTGCCGGATGTTTCTGTCATGCTGCCCTATCCAAATGACCCGGCAGCCGGCACATTGTTCCTTTGTGATGAAAGCGGCGTAGAAATCCCCATGACCGGTTACGACGATACGGCGAAAGCCGCTTCCTTTCAGATCAGCCATACAGGGACTTACACCATTGTGGGAAAGGAAGATACCGCTTCCCTGGCACATGCTGCCGACACAGAGCACAGCTGGTCGCCCATATTCTTTTTCATTCCGGTCTGTCTGGTTCTTCTGTCTGCCGGTGAATTTTTCCTAAGGAGGAGGCGAAAATAAGATGGTATCTTCTGTGGTAAAAAAATATGCTGCCTTATGTATGGTCTGCCTGTGCTCATCCCTGTTTTTTCTTGGCCTGTATCAGTTCAATAATAAATATGGTCAGGACACAATCCAAGCGGCAAATGGGATTCTGGCGCTTTCTGAGGAAGAACTTCAAAAGTCACCGGTGCGCTTTCTGGTATCCGGCTGGGTATTTTATCCTGACGCGCTTTTGACCCCGGAAGAAATACTGGATGAAAGCCATTATATGCGCTACCTTTCCATTGGAGAGCAGACCAATTTTTCCAGTCCTGCAAGCCCTTCTCCCTATGGCTGCGGGACTTACCAGATGACATTCTTTCTGCCGGAACGGAAGGAAGTGTATGCACTGGAAATCCCGGAAGTGTTTTCTGCTTACAACCTTTATCTGGATCAAGACCTGATCCTGCAAATGGGGGAACCGGCACAGGGGACACCATTGGTTCAAAACCGCATGGTCACTTTTCATGGCGGAAAACCGGTCACACTCACCATAGCGGCCAGCAACTATGACCACTTTTACGGAGGGATTGTTTATCCGCCTGCTTTCGGAACGATGCTGGCGGTCAATACAACCAGAGGAATCCGGTTTGCGTTCTGCCTGTTTGGCTGTACGGTTACCTTTGTCTGTGCGCTGCTGTCCTTTTATTTCAGCCGCCGGATGAAACAGAAAAATACATTCCTGTTCGGACTAATCTGCCTTGCCATGTGCGGCCTGTCATCCTATCCTGTGCTTCATATGCTGGCTGCTGTTTCCATATTCCCCTGGTACACGATTGAACTGTTCTGTATCTATCTGGTTACCTGGCTGATTGTGGTTCTTCAAAACCGGATATGCAGGCCGGGCTTCCTGCCTGCGGCCATCAGTAATGGAGTGGGCGCTGCCTTCCTGGTATATGCGTTTTTGTATGGCATGATGGCTTCCCATCTCTCCCTTGGAGCTATTCGTTTCTTCTCCGCATCGGTCTTTTGGTATAAGGCGGCATCTGCACTCTATCTATTTATCATCGCTGTGCTTGCCATTCACAGAGGAGAAAAACGGAGCAGGCCGATCTTCTATGCTGCGGCAGCCGCAACCTGCGCCTTTATATGGGATCGCCTTCTGCCGGTTTATGAGCCGGTTATCGGCGGTTGGTTTGTGGAATGGGGCAGCTTTTTCATAGCAGCCGCCATCGGTTATTCCCTCTGGCGCGATGTGGTAGAGGGGTATGGAAACAGCCTGATTTTTCAGGAAGAACGCAAGCAGGTCGTCCGGCAGCTTTCTATGCAGACCGAATACAGCCGTCAGGTTTCTGAAGCAGCGGCAGAAAACAGAAGGCTGATTCACGACATCAAACACCATCTGCACACCATAGACCGCATGGCCTCTGAACGTGGGCAGACGGAGATCTGCTCCTTCCTGTTACAGGTAGAGGAACAGGTTGCGGCGTCATCGGGTCACTCCTATGTTGCGTTCTGTAAAAATCCCATCGTAAATGCGCTGATTGAATACTACTACGGCATGGCGCAGATACAAGGAACAGAATTTCAGGTGCGGCTCGATCTTCCTGATCAGATGCCGCTTACCGATGTGGAACTGTGTACGGTGCTAGGCAATCTTTTGGACAATGCCGTTGAGGCGTGCAGCCGCCAAAAGCAAGGCGTGCGCCGCATTTTAGTTGCCGGCGAAACCAAAGGCAATATGTATTTTTTGAAGATTGAAAACACTTACGACGGGCTGGTCTTTCAGGAGGGAAAAACATTCCTCTCCCGAAAGGGCGCATCCGCTGATCACGGAATCGGGCTTTCCTCTGTCCGAAAAATCATTGAAGGCCATGGCGGTGATCTCGATCTTGTTCCCGGTGAGGAATCCTTTCTTGTTGGAGTTACAATACAGATGTAAAAACTGTTTTTTGAGGCGCATTCAGATAACATAGGCAAGACCTGATGGATGGACTTTGAAATAGATTTTTGCAACCTTTCGCACTTTTCTATTCCAATATTAGTATATCCAAAGCAGAATAAAACATGAAATACCACATCAGGCAGTCCCTGTTCATCAATAACCTTCTGCATTTGATCACGCAGGTGGCTGTCTCCGATAGGAGAACCAAGGAAAAAGCCAGACACTGCTTTTCAGTATCTGGCTTTTTATTGTAGATTTTTAATAACCTATTCACCTATGGAAGCAAACAGGTGACTGATAAATTCAAATGCCTGAATTGCTTTTTCAAAGCTCTGACGATTGGATGTGTAGAGCAGATCTTCATGAAGAGTTTCATATCTTCCACGAATTTCATCGTTGAAATACTGTTTCCAGTTTTCAAAGGCATACGCCCCCAACGGATCATAATCTTCAGAAATATTACGCTTCTGAAGATAGAAGCTGTCCGTTTCTTTTGTGAGCTTTAGAAGCTGCTTCAGCCGTTCGGTATCATTCAGGAAATACCATAAAATAAAAAATGCAACAATGAATTTTCACGATCATTGCTGCAAAAAATGCACGTTCCCAGGGGGAATTGAACCCTCAACTAGTGCTTAGGAGCTCAAGTCCCCGTTGGAAACCTATATTATTTTGAGTTAAGATAAGTCAAGTAAAGCATTGATTTTTCTACCTTTCCTGTAAAACCATGTCAAAATAAGAAAACTGAAAATCATCCAAGTTAAGCACCTCTCGCTGACAAATGAGTGACACTGTCACCCTGAGGGTTCAACCATTCCGTTCCTGCGAATTCATATTTATGGCTACCATTCTCACTGAATATGCGGTAATGATAACACTGTTTTCTTATTAGATTACATATATTATAGCGTGTATGAGGTCGGATGTCGATGGTTTTTTGACCATATTTTACTTATATTTAAATATACATTTCTACTTCAACATATATGTAAAAACTATCATACTAAAAATCACCTTGTTTCTTTTTTATCACCTCTTCATTACATACTTTCTGTAATATATGTTTCAATGTCTTCAATAATTTCATCTAATTCTGCAATATTTTTTCTCAGTAAACGATGCAATTCCTGATTAATTTCCACTTCTTTACCACCTATTTTTATTGTTTTTTCACCAAATCTTATGTGTCCCAACCTATTACGATATACATTTACTTTATCTATATAATATTTTTTAAAATCCGAAGGACAATGTGTTTTAGGTAAACTATATTCTGAAAATAAAATAGGTAAGACTTCTTGCATAATATCTAATCGGTCTGCCACTCCTAATAAATGATTATCATTATTTGCATATGTAAATACATTGCCACTAGCTTTTGCAGCTTCAATTTGTTTTGTCGTCCAGGATTTTTTTCCATTCAATAAATTATTAGTAATTTCAATTAATAACTGTCTTTGCTCATCACTAAATTTCAGCCAACATATATTTAATATTTCCTTAATTCTCAATTCAAAATCACTTGTATTATCAAGAACAAATCCTCTTAAATTCACTATATCTTCAGAACGTTTCACAATCTTAGTAATCAGTTTTTCTGCCTTTTCAGTGAAAATTGTATAATCACGCTTTGTTAAATAAACACCATCAATAGGGGGCATTCCTTTAGTCACAGCAGCTAACATATCTTGTTCTTCCGATGAATAAAACAATATATCTGTCAAAATATCATTTTGACGAATAGCTGATACTATAATATCTCCTGTTGCCTCTGCAGCTAACTTATAATCCATCATTATCAGATCATATTCGTTTCCTGTTATCTCACTAATGTCAAAATCATCCCCATTTTTTCTAACAATTTCTGGCACCAAATAATGTTCTTGCAATATCGAATTAATTCTTAACTTTTCCATGTTGAACCATGTAACTTCATCTTCAAACCATAATATTTTAAAAAAAGTATTCATTTTCTTAATTTCACCACTAACCTAAAACCTTCTCGATATGTTGGATCGATGGCTACAGTTCCTTTCATTTCTTCTACAAGTTGCTTAATATGATATAGACCAATTCCAAACCCTTTTTTACGAATATTATCAGAAACCCCCCATTCAAAAAGCATATCAATATCAACATCCTTTTCCAAACCAATTCCATTATCTGTAAAAGAAACCTCAACATACTTCTGCAATTCTTGTAAATCTATATATAATTTAGTTGCTCCTGCTTTTAATGCATTACTTGAAATATTATCCAAAATTATACCTATAGAAGATGCATCAAATTTACAATTAAATGAATTATCGGAAGGACTCATTACATATTCAATCCCTTTAATAGCTAAATCAGCATCAATATATTGACGAATAAAATCATATATACTGTTTACTCCATCTTGCTTTAATTTCTGATTTCCATGAATGGCCAAATCAGCAAGTTTATGAGCTTTTTCATTAGCTTGATATATCTCGCCTATTACCATTAGAATTGTTTCTTCACTTGCATCCTTCCCTTTCGCCAATTCTTCTCTCAAAAAATCTATATTACCTCTTATTGCATCTGTTAATGTGTAAACGGTATGGAAACCACCCACCAAATTAGTTACATTTTGATTTGCTGCACCTGATAAGAAATATATCTGTTTCTTTCGAACTTCACTTTCTTGACGTACTTGTGCTAATTCCTTTTCCTTAGCAATATTATCTTCCTCCAACTTAATGTTATCAGATAAAATAGCTTCAGTTCTCTTTTTTACAGTTTGAGCTAACTGTAATAACCCTGAATCCTGTGTCTTTTCAGCCACTGATTCTAATTTTTTCAACGATGATGTAATACTATCTGGATCTTTTTCAAATGATTCTTTATTAATAATTTGAGGATTGCAATCGACACTTAATATATCCTCTGTATTAATATTAGTAATAAACTGCGAAACAATTTCACCACCAATTTCTTCTGGTGTGACTGTATGATTATGATTTGATTTTAAAGGTTCTCCCCAATTAATCAAATGTACTACATATTTTTCAAGTACTTTTAACACCTTTTCAACAAACAGATCTGCAAGCATATCTACAGCTGGTGTTTGGATAAATCCATGAGCACGACTCGTAGTCTCAACAAAATCATCATTATCACCTTTTATCGAAATACGCCCCATTATTTCACGAGTTCCTAAAAATCTTTTCCATCCCTGAGCTTTTCTTTGATCTATTCCAAAAATATCTTGTCCTGGCTCTCCATATGGATTTATTCTAAATCCATTTTTATAAATAAAAACTGAACCATAACTTTTAGGTGTAACTCCTCCCATTTGACGTGTAAAATTTATTTTCGCACTCTGATTTAAATAAAAAATTGATATATGTATATTTTTTAGCAAAGCATATTTACGATTTTTTTCTTTAACAGTAAAAATATATTGACCTCTGTCAGATAAGGTACTAGTAATGGTACCTCCATCTTCTGAAATTACAACTTCAATATTGGTTGTTTTTATATTCAATTTTTCAAATATATCATTCTTAATATTTCCATTTACAATGTCCCGATCTGGATTTATTTTCTTTTTAGAATTCTCCCCCTTTTCATTATTATATTCTTCCAATAATCTTTCATCTGTTTCCTTTTCCGAAGGAACATCCATTTCAATATCAAATGGAAGTTCTCCTTTATCAGCATCAGGACTAATTAATTTCATCAACGAACGCTTTAATTTTAGTAATTCCTCTCTATTCCATTCTTCCCTTAGATTATCAACAATAAGAGTTGTTCCCCAATTAAATCCACTCGGAAGTTTCGCAATTTGCGTGTAATCTACTGGAATTTCAATAAATTCTTTTGTATCATCAACTTCAAACTTATTCCAATTCACATTAACAACATGTGCATAATCTTCATCTTTTGTTTTTGTAATTAATTGTAATGATGCACCCAATCTATCGCAAGAAAAACGTCCAACCCCCTTTGCTCCAGCCACTTCTCGCTTAATTTCTTCTCGATAAGCTGATTTAGATCTGTTTTGTGGTTTTTTTTCAGAATATGCAACAAACAACCATTTCTGAATTATATCATTGTATGTCATACCACTTCCATTGTCAGAAATGATTATTTTCCCATTCCCTTGATCAGAAATCAAATAAGAAATCTTGACGTTGCTTGCATTAGCATCATATGAATTTTTTACAAGCTCAAATATTGCTATATACTTATCACTAATTAAGTCGCGACCAATCAAATTTTTTAACCCGGCACTTACCTTAAATGCTAATGTTTCATTTTTTTGGTTCATCTTTAAGCACCTCCATAAGTGCTATTCCTATTTGCTCCGCAAATAATGGTGGAACAGCATTACCTACTTGTGTATATCTTGGCACCTCTTTTTTTCTTCTAGCTCCACCAGATGTATATTTTCCCTTAAATTCATACCAATCAGGAAAACTTTGTATTCTTGCATGCTCACGAACAGTTAAAATTCTTGGTTCGCAATAATGAACCAATTCATCCGGTATAGATGTAATTGTTGGCGCTTGTGAGTTTTTATCAAGCACCGTTACTCCTCTACGATTTAACCCCTCAACAATATTGTCATTTGGCGTAATTCTTTTCCCTATAGGAGCATATTTCAACAAATCTTCATGTAAAGATATTGTATCCTTTCGATGATTGACAAAACGATGACTATCAACCGGTTCATTAAAACCACCCATTCCCTGACGCATTAATTTCTGATATCCAGACTGAGCTACTCCATATATTCCTGCCTTAAAGCCCTTTGTATCTGGAGAAGGACATGTGCCACATCCTTTTTCCAAATCGCTAATAGCTTCATATACTGTTGTTTTATTTGTTATTCCATGTGTATTACAAAACTTTCTTCTATTATTTTCCAATAAAGAAAACACATCTTTAGGTGAATGATTTTTCATTGCTACCAAAATAAATCTTTTCCTTTTTTGAGGAACACTATATTCAGACATATCCACTATTTGATGATATGTTTTATACCCCAATCTCTTTAAAGCTCTCTCTACATAGGAAGAATACTTCTTTGTTCCTTTTTTATCCTTAAAATTTACTGTAAATCCATGAACATTTTCGAAAATTATAGCCTCTGGCATTACAAGTTTTATGAACTTAATATAGGATTTTACTAATTTATTTCTTTGATCATTTTTATCGCGTTTTCCAGCCATTGAAAATCCTTGACATGGCGGACCGCCTGCAACCAATGTTATTTTACCTTGTAAAGCGATCAAATCCTCTTCGTGATCCTTAATAAGTTCATTTATATCATGTTCTTTAACTTCTAACCAATCAGGCCATAAAAAATGTTTCTTTTTCTTGATCAAATTGTGCTCCAGTGTTGAAAAAGCATCTGCATTTTTTTCTACCGCAAAAAGACCTGTCCATCCTGATTTTAGCAAACCAATAGACAAGCCACCACAACCTGCAAAAATATCAATATACAACTTCTGCTTTTCACTCATAAAGCACCTCTTATCTGGATATAAATATACATAGTAATTATAAATCTTTTGTTATATCTAGTCAATTGATGGAGGATCTATTTATGAATACAGCCTATTTTTCTAAAGTATCACATTCCATGTCCTGGAACAAATTAAAAACTAATATTGTTGAGCAAAAAAAACATGGTGTCAAACCTTTACCTTATATAATAATATCAAAACTATATATTTCTTCTTCAGATTTTAATAATCTTTTTATTTCTTTTTCAAAACCTAATCTGCTGTATGCTCCATATGCTCCACTATCTGTTGCATCTCCACAAGGTATATGGAATTGTATTTTAATAGAGTGTATTGATAATTCAAAAAATGTTTTGTTTTATACTTCTGGAAATATATATCCTTTATATGCTTCCATAATAAACCATTAAATGTTTGTTGATGCCACTTTGATATATAAGCAAAAGCAGCCATATTCCAAAACATATGGCTGTCATTAAAGCAATTCCTTACATATCGATTTCTAATTCTTTTATTTATCCATTGTCTTTGCCAATGAAGTAAGCAATGCTGCCATCTCCGGATTTGCCAGTACCTTCATCAGAAGCTCTGCATCAACTCCATCCGGCACTTCAATCTTCTTGCTTTCTCCTTTATCATCCCTCATCTGTGGATTCAGATTTTCCTTATTATAAAAGGCATTCTCCATCATCTCTGCATTTTTTCTCCGGTCTTCATCAATAATATGACCATACACTTCTGTTACCATATCTGCCTGTGCATATCTGGAATCTCCCTGGACGGCCTTGATATCTCCACCACTCAGTTTCAGCTTGTACGTTACACTGGTATGACGCAGACTGTGAAACACTACATCCGGAAGTCCTAGTTCATCAATGATATCCTGCATTTTATTTCTCAAATAGCTGTCTCCGATTGGCAGCCCAAAGGTAGTTGCCATTACAAGGTTATAATTATGATACTCATTTCCCAAGGCAGCCTTTATTTCATCCTGTTCCTGCTTCAATTCTATCAGATATTGCGCAACAGACCTTGGGATAAATACTTTTCGTGCACTGCTTTCCGTCTTTGGTGTCTTCAATACCCGTACCGTCTTATTATTCTTTTTCTGTGATGGAAATATCAGGATTATTTCCTTTGAATTCAATGCTTCTACAGCATCTTTGGAAACTCTTTCCACCTGCTTGTTTATAATGATATATGCCCGGTTTTCAGCAATCGCTTCTTCTGAAATATCCATCTCATCCCAGGTCAGTCCTAGCAGCTCACCTATACGAAGTGTTGCGGTGAACGCTAGGTGAAATGCTATTTTGAGCATCTTATTATCACAGGCTCCAAGCGCCTGCATCAGCATCTCTGCTGTCCATATTTCACGTACTTCCTTTTTGGCTTTAGGAACAGTCGCATCAATAGCCGGATTTTTTCCATCAGATTCCATTTAACGGCCTGCCTGAAACAACTTCTAAGAATTTTATGGATTTCATTTACTGTAGATTCCGTAATCTTCCCTGTGCCATCCAGATTCCTGGTGCTCTTAACCGCCGGCATATCAAGTAACTCCTTGTAATATTTCTCCATGAAATGTGTATTTATGGTCGTCAGCCTGGTATCTCCTATTGTCGGGAGAATGTAATTATTTATCAGCCTAATATTCCCGTCATAAGTTGAAACGCCCCATTTATCATGACCGTATATTCGTACATATTCTTCAATCAGTTCCTTCACAACAGTACATTTTGGAACTACAAATTTTCCAACAGCTTTCTTGTACTCAATTTCTTTCAGCCGCCTGTCTGCATCCTTCTGGGTTGGAAATGTTTCTGACCTCTGATGCTCTGTTCCATCATCATCTTTCACTCTGTAGATCACGGAAAATGTCTTTCCACGCTGTCTGATAAATGCCATGTTACTTAACTCCCTCCCTGTATTTATCCAGCCATTATATAAATTCCTGCCGGTGGATCCTTAGGACTTTTCCTGTCCCTGTGTATGTAAATTTTCCAAGCTGCATCCATTTGGTAATCGTTGATTCCGTATCGCTGGCCAGCTTTGCTGCATCCTGTCTGGATATATATTCTTTTATTTTTACTGGTTCCTGCTCTTTACCTGATTTGTCCTCATTGCTTACTATCCGATATGTGTTCTGAGCATTCAGAAATAACTCAAAACTCTTTCTGGTTATCCATCTTTTATTATTACAGATTGTTGTATCCAATAACTTGCCTATCTCTTCTGTCCTTGCTATCTTTGCAAGTTTCTCCCTTGAAATTCCCAGAATATCTGCTGCATCCTGCAAGCAGATATATTCTTCCCCCAGTTCCTCTGGTGTAGGAATATGGTTCACTTTACGATAAGCACTCTGATCTGCATACCATCTTTCAAATACTTCTAACGGAATACGTCTTTTGAAATCCACTACAACAGGACCAATGGTAGGAAGTTCTTTTCCGTCTGTCTGGGACAGGTCAAATGTCTTTACCACCTTGAATGCCCGGATTGTGACTTCCACTTTCTCCTTTATCGGTTCTCCATCAGCATCAAATACCGGTCTTCCCTTTTCATCCAGTTTTGTCTGTTTCGATCTTATAAGGTGCCGGGGCAAGGATGCTGATTCCCTTTTCTCCCTTTTTCACATACCGCCCCATCTGCTTCCAACCGGTAAAACTCTGGCACAGCTGTGCATTCGGTTTCTGCATCATGATCAGAAGAGAATTGTTTACGGAATATCTTGGAAATTTTGCCATCGTGTCAAGAAACTGCTTATATCTGTCACTCTGGAACACCTCCACAACTCCCTTCTCCAGTTTGTCCGTTATCTGCTGCAATTCATCCGTCCGCTTATCCCTGGACTCCAGCCAGTCAATTTTCTTCTGTATGCTGTCGGGGATCTGTCCCACAACTTTTACATCCGGCATCTCATGGATTAGTGATGCAATCATCTGTTGTGCCTGCCAGTTGTCTGCAATCTCCGGTATATAACGAAGCATATCCATGTCAATCCTTCTCCCGATCAGTACATCCATCTCCGTATATTCATCCGGATCCTTTGGATCAGCCGCCCTGATTCCGATTGCCGGAACTCCGTGCATACGCTCCGGTGGAATTGCTTTGAATTTTGCTACCGCCTCTGCCACACTCTTGATATTCTCATGAAATTCACCCATACTGTGAAATTCCATGCATTCCGCAACCGTAAGCGTGATTACCTTCTTCTCTTCTTTTACAGCTGTATTTTCTGCCACTCTAAATCCCTCCAGTTCTATATCTTCCAGATTTTTTGTCAGCTTCAATGACGCTAAAGGCATCTGGTTTTTCTCCTGAAATGAATAAAATTCATTTTCAGGTCCCACTATGATGTGGTCCACCAATTTAACACCTATCAATCCACAAATCTTATTCATTCTGTCAGTCAGACCGATATCTTCCATACTTGGATCCAGTCTGCCGGACGGATGATTATGGACCAAGATGATAGCTCTTTCATAAAGATTCTGCTTAATGTCCTCAGCAGACTCCTTCTTGAATTTTTCGTAATCCATCGTTTTCCTCTCTTTCTCATTAGAACCTTGAAAATTCATTACCCTATACTCATCGGGAATGTTCTCTCGGTCACTATCGTAATATTCGCCAACCAGTTCTCCCTCGTTGTACTTACCGAGGTTTGTGATGAAGGCTTCAAACGGACAATCATGGTCATATTCATAACCCATCTCATTTCCTCCTTCATTTACACCCAGATCGTCATCCGGTTTCGAGCATCAAAAAAGCGCCGGCCCACCACCTTTCAGTGATAAGCTGACGCTTGATTTACTGCCCATATTCTTTTGCAAAAGAGAAACAAACGAGCTGTTGTTTCTCTGTTTCTTGCCTCGTTTGTCTATGATAATATTATCACACCCTAAAATAGAAAAAAAGAGGCAGAATATTAGTCTTTTGTTAGTTTTATATGTAATTTTATTAGTTTTTTACGTATGGTAACCACTCTGCATTTTCTATGTAGCTCTACATACTGGAATATGCAGATGTATCTCTCCTCTTTTCTTTATACACGTACTGTTTTCTTTATTTTGATTTGAACCATTTTAGTTAAATTATCTGGTTTATCATCTACAATATCGCACCAGCCATTCTTTTGTAATTCTTCATAAAAACTGGTTTTTAATGTACTTTCTGAAAAAATTCCTCTATTAAGTTTATTTTCCATTTTTAACTTTATCTTTTCAAACATTTTTCATATCTCCATATTCTCTATTTCATATAGAATACTCTGTATATCATCAATTGATATATCGTTTACTGAACTATTTCTCTTTAGGCATTCAACTAACATACTATATTTATTTTTTATAGTTTTATTTTTAAAATCTTTGTAAAACATTCTTACTTTTGACAATTTGATTAAATCGTCTTGAAAGATAACTTTTTCAAATTTCTTTATATGTTTTAGTTGCAACAATGAGGTTATGTAATAATATCCAGCCCTTATAACATAATACTTTTCATTCTCAAATTTTTCATTCTCAGAAAGACATTTATTAAATTCTTGCTTTTCCGTTGTAATTTTATCTTCAAATCTTCTTATCAAAAAGTCCCTATCATATAAATGGTTTTGTGTAATATTTTTCAGCCATAAAAAATACCCTTGATGTCCCTTAAGAAGTTTACCATTTACTATAACACTATTTTCATAAGGCATCCCAGCAGTTGCAGCATACAGAAATGAAAGATAATCTCTGTAAACAATATCAACATCAAACATATTTCCTTTTGATGATACATCATCTAATCCGTTAGTCCCTTTATTATGCAAATATCTCCTTCCTTCTTTTGGAAAACCTAACATCAATACAATAAAGTCATAGTCTTGTGGCAATTGATTATTTGCATCAACAGAGGAACCATATTGAATTAACAAATAATCCGAGTATTCAGGGAAATTCCTTTTCATTGTATCTTTAATTTGCAGTGACTTATCTAACTCTTCTATCATATTTAAATCATTAAAATTATTTGTCTTTAATAACTCATTTATTTCTTTGGGCTTTTTTATTACATAGGATACAATTCTTACTACTATTCCTAAAATAACTGTTGCAACTATACCGGATATTATTGAATCTCTATTACTAGATAACCATGCTCCTATTGCTTTCATTAAAATAATAAAGTCGTTTATAACTTCTTGCATTTTACATCTCCCTTGATAAATTCATGAATAAATTAGTATAAATAATCCCAAACCATTATCAAACAAAATCTCATCTGCAAATTGTTAAGGAAACAATCGGAGTTGGTGTAAACGAAAAAGCAGTCTTGCGGTT
>OCHJ01000901.1_pt1 | contig 28812 bp, 16 predicted proteins | sample 1538381 | NCBI WGS metagenome assembly OCHJ01 (sample SAMN04571688, study PRJEB22368) | human gut metagenome | biome: human gut; material: stool | host: Homo sapiens | place: Luxembourg | collected 2012-06-29 | reverse complement strand
GCGCTCAAAAGCGGAACGGGTGCAACTTCTTGATTCGTACTCCACTGCAACAATACCCTGTTGTCCAAATGAAGTCCGCCTAAGCGGAAATCTTTGCGAGCGTACACACTCGTGAGGCTTACGTTGTCACTGCTTTGGGCGATCTGGCTCTCCTTGTCGTAAAAGATCTTGTTGCCGACCACACCTTGCCATGCCCCCGCTTCAAACGCATAATCGGGGACTGAAAACTTCACCTCGAACCGAGTTTCATTCTCCTTATTCAAAGGAGTGGACCACACGTAGTGGTTCGAGAACAGATTCTCCTGCCAGTAGTTGGGCGAACGCCGATCCATCGTGAACCGGCCTTCGAGAATCAGGGGGTGTCCGCGGAGATATCCCGTCAGCGCCAGGTGGGCGCCGATGGTGAGGTCTCCGCCTCTGTATCCCGACGGGTAGAACTTGAGGTTCGCGTCCCAGTCGACATATTTCTTTATCTTTCCTCCGACGGAACCGTATGCGAAATAGCTGGTCTTGTTGACCTTCGTATACTTTCCCGTCTGGTAATCCCTCATTTCGAATTGCGAGTAGGTATGCATGTCGATACCGATGCCTGCATCAATCGTGCCTACCACGCCGTTACGATCCCAAGGCTGTGCCTGCACGAAGAAGCGGTTCGAAATCACACGCTCGTAGATCGAGTCGCGCGTCTGGTCGGGGTTGATATACCAGTTCTGGTAGTAGTCCAGCGTATCGGGCACGAAATTGCCCTGTTCGTCCCGGTGCGCCCTTTCGTCGATATACCGCGCATATTTGTCCGAATAGACCTTGCTCCACGAACTGTACTGGAACGAATGGCCGATATAGACCGCCGACAGGTCGGCGAGCGAAAAGTCGTTCTCCGTCACGCGTTGCAACGGCAGGGCGTAGGACTGCGTGATGAAAAAGGCGTTGTTGCGGTAAGTGTTCTGCGCCTCGGCATCCGACAGCTTCATCGGCACGCCCGAAGGCATCTGGAACGTCGTATCTGCGATAGCCCATGTCCCGACCACGCCGCCGTTCTCCTGCTGTTCGATGTGGTTGTTGTAATAGGCCGCATGCACCGAATAGCGCTTGCCCGTATGGCTGAAGGCGACCGACAGGTTGTGGTTCTTCGTCCGTGACCAGACATATTGTCCGCGCGTTCCCCGTGCCTTGTAGTCGACGTTGAACCCGGTCGTGGGCGAAATATTCTGCGCGTGCATGATATTGAAGTTCTCCTCCCGGAAACGCTTCTGCCCCGACTCGAGGTACGTCATGCGGATGATGGGCTTCTTCGTATTGTAGAACGGAACGTTCTCCATGTCGTACGTATACGCATAGTAGGGGCTCGCAAAACTGAAATCAAAGAACTGCGGCCGCCGGAAATAGTTCATCGGCAGCGATGTCTGCCCGAGGGCGCCCTGCGCGATGTCGCCCACCTCCTCGCGGAAGAAGGGGTAGTCGATGCGCCAGTCGGTGAGCGTCGTGTCGAGCGGGCTTATCTCCACGCGGTTGTAGTCGCGCTTGACGCTCCAGCGAAAATTGTTCAGGGCGCGGATCGAATCGCTGAAAAAATACGATTCGAGCGGCTTGCGGATCCGGCGTTCCTTCTTGGTCGTATCCTGCGGCTGGCCGTCCTGGCCCTCCTCCCCCTCCTCGCCGGTCTGCTCGTAAGGGTTCGTACCGTAAAGGTTCCCCGTCTCCCCGCGCTGCTGGGCACGCTGCAGCGTCCTGGCGTTGAAACCCTGCGAACGGACGATGCCGGGCGCTGTAAGGAACAGACCGAGCAAAGCTGCCAGCAATATTCTATTCGTCAACCTCGACATGGAACGCTAATCCGGGGCAAAATTAATAAAAATTCTTAAAATACACAACTATCCGGCTTGTCCACAGCCTTTTGCCTTCATCGACAACCAGCGTACGACCGAGGTTGCGATGTAGAGGACGATCACGACCGGCACGGCACGGACACCCAGCACGGCCAGCAGGAGCGCCGCCGATACAATAAAAACATAACGCACCCCGTTGCCTTTCCAGGCGAAGTGCTGGAATTTGAAGGCGAACATCCGCACGGGCGAAACGAGCAGCCACGACATCACAGGGATGAGCAGCAGCAACCAGTAACCCAAGTCGAAACCCGTCTTCACCTTAATCCACCCCAAAGATATGAAAAACAGCGCATTGGCTGGAGTAGGAAGGCCGCAGAACTCGGTATGCTGCGTCTCGTCGATATTGAATTTCGCCAGCCGCAGCGCCGAGAAGGCCGCCACCGCGAAACAAAGTGCACTGCCGCCGTAGCGCAGCCATGCTTCGGCATCCGCAGGCAGGGAATTGTTCCACAAGACGAAAAGCACGGCCGACGGGGCGAAGCCGAACGAGACCATGTCGGACAACGAGTCCAGTTGTACGCCGATGGCGGAAGGGCATTTGAGCAGCCGGGCCACGAAACCGTCGGAATAGTCGAAAACACCGGCGGCGATCGTGAGCCAGAAAGCCAGCGCCAGATCGCCGTAAACCAGTGCCGAAACCACCGCGAACGAGCCGCAAAGCAGGCTCGCAAGGGTCAGCAGGTTGGGTATGGTGAACAGTCTTATCTTCATCGGGAGTACAAAAATATTATTCCTGCAATAGGCGGCAAAGTTACAAAATATTTTTATCTTTGTCTCACTTAATTCCATATTATAACTTATGGCAAGCAATAAATATTGTGTCATCATGGCCGGCGGCATCGGATCGCGTTTCTGGCCCAAGAGCCGGCAGTCGATGCCAAAACAGTTCCTCGACATCCTCGGAACCGGGAAATCGTTTATCCGCCACACCTACGAGCGCTTTGCAAAAATCGTCCCCGCCGGGAATTTCCTCGTCGTGACGAACCACAAATACAAGGATCTGGTATTGCAGCACATCCCCGAAATCGGGGAGAAACAGGTGCTCTGCGAGCCGATCGGCCGCAATACGGCCCCCTGCATCGCCTATGCGGCCTATACGCTGCTCAGGGAGAACCCCGACGCCGAAATGATCGTCACGCCGTCGGATCACCTGATCCTCAACGAGGACGATTTCCGCACGATCATCGGCGAGTGCCTCGAATTCGCCGACCGGCACGACGCACTGCTGACCGTGGGCATCAAACCCACACGCCCCGATACGGGTTACGGCTACATCCAGGTTTCGGACGACCACACCATCAGCAAAGTCAAGTGCTTCACCGAAAAGCCCGATCTCGAGCTGGCGCAGACCTTCCTCCAGACCGGCGAGTTCTACTGGAATTCGGGTATCTTCATCTGGAAGGTGCAGGCCATCGTCGAGGCCTTCCGCAAATACCTGCCCGAGCACCATGCCATGTTCAGCGGCGTGATGAAGGCGCTGGGCACCGATGCCGAGAAGACCACCGTGGAGATCGTCTTCTCGGAGTGCCGCGCCATCTCGATCGACTACGGCATCATGGAAAAGGCCGACAACGTCTATGTCCGCTGCGGCGACTTCGGGTGGAGCGACGTCGGCACATGGGGCTCGGTCTACCAGCACGCCCGCAAAGACCGCTACGCCAACGCCGTCCCCGAAGAGGGGTGCTATGTCTACGACACGCGCAGCAGCATCGTCTCGCTGCCCAAGGGCAAGGTAGCGGTCATCAGCGGCCTGAAGGAATACATCGTCGTGGACACCGACGACGTATTGATGATATGCCCCCGCGCCGAAGAACAGAACATCAAGAAATTCATCGACGAAGTAAAGTTCCATAACGGGGACAAACATATCTGACACCTATGAAACGCATGCCGTTCCATACCACAGCCTTGCTGCGACGATTCGCTGCGGGCTTTTTTTTAGTGGCGGGGATGCTCTCGTGCTCCGCGCCGCAGGCCACCTTCACCAACCCGCTGCGCGACGGCGCCGACCCGTGGATCACCAAATACGACGGGCGCTATTACACCTGCTTCAAATCAGGACGCGGCATCGCCGTGACCGAATCGGACGACATGACGCGTTTCGAACGCGAGCGTGTTGTCTGGCAGCCCGCCGACAGCGGGGCGTGGAACAGCTTCAACATCTGGGCACCCGAGCTGCACCGCCTCCGCGGCAAATGGTACATCTACTACGCCGCGGCACCCGTCCCCGGCAGCCCCTTCACGGGGCAGCGCACAGGCGTGCTGGAGTGCGACACGCCGCTGGGCGACTACCGCGACCGCGGCATGCTCTACACCGGCGACAACCCCGACGGCAAGACGGACAACATCTGGGCCATCGACATGACGATCTTCGAACACCGGGGAGAGCTCTATGCCGTATGGTCCGGCTGGGAGCGCCAGCGCGATACCGACGCCACCGACCAGCTGCTCTACATCGCCCGCATGGAATCGCCGACCCGGATCGGGCCGCGCATCCTGCTCTCACGACCCGACCAGCCGTGGGAACAGGGCGACCACATCGCCCTGCAGGAAGGCCCGTCAGCACTGCGGCACGGCGACGACCTCTTCATCGTCTACTCCACGCGCGGCTCGTGGTCGCGCCACTACAAGCTCGGGCAGCTGCGCCTGCGCACCCCCGACAGCGACCCGCTGAATCCCGCATCATGGATCAAGAGCGGCCCCATCTTCACCGGCAACGACCGCATACACGGCGTCGGCCACGCCAGTTTCACCACCTCGCCTGACGGGAACGAATACTGGATCTATTACCACTCGAAAAAAGATACGGTACACAACTGGGGGCGCGACGTACGCCTGCAACGCTTCGACTTCGACGCCACGGGCAACCCCCGCTTCGGAGAGCCCGCAGAGCCGGGGCCCTACCCCATGCCCTCGGGGACACCCAAACACGCGAACTGATATGTCCGAACTATACGATATTTTCCGGGAACACCCGCACATCTCCACAGACACGCGCAACATCGGGGCTGATTCCATCTTTTTCGCCCTGCGCGGCGCGACGTTCGACGGCAACCGCTTCGCGGCGGAGGCGCTGGACAAAGGCGCGGCCTATGCCGTCGTGGACGACCCGGCAGCCGTCACCGACGAGCGTATGGTGCTGGTCGGCGACACGCTCGGGGCGTTGCAGGAGCTGGCACGCGAACACCGCCGCCGGCTGGCGATCCCGATACTCGCCATATCGGGCAGCAACGGCAAGACCACGACCAAGGAACTGGTGAGCCGCGTGCTGGCCGAACGCTTCGAGGTCTACGCCACGCGCGGCAACCTCAACAACCACATCGGCGTGCCGCTCACGCTGCTCGCCATGACCCGCGACACGCAGTTCGGCGTGGTCGAAATGGGAGCCAGCGCCTGCGGCGAGATCGCCCTGCTGGCCTCGATCGCCGAGCCCAACTACGGCATCCTGACCAACATCGGCCGTGCGCACCTCGAAGGCTTCGGCGGCCCGGAGGGGGTGCGCCGCGGCAAGGGCGAGCTGTTCGACTACCTGGCCGCGAACGGCGGCCGCGCCTTCGTACCCCGCGAGGACGAGATGCTGACGAACATGGCCGCCGAACGCGACGGGCTGGCCGCGGAGTATTACAGCATCACGCTGGCCGAGGACCTCGAAAACCACCTCGAAGGGCATTACAACCGGTTCAACATCGCCGCAGCCGTGGCCGTCGGACGTTATTTCGACGTCGCCGACGAGCGTATCCGCCATGCTGTCGGCAGCTATGTCCCCGACAACAACCGCTCGCAGCGCACCGAGACGGGGCGCAACACGCTCATCGTGGACTGTTACAACGCCAACCCCTCGAGTATGCGGGCATCGGTCGCGAATTTCCTCGCCGAGCCGCCCGGCATGCGCACCCGCCGCCTGCTGATCCTGGGCGACATGCTCGAACTGGGCGCCTGGTCGGCGGAGGAACACGCCGCTGTCATCCGCCTCGCAGCACAGGCTCCGCAGACGGAGGTGATGCTCGTCGGACAGGAATTCGCCAAGGCCCGTGCCGACATGGAGCCGCAACCCGCCCGGATCACGCTCTTCGCCGATCGGGAACACCTCATCGCGGCGCTCCGCACACACCCCGTGGACAACGCGCTGGTGCTGATCAAGGGTTCGCGCGGCATCGGACTGGAAAAAGCGGTCGGGGAGCTGTAGCCCCGCCGCCACGACCCGCCGGGCACCAACCCGGTACAGGCACGATACGCAGGAACAAAACGCCGGTAAACGAACCGGAAGGGCACGCCGCACAGGCAAAAAAACACCGACTGAGAACAACCTGAAACCCATAAGCCATGAAACACCTGCTGACAGCCATCCTCCTGCTGGCCTTCGCGCATACCGCCGCCGGCGAAAGGAACGTCTCGCTCGAACGCGATTTCGGAACGCTTTACGGCACGCTGCTCACCCCCGATGCAGGTACGGAAACCGTGGCCGTCATCATCGCCGGTTCGGGGCCCACTCCGCGCAACGGCAATGTAAACAGCTATCTCTACCTGGCGCAGGCGCTCGAAAAGGCAGGCATCGCCTCGCTGCGCTACGACAAACGCGGCATCGGTGCGAGCCGGTTCACGGAGCCGGAAAAAATGGCCGACGCCGTACTGGGGGATTTCATCGGCGACGCCGCGGCATGGGCCGACTACCTCGCCGGCGAAGGTTTCCGCCGCGTCGTACTGATCGGCCACAGCGAAGGGGCGCTGATCGCCTTCTGCGCGGCGCAGCAAACCCCGAAAGTCGCCGCCGTCGTTTCGCTGGCCGGCGCCGGCTACCCGCTCGACGAGATACTCCAGTTGCAATTGGCCTCACAACTCCTGCCCGACAACATGGATCTGCTCTTGCAGGCCAACGCGATCACCGCCGCCCTCAAACGGGGCGAACGGGTCGAATCCTGCCCGCCGCAGCTCGAAGCGCTGTTCCACCCTTCGGTACAGACGTTCTGGATCTCCAGCCTGCGCTACGACCCGCGCGAGGAGATCCGCAAGGTGCGGGTTCCGATACTCGTCGTGGGCGGGGACAACGACCTGCAGGTGCCACCAGACAATGCCGAGGCGCTGGCAAAGGCACAGCCCCGGGCCCGGAAGGCAATCATCGCAGGGATGACCCACCCGCTCAAAAAATGCACGGGACGCATGCGCATCGACCAGACGGGAGCCTACGGCGACAGCACGCTACCGATCGACCCCGACCTCGTGGCCGTCGTTACGCAATTCATCCGGGGGCTCTGATTTTTCCCTGCCGGAAAGACAAAACCGGATTATTTTTTTAATTTTGTATAAACCGATTCCGAACCAAACGACATACCGAACCATGAAACTCCTGATCAGCATCGAATACCGTACCCGCTGGGGCGAACAGCTCGTCATGCGGATCGGCAAACGGCGCATTGCGCTGCAATACGCCGACGGAGGCGTCTGGACAGGCGCCATCGAACGCTATACCCAGAGTGAAGATACCGAATACCGCTATGAAATCGAACGCGACGGCGCGTGCATCCGCAGCGAATGGCGGCCGCACACGCTGCGGCTCCCCGCCCGGGAGGGGGTGCGCACGCTGCGCATCCGCGACCGCTGGCAGGAGATGCCCTCCGACACGCCGTTCTACTCCTCGGCATTCACCCGGGGCATCTTCGGCCGCGGGAAAACCGGCAGTCCGAAGAAGGCTACAGGCAACATCACGCTGCGCGTCGTGCTGCCCACCCTACGGCCGGACGAAACGCTCGCCGTCGCCGGCAGCGGCCGTGAGCTGGGCGACTGGAAACGGATCGTCCCGATGGACGACAGCCGCTTCCCGGAATGGGAACTCACGCTGCATACTGCGCACCGGTTCGAATACAAATTCCTGATCGCCGACCGCAAGACCCTCACCCCCATCCTGTGGGAGGAGGGTGCCAACCGCACCTGGGGCGAGTTGCCCGGCGCTGGCGAACACGCCCTCGACGCCGCGGCATCCCCGCGTTTCCCCGAGCGCAGGTGGCGGGGCGCCGGGACGGCGATCCCGGTCTTCTCGCTCCGTACGGAAGAGGATTTCGGCGTCGGCGAGTTCTACGACCTGAAACGGCTCATCGACTGGGCGGCCGCCACCGGGCAGCGTGTCATCCAAGTACTGCCGATCAACGATACCACCATGACCGGCACATGGGAAGACTCCTACCCCTACAACGCCAATTCGACCTTCGCCCTGCACCCGCAGTTCATCCGGCTGCCCGCCGCGGGCGTCGTGGAGGACGACGAGTACCGCACCCTGCGCAACGAACTGAACGCCCTCTCCGAAATAGACTACGAACGGGTCAACCGGCACAAACTGCGGCTGCTCCGCCGGGCGTTCGAACGCCACGGCGCCCGCACCGCGGCACGCCGCGACTACAAGGCCTTCATCGCCGCCAACAGACACTGGCTCATCCCCTATGCCGCCTTCTGCACGCTGCGCGACGAAACGGGCACGCCCGACTTCACCCGCTGGGGCGGTTTCGCCCGCTATGACCGCAAAGCCGTCGACGCCTATTGCCGCAGCCACAGCCGCGACATCGCATTCCACTGCTATGTCCAATACCACCTGCATACGCAACTGTCCGAGGTCTGCGCCTACGCCCGCGACCACGGCATCGTCCTCAAGGGCGACCTGCCCATCGGCATCAGCCGCACGAGCGTCGACGCATGGCTCTACCCGCACCTGTTCCACATGGACTCGCAGGCCGGGGCCCCGCCCGACGCATTCTCGGCCGTCGGCCAGAAGTGGGGATTCCCGACTTACAACTGGGAACGTATGGCACGCGACGGCTACGCCTGGTGGCGGGCACGCATGGCCAAGATGGCCGAATACTTCGACGCCTTCCGCATCGACCACATCCTCGGGTTCTTCCGCATCTGGGAGATTCCCACGCATGCCGTACACGGGTTGCTGGGCTATTTCAACCCCGCCCTGCCCTATTCCGCAGATGAACTGCGCGGCATGGGCTTCGACACGCAGGGCGGACGCTACACCACTCCGGCGCCCGACGAGCACACGCTCGGGGAACTGTTCGGCGACCTGGCCGGCGAAGTCCGCGCCACCTGCATGAAGGAGGGGCGGTTACTGCCCGCCTATGCCACCCAGCGCAAGGTCGCAGCCCGCTTCCCGGGCGACGACGAACGCCAGACCCGGCTGCGGGAAGGGCTTATGGCATTGCTCGACGACGTGCTCTTCATCGAAGACCCGCGCCGCAAGGGCTATTTCCACCCCCGCATCGCCCCCCACTCGACGCACGCCTACCGCCGGCTCGACGGAGAGCGCCGTGCAGCTTTCGACCGGCTCTATACCAACTTCTTCTACCACCGGCACAACCGCTTCTGGCAGGAATCCGCCCTGCGCAAGCTCCCGGTGCTCCTCTCGGCGACCGAGATGCTGACCTGCGGCGAAGACCTGGGTATGATCCCCGACAGCGTCCCCGAAACGATGCACGAACTGCAAATCCTCTCGCTCGAAATCCAGCGCATGCCCAAGACGCCGGGGGAACTCTTCGCCGACCCGGCGCACTACCCCTATTTCTCGGTCTGCACCACTTCGACGCACGACATGAACCCGCTGCGGGCATGGTGGGAGGAAGACCGCGAACTCACGGCGCGCTTCTACCACGAAGCCCTCGGCATCGGGGGCGACGTCCCCTATTTCTGCGAGCCGTGGATATGCCGGCGCATCCTCGACATGCACCTCAACTCCCCGGCGATGCTCACCATCCTGCCGTTGCAGGACTGGCTTTCGACCGACGGGGAACTGCGCTACCCCGACCCGGCCAAGGAACGCATCAACGTCCCGGCCGTTCCCCGATACTACTGGCGTTACCGGATGCACCTCCCGCTCGAAGAACTGCTGCACAAGGAGACCTTCAACGAGTCGCTGCACGACATGATCGCCTGCAGCGGGCGCCGCTGACGGGCGTACTGCGGCACCGTAGCTCCCGGCCACAAAAAAGGGGTACTCCGCTGAGCAGGGTACCCCTTTTATCATGCCGTCACGACCAAGGCTCAGCCATTCCCCTCCAACCACTTCAGGAAGTCGTCGACCCGCGACCGGCTCACCACCATCTCGAACTCCGGACGCGGTCGGGCCGTGATTTTCAGCCGGTTGCCCAGGTATTTCACGATGCTGACGATCGCCGGCATGGCGATGATGCAGCCGCGCGATATGCGGAAAAACCGCCCGGGATCCAGCTCGTCCGAAAGGACGTCGAGCGACTGATCCACAATATAGCGGTTATTGTCGTTCGTGACGAGGTAGGTGTTTTTCTCTTCCGAGTAGAAATAGGCGATATCGGCGATCTGCACCGGGACGATCCGGTCGTTGAAACGCACGACATAACGCTGTTTGTATTCGCGCGGGCCGCGGATCGCGTTCAGCAATACGTCGGGGTCGATGCCCCCGCTCCGCACCCGGCAACGCTCCACGGCACGCCGCAGCGCTGCGGGGTCGATCGGTTTGAGCAGATAGTCGATGCTGTTGACCTCGAACGCCCGCACGGCGTAATTGTCATATGCGGTGGTCATGATGACCCGCGCCGTCACGTCCGCCTGGCGGAATATCTCGAAGCAATCCCCGTCGGAGAGCTCCACGTCCATGAAAATCACATCGGCACTGTTCCCCGGCGTGCGCAGCCAGAGCACCGTCTCCCTGACCGAGCCGGTCGTCCCGACGATCCGTACGTCGGGAAAATGCTGGGTCAGCGCTCGCGCCAGGTTTGCCTGGGCCATCATTTCGTCTTCTACGATCAGTACGTTCATATTACAGCAACGGTAAGGTGACACAATATTCGGTATCGGTACGGCGTATCCCGATCGGGATGCCCGACAGGTCGAGGTATTGCTGGCGGATGTAGTTCAGCCCCACACGGGTCGAGGTAGTGCCGGACACTTTCAGCTGAAGGTTGTTCGACACCGTCACGGCTCCGGCCCCGGCGACGATGCGGATCACCAGCGGCCGGTCGGCCCCCACCGAGTTATGCTTGATGGCGTTTTCGATCAGCAGCTGCACCGAGCAGGGCAGGACATGGCGGTTCATGGCCTCGTCCGGAATGTCGGTCTCCACGCGAAACCCCTCGGGAAAACGCACCTGCAACAAGTCGACGTACATCCCCACGAAAGCCATCTCCTCGCGCAGGCGCACGAGCGTCTCCTCCTCGTTCTGGAGCATGTAACGGTAGATGCCCGCCAGTTTATGGATGTAGGCGCTGGCCTGCTCCGTGCGCTGCTCGCAGACCAGGCAGTCGAGGATATTGAGCGAGTTGAACAGGAAATGGGGGTTGACCTGCTGTTTGAGTTTCATGTAACGGAACTGCGCCTGGTGCGCCTTGCCGCGCTCGGCACGCAGCACGGCACGCGCGACTAGGGCGTAATCGACCATAAATACGACCGAATAGAGGGTCACCTCGACCAGCAGGGTGACGATCCACAGTTGCAGGAACTCCCGTGCGGAGAACGAGCGGTCGAAGGCGAACGGCAGGTGCAACCCCGTAATGAGCGCCACGCAGGCCGACGTGAACAGCACGAACAGGAGGAACGCCGCGATTTCGGCGATCAGACCGTGCCGGGTTTCACGCCTGCGCGTATGCCGGACATAGATGATATTGACGCACAGCAGGATAATCAGTGCCGCGGAGTTCGAAGCCAGCAAGTCGGCCATGTGGTAAAGGCGGTCTGTGGAGAAGGAAGGCGATGAGAAGAGCTCGACATAGGCCAGCCTCAGCACGAAAATCACCCCCACGGCCAGCAGCAGCAACCCGATGCGGGGCGTCCAGGCCGAGGAGCGGCTCGCCGTGTCGTCGCCGCGGCGGAACAACTTGGTGAACCACACGATGCTCCAGCCCAGAATCTCGGTGGTTATGAAAGTCGACACGGCATGCACCACGGGCGGGGCGTGCAATAACAGCTCGATCAGCTGCGCACCGCCCGTACCCAGCAGGTAGCCGATCACGTTGACGACGATCACGCTGGCAGCGGTGAACTCCACGTTCAGGCCCCGTTTTAGGCAGATCAGCACGATCAGCACGATCGTCAGCAGCGTCAGCACCAACTCGTCGTTGATCCCCGCCAGATGGCATGAAAGGGCGACCACGGCATGGAGCACGGCGAACAGGTGGATAATTCCGGACACTTTGAGCGATCGCATATAGGCTGACTGAGGCTGTATTAAGTATATACGGGTTTCGTTTATTTATGAATAAAGGTAGTGTTTTTCCGCGTAAATTCCAAATCGTCCCCCTCGGGCTACCGTTCGTCGTAAAAATCCGCCCGTTCATCCGGCTGATCCCTCCGTTCGTCGCCCGGCGGTTCGCCATCCGGATTTTTTTATTAAAATTTGTATAACCTGAAAACCAACCGAAAAACCGAAATGACCAAACCTAAACTCTCATTTTGGCAGATTTGGAACCTCAGCTTCGGCTTCCTCGGCGTGCAGATCGGATATTCGCTCCAGAATTCCAACACGTCGAGCATCTTCGAATCGCTGGGGGCAGATGTCAGCCACCTGAGCTACTTCTGGCTGGCGGCACCGCTGGCCGGCATGATCGTCCAGCCCATCGTGGGGCTTTTTTCCGACGGCACCTGGACGCGCTGGGGCCGCCGCATCCCCTACATCCTGGGCGGGTCGCTGATCTCGGCGCTGGCGCTAGTGCTCATGCCCAACTGCCCCAAACTGCTCGCCTTCGCCCCACTCGCCATGGGGGCTTTCATCCTGCTGTTCATGGATTTGTCGTTCAACGTCACGATGCAGCCCTTCCGAGCGCTGGTGGCCGACATGCTCGACGATTCGCAGAAGACACAGGGCTACGTGGTACAAACCTTCCTGATAAACCTCGGTGCGGTCGTCGGCGCTATCCTGCCGCTCGTCATGACATGGCTCGGCGTGTCGGACGAGGCCGCTCCGGGGCATGTTTCGCCGCACATCGCCTACTCCTACTATGCCGGGGGCGCGATCCTGCTGCTCACGGTGCTCGTCACCTCGTTCAAGACACGGGAATATCCGCCCGGGGAGTTCGCCCGCTACAACAACCTCTCCGAGGAGGACGCCAAACCGGTGAGCTTCGTCGGCCTCATGCGCAACGTCCCCGGCGTGATGGTGCGGCTGGGCGTCACGCAGTTCTTCTCGTGGGCGGCGCTCTTCCTGATGTGGACTTACCTCAAACCCGCCATCACGGGTGTAGTCACCGACCATGCCACGGGCGAAGTGCTCTCGGCCGGCGCCACGCAGACATGGGTCGGCGTGCTCAACGGCACCTACCCCATCCCCGCCTGCATCGCCGCCCTGTTCCTCGGGCGCGTCGCCGCGCGCTACGGCAACAAACCCGTCTACGCGGCCTGCCTGCTCGCCGGGGCGCTGGGCTTAGCGGGGTTGTGCCTGCTGCACGACCAGTACGCGCTGATGCTCCCGATGGTGGGGATCGGCATCGCCTGGGCGGGCATCCTCGCCATGCCCTACGCCATCCTGTCGCGCGCAGTCGAGCCACGCCGCATGGGCGTATACATGGGTATCTTCAATTTCACGATCACCGTCCCCCAGATCGTCATCGGACTGACCGGCGGTGCCATCGTCAAGTACTGCTTCGCCTCCGACGCGGCCGACATGCTGGCGCTCGCCGGGGTCTTCATGCTGCTGGCCGCCGTGTCGGTCTTCCTGGTCAAAGAACACAAGGCCCAATGACCTACAATCCATAAAATCAACTTATAAACTAACCAAAATTCTTATGAAACGATTTTTAACTATGTGTGCGGGTATCTTGCTCATATGTCAATTTACCCCCCCCCTCACGCTGGCGCAAAACGCTGGTTATGAGGTTAAAGGCGTAGTTGTCGACAAGTCCGGAATGCCGATCCTGGGCGCTACCGTCGTCGAAAAGGGCACGACCAACGGCGTCTCGACGGGCATCGACGGCGACTATGCCATCCGCGCCGCCGGCCCCGAATCGGTCATCGAAGTCAGCTATGTCGGTTACAAGACCGTCAGCCTGGTGGCCAGTTCGTCGCTGCTGGCACACCTCACGCTCGAAGAGGATGCCATGGGCATCGACGACGTGGTGGTGATCGGCTACGGTTCGGTCAAGAAGAACGACATGACCGGTTCGGTCGTGGCAATCAAGGCCGAAGAGTTCAACCGCGGAGCCGTGGTCTCCACGCAGGACATGCTCAAGGGCAAGGTTCCGGGCGTACACATCATCCCCGGCGACGGCGGCCCCGGATCGAGCGCCACCATCCGCGTGCGCGGTGCGGCTTCGCTCAACGCCTCGAACGACCCGCTGATCGTGATCGACGGGGTACCCATCGCAGTCGACGGCGGCAAGGGTATGGCCAACCCGCTGGAGACGATCAACCCCAACGACATCGAATCCTTCACCGTGCTCAAGGACGCTTCGGCGGCGGCCATCTACGGTTCGCGTGCTTCGAACGGCGTCATCCTCGTCACCACCAAGAAGGGGCGCGGCAACACGCCCCGCGTATCGTACAGCGGCAGCGTGAGCGTCCAGACCAACTCCGACGAGCTGCCCGTGATGTCCCCCGGCGAGTTCCGCACCTACATCGACCAGGTGTATCCCGCAGGTACGACCACGGGCGACAAGGTACAGTCGATGCTCGGCGACAAGAACACCAACTGGCAGGATCTGGTCTTCCGCACCGCCATTTCGCATGACCACAACGTCAGCCTGATCGGCAACATCAACGACCGCATGCCCTACCGTGCATCGGTGGGCTACACCAACCAGCAGGGTACGCTCGAAACGTCGAAATACGAACGCGGGACGCTCGACCTGAGCCTCTCGCCCAACTTCTTCGACAAGCACCTCACGGTCAACCTCAACGCCAAGGGCGTCGTCACGTCGCAGCGCTACGCTTCGGGCGGCGTGGTGGGTTCGGCTGCCTTCTTCAACCCCACGATCGACCCCTACTTCCGCAACGACGACGGCTCGATCGACTACACGACCACCAACGGATACTGGAACTACGGATCGGGCCGCGGCGAGGACTTCACGCCCAACACCCTGCTGGGTGCGGGCCCGCTCTCGCAGCTCTACGACCGCGACAATACGGCGCGTGCCAAGCGTTTCATCGGCAACGCCCAGATCGACTATAAGGTTCACGGCTTCGAAGCGCTGCGTTTCAACCTCAACCTCGGCCTCGACGTATCGAGCGCCAAGACCTACGACGGCGTGAACCCCGGCTCGTTCCAGGCATACACCGACACCGAGGCCCGCGGCTGGGGACAGTATTCGTGGACGACGAACTTCCGCCGCAACCAGCTGCTCGAATTCTACGCCAACTTCAACAAGGAGTGGGGCATCCACCACCTCGACGTGATGGCCGGTTATTCGTGGCAGCATTTCTACAGCTCCGACCACTCGGTATCCTATTTCAACGAGACGCACGAGCAGAAGGGCGAGGATTCGCGCTACCCGTTCAACCGCCAGGAGAACTACCTGCTCTCGTTCTACGGACGCCTGAACTATTCGATCGCCTCGAAATACCTCTTCACCTTCACGCTGCGCGACGACGCCTCTTCGCGTTTCTCGAAGGATACCCGCTGGGGCCTCTTCCCTTCGGGCGCCTTTGCGTGGAACATCGCCGAGGAGAATTTCCTGAAGGATTCGCGTGCCGTCTCGGCCCTCAAGCTGCGCGTCGGCGTCGGACAGACCGGCCAGCAGGAGATCGGTTCCAACTACCCCTACCTGGCGCGTTACTACATGTCGACCGACGTCTACAAGACCTACTACATGGGCAGCGCCGGCCACATGTTCTACCTCACGCCGGGCGCCTACGACCCCAACATCAAATGGGAGACCACGACGACCTACAACGTCGGACTCGACTTCGGGTTCCTCGGCGGCCGCATCAACGGTAGCGTCGACTGGTACCTGCGCCAGACGGACGACCTTCTGAACAGCGTCATCACCCCCATGGGCTCGAACTTCGGCAACACGGTGCTCACCAACATTGGCTCGATGGAGAACAAGGGCGTGGAATTCAACCTGAATTTCATCCCCGTGCAGACCAAGGACTGGAACCTCACGGTCGGCTTCAACGGCACGTTCCAACACACCGAGTTCACCAAGCTCAACAACACCGACGACCCCGACTACAACATCCAGACGGGAAGCATCACCAAGGGCACGGGTAACCTGCTCCAGATCCACAAGGTAGGCTATGCGCCCTACACTTTCTACTGTTTCCAGCAGGTATACGACCAGGACGGCAATCCGATCCAGAACGCGCTGGTCGACCGTGACAAGGACGGCAAGATCACACAGGCCGACCGTTACGTGACCGACAAGAGCCCCAACCCCGACTTCTTCTACGGCATCAGCCTCAAGCTGAGCTACAAGAACTGGGACTTCGGCTTCAACGGCCACGGTTCGGCGGGCAACTGGGTCTTCAACGACTTCGCCTCGGCCAACTCGACGTCCAACATCGACATCAACGCCGGCAACCTGCCCAACTTCGCACGGCTGGTCAAGAAGACCGGCTTTACGAAGGCCAACAGCGGCGAGCAGTGGTATTCGGACATGTTCCTCGAAAACGCCTCGTTCTTCCGCATGGACGACATCAACCTCGGCTACACGTTCAACAAGATCGGCAACTGGAAGGGTTCGATGCGCGTCGCCTTCGGCGTGCAGAACGTATTCGTCATCACCGATTACAGCGGCGTAGACCCCGAAATACCGGGTGTCAACGGCATCGACGGCTCGATCTGGCCGCGCCCGCGCACCTATTCGCTGCGTCTGAATGTAAACTTCTAAAAACGAACGAACCATGAAAATCGACATAAAACATTTCGCCTTGGCGGCGGCAGGCGCAACGATGCTGCTCACTTCGTGCATCGGGGATCTCGACACCCTGCCCCTCAACCCGTCCGACTCGACCTCGGAGACCGTCTACGGGAAAGACGAGAACGGCTACCTGGCCGGGCTCACCAAACTCTATTTCAATTTCGTCTCGAACGACACCACCGACCTGCAGGTCAGCGACGGCGGCGCCTCGGAGCTCATCCGCGCATTCTGGACGATCCAGGAGGTTACGGCCGACGCCTGCAAATGCGCCTGGGAGAACGACGCCTGGGTACGCGCCATGAATACCGACACGTGGTCCGACGCCGACAACGACGCGACCTACGCCGTCTACGTACGTACGTTGCAGGGCATCGCCTACGTGAACGAGTACCTGCGCCAGACCGCCTCGGACAAACTCTCCGACCGCGGCGTGAGCAGCGAACTGGCCGCCAGGATCCAGAGCTTCCGCGCCGAGGCCCGTTTCCTGCGCGCCTATTTCTACTGGATCGCCCTCGACGTGTTCGGCGACGTGCCGTTCACGACCGAGACCTCGCCCTTCGGCGGCGGTGTGAACCCCAAACAGGCCTCGCGCAAGGATGTCTTCGACTACTGCATCTCGGAGCTGACCGACCTGGCTTCGGACGAAAGCGCGATGCCTGCCGCACGCTCGAACTACCCGCGTGCCGACAAGGGTGCGGTCAACGGCCTGCTGGCCCGCATGTACCTCAATGCCGAGGTTTATGCCGGCACCCCGATGTGGACGGAGGCCAAATCCGCCTGCGAAGCGATCTTCGGCATGGGCTACTCGCTCTGCCCGGAGTATTCCGACCTCTTCCGCGGCGACAACGGCGAGAACGCCGACGCCCTGAAGGAGATCATCTTCGGCGTGGCATACGACGCCGAGCAGACGCAGTCCTACGGCGGCACGTCGTACCTGACGCTGGCAGCCATCGCCGCCACCGACGTGACAGCCGAACAGAAGATCAACGGCGTGAACAACGGCTGGGCCGGCATCCGCGTACCCTACGAATACGTGCAGAAATATTTCAACGCCCGCAACGCGGACTACACCACGGGCGAATATACGGTCAACGACAAACGCGGCGGAATGTTCTACATCAAAGGCCGCCAGGAGTCGATGAACGATGCGCTCTATGTCTTCCTCAACGGGTGGACTTGCCTTAAGTTCAACAATATCCCCCACGACATGACCAACGACGAATTCCTTGCCACGGCTGCATCGAAGGCCTATAGCGACATCGACTTCCCGATGATCCGCCTGGGCGAGATCTACCTGATCTACGCCGAGGCCTGCATGAACCTGGGACAGGCCAACACCGCGCTGCCGAAGCTCAAGGAGCTGACCGACCGCGCCGGGGTATCGGCCCCCTCGTCGGTCACGGCCGACTACCTGCTCGAGGAGCGTGCCCGCGAGCTGATGTGGGAGGGGCACCGCCGCACCGACCTGATCCGCTACGGCAAGTTCACCACCCCGTCGTTCCTCTGGACATACAAGGGCGGCACCTTCACCGGACAGGGGTTCGATGATTACATGAAAATCTTTGCCATCCCTTCGTCGGAGCTCGCTTCCAACCCCGAACTGCACCAGAATCCCGGCTACGGAAACGCAACCGATAAATAACCAACCCTAAAAATCGTACGACTATGAAAATTACACGATATGCGATGATGCTGGCGGCTGCGACGGGGCTCCTCTCCGCCTGCCAAAAGCTCGACGAGGTAAAGGCCTACGACCCCGACAAGGTCGTGGCGCCCGTGCTGCATGCGCTGCCCGGGGAGATCGTCATTACGCCCGACAACATGGGCTCGACGCAGACCTTCACCTGGGACGCCGCCGACTTCGGCGTCCGCACCCAGATCAACTACTCGATCGAAGCCTCGTACAACGACGGTGCGAAACTGGTGCTCTTCACGGGTATGAACGGCACCTCGTCGGAACAGACCTATGAAAGCCTCAACAACATCCTTGCGCTGTCCGTGGAAGACGGCGGCCTGGGGGTTCCCTCGGGCGAACCTACGGACGTGGATTTCTACATCAGTGCCACGATCGGCACCGACTTCGAGAAATTCTACTCCGCCCCCGCCACCGTCCGCATGACCGTGACGACGGCCGAGCGTACCTATCCCCAGGTCTGGGTAATCGGCGATTACTGCGGCTGGAATTTCGACAACGCACAGGGACTGTTCTGTTTCTCCGGCGACGAGGTCACCTACGAAGCTATCGTTGACTTGGGCGAAAAAGCCGCCAACGGCTTCAAACTGAGCGGCGAAGCCGGTTGGAACGATGCCTGCAACTGGGGCACCGACGGTGATGCTGCGGCTCCGGAAACGGAAGCCCCGTCGATCACGCTGATCTCCAGCGGCGGTTCCGGAAACATCATGGTCTATTCCAAGCGCTTCTACCGCTTCGTATTCGACCGTTCGACATTAACGTTAAGCAATAAGCTGTCGTTCAACTCGATGGGTATTATCGGCGATGCCACTCCGGGCGGCTGGGACACCGACACGGAGATGAATTTCGACACCCAAAAACAGCGTTTCTGGGTCGACGTCACACTGACCGCCGGGGAATTCAAATTCCGTGCGGACAACGACTGGGCGATAAACTTCGGCGGGGCGGACGGACGCCTTTCGCAGAACGGCGACAACATCAAGGCCACGGCGGGCAACTACCGCGTATACGCAACCCTGAACAACTCTGCGGAGATCACCTACGAACTCAATGCCGGCGACTACGGCACGGGCGGCGGCGAAGAACCCGACCCGGGGCCGGAAAAGGCCGACTGGTACATCCACGGCCAGACCGTCGCAACCCCCGACTGGGGCCCGACGGCCATGGAGAGCGCCAGCTCGAACATCGTGGCCTACAAGGCCGCAGGGGTCGAGGTAGCCGCCAACTCGGAATTCCTCTTCAAGAGCGGCGACGAGTCGCAGTGGATCGGGGCCGACGCCGCATTCGCCGGCAGCAGCCCCTACACCTGCACGATCGGCTCGGCCTTCAAGGTTTCCGCCGACAAGGTCAATGCCGTGATCGCCAAAGCCGGCACGTACGACTACTGGCTGCTGCCCGAGGCGGGACGCGCCTACGTGATGGCCGCAGGCGCCAAGCCCGAGCTGGTCGCCGACACATGGGGACTGGTCGGCAACATCACCGGATGGGGTGACCTGGGCGATTTCTCCATGAGCGAGGAGGGCGCCTACCTCGTTCGCAAAGGCGTAGCCCTGACCACCGCCAGCGAATTCAAGATCCGCTTCAATAACGCCTGGGACGACTCCAAGAACTACGGCACGGCGTCGGGCGGTGCGGTCGACATCAACAAGGCCGTAGACATCATCACCAACGGCGGTTCGCAGAACATGAAAGTCCAGCTCGACGGCACCTACGACATCTATTTCGACCTCGCGAATTCGCAGATATACATCATGTCCGAGGGCAAGACCCCGGCAGAGGCCGAATAACGGCCACCCTTTCACGGGACGGCACACAGAGGTTGCCGTCCCGTTTCTGGCCTGCCGTCCCTGACCGGACGGCAGGCCCCGAAACGAACTTTAACCGAGATTCCGCTATGAAAAAATTTCTTTTCCTGCTGCTGGCACTCGTACTTTCCGTATCCGTGTCGTGCAGCGACGACAAGACCGGCGATACCGGCGGCAGTATGCTCTCCGTGACCCCCACGGAGATAGAATTCGAAGCCGCAGGCGGCAGCCGGCTGCTCGACCTGCGCACCGATGCGGGCGCGTGGTCGCTGACGCAGAGCGACAATACCGCATGGTGCACACCGGCCCTCACATCGGGCAAAACCTCCACGTCGTTCGCGGTCACGGCGACCGCAAACGAGTCGTCGAAACGCTCCGCGACGCTTACCTTCACCGCCCCGGGCTGCGATCCGGTCGTCGTCACCGTGACACAGAGCGGCGATGCCTCCCAGGATTTCGAGGGCGAGCAGGTCGTCGCCCGGCCCGATGCGTGGGACAACCGCAAACGCGCCGACATAAGCTACCAGCTGCTGGTATACAGCTTCGCCGACGGCAACGGCGACAAGGTGGGCGACCTGCCGGGGCTGACCCGGCGGCTCGACTACATCGACGCACTCGGCGCCTCGGCCGTGTGGCTCTCACCGATCCATCCGGCGGCTTCGTACCACGGTTACGACGTGCTCGACTACGAGGCGGTCAACCCCGCCTTCGGGACGGACGCCGACCTGAGGGCATTCATCGACGCGGCCCATGCCCGTGGCATCCGGGTCTACCTGGATTACGTGCTCAACCATACGGGCAAAGACCACCCGTGGTTCAAATCGGCCGCCGCGTCCGAAGGGAGCCCTTACCGTGACCGCTATATCTTCTCCGAAGACCCGCAGGCCGACATCGCGGCCGGGCGGATCGACCAGATCGCCACGGAAGGCGCCGCAGGCTACGATGCCGGACAATGGTTCTCGACCGACACGGGGGCGGGTGCCGCCGGGCGCTTCAAGTTCGTGCTCGACTGGACAAATGCCGACAGCCCGACGGTGACCGTTACCGAAACGACCGATGCCGCGGATGCGGACAATACGCAGGGCGGCGCGGACGACAAATACCTCTATTTCGGCAACGGCACGAGCAAACGCTTCTACGCCAGGGGCGGCAACAGTTACGAACTGACGCTCGACTTCGATTCCGACTGGGGATTCCTCGTCCGCACCTCGACCACGTCGTGGGCCGCAGGCACCAAATACGGCGCCCCCGACAACCGGACGATCATCCGGTTCGGGGAGCCCTTCACCCTGATGTCGAACCGCTCGGCCGATCCGGCCAACGTGCAGTTCTCGCTGCCGACGATGTACCATTCGCACTTCTGGACGGCGGCATTCGCCGACCTCAACTACGGCAAGGCCGCCGAGGCCGAGCAGTCCGGGGCGTTCAAGGCCGTCACCGAAGCGGCCGACAAGTGGGTACGCATGGGCGTGGACGGGTTCCGCCTCGATGCCGTGAAGCACATCTACCACAACGCCTACAACGACGAGAACCCCACGTTCCTCAAGAAATTCTACGACCGCATGAACGAGAGCTACAAGGCCGCCGGCGGAGAGGGCGATTTCTACATGGTGGGCGAGATGCTCGACGAAGCGGACAAGGCGGCACCCTATTACCGGGGGCTGCCGGCGCTGTTCGAATTCACGTTCTGGTACAAGCTCAAATGGGCGCTGCAAAACGGCATCGGATGCTATTTCGTCAAGGACATCCTCGACGTGCAGCCACTCTACGCACAGTACCGCAGCGATTATATCGAAGCCACGAAACTTTCGAACCACGACGAGGATCGCACGGGCTCCGACCTGGGGCAGTCCGCCGAAAAGATGAAGGTGGCGGCCGCCGTGCTGCTCACGGCGCAGGGCGCACCCTACATTTACCAGGGCGAAGAGCTCGGGTACTGGGGCACCAAATCCAACGGCGACGAATATGTCCGCACCCCGATCCTGTGGGACAAGGCGGGCAACGAACTGGCTTCGGGAAGCCTCTCGGGCAAGATCGACATGCAGATGCTGACCGCAGCAATCTCGGTCGAGGCGCAGGCCGACGACGACGGTTCGCTGCTCAACCTCTACCGCACGTTCGCCCGGCTGCGCAACACCTATCCCGTGCTGGCGCAGGGCAAGATGGTCAAACACCCGGTCTACAACGACGGCAACACCTCGCAGCAATCCATCGCGGCCTGGTACCGCGAACTGGACGGCGAACGGATGCTCGTCGTGCACAACTTCGGCCAGGAGACACAGATACTGACCCTTACCGACCAACCGGACAAGGCCGTAGGCGTCTCAGGTGAAGTGAAACTTCAGCGCGGCGACGCTTCGTCGAAACTGCTCATGGGTGCCTGGTCGTCGGTAGTGTTCGCGCTCTAAACAACTCGCCATGAAACGGTTGCCCGCATTACTTCTCGCAATGGTACTGGTTGCCTGCGGCACACGGCCGCAGCAACCGGCCGCCCACCCCGACTGGAGTTACAACTCGGTCGTCTACGAAATGAACGTGCGCCAGTACACCCCCGAAGGGACGCTGGCGGAGGCCGCACGCCACCTGCCCCGGCTCCAAGAGATGGGCGTGGACGTCGTCTGGCTGATGCCCGTCTACCCCATCGGCGTCAAGGAGCGCAAGGGAACCCTCGGCTCGTACTACGCCATCTCCGACTACGAAGCCGTCAACCCCGAATTCGGCACGCTGGAGGATTTCGACCGGTTCCTGGCCGAAGCCCACAGACTCGGGCTGCGCGTGATCCTGGACTGGGTGGCCAACCACACCTCGCCCGATGCCCGCTGGATCGAGGAGCGCCCGGCCGACTGGTATGTACGTGACTCGCTGGGCAACACCATCGTGCAGTACGACTGGACGGACATCGCCAAGCTCGACTACGGCAACGCGGACATGCGTGCCGCAATGGCGGCCGCCATGCGTTTCTGGCTCAACCGCGGCATCGACGGATTCCGCTGCGACATGGCGTGCGAGGTACCCATCGACTTCTGGCAGCAGACGCTGCCCGCACTGCGGAAGGAGTACCCCGGCATCTACCTGCTCGCCGAGGGCGAAGCCCCCGCATTGCACGACGGGGCGTTCGACGCCTCGTATGCGTGGGAACTGCACCACCTGCTGAACGACATCGCACAGGGACGCAAAAGCGCCGCAGACCTGCGTGCCTACGTCGCCAGGGATGCCGCTGCCATGCCGCGCGAGGCGTTCCGCCTGATGTTCACCTCGAACCACGACGAAAACTCGTGGGCCGGGACGGAATTCGAGCGCATGGGCGACGCGGCACGCGTGATGGCGTTCCTGACCTTCACGCTGCCCAACGGGCAGCCGCTCGTCTATACCGGACAGGAGATGGGGTTCGACCACCGCTTCGAGTTCTTCGAGAAAGACCCCGTACCCGCGTGGGAACATAACGGGTTTACGGATTTCTACACCGCACTGATCCGGCTGCGCCACGAGAACCCGGCGCTCGCGGCCGGAGAACGCGGCGGGCAGGCCGCATACCCGCTCGGCGAACGAACACCCGACGGCCTGATGCTGTTTTCCCGCACGGCCGGCGGCAACGAGGTGACAGTCGCTGCGAACCTCAGCGCGGAGGAGGTCGCATTCGACCTGCCGTTCGAGGGCTCGCGCCGCGAGTTCTTCACCGGGAAGGAATACACGGGCGGCACCCGCACCGTGCTTCCCGCATGGCAGTGGCTGGTCTTCGCACAAGACAGGAGATAAGGGTTGCGGACATGCGCCGGGGATGCGCGGAAACAGCGCCGGGAACCCGATAGCACCCGACGGGAATAGACAGTAAACCATCAGAGAAGCACGGGGATGCGCATGAGAAGCACAAGGATGCCCCGGGCGAAACGGGAATCGCTGGAAACCGATTTTTTGCTAACTTTACAAACGACAATATTTTGAACCGATTTTTCATGACACTCGCAGCAGCCGGACTGCTCTCCTGCACAGGGACAGGACAGTCCGCATTTGACCCCGCCTCGGTGGCAGACGCCTCGGGCGAGGTTACCCGCGTCGAACCCCTCTCGTGGTGGACGGGAATGCAGACCCCGCTCCAGTTGCTCGTCAACGGGGCCGGCATCGCGGCATACGACGTCCGCATCGAAGGCGGACAGGGCGTCGGGGTGAAGGCCCGCCACAAGGCCGACAGTCCTAATTACCTATTCGTGGACGTGGAGGTGCAACCCGACGCGGAGCCGGGCACCTACTACCTCGTATTCTCGCAGGGGGAACGACAGTTCAAGGTTCCCTATGAGATCGCGGCACGCGCCGAAGGCTCGGTCGCACGCAGGAGTTTCACCACGGCCGACATGATCTACCTCCTGATGCCCGACCGCTTCGCCAACAGCGATGCGTCGAACGACTCGACGCCCCACACGCGGGAGCGCGCCGACCGCAGCGCCTTCTTCGGCCGCCACGGGGGCGACCTGCAGGGGATGATCGACCACCTGGATTACATCGCAGGGCTGGGCGCCACGGCCGTATGGCCCACGCCGCTGCTGCTGGACGACGAACCCGAAGGTTCGTACCACGGCTACGCCTGCGGCGACTACTACCGCATAGACCCCCGGTTTGGCTCGAACGAACTGTATAGGGAGTTCGTAGGCAAAGCCCACGACCACGGGCTGAAGGTGATTATGGACATCGTCACCAACCACTGCGGCACGGGCCACTGGTGGATGAAAGACCTGCCTTTCAGGGACTGGATACACCAGTTCCCCGAATACACCGGGACGAACGTCTGCTTCTCGACGAACATGGATCCCAACGCTTCGCGCTACGACCTCGACCTGCAGGAGAGCGGCTGGTTCGTGCCGTCGATGCCCGACATGAACCTCGACAATCCCTACGTGCTGCAATATTTCAAGCAATGGGCCGTGTGGTGGATCGAGTATGCCGGCCTGGACGGGTTCCGCGTCGACACCTACCCCTACAACGAAAAGGTGCCGATGAGCGAGTGGTGCGCGGCCGTACGCAGGGAATACCCCGGTTTCAACATCGTGGGAGAATGCTGGACGTCGTCGATCCCCCAACTGGCATACTGGCAGGGCGGCAATCCCAACAAGGACGGCTTCGACTCGCACCTGCCGTCGATCATGGATTTCCCGCTGCAGGAGGCCATCTGCCGGGCGCTGCCCACCGACTCGCTCCGCTGGGGCGAGGGCATGACGCGCGTCTACGACTGCCTGTCGCACGATTTCGTCTACCATGACCTGTCGAAAATGATGATCTTCGTCGCCAACCACGACACCGACCGCATCGGCGACATCGTACGCAGAAACCCCGACCGGCTGAAACTCTCGATGGCGATGCTGGCCACGATGCGCGGCATCCCGCAGATATTCTCGGGCGACGAGATGATGTTCACCTCGAAAGACCTCTCGCAGGGACACGGCGGGCTGCGCGTGGATTTCCCCGGCGGCTGGGAGGGCGACGCGGTGAACCTGTTCGACCCGGCGCAGCGCGATGCCGTACAGGCGGGGCTCTTCGACTACACGCAGCGGCTCTTCCAATGGCGCAAGTCGAAGCCCGTGATCCACAACGGCCGCACGATGCACTTCCTCTCGCGCGACAACACCTACGCCTATTTCCGTTATGACGACACCGACGCGGTATTCGTCTTCATCAACAACTCGCGGGGCAAGAAACAGGTGCCGTGGTCGCACTATGCCGAGATCGCCTCGGGGCTGAGCGACGGGCGCAACGTCCTGACGGGCGAAGCCACGGAGGTGGACGATACCACCACGGTCGGCCCGCGGCAGGCGCTGATCGTAGAATTCAAACGTAAATAACAAGACCGAACCATGAAGAAAATATTTTTATATATCTCCGCGCTGCTGGCCGGTGCAGCCTGCACGGCACAGGAGACGCTCCTCTCGCCCGACGGCCGCCTCCGCCTGGAGTTCAGCCTGGCGGACGGAGGCCGCCCCACCTATACGCTCGATTACAAGGAGCGCCCCGTGATCCTGCCCAGCGGCATGGGGCTCGAACTGCGCGGCGAAGCCCCAAAGCTGGAATTCGGGGCTGAAATCCGCAAGGGCGAACCAGGGCGCCCGGTATCGCTCTACGACGGGTTCACCCTCGGGCAGGTGGCCCGCAGCGAGTCCGACCAGACATGGCGTCCCGTATGGGGCGAGCAGGCCGAGATCCGCGACCGCTATAACGAAATGGCCGTCACGCTGCGGCAGGCCGCGACAGGCCGCGACATGACGATCCGCTTCCGGCTCTACGACGACGGGCTCGGATTCCGCTACGAATTCCCCGAACAGGAGTCGCTGACCTATTTCGTCATCGGCGAGGAGAAAACACAGTTCGCCATGGCGGGCGACCACACGGCGTTCTGGATCCCGGGCGACTACGACACGCAGGAGTACGACTACACGGAGTCGAAACTCTCGCAGATACGGGAGCTGATGCCCGGCGCCATCACGCCCAACTCGTCGCAGACGCCCTTCTCGCCCACGGGCGTACAGACGGCCCTGCAGATGAAGAGCGACGACGGGCTCTACATCAACATCCACGAAGCGGCGCTGGTCGACTATGCGTGCATGCACCTCGACCTGGACGACCGGAATTTCATCTTCACCTCGCACCTTACGCCCGACGCACAGGGGTGGAAAGGCTACATGCAGGCGCCCTGCCATACCCCGTGGCGCACGGTGACGGTCTCGGACGACGCCCGCGACATCCTCGCCTCGAAGCTGATCCTGAACCTCAACGAGCCGTGCGCCTATGACGACACCTCGTGGATCAAGCCCGTGAAATACATGGGCGTATGGTGGGAAATGATCACCGGCAAGAGCGACTGGGCCTATACGCGCGACGTGCCGTCGGTACAGCTCGGCGTGACGGATTACGCCCGATGCAGGCCCAGCGGCCGCCACGGCGCCGAGAACGAGAACGTGAAGCGGTACATCGACTTCGCGGCGGCACACGGGTTCGACCAGCTGCTCGTCGAAGGCTGGAACGTCGGCTGGGAGGACTGGTTCGGGCACACGAAGGATTACGTCTTCGATTTCGTGACCCCCTACCCCGATTTCGACATCGCCGCACTGAACGAATATGCGCACGGGAAAGGCATCCGGCTGATGATGCACCATGAAACGTCGGCTTCGGTGCGCAACTACGAACGCCACATGGAAGCGGCCTACCGCCTGATGGACAAATACGGGTACAACTCGGTCAAGAGCGGGTACGTGGGCGACATCCTGCCCCGCGGCGAGCACCATTACGGGCAGTGGATGAACAACCACTACCTCTATGCCGTCCGCCGGGCCGCCGACCACAAGATCATGGTCAACGCCCACGAGGCGGTGCGCCCGACGGGCCTCTGCCGCACCTACCCCAACCTGATCGGCAACGAGTCGGCACGCGGCACGGAGTACCAGGCGTTCGGCGGCTCGAAGCCCCACCATGTGACGATCCTGCCCTTCACGCGCCTGCAGGGCGGCCCGATGGACTACACGCCCGGCATCTTCGTGATGGACGTCGCGGAGGTCAACCCCGGCAACCACTCGCACGTCAACGCGACGCTCGCCAACCAGCTGGCGTTGTACGTGACGATGTACTCGCCGCTGCAGATGGCGGCAGACCTGCCCGAGCACTATGAGAAATACATGGATGCGTTCCGTTTCATCGAGGACGTCGCACTCGACTGGGAAGAGAGCCGCTACCTGCTGGCCGAACCGGGCGACTACATCGTCGTGGCGCGCAAGGCCAAAGACACGGGCGAGTGGTTCGTGGGCGGCGTGACGGACGAGAACCGCCGTACGGTGACGCTCCCGTTCGACTACCTCGATCCCGGCAAGGAGTATGTGGCGACGCTCTACGCCGATGCCCCCGATGCCGATTACCAGACCAATCCGCAGGCGTATGTCATCCGCACCGGGAAGGTCGGACAACGCACGGAACTCGACGTGGAGATGGCGCGCGGCGGCGGCTTTGCAATCTCCATACGCGAGGCTACCGATGCAGACCGCAAACTCCGCAGGCTGAAATAACGGGAAATGCCGTGCGGACGGCAATCATGCCGGGGCCCACACAGCCGGCGCCGGCGCTGAACCCGTACCCCGGCACGGCCGCGGACGGCAGCAGACCGTCCGGCCTCCACTGCCAGCCGGCATGCGGCACTCGGCAATGTCCGGCAACGGAATGCCCGTACAGCCCCCCCCTCAAAAAATCCTTTGCCCCTTGTTCCATAGGAACAGGGGCTTTTTTATGCGTATTTTTAAATTATTTTGCTATTTTTGCCCTCGGTACCACCCAATATTCACGCTCAAAATCAAAACCATGACACTCAACGAATACCAGCAGCACGCACTCGAAACGGCAATCTATCCCGAAAATCGTCGCATCATCTACCCCACGCTCGGGCTTACGGGCGAGGCGGGCGAAGTGGCCGACAAGGTCAAAAAGGTCATCCGCGACGCCCACGAGGAGTTCTCGGACGAAAAGCGGCTGGAGATCGTCAAGGAGATCGGCGACGTATTGTGGTACTGCGCGACGCTCGCCCGCGACCTGGGGTACGAACTGGACGACGTGGCGCAGATGAACGTCGACAAACTCCGCTCGCGCATGCA
>OCHJ01000883.1_pt1 | contig 29474 bp, 26 predicted proteins | sample 1538381 | NCBI WGS metagenome assembly OCHJ01 (sample SAMN04571688, study PRJEB22368) | human gut metagenome | biome: human gut; material: stool | host: Homo sapiens | place: Luxembourg | collected 2012-06-29 | reverse complement strand
TACATTATGCCGTAACACAGACAAATATAAGCTACAGGCAGTCCTGCATACTATGTGAAATGCACTTGAAGTTTGATTGTGATAGTTCTTAGTCTTTCCCTTAGCAAACCAGCTAGCTTCGTACACGGATGTACGAAGCAGCGAAGCCGCGCCATGGACGGCGCGTCTGAGCGGTAGCGTCAGTTACCATAGTTTATATGGAAAGACTTAGAAATATCCAATCAAAGCTTCTGGCATTGAACATAGTGTGCAGGACTGCCTGTAGCTTATATTTGTCGTCCGTTCATCACCAACTAATATTCAATTAAACAACAATATAGAATATATTTATATGGAAACAATCTTTTAATAAATATGAAACAGAATTTTAATAAATGGTACTAATTTACTATGTTATCCTATGTACTTTTTTGTGTAATATTGCTAAGATTAGCAAGTAAGACATTATATGCTAAAGCATATTGCACAAACATATGCATGAGGAGGTAAAACATGAAAGCTAACATTAGCAAGGGTGCCCGCAAAGGATGGGCATTGATACTTGCAGCATTGATGGTTGTAAGTGTCATTATTCCAACTACAATATCTACCGCAAAGGCAGAGGTTGGAACAGTACAGTTCAATGGAACAGCGCAGGGCTGGCTTGAATCAGCTTACGCTGAGTGGTCTATTGACAAGGAAGCCGATGGATATACAGCATATATCAAAAAGGCTTCACAGTCAGATTCAGCATATGCAAGAATCGACAATGAACTTATAAGAAGGTACAAGAGTTACTACAGGGTAGATGCCATGGGTCTTTCGGCAGGAGACTATGTTATCAGGGTAGTACCAGTAAAGAATGGAAAAGAAGTAACAGCTAAGGCTAAGGTTACAGATGTTCTTAAGGTAAGCTCATATGACAGATCAGGCTTTGCATTTTCTTCTGAATCAAGATACAAGACAGGTTCAGGAGCATATAACGAAGATGGAACACTTAAGAGTGATTCAATCGTTCTTTATGTAACTAATGATAATGCTAAAACTGTAAAAGCAGGCATTATGGAAGGAAAGGGCAAGAAGGAGTACACAGGACTCCAGACAATTATTGATGCATATACAAAGAGTGCCAGTAAGGGTGTAGAAACAAGGGCACTTGATGTAAGAGTAATAGGATGTCTTACAGATTCGGGTATGGATAAGTTTTCAAGCTCATCTGAGGGTGTGCAGATAAAAGGAGCAAGTGCTTATTCTAATATTAACATGACTTTTGAAGGAGTTGGCGAGGACGCAAGCATAAGCGGCTTCGGTTTCCTTTTAAGAAATGCAGGTAATGTAGAAATGAGAAACCTCTCAATACTTAACTTTATGGATGATGGTATCTCACTAGATACAGCTAACTGCAACGTATGGATACATAACGTAGACCTTTACTATGGCAAGGTTGGTGGGGACGCTGACCAGGCTAAAGGTGATGGATCTATAGATATAAAGGGTGATTCACAGTATATAACAGTTTCATATGTACATTTCTATGATTCAGGTAAATGTTCATTGTGTGGTATGAAGAGCGAGAGTGGTCCTAACTACATTACTTATCATCATAACTGGTTTGATCATTCAGACTCAAGACATGCCAGAGTAAGAACTATGTCAGTACATATGTATAACAATTATTATGATGGTAACGCAAAGTATGGTGTAGGTTCAACTATGGGTTCTTCTGTATATGTAGAGAACAACTACTTCAGAAACTGCAAGTATCCTATGCTTTCATCTAATCAGGGTTCTGATGCTTTAGGCGAAGGCACATTCTCAGGTGAGAACGGCGGCATCATAAAAGCTTATGGCAACGAAATAGTTGGAGCAACAGGTATCATATATGCTAATGCAGCATCAGTTACAGGTGAAGCTGCCAATGCAGCAACATTCGATGCATATCTGGCTGCTTCTGCAGGTGAAAAGGTACCATCATCATACAAGACAGTAGCTGGTGGCACAACATACGATAACTTTGATACAACTAAGGATCTTGGAGTAAAGGCAGGAAGCCTTGTAGCAGCAAAGGATGTTCCAGCACTTGTTACATCTTCTAAGGGAGCAGGAAGCCTTGGCGGTGGTGTTATTGACTGGAAGTTCAGTGATGAAGACGACACAGCTTATGCTGTAGATAAGGATTTAAAAGCAACTGTTACGAATTATAAAAACACAGAGCTTGTGGCTGTTGGTGGAACTAATGCCAACATAGTAACTCCAGAGCCTTCTACAGATGAAACAACAAAGGCAACAGAAGAGGAAACTAAGACTACAGAAAAGGCTACTACATCTAAGGCAACAGAAAAAGAAACTAAGACTACAGAGAAGGCTACTACATCTAAAGCTACAGAAGCAACAAAGGTAACTGAGAAGGAAACTACAGGTACAGGTTCAGATACTAAAAACAGTTATGATAAGACAAGTCTCTCATATTCAGGTGCATATACAGATTTAAGTACAAAGAAGGATTCAGATTTTAAGAATGCAAAGTATGTTTCGTCAGCATCTGATATTCTTACAGCTATAAGCAGTGCTAAGGCAGGAGATGTTATCATAGTTAAGGCTGGAACTTACAAGTTTACAGATACGATAGTTATTAATAATGCCATGAATGGAAACAGCGGCGCTTATATAGTTGTAAAAGCAGCTGATGGTGCAGAGGTTAAGTTTGATTTCTCAGCACAGACACTTGATGGCGCAAACAGAGGTGTTGTTGTAGATGGAGATTACTGGTATTTTGAGGGAATCAACTTCTATGGAGCTGGTGATAACGGCGTGTTACTTGCTGGTAACAACAACATATTTGAAAAATGCGTATTCGAAGCAAACAGAGATTCAGGACTTCAGATATCAAGATATGACACAACAGCAGCAACTAAAGATTTATGGCCATCAAACAACCTTATAATCAACTGTACAGCATTTGATAACTGTGATTATCCAGACCAGGGTGGTACAGGTGAAAATGCAGATGGTTTTGCAGCAAAGCTTACATGCGGCGAAGGCAATGTATTTGATGGATGTATATCATATTGCAACTCTGATGATGGATGGGATCTTTTCGCTAAGTCAGCTACAGGTCCTATCGGTGTGATAACTATAAGAAACTGTGTTTCATTCGGCAATGGAACATTATCTAACGGAGTTCATTATGCTAACGGAGATATGAATGGCTTTAAGCTCGGTGGTTCAGGTGTAGGTACACCTCATGTTGTACTTAACTGTCTCTCGTTTAACAATGGGGCAACAGGATTCACTGACAACAACAATCCATCAGGTCTTACAATCATGAATGCCACAGCATGGGGCAATGGTAAGTCAGCAAAGAAGGGCAACTTCTTATGCTACAGAGCATCAAATAAGGCAGTGTACGTAGGGCTTGTTTCAGCAAATGCTATAGACTCAGATAAATTTACAGGTAATATGAGTGATTCTATATACTATAATACAGGTAAGTATTACAGATTATCAGGATTATTACCAATACCAGTTGTTAGCGGCGACAAGAAGGGTACAGTAGTTGATAATCCATCTAAAGTATCAGGAATGTTTAAAAATGCTGTTGATTTTATCAATCTTAATGGTAATGTAGACAAGCAGTTAAGAAATTCTGATGGAACTATTAATATGAAGGGACTTTACGAAACACAGGGAAGTTATTCAACACTTGGAGCACATTTTGGTGTAGCTAATCAGGTTATAAGTGTTACAGGCAAGACATCTGGTGAAGTAAAGCCAACAGAGAAAACAACAAAAGCAACAGAAAAAACAACAGAAACAACAAAGCCAACAGAAAAAACAACAGAAACAACAAAGGCAACAGAGAAAACAACAGAAGCAACAAAGGCAACAGAAAAAACAACAGAAGCAACTAAAGCTACAGAATCAAAGACAGATTCGACTGTAAGCGGTACCAAGCTTGTTCTAAATGCTAATGATGTAAATACAGGAAAGTTAAAATCAACACTTACTGTTGATGGCTTTAAGATTGTTGCCGGAAGCAAAGCAACAGTTACAGTAGATAAGAGCAGAAAGGAATATAAAGGAATAGACTTTACAAGAAGAATCAAGCTTTCTGGTAAAGGCAGTACAAGTGGAAGAGCTATTGCGTTTAAAACAGCTGGAGAAGCTAAGGTGAAGGTGTATGCAACAAGCTCAAGCACAGATGAATCAAGACTTATTAAGATAGTTGATAAGAATGGAAAGGATATTACATCTACATCAAAGATTCCAGGAAATTCACTTAAGTCAGTTTCATTCAGAGTGCCAGTTGCAGGTGAATATTATCTTATATCCGAGAATGGCGGAGTTAATATTTACTATGTTGAAGTATCTAATGGAGTTGCATACTAAGTAAGCGTTAAAAAATCTTATCATGTAGGTTAAGAAAGACTTTTTGTCTTATGACGTTTACATCATATCAGTTATAAAATATAAGCGGATGTTTGTTATTCAGACATCCGCTTTTTTGGTAAAATAATAGTATGAACAATAGGTAAAAAATAAAATAGGATATGAATAACAGTATTGAAAAATAATAGTATGAAATAATAGTATGAAATAATAGGTTGATAAAGCAACAGATTGCAAATATAATAAATATGAATAAGATATTTTTGGTGTAAGAAATATAAGTATATGGCCAAGTATATTCAGAAATGTATCCATATGTATAACTAGAAATATATTTTATAGAAAAGAGGAAAGAGAACATCATGAAGATAAAGACCGTTGCTATATTAGGAGCAGGAGCTGTAGGTTCATATGTTATATGGGGACTTGCAGGCTTAAAGGATGTAAGGCTGGGGCTAATAGCACAGGGAGAACGTCAAGAAAGGCTGAGAAAAGAAGGTTGTATTATAAACGATGAAGTATACAGACCAGAGGTGTGGACACCCGAAGAAGCGCATAATACAGGCGTTGACCTTTTGATAGTTTCGTTAAAGTATGGAGCTTTAAAAGGAGCACTTGACAACATTGCTACAGCTATTGGAGAAAACACTATAGTTATGAGTCTTATGAATGGTGTTGACAGTGAAGATATCATTGCAGACAGGATAGGCATGTCACATATTGTATATTCACTTATAAAGGTTGCCTCTCATAGAGATGGTAGGGGATATTACTTTAATCCTGATACAACAATAGGAATTATTTTTGGGGAAACAGCAGATAAGGTATCTGCATCAGACAAAATATCAGAACAGACACTTGTGAGTGACAGGATAAAGTTGATAGATGAGCTTTTTGCAGCCAGCAGGCTTAACTACAGAGTGACAGAGCATATAAAAGAAGAAATGTGGAGTAAGTTCAGACTTAATGTAAGTAATAATCTTCCACAGGCAGTACTTGGTGCAGGTGTCGGATGTTACAGGGATAGTGAACATATGAAGGCTATAAGCGATGGTTTAAGACATGAGCTTGAAACAATAGCTAAGGCAAAAGGAATAGATTTAAGTGTTATTGATAATTCATCGTCACGTGGAAGTGCAGTGCCACCAACAGCAAGATACTCTACACTTCAGGATATAGATGCTAAAAGACATACCGAGATAGATATGTTTTCCGGTGCACTTATGCGTATGGGAGAAGAATTTGGAATACCAACGCCTTATAACGAATACACTTATCATATTATTAAGGCGATAGAAGAAAAGAATGATGGTAGGTTTGATTACGATAAGGGAAATGAAGAATTGACATATGCAAGGTGAAATTTGAAAAGAGTTACTACTGATTGAAGAATAGGAACACAAAAAGTACCTTATTAGTGGGGACTTTTAATATAAAATACGAGTGTATTATAAGGAGAAGATAAAAATGGGATTAACAGCAAGCCATATGTTTTTATAAGTTATAAGAGTGCTGATTGGAAAACTGTATTAGGGGATATTGTATATAAGTTGGTAAAAGAACATGGATTGAATGTATATTTCGATGGAGATTTTAGTGGACATAATCCATTATGGACAGATTAGTTTCCAGAGAATATGGAGTTGGGTAATTGTCGTGGAGTTGATGCGTTTATAGATGATGCATATAAAATTATTATAGATGAAGAAAATATAAAGAAGAATACTATAAACACTATAAAGGAATCAAAATCTGTATCAGAGCATGTAGGGAATTCTCCATTGACAGATGGATATAATTATACAATATTTGGAAAATCATATACAGCAGGGAGCAGCAGTTAAAGAAACAGTAGTTATAAATTCAGTTGCAAAGCAAAATATAGAACAAAAGCTGGATATACAAACATCAGATAACAACAGTATAACTTCAGTTGCAAGAAAAGTTGATGTTGATAAAGAAATATTGCCACCAAATAAGCTGAATTATTTTAAAGCGAAGAAAGAACATATAGTTGATGGAATATCTTATTACGTAAGTACAAGATATAACAGAGAGCAGGGAATAGCACAGCTTGAAAAGATGCTTGTTTTATGTGAGGGTAGTGTGAATGCGTTTGTTATTACTGCTAGACCAGAAAAGGCTACTCATAATTAATATAATTAAAAATGATTTTTTGATTTTAAAAACTAAGGAGAGGGTATGAAAATGTTGATTTTCATGCACAGAAATGGAGATTAATATGAAGCGAAATAAATACAAAGATTATCTATGGTATACGGCACTTGCAGTATTTATTATATGTGTGATTGAAGGTATATTTTTCTACCATAATGTAGATAATCCGTTTCTTAAAGTAACATTAAACATACAGAATGCAATTAAAGCATATAAGATAGATCCTGATATAAAGCAGAAAGAAGCTATTGCATATATGCAGGCAACAGGTGGTGGCATATTAAGTGGAATAATAACATATGTGTATTGTATTGCTGTTATTGTTGCACCATTCTGTACAATAGGTGCATTAACCGTTCTTATCAGAAAACCAGCCAGCTATGTCAGAGGACTGTTTAGCCAGAGAAATAAAAAGCGCGTATTGGTTATTGGTGAAGGAAAATATAAGTTTCCTCTTATAGATGCATTGACTAAAGATTGTCGTGTTACAGTGGTTGAAAGCACCATACTTTCTGATGATAAGAAGCTTAAATATATAAACAAAGGTGTAAAGTTTGTGCAGAAGTATCAGGATATGCATATGGAAAGTGTAATAAAAATGCTTGATATGTGTAAATTCAGTGATGTTTTTCTGTGTGATGATAATTCAATAGAAAATATTGAATGTTTAAATGCATTTACAAAGAGCTTTGAAAAAAATATAAATGCATCTGAAAATAAAGAGTATCTGCAGATTCATCTGTGCTGCAATGACAATTCAATGGCAGAACTGATAAGACAGTATTATGATAAAATAGATACAAGAACTTTTGATCTTGACATAGTAGATGTTAATAAAATGGCTGTCAATAAAATGTATAAAGAACATCCTGTATATACAGCTAATAAGGGTGATGATTATGATGTTCATATAGGAATCATTGGATTTGGTGATTTTGGCCAGAGTGCATTAATACAAGGACTTAATATGTCGGTTTTATCAGCAGAGTCTACTATATGTATAGATGTATTTGATAAGGATATGGAATCAATAATAGGAAGTTTCATGAAGAATTTTTCAGTTGATGTCCTGAAGGGATTGAAGTTCATAAAAGAAGATATATATGAAGGTAAAAGTATTGAATATTATGAATTGAAATTTCCATTTGATACAATACCAGATCAATTTGGTATAGATGGAAAGGTATGTTTAAGATTTTTTAATACGGATGCAAGGACATTACAGTTTAACAGTATTTTTAAAAGATGTAATGACGACAAATTATTTACATATCTTATTGTGGCAATGAGTGATACACATTTAATGTCTAATACACTTATTGAATTGAAGCAGCTGTTATACAATAAGGGTGATAGCTGTATTAATATTCCTATAGTTGTCAGGGCTAAGGAAAACAATGATTTTGCTAATATTTATGGTGAGAAGAATCTATTTACAATAAACAAGAATAAAGATATTTTTTCATATGCTTCTATAACTAATCGTGATATTGTAAATGATGCAAAGATATTTAATCATAGATACAATATGTTGTATGAAATAATAAGCAGATATAAAGCAGATAAAAATATTGTTGTGGATGATAAGTTTATGTTATCTGAAGATATAGAGGAACGTCTTAAGAAAGATTCAATAGAGCTTAAAGAGAATAAGAAAATATCAGAAGAAATAGATGAGGTATGGCATAATAAGGGCATATTTGACAGGGAATCAAGTATAGCACAGTCATTGCATCAGGATATTAAAAAATGGATTATTTATGAAAAACATGCATATTCTCTTACAGATAACAGAGAAGAGCTTGAAAGAATTGAACACAGAAGATGGAATATTTTCATGATAACACATGGCTTTAAATATGAGAAAGCTGAAAGAAAAGATATGTATGCTAAAACACATCCGTGTATTTCAAAATGGGAAGTTTTGAAGGTAGAAAAGCCAGATACATTAGAGTATGACTTTACACCATATTACATATTAAAAGCAGACAGATGATTTAATTGAATATCAGTAAGTAAATTACACCACAACCAGACAAATATAAGATACAGGCAGTCCTGCATACTATGCGAAATGCACTTGAAGTTTGATTGTGATAGTTCTTAGTCTTTCCCTTAGTCAACCAGCTAGCTTCGTACATGGATGTACGAAGCAGCGAAGCCGCGCCATGGACGGCGCGTCTGAGCGGTAGCGTCAGTTACCATAGTTTACATGGAAAGACTTAGAAATATCCAATCAAAGCTTCTGGCATTGAACATAGTATGCAGGACTGCCTGTATCTTATATTTGTCGTTCGTCCGTCACCAACTAAAATTCAATAAAACTATTGTTTGCAATTGTTATTGTACATTATTGTTATTTGGTGTATTATTGCCATTTATATTTCTGTTATCGTTCATATTTTTTCCGCCATTCATGTTACCTCCACGGCCACCACCATTAAAACCGCCAGGATTGCTGCCAAAGCCGCCGGCATTGGATGCACCCATGGTTCCTGCAGATTGTGTCCAGTTTGTTAATGAAGAACCATCGCAGTAAAGAGTGTATTCAGTGTTTGTTGTAAGAGCAGATGTGCATATCCAGCCATTTGAGTAACTGTTGTTTAATGTAAAGCTTATTATTTCATTACCGCTGGAATCTTTTACTGAGTAGCTTCCTGCGTTAAAGGATACAGAGCTGAATACGTAAGCATTAACTGAATTTACAGGAGTTTCACATATACCGCCTAAAGCTACACATGTTCCACCAGTTATAGTAATATTTCCGTCAACATCAATAGAACCAGATACCTGACCTGATGAACTGCCGCTTTTTACAAGAACCATACCGCCAGACTGGGTGTAGCTGCCGTTAGAATCTATACCATCTGTATCGCCAGAACCGGTTGTTACATCAACGTATCCACCAGTTATATTAATAAGAGGAGTAGATGTGCCATCTCCGGTACATGCATTAATGCCATCATCAGCTGCATATACAAAGCTTTGTCCACCACTGATGTTGATTGTTATAGCCTCAAGACCCTCGTAGGATGTTAAAACATTTATATATCCATCAGTTATATTAAGCTCTTTATCTGCATGTATTCCATCATCACCTGTAGAGATTGTGATAGTTCCACCTGATATAGATATTATACCCTTGCCATCTTCGCCGGTTTCAAGAACACCAGAATCTGAGTTGGAATGAATACCATCATCAGTTGAACTTATGTTAATGGCTGCACCAGATATATTTATCTCGCTCTCGGCTTTGATTCCCTTTGTAGAGTAAGACTTTTTAGATGAATTTCCTGAGCTGTTATTGCCAGGCATACCATTAGCAGTTCTGTTTCCACCGCCGAAGTTACCTTTCATGTCAGGATTATTGCCAGAATTGCTGCTACTGTTATTCATATCAGGAGGAGTGCCCATGTTACCATTGTTCTGAGTATTGTTCATATCAGGAGGAGTGCCCATGTTCCCATTGTTCTGAGCATTGTTCATATCGGGTGGAGTTCCCACGCTGCTGTTATTCTGGTTGTCTGTATTGGCAGTTGTTGTGTATGTCATCATAGTTGCATTGGATGATGATTTAGATGATGAACCTTGATTCTGATTTGATGAACCTGGGTTGCTGGCTGATGAACCTGGGTTGCTGGCTGATGAACCTGGGTTGCTGGCTGATGAACCTGGGTTGCTGGCTGATGAACCTGGGTTGCTGATTGAAGAACCAGAGCTGCTGGCTGAAGAACCGGAGGTGTCGGCAGCCACGGCTTCACTATAATCAGAATAAGTATCTGTATATATATTCAGATTTCCATCACCTGAAACATCTACGCCATATGCAGCATCTATGCCGTCACAGGCAGCATATATATCAATATTTCCACCAGATATTATTACATTTCCTTTCTGTTTTCCTTTGGTTGAAAGACTGCTGTTTGATGTTTTGATGCCATCGCCTTTTCTGGATATAGCTATTATTTCACCAGATTCTATAGCTACCTCATCGTTTCCTTTTATAGCATTATTTACAGCATTAACCTTGATGGTAACATTTTTAATAGAAATGTCATCTTTGCTCTGGATACCATTGTTATAGTTGCCAGTTACTGATAATGCCCCTTTTCCAACCAATTTAAGGTCGCATGCTGCATAGATGGCAGCATTACCATTTTCACTGGAAGAATTGTCTGAATTGTCGTCAGCTTCAGCTCTTGCATCAACTATACAGTTATAAGTGTTTTCCTCAGATTTGATTTTTACATTATCAGCATTTTTAATATAAATAGGTGAACCGTTAGAACATGTGATGGATGTACCATTCAATATAATGGTGATTTCGGCATTATCGTCAGCATTAACTACAATCTGTCCTTCTGATAAGAGTCCGGTAACGGTATATTCGCCAGCCTGTGTTATGGTATATACGGAATCATTCTGTGTTATTGTAGAACCATCAGTTGATGTAATGCTGAATTCTCCTGTTATTTCAGTTTTGTAGTTATCGGCATCATCTGCGTGAGTTACATTGGTATCCTGGGCAGTAATGCTGGAAGTTACAGTGGTATCAGTATTTTTGCTGTTGGTTGTATAGTTTTGTGAACCACAGCCTGATGTCATAAGACACATGGCAAGAATAACTGCGGCTACGCATGATTTGTTTACTTTTTTTAAATTAATCATATATATTCATCCTTTCATTCATTATTTCTTTAGTTAATATAGATATTGTCGGATAGATATCGTTAATGCATATATCATTAATATCAATATCTATGTCAGGTGGATTCTAAAGTTAAAAGTTTTATTATGCAGGCATAAACAATGTTTTGATCTTCTGCCCCTTACATCTTATCTATAGTGTAGGTGGGAATAGTGAAGAAAATATGATGAGAATGAGGATATTTTGTGTCCTGGAGAATGACAAAAGAAAAAGCCGAGGCAGGGTTTTTATTCCTGTATCGGCTTTATTGGTGTTATCGAGTATTTATCAGCGCTTTGATGTCTTCTTCTGGTGTGGTGATAGGTGCTATGCCATATTTTTCCACAAGAAGGTTCAGAATATTAGGAGACAAAAACGCAGGTAGAGAAGGACCAAGACGGATGTTTTTGATACCAAGGTGCAGAAGCGTCAACAAAATGCAGACTGCCTTCTGTTCGTACCATGAAAGAACGAAGGAGAGCGGAAGCTCATTTACAGTACATCCAAATGCATCCGCAAGTGCCAGAGCAACCTGAATCGCCCCGTAAGCATCGTTACACTGCCCCATATCCATCAGTCGTGGCAGACCATTGATTTCTCCAAGATTAAGATCATTGAAACGGAATTTGCCACATGCCAGGGTGAGGATGATACTGTCAGAAGGAGTTTGTTTAACAAAATCTGTGTAATAGTTTCGGCCCGGTTTAGCACCATCACATCCGGCAACCAGGAAGAAATGGCTGATTGCACCTGATTTTACAGCATCTACTATAGTATTTGCATGTGACAGTATAGCTGAATGACCAAATCCTGTTGTCACCTTGGTACCTCCATTGATACCTTTTAATGTCTGATTTTCTTTATAGCCACCAAGTTCAAGTGCTTTTTTGATAACTGGCGTAAAATCTTTTTTCTCATCAATATGAACAGCGCCAGGGAAAGCAACCACCTCTGTTGTAAATACTCTGTCAGCATAACTGCTTTTTGGCGGCATCAGACAGTTGGTAGTGTAAAGAATCGGAGCTGGAAGATGATCAAACTCTTTCTGCTGATTCTGCCATGCAGTTCCAAAATTTCCTTTTAAGTGTGGGAATTTTTTCAAGAGTGGATAGGCATGGGCAGGGAGCATTTCACCATGAGTATATATGTTGATTCCTTTTCCTTCTGTCTGTTCAAGTAAAAGCTGCAGGTCTTTAAGATCATGACCTGTCACGACAATAAAAGGTCCTTTTTCGATGGTAAGTGTAACATCAGTGGGCTCTGGCATTCCATAGCTGTTTGTATTTGCTTTATCAAGAAGTGCCATACACCTAAGGTTGATCTCGCCTACTTTAAGTACTGTAGGAAGCAGTGTTTCTATACTTTCTTCGTAACCAATCTTAAATAATGCTTCGCAGAAGAATCGGTTTACTTCATCATCTTCATAATTCAGAACATTTGCATGGTAAGCATAGGCGGCCATTCCACGAATACCAAAAAGAATAAGAGATTTTAAAGAGCGGATATCTTTATCGGCATTCCACATCTGCTGCATGTCGTATTCGCCTGTTTTACCACATGGTGACTGACATTTGCTGCAGTCAGGGACCAGTCGTTCTTTCTCAGCTCTGACTTTTTGTATCATATTTTCGATTGCTGCATTATCAAAACTTACATTTGTAACTGTTGTAAACAGACCTTCAATTATGACTTGTACGGTTCTTTTAGAAATAGCTGATGCACTGTCTACAGCTCTTGCAAGACCAATCAATGCACCTGTCAGCTCATCCTGTAATTTGGCTGTATCTGCATTTTTTCCACAGACACCTGCATTTCCTGTACAGCCAGTACATCCGGCTGTCTGTTCACACTGAAAACAAAACATTTTTTTATTCATTCCAGTAATCTCCTTATTAATCAATAATTTTTCCATCAATACTTATTGTTACAACCTGCCATGGTATGAATTTTCCACTATTTTGAAGTGCATTTTTTACTGCCATCTCCAGACCACCACAGCATGGAACTTCCATTCTTACGATTGTCACACTTTGAATGTTGTTATTCTGAATAATAGCAGCCAGTTTCTCACTATAATCAACCTGGTCTAATTTCGGACAACCTATTAGTGTTACCTTATTCTGAATAAAATCCTGATGAAATCCAGCATAAGCGTAAGCAGTACAATCGGCGGCTATCAGAAGTTTTGCACCATTAAAATATGGTGCACTGATAGGTGCAAGTTTGATCTGTACCGGCCAGTTCTCAAGTTGTGATATCGAATCTGCACCTGAAAATGGTTTTGCGGTCTCAGGCGTTTTTGTTCGCTGTATCTGCATGATTTTAGATCCTGGACAGCCGGTGTGAGGTGACATTGCATGGTTTTGGGCAGCTATTTTACTCTGTGCTTCTTTTACAGCATCTTCATCATATGCAGGTGCTTCTCTTTCCTCAAATGAAATAGCTCCTGTAGGACATTCTGGGAGGCAATCCCCCAATCCGTCACAAAAATGTTCTCTTACCAGTTCGGCTTTTCCGTCTATAATATCAATGGCACCTTCGTGGCAGGCAGTTGCACATGCACCACATCCGTTACATTTTTCTTTATCAATACGTATAATTTTTCTTATCATTTTACCCTCCATTAATAGAATTTTATTTTTGTTTCTGGTAGAATCATATTATAATAAATACAACTTGTATGTTTGATTTCCAACAGGAGGTGAGATTTTGAAAAAATATTTACCTATTTTAAAAAACAGTCCTTTTTTTAAAGGTCTTACTGATAATGAGATATTATCTGTATTGCACTGTGTAGAGGCAGTAACAGTTTCTAAAGAGAAGGATTCTTATATTTTCAGAGCAGCAGATTCTACACAGGTAATGGGATTAGTATTGTCAGGTTGTGTTCTTATTATTCAGGAGGATCTCTGGGGACATCGGAATATTCTGTCTAAATGTCATGCTGGTGATTTTTTTGGAGAACCATATGCGGCAAGCCCTGGTGCTGTTCTGAACATCAGTGTGGTAGCAGATGAGGATTGTGAGATTGTTTTTTTAAATATACAGAAGCTTCTGGTTACTTGTCCAACTGCATGTGGGCATCATCAGAAGCTGATTCGCAACCTGGTCAGTGTACTGGCAAATAAGATACTGATTCTGAATGATAAGATTACACATGTTGGCAAGCGGACAACAAGGGAGAAATTATTGTCATACCTGTCAGCAGAATCTATCAGACATTCGTCCTTGTCCTTTGATATTCCTTTTGACAGGCAGCAGCTGGCAGATTATCTTTGCATTGACCGCGCAGCAATGTCTACTGAGATATCAAAGCTGCAAAAAGAAGGCTTTATAAAAACAAATCGAAATCATTTTGAGGTGCTTTGCAATAATAATACAAATGTATTGAGGTAGAAGATGGGTTAAAGCGTAAATCGGAGGTGCTGGGAATAAGAAAGAAATATAACAAAGAGCTGCTAATAAATTTCATAGTAACTTTAAAAAGAATCACCATCAAGCTATAATGACAGCATATGTGAAAGAAAAAGGAGAGAATGAGTTTAATAGACAAGAGGCTTTAGCAGCGATGCGTAGAGCTGGAAGGTGATTTTTAATGGCAAAATATGAGAAAAAATTAGATAATGATATACGTTGCCCACTTGAATATGGATTGGCAATATTTGGTGGAAAATGGAAATCACGCATAATAAGTGTGTTATCTGCAACCGAAAAGCTTCGATACAGTGAACTTCGAAGAGAAATGTGCAATATTACGGATACAGTACTTGCCGCAACATTAAAAGACCTGATAGAAGTTGGGATTATTGAAAGAAAATCCTATGATGAAATTCCGCCAAGGGTAGAGTATATGTTGACACAAAAAGGAAAATCTGTTGTGCCTATTTTGCAGGATATTTGCCAATAGTCAGGTGTTTTTTATAAAGATGATGTTGAAAATGAAATGCTGCAATGCCAGAGATGTGATCATAACAGATAGGGGGAAATAGATTATGCTTATATATACAGAAGAAAAAAGTTTACGAAAGAACAGATTCAAAAGTTATTTCTATCGGTTCATTGGATATCAGGAAATTATCCAGATTGACTGTATAAGGCTCTTATGAATTCCTCAACTGTGCTTACCGTCTGGGATGATGAAAAACTTGTTGGTCTGACAAGAGTATTGGATGATACTGAGATGTTAGCACAGATACATTATGTACTAGAACGTACTGGTATTAATCAGGCAGATATCAGCAAGCTTGAGAATGGAACACGAAATCATTCTGTTAATTTGCTTAAAAGATTAGCGGATGGTATGGGGATGGCTCTTAAGATTGAGTTTGTAACTAAACAGAAAGCGTGATTATATGACCTCACTGGATTGTTGTCTGGTGAGGTTATTATATTAAGGAGAAAAAACTATGATAAAAGTACTTTTCATCTGCCACGGCACTCCAGTTTTATGATAATGCATACCTTCGCAGACTGGGGCAACACGGGGCAGAATATGGCGGAAAGCCTTGGAATTACTACGGTTTCGACTACTAAGGCTCATGGACGGAATTGGGATAAAGGCAAAGGTATGGGGAGAAATCCTTAGTAGTAATGGACTACTAAGCGATGGCAGATATACAAGACTTTGAATACAATTCCGGCTAATTTGTGTAGTAATTAAACTGAATTGAGCGGGAAAAATAGCACAAACATAGCAACACTAAACAGAACTAATGTTCGAAATAAGATTGACTAGAATTTATAAGTATATTATAATATATTTAATGTTTAAGAAAATTTATATGTGGAGGTTTAGATATGAGTAGTATTAATACAGAGACAGAAACTGTTATAAAAAAAATTTTGCCATATATGAAGCGTAGAGGTTATGATATTGAAAAGGATTTTGATTTTGAAACTGCAGTAAATACAACAGATAGATATACGAAAGGCTATGTGGACATATTAGTTACATTAGGAAAACGTAATCCATTATTTTTGATTGAAGCGAAGAGAATAGGAAAGAATCTCACAAATAAAGATAGGGATCAGGCAATCTCGTATGCTAGATCAAAAGAAATTAAGGTGCCATTTGTTGTAGTAACAAATGGTAGAGATATTTATTGTTATAATACAAAAAATAAGGATAGAATTTTATGGGATGGAAAAAGATCTGATAAGATTCCAAGTCGGGCTCAAATTGAAAAAGTTGTTAAAAATTTGAGAATTAAACCTGATGAAATAAATATTAGTATTTCAAATGATGAATCATTACCTTTTAGACAAGGACTTCCATTAAGACAATTAAATGCATTGTTCGCAAAGGGGCACAATGTAATAAGAAAGATTGAAAAGGATGAGGATTTTGCTTTTGCCGATTTTTCAAAGTTACTTTTTTTAAAATTGTTAGAGGAAAAAAGTGATTTAGATGATTCTTTTCGTTTACCATACTCATATAGATTTTTTGAATTAGCAGAAACAACAATGAATAATGCAGATCAAGTAAAAAATGCTATTGAGAATATGATAACTCAAATTGTCAATAATACACCTTATGGAGATGTTCTTCAAGAACCATTAAGGTTACATAATCCGAAGACATTTCTTGTTTTGGTAAAAGATTTAGCTTCAGTTTCGTTTTGTGATTGTAGTGTGGATTCAAAAGGAGCGGCTTTTGAATATTATGTAAGAGCAACCTTAAAGGGAAAGAAACTTGGGCAATATTTTACACCACGAGAGGTTGTACAATTAATGACATATCTTGTAGGTGAGGATAAAATAATAAATTCGGTCATCAATAATAGTAAAATTAAAGTTTTAGATCCGGCTTGTGGAACAGGTGGTTTTTTAGTTTATTTAATGCAAGAGGCATTGAACAAATTAAAAATTAGAATGGAAAACAGGGAACTAACGAAAGAAAATTATGATGATTGCGTAAGAAGAATAAAGGAAGAAGTTTTTTATGGATCGGATGCTAATAGAGGTGTAGCGGCGTCTGCCAAGATGAATATGATTATTGCAGGTGATGGACATACTCATATTATACATGAGGATAGTTTATCTTTTAATGCTCAAAATTGGAATGTGAATAAACCTGACTGTAACCTTATTATGACGAATCCACCGTTTGGTACAGCAGAGGGAGACTCACTATCTAAAACAGATAAGCAACAATTTGCAGTTAGTACGACAAAAGGTCAATATTTGTTTTTGCAAAAGATGATAGATTCAACTGTAGCTGGGGGAGAGATTTGTACAGTTATTGATGAAGGTGTGTTAAATACTGGCAAGGGTATGGAATTGAGAAAATATATTCTTTCAAAATGTATTGTCAAAGCTATAGTGAATTTGCCATTAGAAACTTTCAAACCTAATAAGATAAATGTTAAATCAAGTATATTATATTTAATTAAAAGAGAAAATGAAGATGTAGATTTGGAGGAAAATTATAAAGTGACATTTTGTACAGTAGATTCATTAGGATACCTTGGATCTGGTGACAAAATAAGAGATTTTGATTTTGAGTTGTTTTTTTCGGAAATTAAGGAAAAAGTTTTAGATCAAACGATTTCAAATCATCGTAATGGTTATCATTGGAATGCTTTTGATATTTGGTCTGATAAAATAATTCAAGATGAGTATTATCGATTAGATTATAAATATTGGGATCCAGATGTTATAAATAAGTATGAAAAATTGAAACAAGATAATTATCCAACAATAAAGTCGTTGAATTTGATTAATACTTCAAGAGGTATTAGTCCGAACTCTGATTGTTATGTTGATGAAAAAGATGGCTACGCGCTAGTTATCAAGGCTGGTAGCAGTATAAGTAGATTTGGTGAATTGATTATAGATTCAAATTCTGATTGGATTGAGAAGAATATATACGATGAGTATTTGCAGCGTGCAGAGGAATTAAATGAAAATCGTAATATAGTGAAAAATGGAGATGTTTTACTTGCTTCTACTGGTGATGGCACACTTGGAAAATGTTGTGTGTATGATAAGAAATTTCCTGCAATTGCAGATGGACATGTTACAATTATTCGAGTGGACAAAAAAGTAATAGATCCTTATTATCTTGCAGATTATTTGCGATGTGGTTTTGGCGCAAGCCAGATTAATCGTTTATATTCTGGTTCGACTGGATTAATTGAATTAACTCCAGAACAAGTGGATGTAATATTAATTGATATAATGCTTGATAAGGAGGGAGTTGATATTCAGAAAAAGAAATCAAAATCAATAAGGAATATTGAAAAAAAATATCAGAAACAAATTGAAAAAGCAGAAAAAACATTAATTGGTATAGAAGATATATGGGAAGAAACCGATTAAATTACTTTACTATTTGTGCGAATTTTCGCAAAATTAAACAGGGGGGATATCCACCAAGGTCGGTTGATGTGAAAATATCCGCAGAATACCTTTGCTAAAGCCGATTTTGTTTTGCCGGATAGTACCGAAATCCGCAGAAAAATATGTAAAAAGCAGCATAAAAAGCACAGTTTTTTTGCGTACATTTTGGCAGAAATATAATCAGAATTGTCTTGCTATTCTGTGCAGTCAGAGTGATATATGTACTACCAAATAAAGAAAGGCGGGTACATATTATGAAGAATGAAATCAGATTCACATTGGAATCGAAGCAGAGACCAAAACTAGCACAGGAGATTGGAAATATACTTGGGACAGCGCCGCATTATGAACGGGTACCAAGCTGTGCATATGATATTGCGAGATACCGACTGGACAAAGAGGGTGTATTGTATATCCCGGATGGAACTGAAAAAGAAATAGTGGAAGACCTGATTCGGCAGTTACGGGAACATGGGTTTCAGGACGATATGGAAATAACGGAAGAAGTGCCAGTGCAACAGGATAAGCTGACAATAGCGATTCCGAAAGAGAGCCTTACAGATACGGCATTGGAAAATTTACAGAAGATTATAGCAAATAAGCAGATGCTTTTTCAATGCGCATTTCAGACGGACAGCACAGAAGTTGAAATTACAGAGGAAAAAATAAACTTCACATGGTTTCCATATACAACGGATAGCGATGAGATTGCGGCCTACACACAATTTATCTCAAGGCTGTGTGATACGGCAAGAGATGCAAAAAGGGTACCATCAAAGCCGACTGAAACGGACAATGACAAATACGCTTTCCGCTGTTTTCTGCTCAGACTTGGCTTTATTGGGAAAGAGTATAAGACAGCGAGAAAGATTCTGCTTAGGAATCTTACAGGAAATTCAGCATTTAGAAGTGTAAAATAAAGAATGAGGGTATTGACTCATGCAGCAGTCAATGCCCTCATTCTTTATTTTTTTATAGTAATCTGTACTGCCATATTAGAAACATCCTGTAGAGTATTTTGTTCTTTGCAGCGTTGCGCTTCGGATTTGATAAGGTTTTCAACATCTTTCTGCCCGAAGGAATCAAGAGAAAGATACAATTTCATAAGATCAGTATAAACGGATTCCAGTTCCCAGCGTCCCAGCTGTTCTATATCATCATCTGACAATTTGGCTGATGATGAATCGTTGGATTTCCCAAGTATATAATCCGTACGCACATCAAATAAATCAGAAAGTCTGATTAAGGTTTCAAAATCCGGGGTACGTTTACCAGTCTCCCACATAGCAACAGTTCCTTTGGAAACACCAAGGGTTTCTGCAAGTGAAACCTGCGTATATCCACATTTTTTTCGTAGTGATTTCAGGCGTTCGTCAAACATAAGCACACCTCCTATGTGAGAATAATATCACTAACTGTTAGAAAATACAAGCGATTTTAAATAATTATAGATATTTATATCATAAAATGTGAGATTGTAGATTGACATAGGTAACAATATGTGATATAAATAAAATATAAAATCTCACAATAAGTGAGAAAACAACAGCGGATGTCATACAAAATGTTTCCCGCAAATAATGGGATAATTGGATTTTCATACGAGAGAAGGTGATTAAGATTAAGGACAGGAAGAGACAGCGGTTGAATCGCAGATTAAAGCACAAGGAAGAACTTCTTCACAATAAAAATGACCTGGGTGTTAAGGATCTGACAGCATATAATGCCGTTAAGCAAATGGTAACTAATGGAAAAGCATCAATAGTATGGAGATAGACCGCCGGGAAACTGGCGGTATTTCATTACCCTAAAGAAAGGAGCAACATCTTATGGAAAAAACAACTATGAGTGTGCAGGAATTATCTGCACAGATGGGAATCAGCTTGCCAAAGGCATATGAACTGGTAAAGACACCGGGATTTCCGACAATACGAATCGGAGCAAGAATTCTGGTTCCGATTGAAGCCTATAAAGAATGGCTTGTAAGAACATCTATTAATCATTAAACAGGATTGCAGAAAAGGAGGAGGTGAGCAGGATGGGAGATATGACAGTGGATGAACTAAAGGATAAAAAGCTGTGGTTTTTATGGTCAGCAAAACCCGGCAGGAATGGGAAAGTTACCAAAGTTCCATTCGCAGCAAACGGAGGAGCTACAGGAACAGATGATACACATAAGGGTACATGGGTACCTTTTGAAGATGCAGAATCAGCCAGAAATCAGTTTCAGGCATCGGGGATTGGCTTGAAGATTCCGAAAGGTTTCTTCTTATTAGATATAGACCATAAGGATATTTCAGATCCATTTGCACAGCTCATGTTATCTCGGTTTTCTTCCTATGCAGAAGTATCTCCAAGTGGCAAAGGGATTCATATTATTGGTCAGTGTGATATTACAAAACTTCCGGTACATTTTGATGACAGAAGGAAGAGACTTGTGCTGGACAGTGAATATTATCAGAAACGCTCTGATATTAGATTGGAACTTTATATCGGTGATATTACAAACCGATATGGCACTTTTACAGGAAACACAATTAACAGCCTGCCAATAGCTGACTGTACACAGGCGGTTCTTACCACATTGGACAAGGAAATGAGAAAAAAGCCGAAAGCGAAGTACAGTGCAAAGCGTGATGGAGATAGGGCAGTATTTGATATTGTCTGTGATCTTCGTAAGCAGAAGAACGGAGACAAGTTCATCCGGCTTTATGATAAAGGTGATTTCAGTGAATATGGTTCCCAGTCTGAGGCGGATGCTGCTCTTTGTGCTTTGATAGCATTTAGGACAGGAGCAGACCCGGATGCGATTGATGAAGTGTTTCGCAGCTCTGCTTTATATCGAAGCAAATGGGAAAGGGACGATTACAGGGAAAACACAATCAATGCAGGAATTTCAGCCTGTAGTGGTGTGTTTCACAGGTCGAAAATGGAACATCCTGATTTCATAAAGTTTAATGAACAGACAGGAGAACCATATGTGAGTGTACCGCTTCTTGCAAAATATGTAAGAGAACATCTGCAATATGTTTTAATCAGAGACAACGGTAAACAGGGACTTTTAAAATATGTATATGAAGGTGGATGTTACAGGCTTTATGCAGATAATATGCTACTTGGAATCATAAAAAAGTATATTGCTGATTATGACGAGGAACTTGTAAAGATGAGTAAGGTCAATGAGGTGCTTTTGCATATTACCACAGACCTTACATATGTAAGTCAGGATGCATTGAATGCAGATGAGGATATCATCAATTTCCAGAATGGAATTTTGAAGATTACTGCAACTGATACAGAACTGATACCACATTCAGCAGATATACTTTCCACCATACAACTTCCTTGTGAATGGTCGGATGAGTATATTGATACACCTGTATTTGATTCTTATATGGACACGCTTACTAACGGAGATGAGATGGTAAAGCAGCTGCTGATGGAATTTATTGGTGTCTGTATTTCCAATGTGAAAGGCTGGCGGATGAAAAAAGCATTATTTCTTGTAGGGCAGGGAGATACAGGAAAATCACAGCTTAAAAGCCTTGTGGAACGTCTGCTTGGCAGGGGCAACTTTATAGGCATTGATCTGAAAGAAATTGAATCCCGGTTTGGAACAGGGGCAGTGTATGGAACAAGGCTTGCAGGAAGTTCGGATATGAGTTTTTTGTCTGTGGATGAACTGAAAACATTCAAGAAAATGACAGGCGGAGACAGCCTTTTTGCAGAATTTAAAGGACAGCAGGCATTTGAATTTACATTTAATGGATTGCTGTGGTTCTGTATGAACCGACTGCCGAAGTTCGGAGGAGATGACGGCAAATGGGTATATGACCGCATCATGGTGGTGGATTGCCCGAATGTGATACCGAAAGAACAGCAGGACAAGCAGCTTTTAGAAAAAATGTATGCAGAGCGCAGAGGCATTGTGAAAAAAGCTGTGAAAGCGTTGCAGACTGTTATAGCAAATGGATATCGATTTACAGAGCCGGACAGCATTGCAGAGGCAAGAAGAGATTACCAGAGCGCAAACAGTACAGTGATTTCTTTTTATGAAGAATGTATGTGTCCTTGGGAGAATGGCAAGATTGTCAGACATTGTACCACAGGAAGAATATACAAGGTATATCAGGCTTGGTGCAGGGAGAACAATCATGGTTATGCCAGAACTGCAAAAGAGTTCAGAGAACAGCTTGCAGGATATCTTGGTGGTACGTTTGCTGATGTGACAACAAGGCAGAAGGGTAATACCTATTACAAAGATTTCACGATAACAGAGGAAACCAAGGAACTTTATGCCAAGGAATATGGATATGAGGAAACAGAGTTCCTTGCCGGGTAGCAGAGGTAGCAGTACGGGTAGCAGTGATTTTAAAGACTGCTACCTATGAAAAGTCAGTAAACACAAGGCTTTGAGTATATTGGTAGCAATGGGTAGCAGAGTTTTTAACTTCTTAGCTGAAAAATAAAAAGTTTAATGCAGAAATAAAACGGCATATAAAAAGAGTAATTGTGATTATAAAACCGTGAGAACTGCTACCTTCTGCTACCGAATAGCCGGAAACCCTTGGTAAACAAGGGATAAGCTGGGTAGCAGTTACAAAAATTGCTGCTACCCGTACTGCTACCTCGGAAGATAGAACTGCTACCCACAGATAAAAGGAAGGAGAGAAGAAGATGTCGAAACGAGACACAATGATCCGAGTATTATGTAAGAGCCTCGGAGTTGATTACAGAGTAACAACTATAGATCTTGAAAGAGTAATTTACAGAGATTTTGGAAATGGATTTAACGTAGAAATCAGTGGAATGCATACGCCCAGCATGAAGAAAAAGGCAACAATATATCTCTGGTATGGAGATACAATGACCGAATGCATCATCGTAAAAACTGTCAGAGATATTCCAAGAGAGCTGATTGGAGAGAATGTTGAAGAACTGATGAAATATAGTAATTTGCTGATTGCACAAGGCTATGACAGCTACGATAAGTTATTCCGCTTAAAATATGGAAAAACAATAAATTACGCAGGAGGAGTGAAGAACATGACACACAGAATATTTTATGGAACTGATTTCAAGTTGACAGATTCTGATAAGAAGATGTTTTCAAGAGAGGGATATGAATGCAAGGATTTATTGCAGGGAAGGGCAGGATTGCCTGTGGTGGTATCTCAGAAGCAGGATAAGAATTTTCCAATATGGAAAGTGCAGTATGGATTTTCGTGTCTGGTGTTCCCTACTTATGAAGATGCAATGGATTTCTGCAGAGACAGATTTACAAGATTAGATGGAAAGGCGGTGTAGTGGATGCAGATGATAAGATACCATCCTCTGATTGATGGAGATACAGATGGACTGGAAAAGGTACCGATGTTTTTATCAACAGACAAGGAAACAGTACGGCAGAACAGTAGAATGTACCTGTCGGAGATTATTTCCAATTATTACAGGCTTTATTCAAAAGAGCCGATGAGCCAGAATGCTACTGACAGCATAGAAATTCACTGTCCTTTGTGTGGTGCAGTATTAAGGCAGATGGCTCAGAATCATGATGCAAATAAACTTGGTCTGTACACCTGTGATAAGTGCAGACGATAGAACGAAGGAGGATTTTACTATGGTATTTCCATTAACAAAACTGAATAAGGAAGGAACATTGCTGAATGCGTCCCATTCTTATTATACTGAAGAATATGCACAGAGAATGTGTAGCTTGTATTTGACGGATGAACTGAGCCGGGATGAGACCGGAAAGATAAAGAGAACGTACAGACTTCATGCGAGCAATGATCATACAGAGGAAATGGCATTTGCGTATGAAATTCATTGCCCTAAGTGTGGCAATCATCTGAAACAGATTGGGAGACAGCTGACATTAAATACACTTGGACTTTATAAATGCCCTGTGTGCGACAGAAATTAAGGAGGAGAAGATTATGATTTGTAATACGAAGATTACGGCACAGCCAGAATATGATATTCAGTTCTGGAATGCGATGAGAAACAAAGAGGCGAGAGAGGATATTCTTGCAAAGGGTAGGGATATTAGTACAGGAACTTACAGTATGCCGACTGTTGCAGCCGGAAAGGTTATGAATGAAATTGAAAAGGAATCTGATTTCAGAAAGATAGCGACAGTTATTCGTGCACATAAAAATGGTTATAGAATCTTTGCGAAGGATTGTAAGGATAAAGCGGAATTTGTAGCGGAGGGAGCTGCAATTCCAGTATATGAAAGTGCAGGAGATTTCAATGAAAAAACGATTGAAAGCTATAAGCTGGCATCTATCGTTACATTGGATGAGGATTTTGTAAATGATGCAGGATTTGATATTGAAAAGTATCTGACACAAAAGCTTGGAAAGTCATTTGGAAAAGCTGAGGATAACGCATTTATTAATGGAACCGGAGCAGATGAACCTACTGGTATTCTTCATAATACAGATGGAGCTAAAACAGCACTGACAGCAGAAACGCTGACTTATGATGATGTGATTTCTTTATATTTTAGTGTTGATAAAGAATATAGAAGAAATGGTATCTGGCTTATGAATGATAAAACAGCACTTGTACTCAGAAAACTGAAGGATAATAATGGCAATTATTTGTGGAATCAGGCAAATGATACAATTCTTGGCAAACAGGTTATTATTTCGGAATATATGCCGGATATCGAAACAGGTACTAAGCCGATTGCATTTGGTGACTTTTCTTATTACTGGATTGTGGGAAGAAAGCCTGTGACGGTAAGAACATTGTTGGAAAAATTTGTACTGTATGATCAGATTGGATATCTTGCATTTGAGTTCCTTGACGGAAAACTTGTAAGAAATGAAGCAATCAAGGTTATCCAGATGGCAGATGCAGGGAAATAATCATAGAATTGTTTGATTTTATTTCTATCATCTTGAATGGGATATATGCCCCTTGTATGGTATTTAGCTGTATTGGGGGTTAATACCCCGTTTAAATTCGCAGTTTTTGTGCGTGAAGGGGCGGCACCGTTGCCCTGCATAAAAGGTGACAGAGATTCAGACAGCCCCTGGGGGCAAATATCACAGAATCAGAGTAAAAATGACAAAAAAGGAAAAATAGTACAAAGGAGTCAGCTGTGTGACCACCTTGTCGGAAGGAGAGATACTATGAATGCAGAAAGCAATGAAACGCTTCCTATTAGTGAGAAGTATATGCTCACCATCAAGGAGGCAGCAGCTTATTTTAATATTGGTATAAAGAAACTGAGAAGAATTGCAGAGGATAACCTTGGAACGGTGGCGGTGTACTGTGGAAACCGATTCCTGATCATCCGCCCGAAGTTCGAAGAATTTATCCTTAATTCTTCAGAAATATAGTTCCTTTTATCTGCCGAAAGTAGTTTCTATTACAGGGCATAAGAGCGAACATAGGATGATCCCGAAAACCCTTGAAAACAGCCACTTTTGGCAGAAAGGAAGTGCTTTATGGCAAGACCAAGTTTAGCAGAAAAAGATATTTTAAATCTTTCTGAGGCAATTGAATATTTTGTTTTGAGCCGGAGAAAATTTTATGATTTATTGAGTAATACGGATGGAGAAGATTTTCTGGCATACTACGGAGAACGCAAGCTGATTCTTCGTGTAGCCTTTGAAATGTATCTGCGTAACCATCCAGAACTAAGGGGGCGGGTATAATGGCAAAGGCAGGAAGAGGTCAGACAAGGCGGGATTCCAAACGCAGAGTATTAAGACCGGGAGAAAGCGTAAGGGCAGACGGAAAATATCAATATAAATATCATATTGATGGAAAACCACATTTTGTATACAGTTGGAAACTGGAGCCTACTGACAAACTTCCGAAAGGTAAGAAACCGTGCATTTCCCTTCGTGAGTTAGAAAAACAGATAAACACAGATTTAGATTTACTTGTAAATATCGTAGATGGACAGATGACAGTCTGCGAACTGGTAGACCGATATTTGAAAACAAAGACAGGAGTAAGGCAAAGTACGAAGTGTGAAAACATCCGATGCAAAGCTGTTCCTTATCAAGTTGCAGCAAGAAGATGGGAAAAGCTACAGTTCCATTCATACCATCCGTGGAGTGTTGCGACCAGCTTTTCAGATGGCGGTGGATGATGATATTCTGGTAAAGAATCCATTCGGATTTCAGCTTGGCGGAGTATTGGTAAATGACGCAGTTACAAGAGAGGCAATCACAAAAGACCAGATGAGAAAGTTCCTAAAGTTTGTGCATGATGATGTGGTGTACTGTAAATATTATGAAGTGGTGTACATACTCTTTCATATGGGAATGCGAATATCGGAATTTTGTGGATTGACTCTGAAAGACATTGATTTGCAGAACAAAACTGTGAATATCGACCATCAGTTGCAGAGAACATCAGATATGCGATATATCATAGAAACCACAAAGACGGATGCCGGAACAAGAGTATTGCCAATCACAGAGGATGTGGCACAAATGTTTCAGGCAATCATTGAGGATAGAAATGCACCGAAAGTGGAGAAGTCCATAGATGGATATAGCGGATTCCTGTTTTACGATGATAATGGAATGCCACTTGTGGCAATGCACTGGCAGCACCGATTCAATCATATGGTAGGCAGATACAATGACATCTACCGAGTACAGATGCCAAATATTACACCTCATGTATGCCGACACACCTATTGCTCGAATATGGCAAAATCGGGAATGAATCCAAAGACATTACAATACCTCATGGGGCATTCGGATATTAGCGTTACCATGAATGTGTACACGCATATTGGGTTTGATGATGCCGAGGAAGAATTGAAACGGATGGAAGAGTTTAGGAAGGCACAGGCGGAGGTTGAGCAGAAGAAGGAGAAATCAATGACACAGAAAATGTTCAAGGTAGTTTAATATGAAAGAAGGATGACGCTCTGGCTTAGACTGGGGCGTTTTTTTTGTAGAAAAGAAGTGAAAAAGACGATATAATATATGCGTAGATAATTGTCAGGAAGATTATGTTTTAAGGAGAGTGATATACATGGATAAAATTACTATACAGACTGTAATTTCAATTATTGCAGCATTTATATCTTTGAGTGCTGTTATTGTATCAATATATTATAATCAAAAAAATAGTAAACAATATTTAAAGAGCCTAGACCCTTTATTATCTTTTAAATTGTTCGAATTGAAAGATGAATTATATTTAAGGGTTACTAATACCGGTAGAAGTGCTGCAAAGGATGTATTAATAGAAATAAAAAAGCTTGAGAATAATGGTGATAGAAACGAATTAGAGTTAGATGCTCTATTTGGTAAAGAAATTGAGCTATACCCCAATGAATCAACACAAGGGCGAATTGCTTTTTGGGGTGCAACAATTTGTTCAAGTGCTTTTCCTAAAATAAATATTGATATTCAATATAAGAAAGGTGTTACGGGGGAGCAAGTGCATATAGAAAGAACGGTAATTTTTTCACCTTCGTATGACGAGAAGATATATGGAGATTTTAATATAGATTTGAGAGAACTTAATAAAAATATGGATGTTATGGCTAAGGCAAATTTGAGGACTGCAAATTATTTGGATGGATGTCAAGTAGCTCCGTTTGATGAATTAAACATATTGGCACATAAGTCTTTGCATGATGATTTGCAATCTGTGAAACAGGGAGAAAATGTATCAACGGTAATGAAGCGTGAGGAAGTAATAAAAAATAGATTATAAAGGAGAAGGTATGTACGAATTATTATCAAAGAGAATTAAGAATGCAGACGGAGAACCGGAAGTGTTTACATATAATAGTTTTCCACAAGCTTTTAGAAATCAGGTTTTTTATATTTTAGAAGATGTTTTAGAGCCATGTTCAACATATAATGAAAATTTGTGGGATATTTTCGAGGAAAAATTTTGCAGAGAAAAGGGATTGAAAGGCATGGGATATGGTAAACTGCAAAATGGTTATGGAAAATCCAGTATAGAAAAATATTTTGAAGATTGTGATGATATTGACTTTTTGGATGCAATAGATTATTTCTTTTACTTGATTGATAAAAATATACGCACTATAAAACCAGAATACCAATATGATTATGATGCAGATGGGGCAATAAATGCTGCAATTGCTGAGTTGAATTATCGATTTAAACAGCATAATTTGGGGTATGAGTTTGCCAATTCACAGATTATTACTATTGATAGTACTTTTTTGCATAAAACAGCTGTGAAACCAGCTTTAAAATTATTGTTTGAAGAAGGCTTCGAAGGTGCTGAAGATGAAATCAGAAATGCTTATGAAAGAAGACGAAAAGGTGATAATAAAAATGCAATATTAGAGGCAGGGAAAGCGTTTGAAAGCACAATGAAAATCATTTGTGATAAACAAGGATATGCATATGATAAAAACAAGGATACTGCGCAGAAACTTATTACAATTTTAGAGAACAATGGCTTTTATCCAAGCTATATGAATGCGCATTTGACAAGTATAAGAACAACTTTGGAAACAGGATTACCTGTTGTAAGAAATAAAGTAGCTGGACATGGACAAGGAAATCAGATTATTACTATACCAGATGAATACACAGATTATGCATTGCATTTGGCTGCGACTAATATTCTGTTTTTGGTACGATTATATAGGAATAAAAAACAAAACCTTTAGTAGTAAGCTTTTTCCTTTTACTACCAATTTTACTACTAATAGACAGTACCAACTTGCTCAATTCTGCTCTGATTTGCCACAATCTGTAATTTCAAAGCATTTTACCATAATCCCAGAAACTCTTGCAAAACAGGGCATTTCGGGGCAAAACAAGGAGAAACGAAACTATGATAAAAATACTATTTGTTTGCCACGGCAATATACTAACCTTGATTAAAAATACTTGATTTTACAGTGTTTTGGGGATGTTACAGTAGA
>OCHJ01000879.1_pt1 | contig 29600 bp, 25 predicted proteins | sample 1538381 | NCBI WGS metagenome assembly OCHJ01 (sample SAMN04571688, study PRJEB22368) | human gut metagenome | biome: human gut; material: stool | host: Homo sapiens | place: Luxembourg | collected 2012-06-29 | reverse complement strand
AAGAAGAAACAACCAAAAGACTTGATGAACTTGGACAAAAACAAGAAGAAACAACTAAAAGAATTGATGAACTTGGACAAAAACAAGAAGAAACAACCAAAAGACTTGATGAACTTGGACAAAAACAAGAAGAAACAACCAAAAGACTTGATGAACTTGGACAAAAACAAGAAGAAACAACCAAAAGACTTGATGAACTTGATAAAAAGCAACAAAACATGGAAAAAAATCTTTTAGAAAAAATAGATCAAGTAAGCCTAGCAGTAGCAAGAATAGAAGTAGAACATGGAGAAAAACTTGATATTTTATTAGATGTAGTCACAGGACATACAGAAAAATTTAATTCAGTAAATAAAAGAGTAGAAAAATGCGAAAAAAGATTAGATAATCATGATGATAAAATCTACGCTTTAAATTCAGCGGTTCGAGCGTATTAATTTCAATAAAATACCCTATTGAACTTCAAAATTCAATAGGGTAGATAATTAAAGTTATATCACAAATATAAATTATATTTATTAAATCTTACAAATTTAAACATTATTTAACAACAACATTATAAATTTTATTTTTAATATAAATTTCTTTAACAATAGTTTTACCATCCAATTTAGAATCAATAGCATTATGAACTTTTTCTTTAACAGAAGACTCATTTTCATCAACAGAAATAGTAATAGTAGCTTTTAATTTACCATTAAACTGAATAGGTAAAGTAATTTCATCATCAACAGTTTTAGAATCATCATATTCTGGCCAACTATATGTAGAGACATCAGCCTCAAAACCAGCAAGTTTATTAAGTTCTTCTGTGATGTGTGGTGCAAATGGATTTAATAAAGTTAAAAATGTTTTAAACTCAGCTTTATTAATTTTTCCAATCTTATAAAATTCATTAACCATTGTCATAAAGGTAGATACAGAAGTATTAAATTTCATATCTTCAATATCTTGTGAAACTTTTTTAATTGCTTTATGCATCATTTTTTCAGTTTCTGGTGAATAGATATCACCATCAACTAACATATTTTGCATATTCCAAACTCTATCTAAGAATTTACCACAGCCACGAATACTTTCCATAGACCATGCAGCAACTTGATCAAAAGGTCCCATAAACATTTCGTAGACTCTAAAAGTATCAGCACCAAATTCATTTACTATATCATCTGGATTTATAACATTTCCTTTTGATTTAGACATTTTTTCACCATTTGTTCCCAAAATCATGCCATGAGAAGTACGTTTTTGATAAGGTTCTTTTGTTGGAACAACACCAATATCATATAAGAACTTATGCCAAAATCTTGAATATAATAAGTGCAAAGTAGTATGTTCCATACCACCATTATACCAATCCACAGGTGACCAATATTCCAAAGCTTCTTTTGAAGCAAGTTCTTTGTCATTATGTGGATCCATATATCTTAGGAAATACCAAGAAGAACCAGCCCATTGAGGCATTGTATCTGTCTCTCTTTTCGCAGGTTTACCACAATGAGGACAAGTAGTATTAATCCAATCTGTTTGTTTTGCCAAAGGTGATTCACCATTTTCACCAGGTGTAAATTCTTCAACTTCTGGTAATCTTAAAGGCAAATCTTTTTCATCAAGTGGAACCCAACCACAATCATCACAATAAACCATTGGAATAGGTTCACCCCAATATCTTTGACGAGAAAATACCCAGTCACGTAATTTATAATTAACTTTTTTAGTACCAATATGATTATCTTCCAAATATTTTATAACAGTCTTTTTGGCTTCTGAAACTTCTAAACCATTTAAAAAATCAGAATTGATAAGTTTACCTGTTGCAACATCTGTGAAAGCTTCTTTTGATAAATCAACATTTTTGCCATCAACAACTTGAACAATTGGTAAATTAAATTTTTTAGCAAATTCATAATCACGAGTGTCATGAGCAGGAACAGCCATTATTGCACCAGTACCATATGTAATTAAAACATAATCAGAAATCCAGATAGGAATTTCTTGGTTTGTCAATGGATTTATAGCTGTAATACCTTTAATTTCAACACCAGTTTTTTCTTTATTCAATTCAGAACGTTCGAAAGCAGATTTTAAACTAGCTTGTTTTTGATATTCTTGAACTTCACTTAAATTTTCAATTTTATCTTCTAATTCTTTTAAAATTGGATGTTCTGGGGAAATAACCATATAAGTTGCGCCAAATAAAGTATCAGGTCTTGTTGTGTAAACGGTTAAATTCTTATCCATATTAGCAATTTTGAAATTAACTTCTGCACCTTCTGATCTACCAATCCAATTTTTTTGTTGAACTTTGATTTTTTCTAAGAAATCAACATCATCTAAATCATCAATTAATTTTTGAGCATAATCAGTAATTTTAAGCATCCATTCAGATTTTTCTTTTTGAACGACAGGACTACCACATCTTTCACAAACACCATTAACTACTTCTTCATTTGCTAAACCAACTTTGCATCCTGTACAGAAGTTGATAGGCATTGTTGCTTTATATGCTAGACCATGTTTATATAATTGAATGAAAATCCATTGTGTCCATTTGTAATACTCAGGGTCTGTTGTGTCTATTTTTCTTGACCAGTCAAAAGAAAATCCCAATGATTTTAATTGCTCTGTAAAATGAGCTATATTTTGTGCTGTTGTTATTTTAGGATGTACATTTGTTTTTATTGCATAGTTTTCAGCAGGTAAACCAAATGCATCAAATCCTATTGGAAATAATACATTGTATCCTTGTAATCTTCTTTTTCTTGCGATTATGTCTAATGCAGTGTAACTACGTGGATGTCCAACATGTAGACCTTGTCCTGATGGATATGGGAATTCTATTAGTCCATACCATTTTTTCATAGTGTAATCATTTTTGGCATTAAATGTTCCTTCTTTGTCCCATTTTTCTTGCCATTTTTTGCTCCTTTCATTCATAAAACCGTATTAATTCTTGATAGTAGCTATTATATACCAAAAACACAGATGTTTCAAGAACTTTTACTTGAAAAAAATTTTTTATATGTTATAATTCAACAAGAAGGGAAGGAATCAAATGAAAATAGATATGGAAAAAGCAAAAGAGGAATTTATAAAATATACAGGAAAATTCAATTTACAAGATGAAAATATCGATAGAAAGCAACAGCATTCATTAAGAGTAATGAAAATATCAAATCAACTAGCAAAAGAATTAGAATTAAATGAAGAACAAATACAACTAGCAACATTAATAGGATTATTGCATGATATAGGAAGATTTAAGCAATATACAGAAATAGGGCTAGGAGATAATATAGAAGGATTTGACCATGGGGATTATGGGGCTAAAGTATTATTTGAAGAAGGAATTATAAGAAAATTTATTGATACAAATGAATATGATGAAATAATAAGAAAAGCAATAAAAAATCATAATAAATTTTCAATAGAAAGTGGTTTAACACAAGAAGAAATGATGTTTGCAAAATTAATAAGAGATGCAGATAAAATAGATATACTATATGAATCAGTATATATTTTCTATAAAAATAATGAAGACATGGTAAATAAATCAATATTATCAGAAAAAATATATAATGAATTTATGAAAAAATCATCAATAAAAAAAGAAAAAAATGTTATTTTAAAATATATAGATGATATTGTATGTGTATTAGCATTGATATTTGATATAAACTATAAACCAAGTTTCGAAATATTAAAAAAAGAAAACTATATATTTGAAATTTTAAATAGATATAATTTTGATGATGAATTAACTAAAAAGAGAGTTGAAAGCATAGAAATAATTGCAAATGAATACATAAATACAAAAATAAAATAGTAAAAATACTCAGAAAAAGGATGATAAAATGAGCAAAAAATTATTAATAACAGAAAAGCCATCAGTAGCAATGGAATTTGCGAAAGCGTTAAAAATAACAGCTCCAAGAAAAAATGGATACATAGAATCAGATGAATGGATAATAACATGGTGTGTAGGACATTTAGTAACAATGAGTTATCCTGAAAAATATGACGAAAAACTAAAATTTTGGAGATTAGACACATTACCATTTATACCCAAAGAGTGGAAATATGAAGTAATATCAAATGTTCAAAATCAATTTAATATAGTTCAAGGGCTAATGCAAAGAGAAGATGTAGAAGAAATCTACAATGCAGGAGACTCTGGACGAGAAGGAGAATACATTCAAAGACTTGTTTTGATGATGGCACATCCAAATCCAAAAGCAAAAGTAAAAAGAGTATGGATAGATTCACAAACAGAAGAAGAAATTTTGAGAGGAATAAGAGAAGCAAAAGACTCTTCTGAATATGATAGCTTATCAGATAGTGCAATTTAAGAGCAAAAGAAGATTATTTAATAGGAATTAATTTTTCAAGATTATTGTCAATTACACAAGGAAGAACATTAGCAAATAAAATAAATGAAGAAAAAGCCTCAATTTCAGTTGGACGTGTTATGACATGCGTTTTGGGAATGATAGTTTCAAGAGAAAGAGAAATTAGAAATTTTACTAAGACAAAATATTATAAAATAGTAGGAGAATTTGGAGATGAAAATTCAGCAGTTAAAGCAGAATGGAAAGTAAATGAAAAATCAAAATTATATGAATCACCACTACTATATAATGAATCAGGATTTAAAAATGAACAAAAAGCCAAAGACTTTATAGCTTCATTACAAGGCAAAAAGGCAATAATTACAGAACTAAAAAAATCAAAACAAAAAGAAAATGCACCACTATTATTCAATTTAGCAGAAATTCAAAATGAATGTACAAAAAGATTTAAAATAAAGCCAGAAGAAACATTAGATGTTATTCAAAATTTGTATGAAAAAAAATTAGTTACATACCCAAGAACAGATGCAAGAGTATTATCAACGGCTGTTGCAAAAGAAATTTCTAAAAATTTAAATGGAATAGCCAAAGGATTTAAAGATGAAGAAATACAAGGATATGTAAAGAAAATGGTAGATGAAAAATATCCAACAAATAATTTAGCTAAAACCAAATATGTAAATGATAGCAAAATTACAGACCACTATGCGATTATTCCAACAGGTCAAGGATATGAAAATTATGATAAATTACCTGAATTGCAGAAAAAAATCTATAAACTTATAGTAAAAAGATTTTTAGCAATTTTTTATCCACCAGCAGAATATAATAAAGTTCAAGTAACTGTTGATGTAGAGGGCGAGACATTTTATGCAAGTGGAAAGGTTTGTGTAAATAGAGGATATTTAGAAATTGCAAAACCAACAGAAAAAATGCAAACTGAAAAATCCACAGAAGATGCACAAAATGTGGAAAAAACCGAAGAGACAGACTTGGAAATTTTGAAGAAATTAAAAAAGGGACAAGAATTGGTTGTTAAAAATTATGAAATAAAAGAAGCGGAAACATCTCCGCCTTCAAGATATAATTCTGGTTCAATTATTCTTGCTATGGAAAATGCAGGTAAACTTATTGAAGATGAGGAACTTCGTGAACAAATAAAAGGTGCTGGAATTGGTACTAGTGCTACTCGTGGAGGGATTATTGAAAAGTTGGAGAGAATTAAATATATTGATATAAATAAGAAAACTCAAATTATTACTCCTACAAATAAGGGTGAGATTATTTATGATATTGTTAATTTTTCAATGCCTGATATGCTTAATCCTAAGCTTACTGCTAGTTGGGAGAAGGGATTGGATATGGTTGCAAAAAAAGAAATTGAGCCTCAGGTTTTTATGACCAAACTTGAAAATTATATAAATTCTAAGTTTAATAAATTAGTTGTAAAGATGTAAAGAAGAAAGAAGTACAAAGATACAGAATACCTTTGTACTTCTTTCTTCCTTTTTTCATTACATTCAAAAAGAAAATTTAATATAAAAATATGGGCCGCTTTCACTCAGGCTTAAAATGTATATATGTATATGATTTTATAATTTTTGAATGCGATTGGAGCAATATTAGAATTTCTTAAATAAATTAATGGAAAGAGTTCACAAAGTGGAAGGGTGCCATTAATTTATTTAGAAATTCTTATGTTGCGTATTGAAGCCGAAAAAATTATCAAATCATATACATATATACATTTTACCCGTGAACATTCCTCACATTTTTATATAATATTTTCTATTTTGAATTCCAATCAAACGGTTGAATTTTTGAAAACATATATGCAAAGACACCATAGAAAGCATCTTACTGAACGGTAACTAAAAAGTATAAAATTTTAATAAAATTCTTTAAAAATTATAACAAACATGATATAATATAAAAACAAAATAACCTAGAAAGGATGGAATATAATGAACACCATAATAGGAGAACTAGGAAAATCACAGAAATTTATAGATTTAAGTAACCAAATAGAAAAAGAAAAAAGTCCGATATCAATATCGGGCTTAACTAGCGTTGGAATGACAGAACTAGTCTCTGCAATAAACGGATACAACAAAAAATCAATATTATTAGTAACATACAACGAAATACAAGCAAAAAAAATACTAGAAAACCTACAAACATTTGACAAAGAAAAAGTAATATTTTTCCCTAAAAAAGAAATAGTAACATATGACTATGTAGCAGAAAGCAAAGACCTACCATATGAAAGAATAGAAACACTAAATAAAATAAAAGAAAAGAAAAACATAATAGTAGTAACAACAATAGAAGCACTAATGCAAAAACTACCATCAAAAAAGGCACTATTCAAAAATATATTAGAATTCAAAGTGGGGGACATTTATAACCTAGAAGACATAAAAAAAAGTCTAGTAAACATGGGATATTCAAGATGCGAACTAATAGAAGGAAGAGGGCAATTCAGCGTTAGAGGTGGAATTGTAGACATCTCATTAGATGACAAAATCGGAATAAGAATTGAGTTATGGGGAGATGAAGTTGACTCAATCAGAAATTTTAGCATAAGTAGTCAAAGGTCAATATCAACACTAGAAAAAGCCAAAATATATCCAGCAAATGAATATATCTTAGAAGACAAAATAGAAAATATCTGCAAAAAAATAAGAAAAAAACTAACAGAAGGAAAACAAGATGAAATAATAGAAGAAGACCTAGAACAAATAAAAGCAGGAAATTATATAAGCAAAATAGATAAATACTTCGACGAATTTTATGAAGAACAAGAAACTTTAATAGACTATATGAGTAATGAAAGTCTACTAATGGTTGATGAAGTAAACAAAGTTGAACAAAGAGAAATGAATATCTTACAAGATATTGAAAATCTAAGTAAAAATCTAATAGAAAAAGAAAAAATAGTGCCAGAAGCATTATCAAACACATCTTCAATTGAATTTGAAAGCTTAGAAAGCAAATATCACACAATATATTTGGAAAAACAAGATGCAGTAACTAAAAAACAAGCACAAAGATATCATTTTGAATATAGAGAAATCAATTATTACAAAAGTGAAATAGAAAATCTATTTGAAGATTTAAGTAAGTGGAATAAAGAAAAGAAAAGCATATATGTAATGGTTGAAAACAAAGAAAAAGCAAAAAAATTAAAAGAACTATTGGAAAAAGAAGATATACTATGTAAAATAGAGGAAAAACTAGACAAAACAATTATAGTGAAATCAACTGAAAATATTGTAACAATTTCAATTGGAAAAATTACAGAAGGATTTGAAAACTTTGAAATAAATCAAGTTGTAATTTCAGCTGATGACTTAATTGATGGAGGAAAAAAGAAGAAAACATTTGCAAATCAAGCATTTAAAGAAGGCGAAAAAGTAGTATTTGCAGATTTAAAAGTTGGAGACTATGTCGTACACAAAAATTATGGTATAGGACTTTTTGTTGGTGTAAATACTATAACGGCAGACAAAACAACAAAAGACTATATCAAATTAAAATATAAAGATGATGCAATTTTATATGTACCAACAAGTCAATTAGATGCAATTAGAAAATATACAGGTGGAGATGCAATTAATCCACCAATGAACAGTCTAGGTAGCAAAGACTGGATTAAAACAAAAGAAAAAGTAAAGAAGAATTTAAGAGCTGTTGCAAGAGAATTAATAGAACTATATGCAAAAAGAGAACAATCAAAAGGATATGCTTTCAGCCCAGATACACCTTGGCAACAACAATTTGAAGACCAATTCCCATATCAAGAAACAGATGACCAATTAAGGTGTATAGAAGAAGTCAAAAAAGATATGGAAAATCAAAGACCAATGGATAGACTTTTATGTGGTGATGTTGGATATGGAAAAACAGAAGTTGCAATAAGAGCTGCATTTAAAGCTGTAATGGACCATAAACAAGTTGCATATCTAGTACCGACAACAGTTTTAGCACAACAACAATATGAAGAGTTTAGAGACAGAATGAAGGACTTTCCAATAAAAGTAGATATATTAAATAGATTCAAAAGCACAAAATATCAAAATGAAGTAATCAAAAAGTTAAAATTAGGAGATGTAGACATTGTGGTTGGAACACATAGATTATTAAGTAAAGATGTTGAATTCAAAGACATAGGATTATTAATAATAGATGAAGAGCACAGATTTGGAGTAAAAGCAAAAGAAAAAATAAAACAATACAAATCAAATATAGATGTATTAACAATGACAGCAACTCCAATACCAAGAACAATGCACATGTCAATAGTTGGAATAAGAGACATGTCAGTAATTTATGAACCACCTCACAACAGAAAACCAGTTCAAACTTATGTATTGGAATATGACCAAGAAGTTATAAAAGAGGCAATAACAAAAGAATTAGAAAGAAATGGTCAAGTATTTTACATTTATAACAGAGTAGACACAATACAGAAAAAAGCAGATGAAATATCAAGATTAGTACCAGAAGCAACTGTGAGTTATGCACACGGACAAATGACTGGAAATCAAATAGAAGAAATAATGCAAGACTTTATTGAAAAAAAATCAAATGTCCTAGTATGTACAACAATATTAGAATCAGGAATTGACATAGCAAATGCAAACACAATTATAGTAGAAAATGCTGACAGAATGGGACTAGCAGCATTATATCAAATACGTGGTAGAGTTGGAAGGTCAGATAGGCAAGCATATGCATACATAACTTATAGAAAAGACAAAATGCTATCAGAAGAAGCGGACAAGAGACTAAAAGCAATAAAAGAATTCACCGAATTTGGTTCAGGATTCAAAATAGCAATGAGAGACCTAGAAATCAGAGGAGCAGGAAGCATGCTTGGAGAAATACAATCAGGACACCTAGAACAAGTAGGATATGACACATATTGCACATTACTAGACGAAGTAGTAAAAGAAATGCAAGGAGTAGAAGTAGAGCCAGAAATAGACATACAAATAGACTTAAATGTAACAAGTTATATACCAGACGAATACATACAAGACTCAGCACAAAAAATAGAAGTATATCAAAATATAGCATTATGCAAGAAAGAAGAAGACATCCAAAATGTTGTGGATGAAATCATAGATAGATTTGGAAATATGCCTGCTGAATTAGAAAACTTATTAGACATAGCAAGAATCAAATATTTAGCAAAACCATTTGCAATAAGTAAAATTGCAAGTAAAAGAACAGCTGTTGTATTTACTTTTGAACAAAGTAAATATGAAATTGATTTGCAAAAACTACTTAAAGTTTATGGTAATAGAATTAAGTTTTCACCAGGTATAAAAACTATGATTACATTAGATATTGGAACAACAAATGAAAGACAGATTTTAAATGACGTTACAGAATTTTTGAAACAATTAAGTAAATAAAAATTCGGGATAGAGGGACGAGATAGAACCCCGTCCCTCTATCCCGAAAATTTTTAATGATGATGATGAATAGAATAAAGCAGAGTGAAAGGAGAGAATATGCAAGTAATTTCTAGCAAAGATAATGAATTTGTAAAACATGTAAAAAAATTAAAAGAAAAAAAATACAGAGACATAAACCAAGAATTCATTATAGAAGGAATAAAATTAGTAAAAGAAGCAATTGAAGAAAAAGCAAATATAAAGAATATTATAATTTGTGACAACTGTGAGGATTCAGGAATCATTCCAAAAAATTTAATGTATGAAATTGCAAAATACAATTGTATATATGTAACTGAAAACATATTAAAAACAATGTCAGATGTGAATGCACCACAAGGAATATTAGCAATAATCAGCATGAATAATAAAAATAATGAAATTGATTATAGTCAAGACATAATAGTTGCATTAGATGATATACAAGACCCAGGAAACTTAGGAACAATATTAAGAACTGTTGACAGTGTAGGACTAAATCAAATATTAGTATCAAAAGGAACAGCAGATTGCTATAACCCAAAAGTTGTTCGTTCAACAATGGGGGCAATTTTCAGAATTAAAATTATAGAGTGTGAAAACTTAGAACAAACATTAAAAGAAACTCAAAAAAATAATTTTAAAATAGTTGTAAGTTCATTACAAACTAAAAATAGTTTATATGATATCAATTTTGATAAAAAAGTAATTATTATAGGAAACGAAGCAAATGGTGTTGAACCACAAATTCAAAAAATAGCAGATGAAAAAATAAAAATACCTATGCTTGGAAAAACGGAGAGCTTGAATGCTTCTGTTGCAACAGGTGTTATTTTATATGAATATGTAAGACAAAAAACGACAATAGATGACAAAAAAACAGTCTAAAATTATTAATAAAATTATAATTTAGGTAACTATTGAAAAAATAATTGCAATGGTTACCTATTTATGTTACTATAATGATAGAAAAATTTTTTATGGAAATTCAAAGTACTTTAAATTCAAAAAAGATTAATTTCAAAAATCAAAATCATACAAATTTTTAATATCTAAATACAAATCCAAAAAACAAAGTGTAATATATTAAGATAGGAAGGAGGCATTATGATTTATTTTTCCTATAATGATTTTATGGATAATCAGGAAAAGGGAAAAAGAATAAGAAGAATAGAAGAAGAAATATCAGAATATGAACAGAAAAGCGGGAAATTCACAGAATCAATAACAAAATATCCAATAACAGAAATTTTGAGTGATAAAAATGAATTAACAGATTTTTTAACAGACTTTTTTAATATTACTTCAATTATAGAAGATCCAAATATTGTATATTGTAGCAAAATAAAGGCAAATACAGATAAAAACAGTAAAAATATAATAATATGTAAAATAAAAGGAAAGGAAATATTTCTGATAATAAAAGAAATAGATAAAATAGATACAAATATAGCATATAAAATGTTTGAACATTCTTCAAATATAATAAATAGGTGGAAGAAAGAGAGCAAAGAACAAAAGATAAGAAATCCAATAGTAATACCAATTGTTATATACACTGGAAATTCTATATGGAAAACTAACAATTGTAAGGAAAATGGTAAAATTAATTATGTTACATATAAAGACAATATAATAAATTTTTCTTATAACATGCTAAATATAAATGATATAGGTGAACAAGAATTAAAAAATATGAAATCAAAAGTTTCATTAATAATATTAGACATCAAGAATAAATATTTACAAATTAATTAAAAAAGTATTGACATATTTCCTTATAGGTGTTATATTTACAAGCAAGAAAAGGAGGAACAGTTATGGCACCTGATTATAGTGTTATAGGTAAAAGAATAAAAGAAGCAAGAAATAACCAAAATTTGACACAAGAGGAATTAGCTGATGAATTGAATATTTCTGTTGCTTTTTTAAGTAGAGTTGAAACAGGAAAATCACATATTAATTTGAAAAGATTGACACAAATTGCAGAATTTTTAAAAGTATCACCAGGATATTTGTTAACAGGTAGTAATACTACATCTAAGGAATATTTAAAAGAAGATTTTAGATTGATTTTAGAAGAATGTACTCCTGAACAAAGACAATTAATATATAAAATTTCAGAATTGATTAGTAAAACTAAATTTGAAAATACAAAAATAAAATAAAAAACATAATTTATATTAGAATCAAGTAATAAGATTGCACATTTTTTAAATAAATGAATACCTGATGGAGAGGAAAAAACAGGACCCTTTTCATCAGGTATTTTTTAATATAAATTAGAAAGAAGAATTAATTGAATAGAAGAAGTAACCTCAAAACTGAATTTTACATAAAATATATTAGGATAAATAAAAGGAGGCAATTTATGAAAAACATACTAGAAGTCAAAAATATAGGAAAAAAATATCAAAACAAAGAAGACGAAATACAAGCACTAAAAAATGTAAATTTCAGAATAAAAGAAGGAGAATTTGTAAGCATAATAGGGCCAAGCGGATGTGGAAAATCAACACTACTATCAATAATAGCAGGACTAGAAGAAAAAACAGAAGGAGAAATCTACATAGAAGGAGAAAAATGCAATGGAATATCGCCTAAAATAGGATATATGTTACAAAGAGATTGTTTACTAGAATGGAGAAATATATTAAGCAATACACTATTTGGGCTAGAAATAAAAGGAATAAAAAACAAAGAAAATATTGAATATGTAAAAGAACTATTAAAAAAATATAATCTATATGATTTTAGAAACAAATATCCATCAGAATTATCAGGAGGAATGAGGCAGAGAGTTGCACTAATTAGAACACTTGCAGTAAAGCCGAAAATATTGCTATTAGATGAAGCTTTTTCAGCACTAGATTATCAAACAAGAATAATGGTAACAGAAGATATTTACTCAATATTAAGAAAAGAAAAAATTACAGCACTAATTGTAACACATGATATATCAGAAGCAATAAGTATGTCAGACAGAGTACTAGTATTAAGCAAAAGACCAGGAACAATAAAAGATATACATAAAATTGATTTTGAAATAGAAAACAGAACACCAATAAATTGCAGACAAAGTCCTAAATTCAGCAAATATTTTGATTGCTTATGGAAGGAGCTTGGTGTAAATGAAAAATAAAATATCACAAGAAAGAAAAAAATATTTAAAAAAAGTTAAAACAAAAAAGCTATTAGTAATAGCAACCCAATTAGTAATTTTAATAGGATTTTTATCAATATGGGAAGCATTAGCAAATGCAAAAATAATAGACAGTTTTATAACAAGCCAGCCGAGCAGAATATGGAACACATTTATGAATTTGACATCAAATGATTTGTTAAAACATGTAAAAGTAACAGTATATGAAACAATTGTAGGATTTGGTCTTGGTACAATAATGGGCGTTCTAATCGCAATTATTCTATGGTGGTCTAAGTTTTTGGCAAAAGTTTCAGAACCATTTTTAGTAGTATTAAATAGCCTTCCAAAAGTTGCACTTGGTCCAATAATTATAATTTGGGTACGGTTCAGGCACACCTGCTATAATCGTAATGGCAATTGCAATCTCATTAATTGTAACAATATTAGAAATGCTAAATGGGTATTTAAAAACAGATAAAGAAATAATAAAAATGGCAAAAACTTTTAATTGTACAAAATTTCAATTATTAACTAAAATAGTAATTCCAGCAAATATAGGAACATTTATAAATTCACTAAAAGTAAATATTGGACTTTCACTTGTAGGTGTGATTTCAGGAGAATTCTTGGTTTCAAAGGCAGGCCTAGGATATTTGATAGTATATGGTGGTCAGGTGTTTAAGCTTGATTTGGTTATGACAAGTGTTATTATTCTTGGAATTGTTGCTGGTGTTATGTATGGAGGAGTATTATTGCTTGAAAAATTTATCCGAAAATAGTACCTTGTTATAATTTACATTTTTAGTTAATGTTATTTTTCAATAATATATTAAATCTATAAAAATATAAGTTATAACAATATTTAGGAGGAATATTGTGAAAAAGAAAATAATAATGTTAGGCATTATATTACTAATAATTTTAATAATTGTAGGAATAGCAGTATATCAAAACAACAATAAAAAAACAGACAGTAACTCAACTGTAATAAAAATGAATGAAGTAACACGTTCAGTATTTTATGCACCACAATATGTAGCAATAAACAATGGATATTTTAAAGACTATAACATAGAAATAGACTTAACAACAGGTCAAGGAGCAGACGCAGTAATGACATCAGTATTATCAGGAGAATCTCAAATAGGATTTGCAGGACCAGAAGCATCAATATATGTATATAATGAAGGAAAAGAAGATTATACACAAGTATTTGCACAACTTACAAAAAGAGACGGCTCATTCTTAGTATCAAAAGAAAAAATTGATAATTTTGACTGGAATACGTTAAAAGGAAAAACAGTAATACCTGGAAGAAAAGGTGGAGTTCCATATATGACACTAGAATATGTAATTAAACAAAAGGGACTTACACCAGGAAAAGATTTAACATTAGATGATAGTATTAAGTTCGATTTAATGGCAAGTGCTTTCACATCAGGAAGTGCTGATTATGTCACACTTTTTGAACCAACAGCATCTAACATAGAGAAATTAGGCAAAGGACATATAGTTGCATCTGTTGGAAAAGAAGCGGGTGAAATTCCTTATACAGCATATTTTGCCAAGAAAAGTTATATTGAAAATAATGAAACTACAATTCAAAACTTTACAAATGCAATTTATAAAGGACAAAAATGGGTTAAAGAACATACTGCGAAAGAAATAGCAGAATCAATTCAAAATTTCTTCCCAGATACTGATATTGAACTTTTAACAACTGCAATTCAAAGTTATAAGGATATTGATGCTTGGAACGAAACTCCTGTTTTAAAACAAGAGAGTTTTGATAAATTACAAGAAGTTATGAGTTTGGCTGGTGAACTTAAAGTTAAAGCTCCTTATGACAAAATTGTTAATAATAAATATGCACAAGAAGCAACTAAATAAATTGATTTAATATTAAAATAAAATGTGAAACAAAATAAAAAGTGTTTCACATTTTATTTTTAGTACAAAGTTATTTTAGATGTCCCAAACGGACATTTTTTTACCAAAAAATATTGTAATCAAGCATAAAATGTGATATAGTGAACAAAAATAAATATTGGGAATAAATTAAAAGCTTTACCAATATCTGAAAAGTAAGGAGTGATACAAATGATAGCAATAGGAGCAGACCACGGAGGATATAAATTAAAAGAAGAAATAAAAAAATATTTAGAAGAAAGTGGAATAGAATACAAAGACTATGGAACAAACTCAGAAGAAAGAACAGACTACCCAATATACGCAAAAAAAGTATCAGAAGCAATACAAAATAAAGAATGTGAATGTGGAATATTGGTATGCAGATCAGGATATGGAATGACAGTAGTAGCAAATAAATTTAAAGGAATAAGAGCTGCATCAATACATGACCAAGAATCAGCAAAATATGCAAAAGCAGATGATGATATAAATGTAATAACATTAGGAGGAGACTATTTAACAATAAATGAAGCAATATGCATAATAAGAAATTGGTTAGGAACAGAATTTAAAGGCGGAAGATATGAAGAAAGACTAAAAATGGTAGAAGAAATAGAAAAAAATAATATGAAATAATTGGAGGAATATATATGTGGGGAAACATAGCAATAGCATTTATACTGGCATTTGTAGTAACATTTGTAACTACACCATATACAATGAAAATTGCAAAAAAAATAGGGGCAATAGATATTCCAAAAGATGAAAGAAGAGCACACAAAAGATCAATACCAAAATTTGGTGGACCAGCAGTAATTTTAGGATTTTTAGTATCAACAATATATATGTTAATAGTAATGAGTATAGAAAACTCAATAAACTTATTTGGAATACAAAAATATTGGGAAAAACTATTAGGATTTTTGGGTGGAATATTAATAATTTCAGCTTTTTGCGTTGTTGATGATACAAAAACAATAAAACCAATAACAAAGTTAATAGGACAACTGTTAGGATCAATATGCATAGTAGCATCTGGAATAAGAATAGAAGGAATATCATTACCATTCTTAAACTTTCCAGAAATGCATGAAATAACATCAATACTAATTACATTAGCATGGATAATAATTGTAACAAATGCAATAAATTTGATAGACGGACTAGACGGACTATCATCAGGAATATCAATAATATCAGCAATTTCATTATTAGTAATATTTGTATTAAATGGCTCATCATTAATATCAATAGTACTAATAACGGCATTAGCAGGAGCATTGGTAGGATTTTTACCATTCAATTTTACACCTGCAAAAACATTTTTAGGGGATACAGGTTCAAACTTTTTAGGTTTTTCATTAGCTGTAATTTCAATATTAGGTTCTGCTAAAACATATACAGCAGCAGTAATTGTATTACCACTTATAGCATTGGGATTACCAATATTTGATACTGTATGGGCAATAATAAGGAGATTAATAAAAGGAAAATCTATAAAGGCAATATTTAAAGCAGATAAAGGACATTTACATCACAGATTAGTAGCAAGAGGTTTTAGTCAAAAACAGGCAGTTCTTATTTTATATGGTATAAGTGCAATATTTGGAATGTTTGCAGTAATACTATGTGATAGTGGAATTTGGAAAGCGTTATCATTCTTATTAATAATGATTGTTGCAGTGGCATTAGGATATAAGAATTTTTCTGTTGAGAGAACAGGAAATGAACAATATGAATGTACTCAATGTAAGTACATTTATAATCCAAAGTTTGGAAATGAAAAGGCAGGAATAGCAAAGGGAACAAAATTTGATGATTTACCAGAAGATTGGGTTTGCCCAGTTTGTGGTGAGGGAAAGGATATGTTCCAAATTCACGAATAAGTTGAAAAATAATATTAAGAAAGGATAAAAGATTAAATGCAAGACAAAATAATGAAATTTTTAGCATATGATGGGAAAATATCAGTGGTATGCACAAGTACAACAGAAGTTGTGGAAAAAGCAAGACAAATACATGATTTAAGCCCAGTAGCAACAGCAGCATTTGGACGTTTACTAACAATTTCAGCCATAATGGGCAATGAAATGAAAAGTGAAAAAGATAAATTAACGGTTCAAATGAAAGGAAATGGACCATTAGGAACAATGCTTGTAACATCAGATAATTTTCCAAGGGTAAAAGGGTATGTATCAAATCCAGTTGTTGATTTACCATTAAATGATATGGGAAAATTAGATGTAGGTGGAGCTGTTGGAAATGCAGGATTTATAAATGTAATAAAAGATATAGGTTTGAAAGAACCATATGTAGGAATATGTCCACTTATTTCAGGAGAAATAGCAGAAGACTTTGCAGAATATTTTGCAAAATCAGAACAAAAAAACACAGCAGTTGCTTTGGGAGTTTTAGTAGATAAAAATGGAGTTAAATCAGCTGGTGGATATATAATTACACCAATGCCAGACGCAACAGATGAAGAAATATCAAAAATAGAACAATCAATTTTTAAAGCAGGAGCAATTTCAAAAATGTTAGATAAAAATATGACATTATCAGAAATAGCAAAAGCAGTGACAGGTGATGAAAATGTTCAATTAATTGAAGAAAATATAACACCTGTATATGAATGTGATTGCTCAAAAGAACATATGGAAGAGGGACTTGCAACATTAGACAAAAATGTTTTAAAAGAAATGATTGAAGAAGATGGAAAAGCCGAGTTGGTTTGCCACTTTTGCAATAAAAAATATGAATTTTCTAAGGAAGAATTAGAAGAAATATTAGGAAAAAGAATTAACGGAGGAATTTAAAATGAAAAATGAAGTATTAATATTTGGACACAAAAATCCAGACACAGACACAATCTGTTCATCAATGGTAAAAGAAATTTTAAATAAAAAAGAAGGGTGTGAAAAATCTAGAGCAGTAAGATTAGGAAATGTAAATAAAGAAACACAATATGTATTAAATTATTTAGAATTAGAAGCACCAGAGTTAATAGAAAAAGTAGAAGAAGATCAAGAAGTATTACTAGTAGACCATAATGAATTTAATCAAAGTGTAGATGGAATAGAGAAAGCTAAAATACTAGGTGTAACAGACCACCACAGAATAGCAAACTTTGAAACATCAGAACCATTATATTACACAGCAAAACCATATGGATGTACATCAACAATATTATTTGAAGAATTTAAGTCAAAGGGAATAGAAATTGAAAAAACAGAAGCTATATTAATGGCAAGTGCAATAATTTCTGACACATTATTATTAAAATCACCAACAACAACAGACCATGATAGAAAAGCATTAGAAGAATTAGGAAAAATAGCTGATATAAACATAGAAAAATATGGATTAGAAATGTTAAAAGCTGGAACAGATTTAGATGATTTCTCAGCAGAAGAATTAATAAATTTAGATGCTAAAAGCTTAGATAAAGCTGGAACAAAATTTGTTATAGCACAAGTAAATACTGTAAGTATAGAAGATGTTTTAAAAAGACAAAGCAAATTAGAAGCTGCAATAAATAAAACAATTGAAGAAAAAGGTTTATCTTTGTTCATATTAGCAATAACAGATATTTTAAATAGTAATTCTCAAATTATTGCATTAGGAACAAAAACAGATGCAGTAGAAAAAGGCTTTAATGTAAAACTAGAAAATAATACAGCATTCTTAGAAGGTGTTGTTTCAAGAAAAAAACAATTAATACCATTCATAGATAAAAATATATAAATGGATGCCTAAAAAGGCATCCATTTTTGTGCTTCCGTAAAAACTTGACAAATTTGTAAAAAAATTGTATACTAAGGAACGTACTTAAGATGGATTAATATAATAATATAAGGAGTAAAAAAATGAAAATAAAACTGAATATAAAAAGCATAATATTCATGACAATAATAGCAATAGCAACACTGCTTTTTATAAATATAAGCTTTGCAGCAAACACAGGAAAAGTAGTAGTAGAAACAGCAAAACTTAGGGAACAAGCAAACGCAGACTCTAAGGTATTAGAATTAGCATCATTAGGAGAAGAAGTAGAAATCTTAAACGAAGAAGAAGATTGGTACAAAGTAAAATATAAAAATATAACAGGATATATAAGAAAAGACTTAATAGAAGTAGAAAACAAAGAAGCTGCAAACACAACAAACAAAAATGAAACAACAGAAAATAGCATAACAGCAGAAAACAACACAACAACATCAAGTGAAACAATAAATAATAATGAAACAAAAACAGAAGATGTTACAAAAAACGAAAAAGTTAAATTAGCTGAGGATGAAAAACTTAAAATAATACCATTAATAAGTTCAATAGAATTATATGAAGTAAAAAAAGACGAGGTTGTAGAAATTGTAGAAAGACTAAATGACTGGGCTAAAATAAAAACATCTGATGGCAGAGAGGGATGGATGATATCAAAAAGAACTAATTCAACAGGAGAATTAGAAGTAGTATTTTTTCTAGTTGATGATAACGATAGTTCAACAACAAACACAGAAAATAATACAACAAATACAACAACAGAACAACAAACAAAAACAATGTATGTAAATTCACAAACAGTAAATTTAAGAGAAAAAGCTGATAAAACATCACAAGCATTAAAACAACTAACAATAAATACAAAAGTTACAGTAATGTCAACAGAAAACGGATGGTCATATGTAGATGTAAACGGAACAAAAGGATATATAGCAGAAAACCTATTATCATCAACAACAAAGGAAACATCAAGAAGTGGATTAACAACAAGAGAACAAGCAGCAACAAAAAGCAGTACAACAACAAATTCAACAACAACCGAAAACACAACTACAACAAACACAGCAACATCAACAACTGCAAGTACTAAAACAAAAACAATAACAGAATCTACATCAACATCACAATCAGGAAATTCAGTTGTATCTTATGCAAAACAATTTTTAGGATGCAAATATGTATATGGGGGAACAAGTCCAAGAGGATTTGACTGCTCTGGATTTACACAATATGTGTACAAAAATTTCGGAGTAAATCTAAACAGAACAGCAGCAGCTCAATATAGTAATGGTCAATCAGTAACAAGTTTACAAGCAGGAGACTTAGTAATGTTTGGAAAATCAGGAATAAACCATGTTGGAATATATATTGGTGGAAACTCATTTATCCATGCAGCAAATAAAAGTCAAGGAGTAAGAATTGATACATTATCAACAGGATATTATAAAACAAACTATGTTGGCGCAAGAAGAATTTTCTAAGATGTTACAGTTATTTTAGAGTTATAAAATGCAATTATAGGAGGTAATATTGAAAAGACCAATTTTAGTTGCAATTATAGGATATATAATAGGTATAATAGTGGGGCTATACTTACAAATAAGTGTAGTCCCATTTTATATAGCAATAATTGCAATATATGAAATTTATAAAAAATTTTTTATTCACAAAAAGCTAAAACAAAAATTAAATTTATTTTCAATAAAAAGATATTTTAGATATATAAAAATATTTATTAATTCAAAAATTATCATAGTATTAATAATAGTCTCAACAATTTCCAATACAGTAGTTTTGATTCAAAATAAGAAATATGAAAAAATATATGAAGAATTATCACAAAAGAAAAAAATAACTTTAACAGGAATAATTATAAGTAATAAAGAAGAAAAACAGTATTACAATAAATATAAAATAAAAATACAAAATCAAAATTTAAGATTTTATATAATAGTAGATAAAAATATAAAACTAGAATATGGAGACAAAATAAAAATAGTTGGAGAATATAAAAGACCGGAAACACAAAGAAATTATAAAGGATTTGATTATTCTAATTATTTAAAACAATTAAAAGTTTATGGGACAATAAAAACTTCAAAAATAGAAAAAACAGCTGAAAAACAAACAAATATAGTATTTCAAATATCAAATAAAATTTGTAATAAAATAATAAATAACACACAAGAAATATTAGATGATGAGACATCATCAATTTTGCTAGGACTAATATTAGGATATAAAAATAACATAGATGATGAAGTTCAAGAAAATTTTAGAAATGCAAGTATGGCACATATTTTGGCAGTGTCAGGAATGCATATAGCATATGTTGTTTTAGGGGTAAATATACTGTTAAGAAAAATGCTCGGAAAAAGAAAAACATATATTTTAAGTATATATGTATTAATATTTTATATGTTTATTACAAATTTTGCACCATCGGTTACAAGAGCTGGAATTATGGGAATACTTATGTTATTTTCAAAAATTATATATAGAAAAAATGATATATATACATCAATGGCAATATCACTATTTTGTATCTTAATTTATAATCCTTTCCTACTTTTAAATGCAGGACTACAGTTATCATATGGAGGAGTTATAGGAATAATTTTTTTCAATAAGCAATTAATTCAGATATTCAAAAACATTAAAATCAAAAATAAAATATATAAATATAAAATAAGACCAATAATTCAAAAACATATAGAAAAAATAGAAGAAATTATATCAATATCAATTTCAGTTCAATTATTTATTTTACCAATAATAATATCAAATCTAAATACATTAAATCCATATTTTTTATTATCAAATTTAATTTTGAGTATTATTGCAGGACCAATAGTTATAATAGGATTTTTATTTATTTTGATTATTTTAATAAATACAAATATAGCGAAATTGTTTACAAATGTAATAAAAATCACAATAAAAATATTAATTTATGTATCAAATATCAGTAAAATACCATTTTCAAAAATTTATATACCAACACCAAATTTATTTCAAATTGTCCTATATTATATAATGATTGGAACGATGTTTTTTGTATATAAAATATATTTTTCTAAGACTTTAACAATAACACAAATAAGAATAAGAAATTTGATTGCACTTATTAAAATAGAATTAAGAAAAAATAGAAAGAAGATAAAAAAGATTATTTTTGCTACAATTTTGGTAACAATTATAATAAATGTAATACCTCAAAAATTAAAAATTTATTTTATTGATGTTGGACAAGGTGATTCAACTTTTATTGTAACTCCGCAAAATAAAACGATATTGATAGATGGTGGAGGAAGTGTAAATTCCAATTATGATGTTGGAAAAAATACATTGTTGCCATATTTACTGGATAGAGGTTTTAATTCAATTGATTTTATTGTAGTTAGTCATTTTGATAATGATCATGTTCGGCGGTTTGCTATATATAATGCAAGAAATTAAAGTTAATAATGTTATTATTGGTAAACAATATGAAAAATGTGAGAATTACAAAAAGTTTATTGAAATTGTAAAAAAGAAAAATATAAAAGTAAATGTGGTTGAGGCTGGACAAAAAATAAATATTGAAAGAAATTTATTTTTTGATGTTCTTTGGCCATGTATTGATAATATGATTTCTGAAAATGCAATTAATAATAATTCGTTAGTATGCAAACTTAAATATAAAAATTTTTCAATGTTGTTTACAGGAGATATTGAAGAGATTGCAGAAAAAGCAATTTTAGCAAAGTATTCAAAAAATAAAAACATTTTGAAGGCAGATGTTTTAAAAGTTGCACATCATGGTTCAAAAACTTCATCAACAATTGATTTCTTAAAGGCTGTTAAGCCCAATTATGCTGTCATTGGCGTTGGCAAAGATAATAATTTCGGTCATCCTTCAGATATAACGATTCAAAATTTAAAGGATATGGGAGTTAAAATTTATAGAACAGATGAAATCGGAGAAATTGAAATTAAAGGTATTACTAAGAATAAAATTAAAAAAAAGTAAGATACTAAAATTGTAAAATTGAATAAAGAGAGGAATGAATTTTTATGACAGAAAATTACAATTTTAGAACAGATTTAGCAACAGAAAGACGAGACTTATACAGAAAAGCTAATAGTATAGAAAATGAAATAGATGGAATAGAAAGCGAAAAACAAGAAATAAATGAAAATATATCAGTAGAAAGAGTGAAAATAACAAATGAAGAAGGAGAAAAAGCAATAGGAAAACCAATAGGAAACTATATAACAATAGACATAAAAAAATTAAAAATAGCACAAGATGAAGATATTGAAAAATCGGCAGAAACATTATCAAATGAACTAACAAAAATATTAGATTTACATGTAGATAAGCAAGGTGAAATATTAGTTGTAGGTCTTGGAAATATATATGTAACACCAGACAGTTTGGGACCAAAAGTAGTAAATGATATTGAAGTAACAAGACATATAATAAATTATTTACCACAATATGTAGAAGAAGGAACTAGAATGGTAAGTGCAATATCGCCAGGAGTTTTGGGAACAACAGGAATAGAAACAGTTGAAATATTAAAAGGAATAGTAGATAATATACATCCTAAGCTAGTAATAGTAATAGATGCATTAGCATCAAGAAGTATTGAAAGAATAAGTAGTACTGTTCAACTTTCTGATACAGGAATAGTACCAGGAGCAGGTGTTGGAAATAAAAGGTCTGAAATAAGTCAATCAACACTTGGCATACCAGTTATTGCAATAGGTATACCAACAGTTGTTGAAACAGCGGTACTTGTAAATGATTGCTTAAATATGTTCATAACAAAACTTCAAGAAGAGGCAAAGTCAAATGATTACTTAAATCAATTGAAGGAACAGGATAATTATGATGAGATAAAAGAGGCTCTTATTCCTGGTGATTTTAATTTGATTGTTACTCCTAAGGAGATTGATGATTTAATTGAAAATATGACAGAGGTTGTAGCAAAAGGAATTAATCTAAGTATGTAAGACAATGTAAAATTAGTTGTATTTATAAATACTAAAAAAGACCATTATTTATTTTTTATAAAGGTCTTTTTTAAATTAGACGGATTATTTTTATAAATTTGACAAATACTACAATCAGTGCAAATTTCAACTCTATTCTCAAAAATAAGAGAAATAGTATGAATAAACTCATCAACACAATTATTAATGAGATGAATATAAATTTTTTTAGGAATTAAAGTAAGTAAACTATTCAAAGCATAATCATTAGAAGAAAAAGAAATATCAGATAAATACTTAGCTTTAAAAATATCATCAGAAACATCAATTATATTCTTATTCTTATCAAGCAAAATGGAAGATTCATTGTTATAAATTAAATGAACAACATCACAAGAGGACTTTTGAGAATTTATATACATTTTAAGAAGAGAAATAAACTCTAAATACTCTTTTTCAATAACAAAACTATTCACAGCCTCATCAACAGCATCTTCTAAAATTGAAAGATAATCTTTAACTCTAAAATTCAGAAAACCAGTTAAAATTATAGATTTGTTAGAAGATAAATAAACCTCAAAATCATTTATTAGACAATTGTATTTTTTATCAAAATACAAATTAAAATCATCAGCAAAAATCTCAAAACACATTTCTGTAATATGTTTTCTTTCATTAGAGTCAAAGTAAAAATAGTTTTTTATTAGTAATTGATTTATAAATTTTTCTTCTAGTTCATCAATTACCAGACATGAAAGAATACAGGAAACTTCATGAATAAATTTTTTTATGTCATTTCCTTTATAATGTATTATTATGTTTTTATAATTTTTGAACTTATTAGTTGATATTATTACTGGTTTGATTTCTATATATTCAAGCTCGTTTAGTAGATAATTTAATTGATTTTCGTTGTTTGTTTTTATACATATGGATTTCATGAGTTTCTCCCTTCTTTTATATTATCTGCTAAACTCTTGAAAGTTATACATTATAATATGCAAAATAAAGAAAAGAGTGAAAAAGAAGAAAACTGAATTTGGGGACGGAGGAAAAAAACAGTTTTTGCATTTACTTATAAAAATTATACATGCAAAAACTGTTTTTTTCCTCCGTCCCCAAATTCAGTTCAATTATTGATAAATTTTATAATCTATATCAGGAAAAACGCAATCCTTTTTAGAAATATCTTTTAAGAACGTTTCATTAATTTCATCATTTTTAATTTGATAATATAGCTTAGTAAAACGGCCAATGTGATCTTTAATACGTTTTTTAGCATAATCTACCATAGTTCCATTAGTAATAATGAACAACCAATCACTACTTTGAGCAAGCAATAATTCTCTTGCACATTGATTCAATGCTTTTTTCTTTAAACCTTTTGCATTAGGAAATAAATTAGCCAATTCGCACATTCTATCTCCGGCAACATGTAAATGTTTATGAGCATAATCATTTGTAGGATTAAGCCAAACTTCACTATAACCGTTAGCACCCCAACTAGAACGACAAGGTGAAGCTACTTGAATTTCAGGATATTTATCAATATATTCTGATGGTGTAATTAGTTTAAAATTACAATCATCATAATAGATTTTTTTAAATAAAATATATAACCAGTATGGACCTTCATACCACCAATGACCGTAAAGCTCTGCATCATATGGGCATAAAATAATAGGAGGTTTGTCCATATATTGGGCCAAATCTGCAATTTGCTTTGTTCTACAATCTAAGAAATGACCAGCTTGTTTCTCAGCTGAATCTTTTGCCCATTGTAAATCGTAATAGTCTTTTTGTTCAGTTTTTCCGGTAATTCTATAATATTTTATACCAGTATGAACTCTAACACCGTTGTGGGCAATATATGGTTTGATGTAGTCATAGTCTGCTTCATAACCAATATCACGATAGAATTCTCTATAATTATAATCACCGGGGTAACCGTTTATTGAACTCCATACTTGCCTTGAAGATTCTATATCACGTCCAAATGCAACAACACCTTCTGGTGAAACGATTGGTGCAAATGTTCCATAAACAGGAGTAGGGTTAGCATATAAAATACCATGAGATTCTGTAATTACATATTCTATTCCAAATTCTTTTAGATATTTATCAGCTTCTGGAATATAGCCACATTCAGGCAACCAAATTCCACGTGGTTGTCTTCCAAAATATTTTTTATATGTTTGAACTCCAACTGCAATTTGAGCTTTAACTGTTTTTTCATTAACATATAAAATAGGGAAGTAGCCATGTGTAGCACCACAAGTGATGATTTCTAAAACACCGATGTCTTGAAAGTGTTTGAATTGACTAATTAAATCACAATTAAAAACATCTTTGAAAAGGTGTAAATCATTAGAATATCTATCTAAATAATAATGGGCTAATTTATTTAATCTTTCATCACCAGCAGTTCTAATAACTTCTTTTTCAGAAAGTTCAATTAATTTTTTTAAATATTTGATATATTTTTTTTGTAATAATTTATTATCTAACATTGAAAGAAGAGGAGGAGTCATAGACATTGTTATTCTAAAATCTACCCCTTCATCAACTAATTTTTTAAAATTTGTAAGTAGTGGTATATATGTTTCTGATATTGCTTCATATAACCATGATTCTTCTAAATAATCATCACTTTCAGGGTGATGTATAAATGGAAGATGTGCATGTAATACAAAACTTACATAACCTTTTTTATCTTGCATTATAATTCTCCCTTCGTTTTTTCAATTGTTTATCACTAGTGTACATTTCTTAACAAATTGTGAGACAAATTTGGAATTTCCAATTTGCCTCATCTAAATTGAGAAGATGTATGTGAAGATGGATTTGTCAAATCTTCAATATTTTCTTCATTTTTATATAATTCTTGATATAAGTCATATATTTCATAAATTTTTCCCATATTTCTCATAAATGACAATGAAGTTAGAGGTTTAGATGTTTCAACATTAGTTTTTACATTTCTAAAATAAACCATTTTTTGAGAATTGTTAAATAAAATATGGTCATTAGGAGATTCAATCTCATTTGAAGAAGTTATGTATATATAATCTGATTGAATGTTTTCATTAATTTGTAAAGGACGTCTACCAAGTTCAATTCTATAATCAGAATTACTATCATTTACATGTAAATACCAGCTATTTGCAAAATCATTTATATCAACTTCAAAACTATAATTTAATGTATCATTATGAATAATTAAAACTGGTTTTGTAGTTTCAAAAAAGTTTTCTCCATAATCATTTTTAAATTTTTCAATATCGTCATCTGAAATTTCCCAATAAACGAATAGGGTTTTTGGTGTTTGTGCTAAAACTTTTACAACTGTTTGATTGTATTTTTGTGGTAAATCATAATATTCAACTACATTTGTAGAATTATTAATTAATTTTTTCTCTGATTTTTTTACAGTTGTTTTTGTAGATTTTGATTTAGTTTTTTTTGCCACCGAACTTTTAGATGATGAATTACGTACTGTTTTGGTAGATACTTTTTTTAATTCTTCTGTTTTTAAGGCCGTTGCTTTTTTTGCTACTGTTTTTTTTGTACTTGAAGTATCATTTTTTGTAGTACTTTTTGATCTTTTTGATACTATTTTTTTTTCTGTTTTAGGTGATTCTTCTTTTGATTTTCTTGGCATTTTTTTCCTCCTATGTATATCTCATTTTTCTTCTATATATACTATAATAAAATTAAAATAAATTCAAGTAAAAAAATAAAAAAATAAAAATAAAACTACTATCTTACAATAATAAAGTTCGTAGATTCTTAATGAACTGTAACCGTAGATGACATAAAAAAATAAAATTTAATAAAAAATACTTGCATTTACAGGAAAATGCTGGTATAATGTAATGCGTAATAAACACATAAAGCAAGTTTAAGGGGAAGTGCCAAGAAATTGGTCCCATTTAAATGATGAACTTTATGGAAGTAAAAACAAAAAGGGAGGAATTTAAAATGGCAGTAGTTGCAATGAAACAATTACTTGAAGCAGGTGTTCACTTTGGACATCAAACAAGAAGATGGGATCCTAAAATGGCTGAATACATATTTCAAGCTAGAAACGGAATCCATATAATCGATTTACAAAAAACATCTAAAAAAATCGATGAAGCATATGCTTTCTTAAAAGAACAAGCAGAAGAAGGAAAAACAGTTCTATTTGTAGGAACAAAAAAACAAGCACAAGAATGTGTTAAAGAAGCAGCAGAAAAATCAGGAATGTACTATATTGACCAAAGATGGTTAGGAGGAATGTTAACAAACTTCGATACAATCAGAACAAGAGTACAAAGATTAAAAGATTTAGAAAAAATGCAAGAAGATGGTACATTTGACGTATTACCTAAAAAAGAAGTAATCTTATTAAAGAAAGAAATGGAAAAACTAGAAAGAAACTTAGGTGGAATCAAAGAAATGGAAGAAATACCAGGAGTTATATTCTTAGTAGATCCTAAAAAAGAACATATAGCAATATTAGAAGCTAAAAAATTAGGAATTCCAGTAATCGGATTAGTAGATACAAACTGCAATCCAGAAGAAGTAGATTACGCTATACCAGGAAATGATGATGCTATAAGAGCTGTTAAATTAATAACAGATGTAATGGCAAATGCAATCATTGAAGGAAGACAAGGTGAAAGTTTCGAAGCAGAAGAAGTAGCAGAAGAAGTTTCAGAAGAACCAACTTCAATGGAAGAAGTAGTAGCTGAAAGCGAAGAAGAATAATTTTAACAATATATAATAAAATATAGAAAAAATTATAAAAAGAAAGAGCGAGCTCCGCTCGTTCGAAAATATTCGGACGGGAATAAGCTTGCTCTTTGTAGTATAGAAAAGAACAATATTTTTATACCAAATATAGTTAAAAATTTTGATAATTAAATTTATCAAAAATAAAATATAAGGAGGAAAATAAAAAATGGTTACAGCAAGTTTAGTAAAAGAATTAAGAGAAAAAACAGGTGCAGGAATGATGGACTGCAAAAAAGTTCTAACAGAAACTGATGGAGATATGGAAAAAGCAATGGAACTATTAAGAGAAAGAGGAATTGCAAAAGCAGCTAAAAAATCAGGAAGAGTTGCAGCAGAAGGATTAGTTGAAGCTTATGTTTCAGAAGATGGAAAAGTTGGAGCAGTTGTAGAAGTAAACTCAGAAACAGACTTCGTAGCAAAAAATGAAGAATTCAAAACATTTGTAATGGATGTTGCAAAACAAATAGTAGATAAAAACCCAGCAGATGTTGAAGCATTATTAGCATCACCAGCTGAATTCGAAGAAGGAAAAACAGTACAAGAAGCATTAGTTGGAAAAATAGCAACAATAGGAGAAAACTTATCAATCAGAAGATTTGTAAGATTTGAATCAGAAGGATTAGTTGCAAAATATATCCATGGAGATGGAAAAATCGCTGTTTTAGTAAACATGGCAAAAGGAACAGAAGAAGTTGCAAAAGATATTTGTATGCAAATTGCAGCAGCAAGACCTGAATTTGTAAAACAAGAAGAAGTTCCAGCTGAAAGAGTAGAAAAAGAAATGGAAATCTTAAAAATTCAAACTATGAATGAAGGTAAACCAGAAGCAATAGCTGAAAAAATAGTTCAAGGTAGAATTGGAAAATTCTATGAAGAAATATGCTTAGTAGATCAAGCATTTGTAAAAGAACCAAGCAAAAAAGTATCACAATTATTAAGTGAAAAAGATGCAGAAGTAGTTGCATTTGCTAGATTTGAAAAAGGTGAAGGAATCGAGAAAAAAGAAGAAAACTTCGCAGAAGAAGTTATGAAACAATTACAATAATTTTTAAAAAGTCCTTTTTGGGACGTGTCTTTTTAGGACATTGTCTCAGAAAGGACTTTTTTAGTTTAGAAAGAATTTTTTAGATGATGTTATTGCATATATTTTTTGAAATTTGAACCTTTTCATTACATTCAAAAAGAAAATTTAATATAAAAATGTGCGCCTCT
>OCHJ01000869.1_pt1 | contig 29890 bp, 30 predicted proteins | sample 1538381 | NCBI WGS metagenome assembly OCHJ01 (sample SAMN04571688, study PRJEB22368) | human gut metagenome | biome: human gut; material: stool | host: Homo sapiens | place: Luxembourg | collected 2012-06-29 | reverse complement strand
GTAAAATATGAAAAATTGCTTGACAAACATAATTCCATCATGTAGAATATCACTGTTGTGACACATGAAAGTTATGTGAAAGCAATTTGCCCAGATAGCTCAGTTGGTAGAGCAGAGGACTGAAAATCCTCGTGTCACTGGTTCGATTCCAGTTGAAGCCACCAATACGTATTTGTTTAATTTAATTTGAACAGATGATACAAAATCAATTAGAAAATAAAATCTGATTGATTTTTTTGTTGTCTAAAACAATATTAAATTGTATTTGTTAATAATATAAAAAAACGATAAATGAAAATATTTAATAACTTATTATTTATGAAAATAAAATATCGTATCACATAATATTAGAAATAGTCATAAAAATTGTAATGAAAATTATACTGCTAGGTCAGCAGCAAAGACTTTTTAAAGAAAATATGATATAAATAGAAAGAAAATAAACGAGGTATATAATTATACTTTATATATCTTAAGAAAGGGAAAAAGATAAAAATGAAAAAAGAAGTACAAGAATTTGATAACATAAAAGAAATCTTATATAGTTCAGCCAAAAAGTATAATGATCATATTGCATTTACAATAAAACATCAAAATGGAAAAGAAGTAGAATACGAAAATAAAACATATACAGAATTATTAAATGATGTAAATACTTTAGGGAAAGCTTTATATAATTTAGGAGCAAAAGGTAAAAGAGTTGCAATTATTGGAAAAAACAGATATGAATGGGTAATTACACATTTAGCTAATTTACTAGGTGGAATAGTATCTGTTCCATTAGATAAAGACTTACAAATAGAGGAACTAGAAAATTCACTTGTTAGAAGTAAAGCTGAATATATTGTTTTTGATTCTAAATTAACAGAAAAAATGCAAGTAATAAAAAGTGCTAATAGAACAAATTTAAGAGAATTCATATGTATGGATAAAGTAGAAGGATTTTTATCAATTGAAGAATTACTGGAAAATGGTAAAAATATAGAAAATGATGAATACATAAAAAATAAGATTGATAATAATGCAATGGAAATATTATTATTTACATCAGGAACAACATCACAATCAAAAGCTGTAATGTTATCACACAAAAATATAGCATCAAATATTTATGCTATGCAAACATGTGAAGATATACGTGATACAGATACAAATATTGCATTTTTACCATTTCATCATATATTTGGATCAACATGTATAATAATGATGATAGCTTCAGGAGTAAAAACAGTATTCCCAGATGGATTAAGATATATAAAGAAAAACTTAAATGAATATAAAGTTACAATTTTTGTTGGTGTGCCAATATTAGTTGAAGCAATATATAAAACTATAATGAAAGAAGTTGAAAAACAAGGTAAAACTAAAATTATTAATATGGCGTTAAAAATTAGTAATTTCTTATTAAAATTACATATTGATATACGAAGAAAACTATTTAAACAGGTAATTAATGCACTTGGTGGTAAATTAAGATTTGTAATATCAGGTGGAGCACCAGCTGATGCAGAAATATCAAAAGGATTTAATAATTTAGGAATCAAAACTGTGCAAGGATATGGTTTAACAGAAACATCACCAGTAATAGCAGCAGAAGATGATAAACATATGAAAAATGGTTCAATTGGAATTCCAATGTGTAATGTTAAATTAGAGGTAGTGAATAAAGATGAAGAAGGAATAGGGGAAATACGTGTAAAAGGGCCTAATGTAATGTTAGGATATTATGAAATGCCAGAAAAAACAAAAGAAGTATTAAAAGATGGATGGTTTTATACAGGAGATTTAGGATATGTTGATGAGGAAGGATATTTATACATAACAGGGAGAAGCAAAAGTTTAATTGTTTTAAAAAACGGAAAAAAGATATTCCCAGAAGAATTAGAAACGATTGTAAATAGACTAGAATTAGTATCTGAATCAATGGTGTTTGGACTTCCAGATAAACAAGATAAAAATGATGTTAAATTATCAGTAAAAATTGTTTATGATAAAGAAGTTGTAAAAGAAAAATACCCACAAAAAACTGAAGAAGAATTATATCAAATAATATGGCAACAAATAAAAGAAGTAAATAAAGGATTCCCTCGTTATAAACATATTCAAAATATGATATTAACAGATAAAGAATTAATAAAGACAACAACTAAAAAAGTTAAAAGGCAAGAAGAAATGAAATCAATAAACAACTTTACATAATTTTAAATATATGCTATTATATAATATGTAACAATGCATTAGTTTCCGATACAGAAATGCAAAACATAATGATAATCTTAAATAAGAGGAGGAAAAGAATACTATGTGTAATAATTTGACAGTTATGGGAATTGAAAATCATATGAGGGAGGTACTTGAAAACAAAGAACGGAAAATTCCAAGAAAAATAGAAAAAGAGGTAATAACGTTTAAAGAAAAAATTATATCTGAAATAAAAAAAGAACCATCAAGTAGAAAATGTATTGGCTTAAAGAAAATAAGCATCTTAATTGTGGAAATAGCTAAAATTTCAGGCACTTGTAAAGAAATTAGTGAAACACAAATAAATAGTTTTAAAAAAATTTTTAAAATAGTGGATGAAATATTTAGAGAACTAGCTTACTGGGGAAAATATGATACCAGTATGGAAGAAAAAATAGAAACACTTATCGAATTGGCTAAGGTAAGTGCGATAATACTGGAAACAGATGATGGAAAGTATTTAACTCTTTTTTCTGATATTGAAGATGTAAGAGAAATTATGAAAAGAATTCATTTACAATGGTCATTGTTAAAAGATGCAGGACTTTCTAAAAAGGTCATAGAAGATTTTTATGGATCTTTTAGATATCAAGTTAAGTATTTAAAACAAAGCAGCAATAATGAAAATTTTAAAAAATTTATAGGAATACTAGAAGGAACGATGAAATTTGAACCTGTTTATCAAATACAGGCAGTCAATTTTAAAGTTGTTCCGAGCGATTCAGAAAAAGATATATTTTCAAGTATAAGGAATGTAGAAACTAAATATGATAAAGGATATAAACTGAAATAATGCATAGTAAAAAGATAAGAAGAAAGTAAAATACTTTCTTCTTATTTTTTATTTATTTTAACATTATCACCGTAGCGTTTGATTTTTTGAGTAGTAGTTTTTTCAAATTCTTTATCCCTAATAATAAAATTTTTAATATGTTTATAATTAGGAAGTTTGCTATTAACATTAGCAACAGCATCTGAAATGATTTTCCAAACTTCTTCTTTTGTAGGAACACTACCTTTTAAATATTCTGTAATAGCTTCAATATTTGGATAAATTTGAGCATTTACATATGTTTCATCATCATCTTCTTTTTGAATACCTTGCACTAAAGACTCAGAAATAAGAGGGTTATTATTTAAATAATATTCAACTTCTTCTGGATAAATATTTTTTCCATTTTTTGTAACAATAACAGATTTGCATCTACCTGTAATAAATAAATAACCATTTTCATCTATTTTTCCCAAATCTCCTGTATGGAACCAACCATCTATAATTGTTTCAGCTGTTTTGGCATTATCTTCATAATAACCCAACATTACATTAGGACCTTTTACTATAATTTCTCCAACACCTTCACTATTAGGACTATCAATTTTATATTCAACATTTGGAATTGGTAAACCAGCTGCATCATCTCTTTGGAAAAAGTCTGTATTTCCAGCAACTAGAGGAGAACATTCAGTTAAACCATATCCCTGTAAAACATTAAGATGTAGATTTCTAAAGTCAGATGCAATACATGGATTTACAGCTGCAGCACCTACTATAAAAATACGTAATCTTCCACCTAAAGTATTTTTTACTTTTGTTCTAACAATTTTCTTCATAATGGCTGACAAATTATTGTAAGGATTTTCATTATTTTCTGCTGTAAATTTATCAGGTAAGGATTTATTCATATTTTTAACTATATTTTTATGTAGTTTTTCTAATAATAATGGAACACATAAAATTATAGAAGGATGAAATTCTTGCATGTTTTTTAGAATATAACGTAATCCTTGACAATGACAAATAGAAGCGCCACCATATAGAGGTAATAAAAATCCAATTGTACATTCATATGTATGATGTAAAGGCAAAATAGAAAAGAATAAATCACTTCTTTTTACTTTTACAATACCATAAATTGATAAAATATTAGAGCATATATTACGTTGAGATAAACATACACCTTTAGCACTTCCAGTTGTTCCAGAAGTAAACAGTAAAATACGTAATTCGTCTGGATTAATTACTATATTATCAAAATCTGTAAAGCCGTTTTTATAAGTTTGTAAACCAGATGATAATAAATTATCAAATTCGTTTTCAAATGTTATAAATAAAGTATTTGCATTTTCTAATTTTTCAATATTTTCTTTTAAACTATTAAGATTTTTTTCATCACCTAAAATACAAACAGATTTAGAAACATTCATAAAGTTTGCAACATCATCTGTGTGAAGTTCCTTGTCAATAGGTACAACAACACCAACAATAGATGCAGCAAGGTAAGAAATGCACCATTTGTAAGAATTTTTACCAATTACAGAAATACGTTTATTTAAAAATCCTTTTTTAATTAGAGATGTACCTAAACTAATAACATCTTCTTTTAGTTTTGAATATTTAATTTCAACTATTTCATCATTCTCATTTTTTAGTTTAAAAGCAGTTCTGTTGCGATAAATATCACAAGAACGATATAACATATCTTTAAAATTTGTTACTTCCTCTGTTTTATGATATTTTTTCTTAAGTTGTTCTGCTACATTTAATTTTTCTTTCATATAATCCTCCTAAATTACAGTTATTTGTATCTATAAAAAATAAAATTTGTATCTTTTTTTAAAGTTATATTTCCATTATAAATTGAATTATTTTCTGTTTCTAATGGAATATCTATATAAACTGTACATTTAAATTCTTGATTTAAGTTATTTGTTATATAAATATCAAAAGAAAAGTTAGTTCTAATAGAATTTAATAAAACATCACATTTTTTCAATAATGATCCATCATAAGTTATAGGTTTTGAAGTATCTGTTATTGTATAATCAGATTTAATATTTTCATTAACAAAACTTAAAACTATGGGATTAGCTAAGTTATTGTATAGTGTAGGTGTATCTAAATTAGCTTGATCTTCAGTTGATATAGAAAAATCTAGTTTATTATTAATTAAATTTGTACTGATAATATCGCTTTTGGCAAAATTTGCAATGTTTTTATAATATAAAGAAGGCGTACCTAAAGAAGGTGACTTACTAAAATTTATATTATCTATATAAACTTTGTTTAAAGTATTTTCTAAAGTTTTTTCAGTTGATGGACTAGAAATAAATAAAGCCATATCTGTGAATTGATATAAATTTTCAATAGTAAAATTACTGCTAGAAATATTTTTATTTTTTGCATCACAACTACTAAAAAAAGTTATATTTTTTATTTGAAAAATAGTACTTTCGTTTTTGTTGGAAAAAGACATAACACCATTTTCAAATTTTCGCTTCAAATGTTGACGTTGAAAAATATAATTAGATAATACAAAAATAGTAATAAATAAAATTACTAAAATGCAAGATAAAAATATGTCTTTTTTATTTAACTTTTTTAGATTATTATACAAGTTAGATGATTTAATTTTTATTTTAAAAAAATCTTTTTTCTTGTCCATAAATCCTCCTTTGTAAAACATATATATAATAGTATAAAAATGAAATAAAATCAAGTGGAATAATTTAATATAAATAATAAAAATTTCCAATAATTTAAATTGACAAAAAAGATAGTAAAAGGTAGAATTATATTAGGTGATAATATGAAATCAAAAGATAAAATGAAAAAACATACAAAATTAACACTAAAAAATATTTTAACTTTTTTAGTTTTTAGTATTATTTTATTATTTTTATTAGCAATTTATGATTATTATGCGAAAAAAAATGAAGTATTTGCAAAAGAAACTTCTTCAAATTTAGAACAAAACCAAGTAAAAATTAGTAGTGCTAATGAAACAGATATAGAAAATATTATAAATGAAAATACAAAAAATAATGAAAGAGAAGAATACATAACCGAAGAACAAGAATTAGAATATATAACAAAATATCAGCAAAATTCTGAGTTACCTACTGGAATGATTCAGGTAATACAAGAAGGCAGAGAAGGTAAACAAGAGATAACAACAAAAAAGAAATATAAAAATGGAGAAATCATTCAAGAAGAACAATTAAGTAGTAAAATAACAAAAGCATCTGTAAATAAAATAGTAGAAATTGGAACAGGAAAATCAAAAAACACCTATAGAGTAAAAGTGGGAGATACAATATATATAACTGCAGATAGAGCAAGTATTATGACAGAAGCTAATGAAAGTTCACAAAAAATAGCTACATTAACTAAAAATACAGAATTGAAAATAGCAGAAATCCAAAAGGATTGGTATAAAATTACAGGAAACAATGTAAATGGATATATAAAAATAGAAAATACCACATATTTAAATCCAAATACTAAATATACAGAAAATGATGAAAAAACAAATCAAAATAGTAGTACAGCTACTAAAAGTAGTAATGTTCAGAAGTTAAGTTTTGATATGCAATTAAACAAACCAAGTGGATTAAGTTTAGAACAGTTTAAAAAAGTATTAACAGACAGTAAAGATAAAAATGGGATTTTTAGGGATAATGCACAATATTTTTATTATATTGAAGAACAGTATAATATAAATGGTCTTTTTGTTGCAGCAGTTGGAATACATGAAAGTAATTGGGGAACATCAAAAATAGCACAAAATAAGCATAATTTATTTGGATATGGTGCTTATGATTCAAATCCATATAATGGTGCATATCAATTTAATGACTATTCAGAATGTATTGATTTAATTTCAAGAGTATTTGTTAAATATTATTTAAATCAAAAAGGTACATCAATTTATGGTGGAGAAAAAGCAGTAGGAACATATTATAATGGTGCAACATTAAGTGGTATTAATAAGAAATATGCAACAGATAAAAACTGGGCAAATGGAGTATATAAAAATATGGAATATTTATACAATAAATTATAAAAAAATCTTGCTATTTTTTACAATTTATTGTATGATATAAAAGTATAAGGCTTTGAGAGATTTTAACAAAAATAGACTTAAGAAAGGGGCTTGAAATGATGAAAAAAGCACTATTAATATTTACAATATTTATAGTAATAATTGGAATGTTTTTTGCTACAACTAAAATTTATGCAGCAGAAAAAGCAATTGATGAAGCAACAGAAAGTAAAATTATTGAATTAAAAGATAATGCAACGAGTTCACTTGCTGATTATCAAGAAAAATATGGTTCAAATATATATGGTTTAGTAGCATATATTTTGAATTTGGTTAGAATTTATAGTATACCATTATGTTTTTTAGGCATTGCCATTGGTGCAATACATCAATATGTAATAGGTATAAGAAAGTTGGATACATTAGAAAAAGGTATGGCTTTAATAGTAAGCTTTGTAACAATATTAATTATATGCCAAATCTTACCACTAGCATTTGCAGTGTTTGTAAAATTTGGAAGGGGGTAACAAATGAAAGTCTTATTTGCTGTAAGTAATGAAGAAATCTCAGAATCTATTGTAAAAAAATATCAAAAACAATATAAACAGATTATTTCTTATAAAAATGTATATTACTTTAATGCAATATTAAAAGAAATACAAAAAGATAAATCTTATGACAGAATAGTTATAAGTGAAGAATTAGAAGCATTTACACATACACAATATGATCAAATAGATAAATTTATTTTTGAAAAATTAGATGGAATAAGTGATGAAGCAGCTAGTTCAACAGGAAAAGATATTCCAATTATATTGATTTGCTCAGATAGAAGAGCAAAATCAGAAGAAATGCTTGTTAAATTATTTGGAATAGGTATTTATAATGCAATAATTGGAAATGACAGAAGTGTTGAAGAAGTATGTAGATTGATAAATAGACCACGTACAAAAAAAGAAGCAAAAACTTATTATCAAATAGATTCAGAAAATGTAAATTATCAAAGTGAAAATGAAAATGATGTAAGTGAAGTAGAAATACAAAATATACTTGCACATTATAAAAGATTAGGAAAAAATGAAGATAGATACCTTGAAAGTTTTGATAATATTGCAGCTCAATATAATGATACTCAGTTAAGAATAATAAGCAAATTTTTGCCATTAAATGTACGAGCAGTTTTAGAGGAAAGATCACCAAAATATCAACAAATAATGTCATTTAATAATAAAGTTTCTGACAAAATAAGAAAACCAAAAGTAGAAGAAGTTGATGGGACAAGTGAACAATTATTAAAACCAAAAAATAAAGAAAATATAATGTCTGGACCAGTTGTAATACCATCTTCAGTTAATATGCATAGTGGAAAGAAATTATCAAGAGTAAAACCAATGTCTCAAAATACAATAGTACAAGATACTAAACCAGAGCAACAAGAAAGAATAACAACATATTCTGCTCAAAAGCAAGAAATGCAAGAATATGCAGTAATGCCCGGATTGGATGAACAAGAAGAAAGAGCTGAAGAACCAAAAACAGTTGCACCAGTAAAAAGAGGAAGAGGAAGACCAAGAAAAAATCCTGTACCTCCAGTTGAAGAAGAAAAAACTGAAGAACCACCAAAAAGAAGAAGAGGAAGACCAAGAAAAAATCCTGTACCAGAAGAAAACGTGGTAACAGCCAAAACAATTGAAGAACCAGAAGAAACTATTGGAAGTATACTTCCAGGTTTAGATAATGACCAAGAAGATGAAAAAAATAATTATAATTTGTATAATAATATACAAATGCCAGAACAAAATGTAAACGAAGCCAAAGATAATAATGATAATGAAATTGAAGAAAATATATTACCTGGAATAGGAATGGCAAGTAATGAGAATATGGCTATAAATACAAATATCACAACAAACCATTATAACAATAATTATACAAATTCAATATATAATCCAATGTCACAAATACAGGAAAATAATAAAAGCATTGATATAGAAAAAATAGATCTTTCTGAATTATTAACATCAAGAAAAAAAATAGCTGCTTTTGTAGGAACTAGTAAAAATGGAACATCTTTTATTGTAAATAACCTTGCAGAAATGTTATCAACAGCAGGTATAGACATAGCAATATTAGACACAACTAAAAATAGAAATTCTTATTATATATATACAAAAAATGAAGAAGAATTAAGAAAAATAGCAGAACAAAGTATAGTAGGTCTTTCAAAAGGAATGGCAAGTGGAATAGAAGTACATAAAAATCTTACAGTTTATACATCTTTACCAGAAGATAATGAAGCAATTGAACATGCTGACAAAATATTAGAAACATTATTAAAGAAACATACTTTAATTTTAATTGACACAGATTTTAAAACACCATCAAGATATTTTGAACAAGCTCAGGAAATATATTTAGTTCAAAGTTTAGATGTTCTAACAATTCAACCATTAACAGCATTTTTAAGAGAGTTGAAATCAAAAAATATATTGGAAGATAGAAAACTAAGAATAGTATTAAATAAAGCTGTAAAAATAAGAGGAATAACAGATAAGACGATTATAGGTGGAATGGCATATTATAATGATCCTGCAATGTCATTTATGACAGAATTATTTGATAGAACATTAATAAAATATATATCTATACCATTTGAAGAAGAAACATATATAAAATATTTAGAAAATGTTATTGAATGTAATGTATCTTTAAAAGGATATTCAAAAGGATTTTTACAATCATTAAAAGAATTAGGAAATATGATATATTCTGTTGGAGGAACAACATATAGACCACCAACTGCAAATGGATATAATAGTCAAAATACCTTTAGTCCAGGAATGGCTCAAACTTTAAATCAAATGAAAAACAATTATTAACAAATATGAGGAGGAAAATTAAGTGATAATAGCAGTAGTAGTAATATTGGTTTTAATTGTAATTGGACTTATAGTATATAATGTAACAATACATAAAAAAATACAAAAATTCAAAAATTTAAACCAAAAAATCACAAATTTATATGTAGTGCAAGACTTTATGAATGCTATTGGAGAAACATCTACAGTAGAAGACAAAATAAAGAAGATTAATGAAATATTAATAGAAAGATATGAAATAAAATATTCTACTATAGTTGTATTTGATGGTGCAGAATATCAAGTAAAAGCATCAAATGTAGATTCTAAACATTGGGATGCATTAAAATCTTTACATGAACTTGATATGTTTAAAGATAGCATAGAAACAGCAACACCTAAATATGTTACTGTAAACAATGAAAACGAAAGACTTCCATATCAACAAATGGAATTTGGTAGAGCTAAATCTGCTATATTTTTCCCTTTATATATTGATAATGTTTATATTGGATATTGGATAATAGAAAGTGGTATACCACACGATTTTGATAATGTAGATATAACAGTATTAGAAGTAATAAAAGAGAATATAGTATCTGTATTAAAAACAGTAGTACATCAAAAAACATTAGAAACAATAGTTAGAAAAGATTTATTTACTGGTTTGTATTCAGAAGAATATTTATATGGTGAAGGAAAAAAAGTAATAGATCAATATACAATATCAACTATATGTATGTTTAAAATAATTAATATCCAACAAATAAATAAAGAACATTCAAGAGAACTTGGAAATAAAGTTATTACAGAAATAAGTAGATATGTAAAAGAAAATTTAGCATCAGAATATGTATTTGTAAGATATATGGGACCTAAATTTGTTATTGCATTTTCAGGAGTTGAAGCAAATTCAGTTGCAGATTTTCTAAACGACTTAAAAGAAAAAGTCGAAAATATGAAAATAAAACTAACAGAAGAAGAAATAGAAACATTTAAATTAGATGTTAAGGTAAAAGGAAGATCTACTAAAAAAGGTGCAACTCAAGAAGAAAATAGCCAAGAAGCAACACCAAAATTAAATTTTGTTATATCATCTTATTATAAAGGAACAGGATTAGAAGAAGTATTGAAAAAATTAGAAGAATATTTAGATAATGCTAATCCAACAGAAAGTGATATAACTAATATATAAATTATAAAGGAGGAATTGCAAATGGAATTTGATAAAACGATGAGTTTTGAAGTAGAAAGAGAAGAAAATACTAAATGCCAAGAAATACTAAAAGATGTATATCAAGCATTAGTTGAAAAAGGATATAATCCAATTAATCAAATTGTTGGATACATTTTATCAGGAGATCCAACATATATAACAAGCCATAATGATGCAAGAAATAAAATAAGAACAATTGAAAGAGATGAATTGTTAGAAAAAATGGTAAAAAATTATATAGGACTAGAAAATTAATTATGAGAATGTTAGGAATAGATTATGGAGAAGCTAGAGTAGGAACAGCTATCACAGATGAACTAAATATAACTGTTCAAGGATTAGAAACGATACAAAGAAACAATTCTGATAAAATTGTATTAAAAAGACTTGATGAAATTTTTGAAAAATATGAAGTTGATACGATAGTAGTTGGAATGCCATTAAATATGAATGGTACAATGTCAGAAAGAGCAAAAATAACAGAGCAATTTATCCATAAATTAAAATGTAAATATAATAAGAAAAAAATAGAAACAATTGATGAAAGATTAACAACAGTAGAAGCTCATAAAACTATGAATTTTCTAGATGTAAAGAAAACAAGAAAAAGAAGCATTGTTGATACCATATCAGCAGTATATATACTAGAAACATATTTAAATAAATGTAAAAATACTATGAAAAATTAGTATAAAAAAGTTATTATAATTTAAAATATAAATAAATAATTTGAAAGGAGAATATAATAATGGAAAATAATGAAGAATTAGACAATGTTGTAATATTAAATGATGAGGATGGAAATGAAGTAAAATTCGAATTTTTAGATTTAATAGAATTAGATGATGAAGAATATGTAGTATTACTACCAGTTGCAGAAGATGGAGAAGAAGAGGAAGGAGAAGTTGTTATCTTAAAAGTTGAAGATAACGATGACGAAAACTCAGATGAAGAATCATATGTAAGTATAGAAGATGAAGAAATCTTAAACAAAGTATTTGAAATGTTTAAAGAAAAATTTAAAGATGACTTTGATTTCGTTGATTAATATTAGTAAGAAGGTATAGGAAAGAATATAAATTCTTACCTATACTTTTTATAATTAAAGAAAAGAGGAAAAACAAATGAAAAAATTTTCAACATGGATGTTAGTAATGTTTATGATATTATTCTGGATACTTAGAATTGTTATAGCATTATCATATGAATTAAAATGGAACTTTGCAGGATTAGTACCACTAAATCAAAATATGGAAGTAATACTATTATTTGTAGTGCTAGTTTGTCTGATTTTAATAATAAAAAGGAAAGTATTGGGAGCATTGTTGTATTTATTAGCTTATGGTATGTATTTTGGAACAAATGTAGTAGATAATATTCAAAATATAATGGGTGCAATGAATGGAACAATAGATATCACACAATATCTAAATTTGTTTATGTCAATAATAGGAGTTATATTACCAGTAGCAGTAATGTTAGATATGCTTTGGGATAGAGAAAGAAAAGAAAACCCAAAAGATAAAAAAACAGACTGGTTTTATAGAAATGAAAAATTTGATAGACAAATGGATGAAAGAGCAGACAAAAACAATTATAGAAATTATTAAAATATAGCTGGTATGTTCTTACATATCAGCTTTTTAAAATATAAAAAGAGGGAAAATAAATATGAAAAAAATAGAAATAACAAAGTCAAATAAAATGATAAAAGAATATTTTAAGATATTAGAACCACAATATCCATATTGGTTAAATGATTATATAAATGTAGAAGAATTACAAAAGCAAAAATATATAAGTATAACGTGTGGTACAATTTATTCTAAACTATTTGAGAGCAAAATTTTTTATTCAAGTTTAGAACATTCAATAGCAGTTGCACTTATAATCTGGCATTTTACACATGATAAAAAACAAACATTAGCAGGTTTATTTCATGACATAGCTACACCTGCATTTAAACACTGTATAGATTTTTTAAATGGAGATTATATGACTCAAGAATCTACAGAAAGCTTAACAACGGAAATTATAAAAAATTCCGAGAAAATTATGAAACTCTTAAAAAGAGATAATATTGAGATTGAAGAAATTTGTGACTATCATATATATCCTATTGCTGATAACGATACTCCGAAACTTTCCGCAGACAGATTAGAGTATTCATTGTCAAATGCACTTTTTACTTATGAATTATGCAATACAGAAAAAATAAAGACAATATATAATGATATATATGTAGGAAAAAATGAAGAAGAAATACAGGAGCTATCGTTTAAAAACGAAGATATAGCTTGTGAATTTGTAAAACTTACTAGTAAATTATCTATTATATATAGAGAAGATAAAACTAGATATTCGATGCAATTTTTAGCAGATGTTATAAAAAAGTTAAATGAAGAAGGAAAAATACAAAGAGAAGATTTATACAATATGAAGGATATAGATATTATAAATATTATAGAAAAATCAAAATATAGAAATATATTTGAAATTTGGAAAAAAGCAGAAAAAATAAATACTTCTAAGAATAAACCTGAAAAGGTATACTATGTTCACCATGGAGCCAAAATTAGATATATTAATCCATTAGTGGGCACAAGAAGAATAAGAGAAATCAATGAAAATGCTAAAAATATGATTGAAAATAATTTATCATATGATATGAGTAACTATGTATTTCTTGATTTTGAATTTTAAAAATCTGAGTAAGAGGTAAAAAATGAAAAAAGTACTATTTGCAACAGAAAATGAAAGTAAAGCTAAAAGATTTAGAAAAGGGCTTTTAAAAAATAATATTGAAATAATTACAATAAATGATATAGATAAAAAGGTAAATATTGAAGAAAATGGAAAAAATGCGATAGAAAATGCTTTAATAAAGGCAAATGCATATGCAAAAACTCAAGAACTGCCTGTCTTTGCAATGGATGATAATTTATATATTGAAGATATACCAGAAGATAAACAACCAGGAATGTATGTAAGAAGAGTTAATGGAAAAAGACTAAATGATAATGAAATGATAGAATATTATTCAAATTTAGCACATCAATATGGTAAAGATGGAAAACTAACATGTAAGTGGGTATATGGAATTGTAGTGATAAAAAATGGTAAAGAATTTACATATACATGGAATAAAGAAGATTTTTACATAATAGATAAACCATCTGATAAAATTAATCCAGGATATCCTTTAGATACAATATCAATAAATAAAAAATTGAATAAATATTTTACAGATATAACTGAAGATGATAAAAAAGATATTAAAGAAGATGAAAGTGATGTTGTAGAATTTCTTTGTAAAAATTTGTAAAGTAAGAATAAATAGGTATTTTAAGATGAGAAAAATAATGATAGTCAAAAAAGTTTTCTATCAGTCGGAATTAACTGATAAGTGGGGAATTATGAAAAACTAATGGAAAGGAGAGTATTGATGGAAGAATTATGGAGAAAATAAAAAATAATAAAAGAATATCAATTTTAAAATTTATTTTTTTAATCAGCCTATTATATTATGTATTCTGGATTATTTTGTCTATATATTTCTTTTTTCATGGTATTGATTCAGGTTGGGCTATGCCTGCAATGAGTAATGGCAATTTAATGTATGGATTTGAAGCTTTTTTTAGTGGTATAATTATAGGTGTATTATATACAATTGAATTATTTTGGTTTATTCCTCTATATCAAGTAATTTATTTAATATATAGTATTATAAAATTATTTACAAGTTGTAAAAAGAAAGTGATTTAAATGGATATGTATCAAAAAAGAAAAATGAGACAAGAAAAGAAAAATAATGGTAGCCAAGAAAGTCTTTCAAAGGTTCCAATTTCATGGGTGAGACGGATTTATGGAAAACTTCCTAAAAGCATTGAAAATACAGACATTCTTACTTTAAATATATTACATATTTTGATAAAACTTTAATATTGGAGAGAATATATGGATGAAGATAGACTAAAACATTCGATAGCCGTTGCTAGAAAAATGATAGAAATTGGAAGAAGATATAATTTGAATGAATTTGAATTACAAGAATTATTTGTATTAGGATTTAATCATGATATTGGATATGAATATGGAGATAATTCAAATCATGCACATATAGGTGGAGAAATATTAAAAAGAAATAATTATAAATATTGGAAAGAAGTTTATTATCATGGAGATATCATTTCAGAATATACATCAATGTTTTTAGAGATTTTAAATAAAGCAGATATGCAAATTGATAAATATGGTAATGATGTTGGATATGATAAAAGACTAGAAGATATAAAAAATAGATATGGAGAAGAATCAAAAACATATTGTGATGCAAAAATTTTAATAGAAAAATTGAGAGGTAATTATAATGGATAAATATATTATAGTAACGACACTTTGCAATAAGGAAGAAATAGCAAATAAGATTATAGATACATTATTGGAAAAGAAACTTATAGTTGGAAGCCAAGTGACTAAAGTTCATTCAAAATATTGGTGGAATAATAAATTAGAAGAATGTGATGAATACAAATTAGAATTTAGAACAAAAGAGACTATATTCAATGAAATAGAAAATGAAATTAAACAAATACATGACTATGAAGTTGCAGAAATATCATATTATGAAATAAAAAATGCAAGTAAAGAGTTTTTTGATTGGATAGATAAAAACATATTATAAATTTTAAAGGTATCGAATCCGAGACCTTTGAAAACAAAATTAGAGAAAGAATGCTTAAGATTAATATAAATCCGTCGAATTCGACGGGATACGCGTAATGAATAAATTAGGAAGGAGGAATTTTATGGATAATAACAAAATAGAAACGATTTCAAATCTCTTTGAAGATAAGAAAATTAGAAGTGTATGGGATTCTGAAAAAGAAGAATATTTTTTTAGTGTCGTAGATGTTATAAGTGCATTAACAGATAGTAATATTCCAAGAAATTATTGGAGTGATTTGAAAAGAAAGTTAAAATCTGAAGGAAGTGAACTGCACGAAAATATCGTGCAGTTGAAAATGAAAGCACAAGATGGAAAAATGAGAGAAACAGACACTTTGGATACAAAAGGAATTTTTAGACTTATTGAATCTGTTCCAAGTAGCAAAGCAGAACCTTTTAAAGTTTGGCTTGCAAATTTAGGTAGTGAGAGAATTGATGAAGTATTTGATCCAGAAATTGCAGTTAATAGAGCAGTGCAATATTATCGTAATAAAGGATATAATGATGAATGGATAAAAGCAAGATTAAATGGTATTGTAGATAGATTTAAACTTACTGATGTTTGGAAAGAGGGAGGAATAACTAAGCCAATTGAATATGCACTTTTAACAAATGAAATATATAAAGGATGGTCTGGAATGAAAGCTAGTGAGTATAAAAAGTTAAAAGGACTTAGGAAGGAATCTTTAAGAGATAATATGACAGATATAGAAGTGGCACTTACTAATATAGGAGAGATCGCAACAAGAGATATAGCAAGAGAAGAACATCCACAGGGATTAAAAGAAAATTTAAATGTTGCTAAGCGTGGTGGAGGAGTTGCAAAAGGAGCAAAAGATTTATATGAGAAGGAAACTAAAAAATCTGCCATATCTAAAAGTAATAGTTTAAATTATAAATATATAGAAGAACAAAAACAAATTGAAGAAAAAAAAGGTAAATAATATGGCTGAAAATATTATTAATGAAGATAGAATAAAATTGAACAAGTATAATGAGCATATAACTAGTTTAGAAGACCTGTTGAAAAGTGTTACTATAAAAGGCAATTATGAACAATTTCGCTTAGCACCATGTTTTTTATTATTTTCTTTTATAGATTTACTTAGAGGTGTCGCTATTTTAGATAATAATCACATGGTAGTAGCAGGAAATATAATAGTCAGAAGTATGTTTGAACTATTAATTGATTTTCTATATTGTGAAACAGACAGAAAAAATTTATATTTAAGATTTGGAGAATATCAAGATATAAATCGTGTATTATTATATAATTCTGTTTCAAGTGATATACAAGAAAAAGTAGATAAAGATAAATATGAAAATGTTACATTAAAAAATTATAATTTGTTTTTAGAAAAATATAATATTAATCCAAAAGATAAAAGAAAACTGTCTAATTGGTGTGGATTATCAATAAAGGAAAGAGTTAATAATGTTCCGGAAACAGTGCCAGAAATTTATAATTTACATTTAAACATATATAAAATAAACTGTGACTATACACATACAGATGCTGGGACAATATGCGAATATGCAGAGAATATAAATGAGGGCATTGATTTAAATTATCAACGAAAATATAATAAAGACAAAAGAAGACGAGTTAATAATTACAAAGAATAATCATATGGAGATAATAAGCAAAGAGCAATTTGCAAGAGTGCAAGATATAATTAAACATTCAGTAAAAGTAAATTCAAATAATGAATATGATATTTTTTCAGGATATTTGAAATGCAAAGAATGTGATAGTAATTTGACTATTAGAAAGAGCAAAGAATATACATATTATGCATGCTCATCACATGTAAGGAAAAGAGGATGCAATAACAAACATACTATAAGAAAAGATATTTTAGAAGAAAAAGTTAGTACAGAAATAAATAATAGACAAGCTAAAAAAATAGATAAATTGAATAGAAAGTATATTTTTGATTTAATAAATATGATATATTTAAATCAAGATGGTTCGATAAAAATAGAATATAAGAAGAAATAAGGTGCGAATAATGAAAGATTGGACAAATTATCAAAATAGAACATATAACAATGATGTGTGCAAATTATTAATTTATTTTTTAAACAACTATAAAATTAAAGATGCTATTGATTTAGGATGTGGAAGCGGAAATGAAACAGTATATATGTTAAAAAACGGAATAGAAGTAACTGCAATAGATAGACAACTGAATAAAGATTTTATTTTAAATAGATTAAATGATAAAGAAAAAGAAAAGATATCTTTTTCTGAGCAAGATTTTGAAACAGTCCGTCTAGAAAGTACAGATGCAGTAACAGCTTTTTTCAGTATACCATTTTGCAATCCTGAGCATTTTAATGAATTGTGGGATAAGATATATGAATCGATAAATGTAAATGGATATTTTGTGGGACAATTATTTGGAGATAGAGATGAATGGAAAGATAATGAATTAATTAATACATTTACAATTGAAGAAGTAAAGGCATATTTAAAAAGATACAAAATTTTGAAACTAGATGAGATAGAATATGTTAGAGAGTCAGATAATAAAAAGTGGCATTTTTATAATATTATAGCAAAAAAGGAAGTGAGTTAATTTATGAATAATAATAAGGAAAATAATAATGAAAAAAGTTGTGCAAGTACAAGTATCAACTGGTATCCAGGACACATGGCAAAAACAATGAAACAAATAGAAGCAGACTTAAGAATTGTAGACATAGTAATAGAATTATTAGATGCTAGAATACCAATAGCTAGCCAAAACCCAGAAATAGCAAATAAAATAAAAAATAAGAAAAAATTAGTTGTATTAAATAAAGCAGATTTAGCAGATGAAAAAACAAATCAAAAATGGGTAAATTATTTTGAGAATCAAGGAATACCAGCAGTGCTAGTAGATTCAAACAGTGGAAAAGGAATCGATAAATTCATAAAAAAAATTGAAGAAGTTATGCAAGAAATGCTAGAAGGGCAAGCAAGTAAAGGAAGAATAGGAAGAAAAATAAGGGCAATGATACTTGGAATACCTAATGTTGGAAAATCTTCATTCATAAATAGAATATCAAAAAGAACAACTGCTGAAGTAGGAAATAAGCCAGGAGTAACAAAACAAAAACAATGGATACGTATAAATGAAAAAATAGAATTATTAGACACTCCAGGAGTCTTGTGGCCTAAATTTGAAAGTGAAGATGTAGCGCTAAAATTGGCTTTTACAGGAACAATAAAAGAAACCGTATTGCAAAAAACAGAAATAGCATATCAATTAGTAAAATTTTTGTTAGAAAATTATAGAGAAAGATTAGCACAAAGATATGGCTTAAACTTAGAATATATACAAACAACACTAGAACAAGAACAACCAGAAAATTTTAATATATATGAAATAATGCTAGAAATAGGTAAAAAGAGAGGTTGCATAATTTCTGGTGGAAATATAGATGAGGAAAAAACAGCTAAAATAATTTTAGATGAATACAAAAATGGAAAATTTGGAAAAGTATCATTAGAACAACCAGATAAATTATAAAAAATTAGTTATAATGAAATTAGATAAAGGAGGGACAAATATTGGTAGAATTAATAAACAGAAATAAAGAAGAAACAGATGTAAACTTAATGTCACCTTTAACTTGGGCATACATAGGTGATTGCGTATATGAATTATACATAAGAAATGAACTAGTAAATAAAACAAAATTGAAACCACATAAATTACATATAGCTTCAATTCAATACGTGAAAGCAGAAAAACAAGCAGAAATTTTGCATAATATTTATGATGATTTAACAGATGAAGAAAAAGATATAGTACGTAGAGGAAGAAATTCGGAAAATCATCATCTACCCAAAAATTGTAGTGTGGAAAATTATGCATATTCAACGGCCTTTGAAGCCTTGATAGGATATTTATATTTAACTAGAAAAGATGAGCGATTAAAAGAAATACTTGAACAAATAGAAGTAAACATTTGATAATATTATGTAAATATGATATAATGGTTGTGCATCATTGTACAAATTTATCTTTGCATGTTTGCAAAGACACTAAGGAAAAGGAGAACAAAAATGAAAGAAAACAAAAAAACACAGCAAAAATACGAAAGATACGAAGATACTATAATGATTATGCGGCAATTGTTTGGCACTAGGTTAACAAGTAGACCAGGATATATCCTCTTACAAGATGTTATATATAAACATTTGAAAGAGAATGGAAAAATGTCAGTGGAAAAACTGGTTAAATGGGCAGGGAAACATTTTGTTTTTTCAATGTCCAAGGATATGGCATATGAAAGGATTGAAGAATTTCTAGAAACCCAAAAGGATATTTCAGATTCAATGGAAAAAGAAATAGAAAAGGTTTTAAAAGAGGCAGAAAGTATTTATTACAGAAAAAAGATGTATGCCTCAGTAGTAAATGCTCTTGATAAACCAGGGGAAGATTTTACCGAGGATGATCAACAGTTAATAATCAAGTTGCTTTTTGAGTTAAAGAAAGGAATTAATTTAGAGGAATCTATTATAAAAGTGGCAAACGAAGAATTGCCGAAAGATGAAAATCCAGAAGAAAAAATCAAAGAAATAATAAAAGTAAGTTTTGACAGTGAAGAAGGTCTTTTGGATTTTCTAAAAACAATTTAAAAGTATGGAGTCTGATATTATTATCAGGCTCCTACTAATGTTATAAATAATCTCTTTTGTCCTGTAATAGATTTTTAATTTTGAAATCATGAAAAATGCTTGACGAACCAATAAAAAAATGATATAAATATTTAAGTGTAAAGTATGGCCCGTTGGTCAAGCGGCTAAGACGCCACCCTCTCAAGGTGGAATCATGGGTTCGATTCCCGTACGGGTCACCATATATAAAATGTATAATTAAAAGGGAGTAGCTTAAAAAATTACTAATCAACAAGCTCGATACCTATTAAGGTTCTGGTTAGTAAGCTATTAATAGTAAGCAAGACTTTTAAAAGGAAAACTAAAAATCCTTTTAAAAGTCTTTTTTGATATAAATAAAATTTTAAAATATGAATAAAAAATATTTTAAAGAAAAAAATAATTTTAAGGAGTGGTTAAAAATTGGAAGAAAGCAAATGGTTTAATAAAAGTATTGAAGAAGCAGAAAAAATATTAGAAACAAATATTCAAAATGGATTAACAGAAAATGATGTAAAAACAAAAAGAGAAAAGTATGGATTAAATATGTTAAAGGCTAAAAAGAAAGCATCACTATTACAAAGATTTATTGAACAATTCAAAGATTTTTCGATAATAGTATTAATAATTGCAGCAATAGTATCAGGATTTGTTGGAATATCACAAGGAGAAGGAATGACAGACACAATAATAATTTTAATTGTTGTACTTGCAAATGCAATAATAGGAATAGCACAAGAATCTAAAGCAGAAAAATCATTAGAAGCATTACAAAAATTAACAGATCACGCGTCAAAAGTAATAAGAGATGGAAAAATCAAAGTAATTCCAGCAAAAGAATTAGTACCAGGAGATATTGTTGTACTAGATACAGGTGATTATATACCAGCGGATTTAAGAGTAATAGAAGCTGTGAATTTAAAGGCACAAGAATCATCATTAACAGGAGAATCAGTACCAGTAGAAAAAACGACTAAAACGATAGAAAAAACAGACGTTGGAATAGGTGACAGAACAAATATGTTATTTTCATCAAGTTTAGTAACATATGGTAGAGGAAAAGGAATTGTTGTTCAAACAGGAATGAACACAGAAGTTGGAAAAATAGCAGGAATGCTTGATAACACAGAAAAACAAATAACACCACTTCAAGAAAAATTAAATAAATTAGGAAAAACCTTAGGAATAGCAGCATTAGCAATATGTGCATTTATATTTATAATAGGATTAATACAAGGAAAAGAACCAATCAATATGTTTATGACAGCGGTTTCACTAGCAGTAGCAGCTATACCAGAAGGTCTAGTTGCCGTATCAACAATAGTTTTAGCAATAGGCGTACAAAAAATGGTAAAGAAAAATGCTATTGTAAAAAAATTACCAGCAGTTGAAACATTGGGGAGTGCAACAGTAATATGTTCAGACAAAACAGGGACATTAACACAAAACAAAATGACAGTAGAAAAAATATTTATAAATGGCGAAACTAAAGAACTAGCAGAATATAAAAAAAATATAAATGAGGACTTGAAAAAACTAATTTTCGCAAATATGTTATGTAATGACACAAAAATATCAACAGATGGAAAATTAACAGGAGACCCTACAGAAACAGCATTGGTAGATATGGCGTTCAAGCTAGACTTTGACCCAAGTGTGTATGATAGAATGCCACGTATACAAGAAATCCCATTCGATTCTGATAGAAAATTAATGACAACTGTAAATGAGGTAAATGGTAAATACATTGTTTACACAAAAGGTGGAATGGACGAGCTAATAGGTATTTGCAATAGTTATATATTAAATGGTGAAATAAAAAACAATATAGAAGAATATAAAAATATGATCACAAAAAATAATGAGCAAATGGCAAAAGAGGCTTTAAGAGTTTTAGCTTGTGCTTATAAAGAAATAGATCATAAACCAACAAAAGAAGATATGGAAAATATTGAAAAAGACTTAATATTTGTTGGAATGGTAGGAATGATAGACCCACCAAGAGAAGAGGCAAAAATAGCTGTAGAAAAATGTAAAACAGCTGGAATAAAAACAGTAATGATAACCGGTGACCACAAAATTACTGCAACAGCAATTGCTAAAAAATTAGGTATATTAGAAAATGAAGATGAAGCAATAACAGGCGCAGATTTAGAAAAAATGACAGATGAAGAGCTAGAAAAAAATGTCAGAAAATATTCAGTGTATGCAAGAGTATCTCCAGAACATAAAGTAAGAATAGTTAAAGCTTGGCAAAAAAATGGAGAAATAGTTGCAATGACAGGTGATGGAGTAAATGATAGTCCAGCATTAAAAACAGCTAATATAGGATGTGCAATGGGAGTTGTAGGAACAGATGTAGCAAAAGAAGCGGCAGATGTAATACTTACAGATGATAATTTTGCAACAATAGTTTCAGCGGTTGAAGAAGGAAGACGTATTTATGACAACATTTTAAAAGTAATTCAATTTTTATTATCAAGTAATGTAGGAGAAGTAATTGTATTATTTTTGGCAACTTTACTTACACCATTTTTTGCAAAATGGTTTGGAATAACAGATGTTGCTCATTTAGAAATATTATTACCAATTCACATATTATGGATAAACTTGGTAACAGATTCTTTACCAGCTTTAGCACTAGCATTTGACCCTGCAAATGAAGGAATAATGAAAAGAAAACCAGCAAAACCTGGAAAGGGAGTATTTACAAAAGGAATGACGTGGAGAGTTATATACCAAGGAGTAATGATAGGATTACTCACACTTGCAGCATTTATGATAGGTTTAGCAACAACAAAAGAACCGATAAATGGATTATCATTAGATGAATCTAAAATAGAGGTTGGCCAAACAATGGCATTTATAACACTTGCAATGTCTGAATTAGTGCATGTATTTAATATTAGAGATAATAAAAAATCTATTTTTAAAACAAAAATATTTAATAATAGTAAATTAATTTGGGCAATATTAGCATCAGCAGCATTAATGTTTGTAATATTAGTTATACCAGCATTAAGACACATATTTAGTATTCCAATATTACCAACAGGAAATATATTAGAATTAGTATTATTAGTCTTTGCACCAATAGTAATTGTGGAAATATTTAAATTATTGAAAATAAATACAGCAAAAGAGGAATAAAGAAATAAAAATACTTGCATAGCTAAAAAATAATATATATTGATTTTTAGTAAAAGTAGTATATATGTATCTATATAAGCAAGAGAAAACTTAAATAAAGCTCTCTTGCTTATTGATATTTATGACAAAAAGTGATAAAATGAGCGAAGAAAAAATAAACAAAATATACACAATAATAATAAATTCACATATTTAATAATAGGGGGATAAAATGAATAATAAATTTTATGTAACAACACCAATATATTATCCAAGTGGAAGATTCCACATTGGAACAGCATATACAGAAGTACTTGCAGATAGTATGAAAAGATTTCATGAATTAAAAGGAGAAGACACATATTTATTAACAGGAACAGATGAGCATGGTCAAAAAATTCAAGAAAAAGCAGAAGAAGCAGGAATAACACCACAAGAATATGTTGACAAAATGGCTGATATGGCAAAAAAATTGTGGGCAAAAATGGAAATTAATTATGATTATTTTATAAGAACAACTGAAGAAAGACACATGAAAGCTGCACAAAAAATATTTGATAGATTTATGGAACAAGGAGATATTTATAAGGGCGAATATGAAGGATGGTACTGTGTACCTTGTGAGACATATTTTACAGAAACTCAATTAGTAGATGGCAAATGTCCTGATTGTGGTAGAGATGTAAAATTAATGAAAGAAGAAGCATATTTCTTTAATATGAAAAAATATGCAGATAGACTTTTAAAATATTATGATGAACATCCAGATTTTATATATCCAGCATTTAGAAAAAATGAAATGATAAATAATTTTATAAAACCAGGATTAGAAGATTTATGTGTAACAAGAACATCTTTTGATTGGGGAATTCCTGTATTAAAAGATCCTAAACATGTAATGTATGTATGGGTAGATGCTTTGACAAACTATTTAACAGCATTAGGATATTTATCAGATGATGATAGTTTATTTAAAAAATATTGGCCTGCAGATTTACAAATTGTTGGAAAAGATATAGCAAGATTTCACTTAATATATTGGCCTATTTTCCTAATGGCATTAGATTTACCACTTCCAAAAACTATATTGGTTCATAATTGGATAACAATGAAGGATGGAAAAATGTCAAAATCAAAAGGAAACGTAATTTATCCAGAAAGCCTAATGGAACGTTATGGTTTAGATAGTGTTAAATATTTCTTATTAAGAGAAATGCCAACAGCTCAAGATGGAGTGTTTTCGCCAGAAAGTTTTGTAGAAAGATATAATTATGATTTATGTAATGATTTAAGTAATTTATTAAATAGAACAGTATCAATGGTAAATAAATATTTTGATGGAAATGTGCCACAATATAAAGGAACATCAAATGAAGTTGATGAAGAATTTGAAGAATATACATTAAATCAGATTTGTAAATTTGAAGAAAAAATGGAACAATATGAAATATCAGGTGCATTACAAGAAATATGGGGAATTATTTCAAGAACAAATAAATATATAGATGAAACAACTCCATGGACATTGGCTAAAGAAGAAAATAAAGAAAAATTAGAATCATCAATGTATCATTTAATTGAAAATTTAAGAAAAATTGCTATTTTATTAAAACCATTTATAAACGATACGGCTGAGAATATATTTAAACAAATAGGCATAACATCAAAAGATGATAAACAATGGGAAAGTTTAAAAACAAACATAAATAATGAAAATCAAAAAGTAATAGAAAAAGGTGAACCAATATTTATGAGATTAAATACAGAAGAAGAAATTGGATATATAAAAAGTCTAATGAAGAGGTAAAATATAATAAAAGAAGATAAGAGGAATGTAAAATGGTGAATGATGGAAAAGATGATTTCAATGTATATCAATTTGATACAAAAGAGCCAAAAATAGACAAAAAAAAATTAACTTTTATTATACTTATTATATTAGGAATAATTTGCATATTACTAATATGTAACAATATTAGTAATACAATGAGAAGTTATCAAGTATATAAACAATATGAAGCACAAATATTGACTTTAAATCAGCAAGAAGTAGAAAGAAAACAACAAGAAGAAGCAAAAAAAGAGCAAGAAAGACAAGAGAAGTTACCTAAATACACTGAAACAGGAAAAAATAATGTAGAAAAAATTTATCATTCAGAAACTAAAAGAGCATTTTTAACGTTTGATGATGGGCCATCATCTGTAACAAATAAAATATTAGATATTTTAAAACAAGAAAATATAAAAGCAACATTTTTTGTGTTAGGATCAAATGTGGAAGCAAAACCAGAATTAGTAAAAAGGATGTATGATGAAGGTCATTTTGTTGCAAACCATGGATATTCACATATTTATTCGCAAATATATGCTTCACCAGAAAATGTGTTAAATGAATATAATCAATGTAATGATTCAATAAAAAAAGCAATTGGAGAAAATGAATATAATTCACATTTATTTAGATTTCCAGGAGGATTAGCTGGAGGTAAATATGCTTCAATAAAATCTCAAGCTAATGAATTATTAGAACAAAATAATATTGCACATGTAGATTGGAATGCATTAAATGGAGATGCAGAAACAAATAATCTTTCACCAGAATTTGAAATTTCAAGAATACATGAAACAACAGAAGAAAAAAATAGTATAGTTGTTTTGATGCATGATTCACCAGCTAAGAGTGTAACAGCAGATACACTACCACAAATAATAGCAACATTAAGAGATAAAGGTTATGAATTTAAAAACTTTTATGAAATAATAAAATAGAAAAGTGTGAAGGGAGAAATACATTGCCAAAAAAAAGTACAGATAAAAATCAAAGTATAGAAGAAAAATTAGAATATTTAGGTTTAAACTTAAAAGAAATTCCAAAAGAATTTCAAAAATATAAACCATTAGAATTTAGAATACCTAAATTTTATGAGGAAAAACAATATAAACAATATAAATATGTACCAGTAAAAGACATTCAAATATTACTTTCACCAACACATAGATTAGATAGTATAGAAGAAAAATATAAAAAAGCTAGACCAATTGCAGATTATTTAGATAGTGAAACAGAAGAAAACATTATTAATCACACAACATTTTTAAATATGTTAAATAAATTTAAAATTGAGGAAGTAGAAAAAATTTCTGAAGAACAAGAAAACCTAAATAAAAAAATTCCATTCAAAGTTAAATATGAAAATAATTATTTATGGCAAATATATTATTCAGAAAATACAGATCAATATTTTATGTTAGTACCAACAGAAGATTCAGATTATTCAACATTTTTCTATTTACTAAAAAAACAAATAGAAAAGAAAAGAGCTGCAAAGATTTTTGTGCCTATAAGAAATGTAGAATATAGTACAACATATCTAAAAAGAACAGAATTTGAAGATATAGAAAATTATTTGTGGTTATTTACAAAAGATTGGCCTTTAATATATGAAGTATATAACAAGAAAAATGGACTGAGCATTGAAATAGTAGGAGAAACAGAAGTATATCAAAAAATAAAAAGCCAATATAAAATAAAATTAGATAGTGAAGAAAAAGCAACACAATTTTATAAATTATTAAAAGCAATGTTTATATTACAAACAGAATTACCACATTATTTCTTCTTTAGAACTGATATAGGAAGAAATGGAGAAATCGAATTTTATATAGAAGATAGAAAAATAGAATATCAAGATATTGCAGATTGGATAAAAGATGAATATCGTTTAGGTGAAGAAAAATTAGTAAAAACAGAAGAAGCGATAAATAAAAATGATAATAGACTTAAAGATTTAAAAGTTGAAATTGCATCACAAGAAATAGAATATTTGGCAAAAGAAAAACAAATATCAACATTCTTAGAGTGTAAAAAAACATTTTTCGGTAAATTTAAGTATTTCTTTAAATATGGTAAAAGGAAAAATAATAAATCAAAAGTAGATGATAATCAAGATACAATACATATTGAACAAGAGGAATCAGACGAAAATGAAGAACTGCCAAAAAAGAGAAAGAAAAAGTCAAATTACAACATAGAAGAACTATTAGAATTGTATAAGATTATAAATGACAAAGAGACAGAGCTAAAAAATTTATTAATGGATATAAATAGCTTAAAATTAAAAAATAAAAATATGCAGAAGAAAATAGAAAATGCAACAGCATATATTGCAGAAATAGATAGTCATAAAAAGAGCATATTTGAATTTTGGAAATATAGCAATAAAGACGAAATGAGCTCATTACCAGAAGGCGAAGAGGAAGAAATAAATGTAATAAAGAAAATTACAAAAGTTTTTGATTATGAAGAAGACATAGAAAAGTTTGGGAAAACAATGGATAAGATGCAACGAAAAAACTTGAATAAAGATGAAACAGACAGTTTGTTTATTACATCAACAGATTTATTACCATTAATAAATAAAATTAAATTAAATGACTTTACTCCAAAAGATATAGAAACAGCACTGAAAGAAATAAAAAAAGAAGCAGTTGAAGAAAAAACACTAACAACAGAAGAATTTGATATTTTTGGAGGAATGCTTCAAGATAATACAAAGGTTTCTAAAATAAAAAATAAAAAACATAGAGAAATGCCAAAAGACAAATATAATATTTTAGAAATAAGTAAAACAACAAAACAAATTGGATTTAAAATTTCACTAGAAAATGTTATAAACAATGTAAAAGAAGCAATAAACAAAGTAGTTGTATCAGAAGATATACCAGTATATAAAGCAATTATTGGGGATAAATTAGATGAAAAACAAATAAACATATTTAATATAAATCCAGAAAATGAAATAGAAAAAGCAGTAAAAGACTCTGAAAATAAAATAAATTTCTATAAAATAAACTTACCAGAAGGTGCAAATGCAATAAGTTATACAAATTGTATTTTTTATGATAATCAAAATAAAACTCTTCCAGAAGGGCAAGATCTATCTACAAATATATTAGTTGATATAACCAAATTAAATTTATCATTAACAGGTAAAACTAAATTTAAAATAGTAGAAGCTGAAAATCCAAAAGATGATTTTTCAAATATAAGTATAAAGACAATAAATGTATTTGAATTTGATGCAGAAGTCAAAAACCAAAATGAAAATAAAATAAAAAATGACTAGACTTTTAAAAAGATATATGTTAATATAAGAATTGTCAATAGATTTCGTAATAGATTTTAGAATCTATTACGAAACATTTTATGCCGATGTGGCGGAATTGGTAGACGCACACGACTCAAAATCGTGCGGGAAACCATGTGGGTTCGAGTCCCACCATCGGTACCAAATAATTAATTGTCTTAACAAACGAAAAACGAGAAATCAACTGTAAAGGTTGATTTTTTGTTTGCAAAAAATTAAATGTTATGTCAATGTGTATTGCTTGATGAACAAATATAATTAGTAGTTATTATGTAAATATTGAATAAAATAAAGAAAAGTAGTATAATTAATATGAGCAAAATAGCATAATCCTATTTTACAGGACGAAAATTGCATTTTGATAAAATAATTATTTTTTAGGAGGAATCAAAAATGTTCAAAAGAAAGAAAAACAAAAAGGTAACGGAAAAAAAGGCAATACGGTTAATAAAAAAAGTGATAGAACCGGAATTAGAGGCAATTTTGAATGAAAATCCGGATATGGATCTGCTTTTTATTGATTTTGAAAAAAGAGGCGAAGGGTACTTATTAAAGAATGGAATTAGGAACAAAAAGGTTTCTGGTAAAATTTTAAGAGCAGTTACAGAGATATCTGCCCAATATGGAATACAGGTTTCTGTTACAGGAAGCTATAGTAAACCAATTAAATTTACCTTTTTTAAAGAAATATCCAAGTAAGGAGAAGTGCATATGAAAACGACAAGTTTATCAACATTTAGAGATCAGATTGCAGAAGTAAAAAAAGCAAAAAGAAATAAAAAGATAAAATTGCTTTATTCTACTGATCCAAAAGTAGTAAAAGTGAAAATCCTTGCAAAAGGATGGGAAGCCGAAAAAATAGTGCGAAACCTAAGAAGCACAACAGAGTGCTTTGACGTGAAGGTAGAAGAACTTGGTAAGGGTGAAATGAAGTTCACTTGCGAAACAGATTCAATTGTAGAATTTGTTAAAGAACTTTGCAGCAAGTAGCACATTTTTTGAACATGAAAGAGAATAGACTATTGTCTATTCTCTTTTTATATGTAAATAACCTTCCGGCTATGCCGGTAGTAACATAGGCTTTAGCTTTGTAGCAA
>OCHJ01000841.1_pt1 | contig 30860 bp, 22 predicted proteins | sample 1538381 | NCBI WGS metagenome assembly OCHJ01 (sample SAMN04571688, study PRJEB22368) | human gut metagenome | biome: human gut; material: stool | host: Homo sapiens | place: Luxembourg | collected 2012-06-29 | reverse complement strand
TTGGGGCGTTGCCCCAAACCCTACCAGAGGCGCTGCCTCTGGACTCCGCAAGGGGGATCCCCCCTTGACCCCTCCGCGCGATTGAGTTGGTCTCACTCCCTTAATTCTTCCGCGTGTTTATCCTTTTTTCCTTACTCCACCACAATTCCCTCACAATAATCATCATACCGCAGCTTCATCTGCTTCAAATTCGTCATCTTCTCCCCCAGAATCGTCACATTCCGCAAGGTCACATTCGTAATCCGATTCTCCTCCCCATACCCCGACAATCTCGACGCCGGCACTTTCCCATCCAGCGTCCGCAGCACCGTCAGGCCATCAATCAGCACATCATCAATCGACCCAAACTCATCCTTGACCGTCGACCACGCCGAATTTTGCAGCGTCATCTCAATCAATTCCTTATTATTGCCGTTATCACCCTGCATGAAGGCGTTTTCGACGACGATGTTGCGGTAGACGATGGCGTGCACATACGCATCGTCGCTGTTATGGATGCTGATAACGGGCTTGTGGAAGTTGTACAGCACAGTGATGTTCTCAAACAGCACATCGCTGATTTCGGGGTCAAGCGTCCAACCCTTGTCGGTTTCGTAGCCGATTTCCATCGACTGGGCGAGGTCCGTCCATACCTGCATGTTGCGGAAGGTGATGCCCTTGGTGGAGCCGGAGTAGTTCTTGATGACGAGGCTGTCATCCCATGTGCGGGCGAAGCTGTTCGTCACGGTGTGGTCGGTGCAGGACTGGAAGGTGAAGCCGTCGCCATTTTGACGGCCGGAAATGACCTTGACGTTGTTGATTTCCACATGCTTGGAGGAGTAAGAATTGACGTTCCAGCAGTTGGAATTGGCGACGATAATGCCGTCGATGGTGACATTCTTCGCGTGATTGAGATCAATCGGGACGCGCGCATACGAGCCGGGCTGATTCCACGCATCGTAGTCGCTGCCGTCGATGATGCCGCGCCCGCAGATGCGGACGTTCTTGGCGTTATTGACGGAGATAATGGTATGCAGCACCGCGCCGCCGGAGATATAGAGCGTCTGCCCGTCTTCCAGCGTGATGGCGTCCATGACCCACTCGCCGGAGGGGATATAGTAGACGTTCGGGTCGTCGGGGTCAGGGACATCGGTTTCCAGCGGATTGGCGAAGATGTGCAGCGCCTTGTTGACGTTATCGTTAAAGACAACGGTGTACTGCCCCGGCTCCGTAATTATGAAGGAAACTTTGCCGTCCTTGACTTCGGGCGTAATCCCCCACGCCTGCGGAATGACGGCTGCACTCTCTACTTTGTCCGGCAGACCGGGCATTTCAACCTCGATGCGCACTTTGCCCTCGAAGTCGAAATAGGTCATAGGCGTGGTCGTCGGCTGGGTGTTGGCGTTCCAGATGTGTTCGTGGTTGACCATCACGTCATAGACGAACAGGTCGTTGCCGTTCGCGGTAACTTTCGCCGTCGCGGAGGTCGTCATCGTCTTCGGGCCTTCGTAGAGGGTCAGCAGCGTCGGATTCTCTTCGGCAGTCGCGGGCATCATCCACGCGGTCAGCAGAAGCATCAGCACAAGCATCAGGATGGGGGTGGTTCTCTTCATCGTTCATGTCCTCCTTGTTCGCCGCGGCGTTTCCAGTGTGTGGAAATTGTCCGCATTTGGTTAAGCGCTAAACCTGTACCATGATTATAGCAGGAAATTTGGAAATGTGCAATGTGCCTGAAGATAAAAATTTTCAGAAAAAGCCTCTTCTCCCCTCTTGACATGTGGCAAATGGTATGTTATAATCATGTCAACGATAGGTTGAGCGTTAAACCTATCCACCCGTCAACATCATAGAAGGAGGTATCCCCATGAAGAAGTTCCTTGCTTTCCTGCTTTCCCTGACGATGGTGTTCGCGATGGCAGCCGTTGCGTTCGCTGAAGGCGAAACCTACCTGTGGGACAACTTTGACGACCGTGACCCGAATGCCAAGCCTGAGCTTGCGCCCAACGGCGTGCACCTCTGGTGGGACAACTGGGCGAACCTGCGCGCAAAGAATGAGGACGGCGCGTTGAAGCTCGACATGCGCCCCAAGGCGTATGACCCGGAAGACTACGACAGCGAAGACGACTACTACGCCCATGCCGCCGACTGGATGGCGAACTGGGGCGAAGCCGTTGACATGTGGGGTCTGGACGGCGTCTCCTACTGCAAATACCTGACCATCCGCATCAAGGGCGCGGAAGGCGGCGAAGAGAACAAGCTGATCATGGACTGGCATCCGGAAGACGCCAAGTTCTACGCGGCGCGCTTCTCTGACCTTGTGCTGGCGGACGGCACGCATCCGGTCATCACCACCGAATGGCAGGATCTCGTCATCGACCTTGAAGCGTCCGGCTTCCCGGGCATGACCAACGCCCTGCACATCCGCGCGTTCGCCAAGTGCGTCATCTACCTGGACGAAATCACCTTCTCTGAAGCCGTTGCGCCCATCGACGCTACCAGCTCCGAAACCATTCAGGCTGGTCTGACCGCGCCGGAAACCGGCAAGCCCGGCGACCTGCCGATTAAGGACTATCTGGCTGAACTGGAATAATTCCAAAACGTTCAAAAAGGGGGACAGTTTCGGCTGTCTCCCCCTTCTTTTACGGATTTTTTCCCAGAAACCGCTTGCGAACAACTTCAAAGACTGGTATACTTTTTATGATGCGCACGGACTTCGCGGACTTCGTCCGTTCTCTTTGAGCCGCGCAGATTACCACGCCTAAAACACTGCATAAAATGGAGCATCGCATGGTCACACTCAAAGACATTGCCGCCGAAGCAGGCGTAAGCATTACAACCGTTTCCAACGTGGTGCATAACCGCAAAAGCCGCGTTTCCGAAAAGAAGGTTGCAAAAATCTGGGAGATTATCGAGCGCGAACACTACGTTCCCAGCATGTCCGCGCGCTCGCTGGCGAACGACCAGTCCGCCATCATCGCCATGGTCACTTACATCACGCCGCGCACCACCGGCAGCACCGTCAGCGACCCCTTCATGAGCAGCGTCGCCGCCAGCGTCGAGCAGCGCACCCGCGAAGCCGGCTACTACCTGATGCTGCGCTCCGCCGAAAGCGTCGCCGCGCTGGAAGGGCTGATTCACAGCTGGCGGCTCTCCGGGCTGATTATGACGGGGCTGTTTCAGGATTCGTTCTTCGATGCCGTAGCAAAGCTGGGCATTCCCGTCGTCCTCATCGACAGCTATGTGGACGACCCGAACATCTGCTGCGTCGGCTTGGAGGATGAAAAAGGCGGCTACCTCGCCACGAAGCACCTGCTGGAGAACGGCCACCGCGTGATTGCGTTCGCGTCGCCGCCGATTTCCCCCGCGGGCGTTATTGAACTGCGCCTGCAGGGCTATCGCCGCGCCTTGGCGGAATACGGCGTGCCGTACGACCCGGCGCTTGTCTTTACGCAGGAAATTTCCGTGCAGGAGGGCAAGAAGCTGGGGCATCAGCTCAGCACGCGTCCCGAAATCACGGGGATTTTCGCCTCGGCGGATATTCTGGCGGCGGGCATCATGTCCGGGCTGCATGAGTGCGGGGTAAGTGTGCCGCGCGATAAGTCGATTGTGGGCTTTGATGATCATTATATTTCGCAGCTGGCGATTCCGGGGCTGACGACGATTCATCAGGATTCGGAGAAGAAAGGCACTTTGGCGACGGAGATGATTTTGGCACAGCTGCGGAAGGAAGAGATTGCGCAGAAGAAGGTTATTTTGCCGGTGCACCTTGTGGAAAGGGGCAGCGTGAGGAATATCAAGGAATAAGGAAAAAGAGGATAAAAACGCATCTTTCCTTCTTTGTCGATTCCGTGATGAACCAATTCGGAAATAGTATCATACAAAATCATCGGCACAGCGCCAAATGAAAACTTGGTGCTGTGCCGATGCTGTTTATACCCGAAGAGAAAGGACGTACGCATGTTCGGAAATGGCAATTAAGGTTCTTCCCGCTCAGGCACAACCGTAATGCCTTGCTTTTTCGCCCATTTTTCCGCAATGCTTCCCGCTGGCGTATGAATCGTCAGTTGCGGCACGTTTGCAAACGCATCTTCGGCTATGTATTGAACGCTGTCAGGCAGATAGATGTCTCGCAGCTGATCGCATCCAGCAAACGCGCGGCTTCCAATCGTCGTCAATCCATCCGGGCATCGCACACTTACCATCGGCGCATTTAGGAACGCCTCGCTTTCAATGATTTTCAGCATCGCCGGCAGCGCTGTCTGATACTGCACCTTCTTTGACCAGCACGCGTAGAGTACCATTCCATCTGCAGGAAGTGTCAGCGCTGACAAATCCGCCACATCGTCATTTTCTTTCAAACTCCAGCCAATGAAGTATGCGCCATCCTTCATTGGATTCGGCAGTTCAGGAAGCGGTAGCCCTGCGGAAAGCAGATAAAAGCTCACCATGTTGTCCTCTGACATCAGCACAAGCGGCGCCGGATTGCAAAATACGCCTTCTGCGTCGATTTGAGCATTCAAGGACGTATTTTCCGTCATCACTGCAAACGGCCGTTCATGCCCTGCAAATGCATTTTCTGCCACGCTTGTTACACTGCACGGCAATTGCACTTGAAGCAGCGGCGATTCTTTTCCCGCCGGAATTGCGAAGGCATACGCTCCAATGCTTGTAACGCCATCTGGCACTGTAAACTGCTGATTGTTCTTTTTGTATGGATAAGCTATCAATGTTCCATCTGCGCTATACAGGACGCCATCCTGTGCATAATAATGTGTATTCGCCGGATCAACATAAAAGCGTTCCAAATCCACTGCCGAGCGGAAAGCCGCAGGATCAATCTGCCGCATGGATGCGCCAATCTCCAAGTATCTGATTCCCTCATGGATTGCATCAGCATACATTATCTCAAACTGATCCGGAATGTGGAAGTACCGCTGGTTGTTGTTGTAAGAAATCAGTTTCGGTACCTGCCGCCAATTTCCCGTAGCTGGATCGTATTCATCCCAATCGTAATTACCATCCAGCTTATCCCAATTGACAAAATCATCCCACAGCTTGTAGGTATACCCCAAGTAAATATCCAAATTTTTCTCTGGCATAACACTTGGAAATGTAATCTGATTTGTCCATTCTGCATCACTAAACCAGCGAATACAGTCACTGTTTTTAATTCCCATGCTATAAATCCGCGGTTCAACCAGCGTATCGCCAGCTGTACGCGTCTTTACCATATCATCTCGCCCATCCGGGTAGTGAATGCGCAGCGTATAGACTGGTGCATCAATCGCAACACGCGTAGACTCCGTCACGCTCCACGTCGCTTGATTCCGTGGACAGTAAATGGTTCGTTCGCCATAGAAGTTGTCATCAGGGAAGAAAACAAACGCCTCGTCCGAAAGAACATATACGGTTTTCAAATTCGTACATCCCGTCAGCGAATCATTGCCAAAGCACCAAACTGCCCTTGGAATTGTCATTTCCGTCAGCGCCGTACAGTTCGTGAACACATAGTCATCGACTCGCAGCAGCGATTCAGGAAGTGTGATGTTTTGCAGTGATGCGCATCCATAGAATGCTTTTCCGCCAATCTGTTCCAGCTGTGTCGGCAGCTGTACATATTTTAGTGACGTACAATTCTGGAGCAATCCAATCGGCACCATTTTCAGCGATTGCGGAAGATGAACCGTCTCCAGCGAAGGATTATCTGACAGCGCATAGTCCGCAAGGCTTGCATTCTCCGGAATTACCAGCGCTTTCAGCCTTCCATTGTTGTTTATTTGGGTAATTGTTTGTATGCTGGATGGCAGCTGCAATTCTTCCAGCATCGGATTGTTACATATTGCTGTAATTGTTTTTACCCCTGACGGTAATGCGATCTTTTTCAGCATCATGTTTCCGGAAATGGACATAATCGTATCCACAGAACCCGTCAGCGTTAGATTTTCCAGCAAAGGCATTAGTGTAATCTTTATGCGTCCCACATTCAGATGAAGGTTCAGCTGATGAATGGCTGTGCCGTCAAAAGCATTCAGCAGGTATGTTTCAGATTGATTTTTCCCTTCCTGCCGATAAGGATAAACCGTCCCGCCAAACGAAAACACCTCCAGGTTTTTGCAATTTAAGAACGCACTGTTTCCAAGATACAGTTTAGAGCATTGAGAAATTGTAACTTCCTGCAATGCATAACAGTCAGCAAACGAATATTCTCCAAGATAAATTTCATTCGCTATAAGGGTAACAGAAGTCAAGTTAGGATGTTCTTTAAATACATTGTCGGGAATACGAATTGTTTCCCCTTGAATTGTAATTGTTTCGATACCTTTGCTGAATATAGCATACGTCATATCAATATTCTTACCGCTAATATTAACTTTGCGCAGATTTTCTATGTTCGCATTGCCAAATTGCAAATCACCTGACACATGCAGTTCCAACTGCTCAAGCTGCGGATTGTTGTACAAAACCGTATCAAATTTGGTGAGTGTTGACGGGAGATGTAACGTACGCAAAGACGTGCAATCTCCAAATGCCAATTTTCCAATCTGTGTTACACCTTCGGGAATCGTTATTTCCTCCAGCGAATAGCAATGTCGAAAGGCATTCTGACCAATCGTTTGTACTGTATCAGGAATTTCTATTTTCTTTAATGAGTAGCATCTATCAAAGGCACTTGACGCTATGCTTGTTACCCCTGATGGAATCGAAATTTCCTGCAGCGAATAGCACTCAGGAAAATAAGGCGAATCCACCATATTTGCAGGCAAATGCACCCATTGCAACCGATAATTTCGGCTGTTGTTTCCAGTATGCCGCATAGAGTCGGCGAACTGAATACCAATTAGCGATTTTCCGCCACATACACCGCTAGTTCCGTAAAAGCCGTCATCAAAAACAACATACTGCACAGTGGGGCCTGTGCTTGTAACACTGCCCTGATATGCTTTTGTGTAATTCTGATAATCGGGATTTCCAGGTTTAATCAATCTGCAATACAGCGTTGCACCTTGCTGCTCGGCGCCAACAATCTGGTAGGCTTCTTCTTTTTCATTCACAGACGAAATACGAGGTTTGCCAACCCGTTCAGCATATCCTTGATCATCGTCTTCCGGGAGCGTGTATCCAGGTTTTTCTGAAACAGCGTCCCACTGCGCTGTGCAATTGAGTGTTTCTTTGCCCACCACAACAGGTAAACTTTCTGAAACCAACGTACCATCCTCTTTTGTCACTCGCCAGCCGATAAAGACTCTCCCCTGCATTATAAGCGGTCGCTGCGCTTTTTCAGCGCTTAGTGTTTCATTGATTGCAAAGCGTTTCGTTGCATATAATACACCATCTTCGGAAAAGAAATTCACAGTTGTTGTCCGCCAAGTGCACTCCGACACTCTTTTGAACCCTTCAAAATGATACTCTTTATCTTCCAGTAATTGGATTCCATTTCCCGTCGTTGTAATCGAGCATTTGCCATCGCCGATAAAGGCTGGTACTTTTGCCCCGGCTTTTGGAATTAAACCGATCTTTGCTTCTGGATACACCTTCCAGTACGGTTTCACATCCGAGCAAAGTGCTGTTTGGGGAACCATTGGGTCAAAGCTTTTGCTTACACTCATGCCGATTTTTTCCACAACCGACACGCGCACAAGGTCACAGAATCCCGCGATGGGGGTTATCGTAATTCCGCCCTTGATTATAAATTCCGCCTTACCCTCCATATTGATTTCAAACGACTTTGTGCCTGCTATGCATTCATTGTTCCACTGCCCATTGGCATAAGCAAATTTGCATTTACCGCCTTGATTTTTGAATGTAATGTCCACGCTGCCATCCATTTTGAATTCCCCTGTGATCAACGTGCATACTTGCATTGCATAGGCAGTAAACCACGGGATACGAATCAGTTCTATTTCCGTCGGCTGTTTGTCATCCTCCTCCGCATCCGTTGTAAAGTCTGCCTGCACATCCATGCTTGTATCAAAGTAGAAATCTTTTATTTCGAATGGCTGATAACTCCCGATTTCAAGCCGATATTCATTTACCGAAATGTTAATTGTTACGTTCACTTCAATTCCATCATCCACAAACGTACCCTTGATGACCAGCCCGCTTGCGCCATCACGCGGCACTGCTGATTCCATTACAAAATGCTCATCAAGCACTTCGATATTTGCAATGTCCGCCACCAAATCAGTCTCATGAAGTTCTATTTTTTCCGGCAGACCGTAACACTCCATGATTTCTTCATTCGTCATTGCATCGGAAATCGTTTCTTCCGCGTTCGCACAGATGATGCCTCCCATCAGCAGAAGCATGATCAGCACAATCCAAATTATCAACCAACGTCCTGCGTTTGTCATAGGAAAGCCCTCCTTCGCTCCACCATTCAAAGTCAAGGATTCCGTGCATCATGCACTGCCGTATCGCAGTTATATATGCAATTGGATGCAGTCGGTAATCAAATTGTACCATGTTTTTGCAGTTGCTGTCAAGGGTTCAACTTGCAGAAATGAGTTTTGCAGCTTTTTTGCACATCCTGCCAAATTCCAGCATCATCATCAGCCGCGAGCGCTAAGGCGCTGTCCTTTATCCCAGCATGATGCTGACCGCGCCATCCGGGCTGACATTCAGTTTCATGCACAGCAAGTATCGCTTGTAAAACGCTTCCTTCTCCTTGTCCGTCATCATAATCCACGAGTTTTGCAGCGCCGTCTCCATCATCTCGCGAACGTTGAATGGTTTCGTGCTTTCTCCCGCCAGTTGCTGATTGATTTGCTCCTGAATTGCATTGATCAGCGTACTGGTTTTGATGTTGTACGACGCCGCCGTGCAGAAGTCGTCAATGAAGCAGAACGGGATTTCATGCCGCGCCAAGGTGTCCATGATGGCCATGCCCGTTTTGCCCTTCTCCAGCATAACAAGGAAGCGGACGCTGTCCAGCTGGTGGATCATCGCCCAGTAGTCGCTGTCCGACGACACAAGGATGACCGCATCCACGCCAGAGGTATACACTTCGCGGCTTGTCCGCACCGCCAGTGCCATATCGCACTGCGATTTGTTCTGGTTCAGCCGCTCGACCTTAATATGTTCCAGCTCAAGGTTCGCTTTTTCATCCACCGCCGTAGAGAGCGTGCGGTCAACCAGCGTTTTCCATTGTGCCGTTGTATACTCGCTGTCAAACAGAATCACCTTGGATATTTTGCCCAGCTGCTCGGTCGGGAGGCTGCTCAGCGCCGCCGCGAGCTTCACGGCATCCGAATTTTCGCAGTCCACCGCAATCAAGCATTTTTTGCACTGCCCCAGCAGCCTGCCCAGATTGCGCATCGTGTGGTTGCCCGCATCACGCACCAGCGACAGGTTTTCAAAGCGGTCTTCGTGGCGCTCATAGAGAATCGTTACGAATTTTTCATCATTATAGAGGATATTGCCCTTGCTCTCCGGGCTTGTGGAAACGGCATCCCAGTTAATCCAGCAGTGGAACGGGTAGCGGCGGGTATCGCTTTTATAGTATTCCCCTGCTTTTTTGATACCATCTTTTTTCGTCCCGTTCGGCATCAGGAAAATGGGTTTCACATAGTCCCACTTCACCCATTCCGGGAAAAAGCGCGCCACCTGATTGATTCGGTTGCTGATTTCACAATTGATGCTGATAATGTATTCGTCAATATCCGGCTTTGCTTTGTAAATTCTGACGCCGTCCTGTTCCAGCTGCGCCACCGCTTCTGATGGAATGAGGTTCGGCACGCTGCCGATATTGCGGAAGCTCATGCGAAATTCATTCACAATGGCTGGATAATTGCGTTCCATCGCCGTGCGAATGCGGCACAGATTGCGAATAATGCGCGCCTCTTTGTGCGCATCCAGCTCTTCGTAACTTTTCAGCAGAAATTGTCTCGCATTTTCTTCGCCAAAGTTTTCTTTGTCGATACCAATGAGGTACGCCATCGGCGACACCAGCGTGTACGTTGAATTCTGGAACTCATTGTAGATGATTTTTTTGTCAAGCGCCGATGGCTTTTGCTGATTTTCCGGATTCTCATCGTCTATTTCAAGTGCTTGAACGAGTTTTGATAAATCAGCGAGATTATTGGAGGTGATTGTTTTACGCGCTTTCGGCTGGGTTTTCGTTTTCTTTGCCATGTGGAAGACTCCTTTTTTGTATTTCTTTGTTCATTTCCATCATACCATTTTGGCGGCGGCATTGCAAGGGCAGCAGCGCACAAATATATTTCTGCTTTGCGCATTGTTTTTCCCGGAAGTGCTTGACAAAAAGTGCTCGATAGTTTTATTTTTCTTGACAACAGATTATTATGATGCTATACTATTATTAACATTAGATACACACAAATTGATTATATCGGGAGGGTTTTCTGTATGGAATACGTCACCCACCTCCGCGAGGACGGCAGCTATCAGCCGCTCAAGGAGCATTTGGAAGGCACAGCGACGCGTTCTGCGAAATTCGCCGCTTCTTTTGGAGCGAGTTTTCACGCCGAAAGAACAGCCCTGCTGCACGACATCGGCAAGTACAGCCCCAACGGGCAGCGCCGCCAGCGTGACCCGGAACACACCGCCAAGGTGGACCACAGCACGGCAGGTGCGAAGGCGGCGGCAGATTTGGACGATATGCCCGCGGCGTTTGCCATTGCGGGGCATCACGGCGGTCTGCCCGACTTGGGAACCCGTCTCAGCCTCGATGATGGCACATTGTGCGCACGGCTGAACAAAAAGCTGACCGGCGGCGACGATCCCTCCGCGTGGCGCAGTGAGATTTCTTTGCCAACAGGCGTTCAGCCCACACCGCCGTGGCTTCCGCGGAATGATGCGCGCCTGACTGCCATGTACATCCGGATGCTGTTCTCCTGTCTGGTGGATGCTGATTTTCTGGACACGGAGCGCGCGCTCAGCAAGGAAGAAAAGCCGCGCGGCATCGGCGATTCCATGCCCGCGCTGCTGGAAAAGCTGCAAGCGCACGTTGCCAAATGGCTGGAAAAGCCCAAGTCCGACCTCTGCGCGCTGCGCAACGAGGTGCTGCGGCGCTGCCTGCGTGGCAGCGAAGATCCGCAGGGCTTGTACAGCCTGACCGTCCCCACGGGCGGCGGCAAAACGGTTTCGTCGCTTGCCTTTGCGCTCAGCCACGCAGTGAAGCATGGGATGAAGCGCATCATCTACGTCATCCCCTACACCAGCATTATCGACCAAAATGCGAAGGTCTTTCGGGATATTCTGGACGATGAGAACGTGGTGGAGCATCACAGTCAGGTGGACTTGCCCGATACGGATGCCGAAACGCCCGATGCCCTCCGCAAGCGCCTTGCCTGCGAAAACTGGGATGCCCCCGTCATCGTCACGACCGCCGTGCAGTTCTTTGAATCCTTCTACGCCGCCAAGCCCGGCCGCTGCCGCAAACTCCACAACGTCGCCAACAGCGTGGTGATTTTTGACGAGGCGCAAACCCTGCCGATTTCGCTGATGCGTCCCTGCGTTTCGGTGATTGACCAGCTGGTGCAGCATTACGGCGTCACCGCCGTTCTCTGTACCGCGACGCAGCCCGAATTGCTGTCCATTTTCAGCGGCTTCACCGCGGGCACCCGCATTCAAGAGCTTGTTCCCGACCCGGATGCGCTGTTCAGCAGCCTTCGCCGCGTCACCTTCCAGCAGGACGGGACGCTTTCGGACGAGGAATTAGCCGCGCGGATTCGTCAGGAAAATGCCGTGCTGTGCATCGTCAATTCCCGCAAACAGGCGCGCAGCCTGTACGAAGCCCTGCCGGAAGAGGGGCGTTTCCACCTTTCCACGCTGATGAACGCCATCGACCGTGAACGCACCATTGCCACAATTCGCGAACGCTTAGACAAGAAACAGTGCTGCCGCGTCATCTCCACCAGCCTGATTGAAGCGGGCGTTGACGTGGATTTTCCGACCGTATACCGCGAATTAGCCGGACTGGACAGCATTCTGCAAGCCGCCGGACGCTGCAATCGTGAGGGAAAGGAAGCGGCGCAGGACAGCATCGTCCACATCTACCAGACCGAGCACGCCATTGCGCCCATGATGCGCCCGAACATTGAAAGCTGCCGCACAGTGCTGCGCCTGTATGCTGAGGACATCGGCAGCCGCAAAGCCATCCACGCGTATTTTTGCAATTTGCTCTTCAAGCGCGGCGAAAATCAGCAGCGTTCACGACCCGTTTCGTCCGAAAATGATTTACTGGATACCAGCAAAACGCTGTCATCCGAAGCAAGATTTGCTTTCCGCGAAACCGCCGAGCATTTCCGCTTTATCGATACAGATACGGTAACGGTGTATATTCCGACACCTGAAAACAGCGAGGACATCAAAGCCCTGCGTGATGGGCACTATTCGCGTGAGCTTTTCCGCCGCCTGGGGCGCTGCGGCGTGAGTATTTACCGCCGCGAGTATCAGGCGTTGTGCAGCATCGGCGGCGTCACGGAAATCACCGACGCGCACTGCGGCATTCTGAGCGACATCAAATTGTACACACCGGAATGCGGCTTGCAGGTCAGCTGCACAAGCGGGCTGGGACTGTTCGCCTGACGTATATATAATGAAAAAAATCAGAAACGGGCGGCAAGCATTGCGCTCACCGCCCGCCCCGGATGCACCATCATCCGTCTCTATATTTCAACCCACAGACTGACGGCGTATCTCTACACTGTACAGTCCGACTTTTGAATTCTATCATCTTTATCACTCCGAAACAAACCGTCTTCTGTACTTATTCTGCATTTTTTATTCATCCTCCATATCTATGAACTTGACTAAAATGTGAGTTTGTGCTATACTGTTCTTGTCAAACGAAAGGAAGTGAGTTGCTGACGATACACCCATTCGTCCCCTTGCGAACTGTCACTTGCCCACATCGGCAAGTGTTGATTTTAGCAAAAGTATGAGGAGGTGAACCAATGTCCATCAAAATGGAGGTATGGGGCGACTACGCTTGCTTCACCCGCCCTGAAATGAAGGTGGAACGGGTCAGCTATGACGTTCCCACGCCCAGCGCCGCCCGCGGAATGGTAGAAAGTGTATACTACCATCCAGGCCTAAAATGGCATGTGGATAAAATCTACGTCTGCAAGCCCATCCGCTTCACGAACATTCTCCGCAACGAAGTGGCATCTAAGATTTCCGCCAGCAACGTGCTGACCGAAGCCAACGGCAAGAAGCGCTCCTACATCGACCGAAACGCCGATATTCAGCAGCGCGCTACCACCATGCTGCGAAACGTGCACTACGTCATTGAAGCTCACTTCGAGATGACCGAAAAAGCCAATCCGTCGGACAATCCCGGCAAGTTTCAGGACATCGTGAAGCGCAGACTGCGCAGCGGTCAGGCGTACATGCAGCCGTATCTTGGCTGTCGGGAATGCACGGCGCATTTCCGCCTTTGGGAAGGCGGCGACATCCCCACCATCGACGAAACGCGGGATTTGGGGTATATGATTTTTGATATGGATTATTCCGACCCGGAAAACATACAACCGATGTTCTTCCGGGCGCAGATGGTGCATGGCGTGATTGACTTGACAGACTGTGAGGTGGTGAAATGATTCTGCAATCGCTCGTGCGGTGCTACGATTCGCTCGCCGCACAGGGCACGTTGAAGCGTCCCGGCTGGTCCGCCGTCAAGGTGCAGTGGGGCTTGTGTCTGACTGCCGACGGGCAGGTGTCGTCGGTGGAAATGCTCGGCGCGCCAAACGATAAGGGCAAGCTGCTTCCGGTGCAGGACTTTCTGCCAACGCCCGTCAAGCGCACCAGCGGCAGGGCAGCCTGCTTTCTCTGCGACAACGCAAAGTACCTGCTGGGCATTACCAATGAGCCGTACAACGGCACAGGCAAAAACCCCGCCAAGGAGGCGGAAGCCTGTTTCCGCATCAGTGCCAAAAAGCATCACGACCTGCTGGACGGCGTGTCCTGCCCGATGGCACAGGCGATTCTCCGCTTTTTTGACACTTGGCAGCCTGAAAAGGCAGCGCAGTCCCCTGCCCTGCAGGAGCATTTCGATGACCTGTGCAAGGGCGGCAATCTCGTTTTCTGCATGATGGGCGCCTCAGGCAAACCCGAAATGGCGCACGAAGTGTCGGAAATTCGTGCAGCGTGGGAGGCGAGCGTTGCCGGCGGCAAGAGCAATGCGGTACAAGGCCGCTGTCTGGTTACAGGCGACGAGGACACCATTGCCATGCTGCATCCAAGCATCAAGGGCGTTGTCGGCGCGCAGTCTTCCGGCGCATCGCTGGTTTCCTTCAATGCCCTCGCTTTTGAATCCTATGGGCGGAATAAGGGGCAGGGCTTGAACGCCCCCGTCGGAAATCACGCCGCCTTTGCCTACGGTGAAGCACTCAATTACATGCTGCGCGAGAAGAATTATCACAGTCTGCTGGGATCTGCCACCCTCGTTTACTGGGCAGAAACGGCGCAATCCGCTTACAGCGACTGTTTTGCCGCTCTGCTGGGGACAAACGAAGACATGACGCAGAATACGCTGGACGGCATCATGAAAGCCATCCGCCTTGGGCAGGGTCTTCAGTGGGAGAATGTTCCGCTTGATTCCCGTACACCCTTCTACATTCTGGGGCTTTCTCCGAATGCGTCCCGTCTGTCGGTTCGTTTCTTCCTGCAAGGGACGTTCGGCGATTTTGCCGCAAATTTGGCGCGTCATCAGGAGCGCTTGAACATCATTCGCCCCTCTTTTGACCAGCGGGAGACACTTTCCGCCTATTCGCTGCTCAAGGAAACAGCGAATCCCAACAGCAGGGACAAGCTGCCGCCGTCGCATCTGGTGGGCGATTTGCTCCGCGCCATTCTTGGCGATACGCCTTACCCTGTTTCGCTGCTGACGCAAACAGAGCTGCGCATCCATGCGGAGCACAGTGTCAGCCGCGGCAAGGCGGCAATTCTCAAAGCATGGCTGCTGAAAAACGGCAGCAATCCACAGTACAAGGAGGTCATCGACGTGCAACTCAACGAACAGACGAATTACGCACCGTATGTGCTGGGTCGTCTCTTTGCGGTGCTGGAAAGCCTCCAGCAGAAGGCAAATCCCGGCATCAACGCTACCATCATGGATCGTTACTTCAACGCTGCCTGCGCAACGCCCAGCATCGTTTTCCCGACGCTGCTGAAGCTGGCGCAGAGTCACCTGAAGAAACTTGATACCGGCTATTTCATCTATTACGACAAGCAGATGACGGAACTGTGCGGGCGCTTGACTGACAGCTACCCCGCGCGCCTGAACCTGCAGGATCAGGGTATTTTCCAGCTGGGCTACTATCACCAGAAGCAGAAGTTCTTCACAAAAAAGGAGGAAAACAGCAATGTCTGATGTGATTCGCAATCGCTATGATTTCGTGGTACTGTTCGACGTGCAGAACGGCAATCCCAACGGTGACCCCGATGCCGGCAACATGCCCCGCACCGACCCGGAAACGGGTCTTGGGCTGGTGACGGACGTGTGCCTGAAGCGCAAGATTCGCGACTATGTGGCAACCGTCAAGGAGGGCGACCCGCATTACGGCATCTATATTCAGGATGGCGTTCCGCTGAATCGCTGCGACCGTGAAGGGCTGGAGGCCTGCGGCTACGGCGACATCAAGGAGGACGACCTCAAAAAGAAACTAAAGTCGAATGACCCGGAGATTGACCGCAAGCTGCGCGATTATATGTGCAGCCACTACTACGACATCCGGACGTTCGGCGCGGTGATGACGACGTTTGTCAAGGCATCGCTGAACTGCGGTCAGGTGCGCGGGCCGGTGCAGCTGGGCTTTGCCCGCAGCGTTGACCCCATTGTGCCGCAGGAAATCACCATCACCCGCGTCGCCATCACGACGGAAAAGGATGCGGAGAAGAAGGGCACCGAAATGGGGCGCAAGTACATCGTCCCCTACGGGCTGTACCGCGCGGAAGGGTTCGTATCCGCAAATCTGGCGCGCAAGACCACGGGCTTCAGCGAAGAAGACCTCGCCCTGCTGTGGGATGCCATCCTCAACATGTTTGAAAACGACCACTCCGCCGCGCGCGGCATGATGGCAGTGCGCAAGCTCATCATTTTCCGCCACGAGAAGGAACTGGGCAACGCCCCCGCGTGGAAGCTGTTTGAACGCGTGCGTGTAGCGCGTAAGGCGGACGTGACGGTTCCGCGCAGCTTTACGGACTACGAATGGACGGTGGATGACGCGAATCTGCCGGACGGCGTCACCTGCGAAGTGAAGGGGTGACGCAGCAGGACGCGACCCTCTCCGCCTTGCAGCATTACGCCTACTGCCGCCGCCAATGGGGATTGATTTTTCTGGAGCAGCAGTGGGCAGAAAATGCGCACACGGCGGAGGGGCAAGTGTTCCATCAAACGGCGCATCACGGCCCGGAAGCGGAATTGCGCGGCGATACGCTGATTCTGCGCGGACTGCGGCTGGAATCCGCCCGCCTGCACCTGCACGGCGTCAGCGACGTGGTGGAGTTCCACCGCAGCCCCGGCGGTGTTGCGCTGCACGGACGCGAAGGGCTGTGGCTGCCGTACCCGGTAGAATACAAAAAAGGGTCAGACAAAACGCAGGATGCCGACGAGGTGCAGCTGTGCGCACAGGCGCTCTGCTTGGAGGAGATGCTCTGCTGCGCCATCCCGGAGGGCAGCTTGTTTTATGGCGAGTCCCGCCGACGGACGCGGGTTGCGCTGGATGAATCCCTCCGTGCGCGGACGTTGTCGCTTCTGGCGGAACTGCTGGAGAATCAGGCGCGCGGACATACGCCATCCGTTCGGGCGCACAAGGGCTGCAATGCCTGCTCGCTCAAGGATGTATGCGTTCCGCGGCTCAGCCGAACCGGCAGCGTCCGCGCCTACATACACGCCCGTATTGCGGAGGATTCGTCATGAGAAAGATGCTGAATACGCTGTTCGTGACGACGGAAGATGCGTACTTGTCGCTGGAAAACGAGAATATCGTCGTCCATGTGGGCGAGGAAAAGCGCGCACAGTATCCCCTGCTGATGCTGGAGGGCATTCTGACTTTCTCCTACAAAGGCGCAAGTCCAGCACTCATGGGTGCTTGCGCAGAGCGCGGTATTGGGCTGACGTTTCTGACGCCGCGCGGGCGATTTTTAGCACGCGTCTGCGGCAGCGAGCGCGGCAATGTTCTGCTGCGCCGCGAGCAGTATCGGCGCGCCGACAGCCTATCCGCCAGCTGCCTGATTGCACGGAATTTCATCTTCGGCAAGGTATACAATCAGCGCTGGGTGCTGGAGCGTACCATCCGCGACCACGCCTTGCGCGTGAATGTGCAGGCACTCAAGGATGTTTCCGCTGCGTTAGATGCCAAGCTGCCGCAAATTGAATCAGCGGTTGATTTAGATGTGCTGCGCGGGCTGGAAGGCGACGCATCCGCCGATTATTTTTCGGTATTCGACGAAATGATACTGACTCAAAAGGCGGATTTCTTGCTGAACGGCCGCAATCGCCGCCCGCCGCAGGACAACATGAACGCCCTGCTCTCCTTCGCCTATGTGCTACTCGCCAACGACTGCGCTGCCGCGCTGGAAAGCGTCGGGCTGGATGCCTACGTCGGCTTCATGCACCGCGACCGTCCGGGGCGCACGTCGCTCGCCCTTGACCTGATGGAAGAACTGCGCGCCCCGATGGCAGATCGCCTCTGCATCACGCTGGTGAACAACCGTGTGCTGCAGGACAAGCACTTCGACCGGCAGGAAAGCGGCGCCGTCTTCTTGAACGATGCCGGGCGCAAGCAGTTCTTGACCGCATGGCAAAACCGCAAACGCGAAGAAATCACCCACCCGTTCCTGAAAGAAAAAATCATGTGGGGGCTTGTTCCCTATGTACAGGCGCTGCTGCTTGCGCGCACCCTCCGCGGCGACACAGACGGTTATCCCCCATTCCTCTGGAAATAACCCGAAAGCGAGGCGTTCCCGATGCTGGTTCTAATCACCTACGATGTTTCCACCGTCGATGCAGACGGCAAACGCCGCTTGCGGCAAGTCGCCAAGCGCTGCGTCGTCCACGGTCAGCGCGTGCAGAATTCCGTATTTGAGTGCTCTTTGGATGCCGCGCAGTACAAGCTGCTTCAGGCGGAACTTCGGCAGCTGATTGACCCGGAAAAGGACAGTTTGCGCTTTTACAACCTCGGCAATCACTACGAAAGCCGGATTGAGCACATTGGCGTGAAGACGAGCTACGCCCCGGAAGGGCTGCTGATGCTGTAAGGGCGCGCCGCGCGAATCGCCCGTGCGAAGCGCAAGCCTCCAGCCTTTTGCAGGGAGGTTCGCACCGGATTTCGCGGTTTTTCCGGCAAAATTACCGCATTTTCGGCTAAGCTGATTCTCAAAAGGACTGTTTTGTGGTATACTTTTTGTGCAAAGCCTATGATTCTGATCGACAGAATTGTTACTTTGCGCAGTCGCTCCCCGTGCGGGGAGCGTGGATTGAAATGTGAAAAACGCACCAACCCATCCGTCTGCGTTAAGTCGCTCCCCGTGCGGGGAGCGTGGATTGAAATTGTCCGTAGGAATCAAAACGCGCAGTCTGGGGGCGTCGCTCCCCGTGCGGGGAGCGTGGATTGAAATGCATCTAACTTCATGGGGAGAATAAAGGGAGGGAGGGGTCGCTCCCCGTGCGGGGAGCGTGGATTGAAATATCAATAGTTGATAGTCTTTATCCGGTGACTTCTCGTCGCTCCCCGTGCGGGGAGCGTGGATTGAAATCAATGCTGATTGATGAATTTTGAATCTTTGCGGGTCGCTCCCCGTGCGGGGAGCGTGGATTGAAATTGATCGAATGGTATTTCCGCGCCGTCGTGATCGGTCGCTCCCCGTGCGGGGAGCGTGGATTGAAATGCCGTCGCGTCGCCCTTACGGTTGCATTGCTGACGTCGCTCCCCGTGCGGGGAGCGTGGATTGAAATTTTGTCAAGCTGGTGAAGCCCGACAACCGGATAAACGTCGCTCCCCGTGCGGGGAGCGTGGATTGAAATTCTTCGCCGTCCCGCTCTGCGCGGTATCGTGTCAGCGTCGCTCCCCGTGCGGGGAGCGTGGATTGAAATCGGACGAAGATCAAGCGGGAAGCGGGCGTAATGCGGTCGCTCCCCGTGCGGGGAGCGTGGATTGAAATGATAACCTCCAGCACCGTGTCGGGGAAGCGCGGATGTCGCTCCCCGTGCGGGGAGCGTGGATTGAAATAATCTTCCGGACTACTTCACTATTTCCGGCATTCGTCGCTCCCCGTGCGGGGAGCGTGGATTGAAATAAGCGTTCCGGCGGTCGTATCCTTCGGCTTGTCCGCGTCGCTCCCCGTGCGGGGAGCGTGGATTGAAATATTGACGTTAAGCGTTTTTTGTGTTATACTTATCGTCGCTCCCCGTGCGGGGAGCGTGGATTGAAATTTTGCGCACTGCGCGGCATTTTGCCGACAATCTCGTCGCTCCCCGTGCGGGGAGCGTGGATTGAAATCGTACCCCTGTCCGTTCTGCGGTTCGACCGTCGTCGCTCCCCGTGCGGGGAGCGTGGATTGAAATGAGGACGATTTCCGCGCTATGATGCACGAGGAATTGTCGCTCCCCGTGCGGGGAGCGTGGATTGAAATCTCGTACCTGCGGATGGTGGCCTGCTGAAGGGTCAGGTCGCTCCCCGTGCGGGGAGCGTGGATTGAAATGTGACCCCGGAGGCGGCCAGCTTGAAAGCGCTCTGTCGCTCCCCGTGCGGGGAGCGTGGATTGAAATATCGTTCGCCCTCCTTCCTGCCGGGGAAACCGGCGTCGCTCCCCGTGCGGGGAGCGTGGATTGAAATTTGTAAATCATGTGATCCTTCTTTCCGGGCGCAGTCGCTCCCCGTGCGGGGAGCGTGGATTGAAATTTGTAAATCATGTGATCCTTCTTTCCGGGCGCATAGTCGCTCCCCGTGCGGGGAGCGTGGATTGAAATGGGCGACGGCGAATAAGCCGCGCCCCTTATGGAGGTCGCTCCCCGTGCGGGGAGCGTGGATTGAAATGCCGGGTAAACCCCGGCGGGTTCCCCTGACCGTCGTCGCTCCCCGTGCGGGGAGCGTGGATTGAAATTGGCCGAAGAACGCCATCGGCGGCCCGGCGGTGCGTCGCTCCCCGTGCGGGGAGCGTGGATTGAAATCTCCCCTGTTACGCTGGGGATGGCGTTTTGATGCCGTCGCTCCCCGTGCGGGGAGCGTGGATTGAAATCCTGATTTAAGCGGATTTTCAGCCGCTCCACCAGGTCGCTCCCCGTGCGGGGAGCGTGGATTGAAATCGTCGTCATGGGTATAAATCCCCTCCGCGGCGGTCGCTCCCCGTGCGGGGAGCGTGGATTGAAATCAGCCCCGCGCGGGCAATGAAGGCGTTGACGTGGTCGCTCCCCGTGCGGGGAGCGTGGATTGAAATTTTCTGCTCACTTATTAGTGAGGCACGAGGGCTTGTCGCTCCCCGTGCGGGGAGCGTGGATTGAAATTTGAAAAGGCCTTGACAACTCACTAAAAAGTGAGGTCGCTCCCCGTGCGGGGAGCGTGGATTGAAATTATTCTCTGATGGTAGGGCAGCGCACGCTTCCGTGCGGTCGCTCCCCGTGCGGGGAGCGTGGATTGAAATTCTTGTTTTCTTTTTTTATAGCTAAGCAAAAAAGTCGCTCCCCGTGCGGGGAGCGTGGATTGAAATTGAGCTGGTACGGCAAGGAGCTGTGCCTTGTGCTGTCGCTCCCCGTGCGGGGAGCGTGGATTGAAATTTCTCGTGAAAACATTGCAAACCTCTTGACATCGTCGCTCCCCGTGCGGGGAGCGTGGATTGAAATGAGAGCCGAAGCGCAAGCAGAATTTCCGGGAACGTCGCTCCCCGTGCGGGGAGCGTGGATTGAAATGGCTCTCGAACGGGCTGAGCCAGCAACAGCTTGCAGTCGCTCCCCGTGCGGGGAGCGTGGATTGAAATGTCTTCGCTGGTTTGAGCATCGCACTCATCGCCGCGCGTCGCTCCCCGTGCGGGGAGCGTGGATTGAAATCGAAGGAAGCATAGCATACTCACCACCTTTCGAGCAGTCGCTCCCCGTGCGGGGAGCGTGGATTGAAATGGAATATCGGCTTTGTCGTAACTTCCAACGTGGCAAGTCGCTCCCCGTGCGGGGAGCGTGGATTGAAATCTTACCTGACGGGCTGGAAGCACTCAGAGCACCGCTTGTCGCTCCCCGTGCGGGGAGCGTGGATTGAAATCGTCAGCGGGTCGAAGTCGGGCGGCGAGAACGCGTGTCGCTCCCCGTGCGGGGAGCGTGGATTGAAATCGTCAGCGGGTCGAAGTCGGGCGGCGAGAACGCGTGTCGCTCCCCGTGCGGGGAGCGTGGATTGAAATTTCTGCTTGTCATCCGGCAAGCCGAGCGCCTTGCGTCGCTCCCCGTGCGGGGAGCGTGGATTGAAATACTGCCTGTCACAGATGCCGCTGTCGCAATCATGTCGCTCCCCGTGCGGGGAGCGTGGATTGAAATTATCAGCGGGTCGAAGTCTGGCGGCGAGAACGCGGTCGCTCCCCGTGCGGGGAGCGTGGATTGAAATTCCATCCACACATAGCCCGCATTGCCAAATGTACAGTCGCTCCCCGTGCGGGGAGCGTGGATTGAAATGGCTACTTGAAGAGAGCTATCAGCGAGAGAATCAAGTCGCTCCCCGTGCGGGGAGCGTGGATTGAAATTTGTCAATTGCTCAATATCTGTGCTATCCGAAAAGGTCGCTCCCCGTGCGGGGAGCGTGGATTGAAATTGGAAGTCGGAAAGGTTTGTACCAGTGCGGGTAGTCGCTCCCCGTGCGGGGAGCGTGGATTGAAATCCAGTAAGTAGCAAGAACATCGCAGGAAAGTGTGTCGCTCCCCGTGCGGGGAGCGTGGATTGAAATCAAAAATAGGTTATTCATACGCCCTCCATAAAATGTCGCTCCCCGTGCGGGGAGCGTGGATTGAAATCCCCATTACCAGATTGTGCAACAACCGTTGCTTGGTCGCTCCCCGTGCGGGGAGCGTGGATTGAAATTATCAAGTTGCAAATTGCAAACCAGCGCGGTTGGTCGCTCCCCGTGCGGGGAGCGTGGATTGAAATAAGCCGGGACAGCTAATCTATATCGGCGCACGTGTCGCTCCCCGTGCGGGGAGCGTGGATTGAAATCTTCGGGCGAAAACCTTAACCGAGATTTGCAACTGTCGCTCCCCGTGCGGGGAGCGTGGATTGAAATAGCTCAGATGAACGCGAATCTCTATTTGCCATCGTCGCTCCCCGTGCGGGGAGCGTGGATTGAAATGCTAACAGGGATATAAGGGCAACCCCACAACGGGTCGCTCCCCGTGCGGGGAGCGTGGATTGAAATCATTGACGAATACCAACATTTGAGATTGTGTGAAGTCGCTCCCCGTGCGGGGAGCGTGGATTGAAATGGTGAAGAGGAAAAGGCGACGGCTGAGAAGATCGTCGCTCCCCGTGCGGGGAGCGTGGATTGAAATGGGAACGTCAGGGGTTGCGGCGGAGGTGCGCGCGGCAGGTCGCTCCCCGTGCGGGGAGCGTGGATTGAAATGGAAACTCTGCGGTGTCCCGCGACGCGCCGTGGCGGTCGCTCCCCGTGCGGGGAGCGTGGATTGAAATGCGACGTCCGAGAGTCCGGGCGTCGGGAAAGACGTCGCTCCCCGTGCGGGGAGCGTGGATTGAAATATGGTGTCCTCCATTTTTCCGGGACTAAGCCCGGTCGCTCCCCGTGCGGGGAGCGTGGATTGAAATGTCCCCTCCGCGGGGAGACACCGGGTGCTATGCGTCGCTCCCCGTGCGGGGAGCGTGGATTGAAATGCCATTACGCCGCCTCGTTCGTCCCCTCCGCGGGGTCGCTCCCCGTGCGGGGAGCGTGGATTGAAATCCGCCTCTCGTCCGTCCTTGTGGCATCACGATGTCGCTCCCCGTGCGGGGAGCGTGGATTGAAATTGCTGCACAGCTGGGTGCCGCGGAGAAAGGTGGTCGCTCCCCGTGCGGGGAGCGTGGATTGAAATCGCGAAGCTGCCCCATTCCTGCGCCTGCTGCGTGTCGCTCCCCGTGCGGGGAGCGTGGATTGAAATTGCTGGCGCTCGATGTCCTGCATGTCGTGGGTGTGTCGCTCCCCGTGCGGGGAGCGTGGATTGAAATGGTACTTGTTCGCCATCGCCACCATGTCGGCGCGTCGCTCCCCGTGCGGGGAGCGTGGATTGAAATTTCTGCTCCTTGCCCGGCTGCCGTCCAGCCGGAGTCGCTCCCCGTGCGGGGAGCGTGGATTGAAATGTCCGGCTCCAGCCCGTCCTGCAAAGCGACCGCCGTCGCTCCCCGTGCGGGGAGCGTGGATTGAAATGCCGCTGCCGGTGATGTTTGTGCCCTCGCCGGTCGTCGCTCCCCGTGCGGGGAGCGTGGATTGAAATCATCGTTTGCTTGAAGATGTAGGCGCTCATGCTGGTCGCTCCCCGTGCGGGGAGCGTGGATTGAAATTCTTTTTCGCCGTCGCCGTCCTCTTGGTACAAGATGGTCGCTCCCCGTGCGGGGAGCGTGGATTGAAATATTTCAAGCATCTGCCGCAGCTTTACCGCATTCGTCGCTCCCCGTGCGGGGAGCGTGGATTGAAATCTCCGGGATGGTTGCCAGATTCCGCGGCATCACGTGTCGCTCCCCGTGCGGGGAGCGTGGATTGAAATGTCAAGGGCGCGCTGTGCCATATCCTCCCGCGCGCGTCGCTCCCCGTGCGGGGAGCGTGGATTGAAATGCAGCGCTTCCCCAAACGCATGGCGGGACTGGCGTCGCTCCCCGTGCGGGGAGCGTGGATTGAAATGCGGCGGCGCTTGTGCGTCGCCGTCCGTCGTGTCGTCGCTCCCCGTGCGGGGAGCGTGGATTGAAATCGCCTCTCGTCCGTCGGTGAGCTTAAGATACCGTCGCTCCCCGTGCGGGGAGCGTGGATTGAAATCTTTTCGTGGCCGTTTTCGGCCTTTCGCGACGTGTCGCTCCCCGTGCGGGGAGCGTGGATTGAAATTGCTGGCCGCTGGCGTGCTCTGCTGGCGGCTGGCGGCTGTCGCTCCCCGTGCGGGGAGCGTGGATTGAAATAGCCTGCGAAGTCTCTGCAGAAGGTCTGCCCCATGTCGCTCCCCGTGCGGGGAGCGTGGATTGAAATGGAATGGCAAGCGCTGGACGCGGCGGCCGGTCGCTCCCCGTGCGGGGAGCGTGGATTGAAATTGCTGGCGGCTCTGGCGGCGGCTGGCCGCTCTGGTCGCTCCCCGTGCGGGGAGCGTGGATTGAAATGGGGGGTGCTGTCACCGCCCCCCTGCCGATCCCGCGTCGCTCCCCGTGCGGGGAGCGTGGATTGAAATTGCTGGCGGCTGGCGGCTCTGGCTGGCGGCTCTGTCGCTCCCCGTGCGGGGAGCGTGGATTGAAATCGTTACTTTACTGTGCGTGTGCGACAAATGTCGTCGCTCCCCGTGCGGGGAGCGTGGATTGAAATCCTTTTAAGGAGGACTAATCAATGAAGAAACCGAGCGTCGCTCCCCGTGCGGGGAGCGTGGATTGAAATTGGCGATGACGAACTCCTGATAACCCACGGGAGGTCGCTCCCCGTGCGGGGAGCGTGGATTGAAATCCCCTATGGGTGTTGTCCGCCTTGTCCGCCTCGTGTCGCTCCCCGTGCGGGGAGCGTGGATTGAAATAAACGCAGTATGATGTGAAGAAGCGTGTGTTCGGCGTCGCTCCCCGTGCGGGGAGCGTGGATTGAAATAGAATCAAAATATAATACGCTGTGGGATACCATGTCGCTCCCCGTGCGGGGAGCGTGGATTGAAATGGCAAGCTGAACCGCCTGACGGACGCGGAGTATCTGTCGCTCCCCGTGCGGGGAGCGTGGATTGAAATGAGAATCTGCTGTATCCCCATCGCGACGTGTCGAGTCGCTCCCCGTGCGGGGAGCGTGGATTGAAATCGCGACCTCACGAAAATGGTCAGCGCGCCACGCCGTCGCTCCCCGTGCGGGGAGCGTGGATTGAAATGAGCACACATGGCTCGGCTTGAAGGCGTCCCTGTCGCTCCCCGTGCGGGGAGCGTGGATTGAAATAGGCTTTTGAATCCTTGCGCGGACGACCTCTTTTGGTCGCTCCCCGTGCGGGGAGCGTGGATTGAAATGAGCAGAAGATTGACGGATTGCACATCACCCCGTCGCTCCCCGTGCGGGGAGCGTGGATTGAAATCGTGATACTAACCCGACGCTGGAAAGCGTCAAAGAGTCGCTCCCCGTGCGGGGAGCGTGGATTGAAATATCTGGGCAAGCACGACTGGCTCAAGACGCGCGCGGTCGCTCCCCGTGCGGGGAGCGTGGATTGAAATGGGGAAGCGGTGGGAGTTGCCATGATTCATGCCTCGTCGCTCCCCGTGCGGGGAGCGTGGATTGAAATTGCCCTCCGGGTGGAGAAACTCCCCCTACAACGAGTCGCTCCCCGTGCGGGGAGCGTGGATTGAAATATACCGATAGTGGAAGCCACCTTCGGGGAAGCGGGTCGCTCCCCGTGCGGGGAGCGTGGATTGAAATCAAATCAGACAAGCGCGAATTGATAGATGCTTTATCGTCGCTCCCCGTGCGGGGAGCGTGGATTGAAATGCAGGGAGTATCTCGGCACAATCGTCAGCTCGTGTCGCTCCCCGTGCGGGGAGCGTGGATTGAAATAAACCTCTGCGCTGGCGATGGGTTTCTGCTCCATGTCGCTCCCCGTGCGGGGAGCGTGGATTGAAATCTTGATTTGGATTCTCAGGCGGTGAACCAAGCACGCGTCGCTCCCCGTGCGGGGAGCGTGGATTGAAATTGATCCAACAGAACCCGGAGGAGGTCGTCGCCCTTGTCGCTCCCCGTGCGGGGAGCGTGGATTGAAATAGGTCACGATCCTTTATCGGAACTGTTTTCCAGCGTCGCTCCCCGTGCGGGGAGCGTGGATTGAAATCAAATCAGATAGCCGGGAATTGATAGAGGCTTTGTCGCTCCCCGTGCGGGGAGCGTGGATTGAAATATCCACCGTTGCAACAAAATCTTTTTACTGCGGCACGTCGCTCCCCGTGCGGGGAGCGTGGATTGAAATACGACCATCTGGTCGTGAATGGGCTTCGCGGCGGTCGCTCCCCGTGCGGGGAGCGTGGATTGAAATTTTTGCAAGGTGAACAGCATCCACAGCACAATCCGTCGCTCCCCGTGCGGGGAGCGTGGATTGAAATCGAAGCACGAATACAATGTCGCCATGCAGCAGAGTCGCTCCCCGTGCGGGGAGCGTGGATTGAAATGACGGCGGACGCACATGGTACGCCGATTACACTTGTCGCTCCCCGTGCGGGGAGCGTGGATTGAAATAGTAACCGTGCTGATCGTATCATAGATGACACCCGTCGCTCCCCGTGCGGGGAGCGTGGATTGAAATTCCGCATTGCATCAATAGTGCATCAACGAAATCTGTCGCTCCCCGTGCGGGGAGCGTGGATTGAAATGCGGCTATCGCCGCGCTGGTGCTGTACTGTCAAGTCGCTCCCCGTGCGGGGAGCGTGGATTGAAATTGCTTGGTAGAGGCAGTCAAGACCCAGTGCCCCGTCGCTCCCCGTGCGGGGAGCGTGGATTGAAATAATAGCTGGAAGCGTCGCCGCTGGTGTAGGCGGAGTCGCTCCCCGTGCGGGGAGCGTGGATTGAAATGGGCAGGGTCAGCACCACCGCCTTTTGTGCATGGGTCGCTCCCCGTGCGGGGAGCGTGGATTGAAATCGGGCTTGACCAACTGCGGCGCTTGCGCCGCGCCCGTCGCTCCCCGTGCGGGGAGCGTGGATTGAAATCACGCCATGCGGAAGTCCATGTCCTCTGCGCCGGTCGCTCCCCGTGCGGGGAGCGTGGATTGAAATGCATTGCAACTTGGTTGCAATTAGTTGCAACTACGTCGCTCCCCGTGCGGGGAGCGTGGATTGAAATACTTTCTAACATTTCCTGCGTAGTGGTTACACCGAGTCGCTCCCCGTGCGGGGAGCGTGGATTGAAATACCGTCGCGTCGTTGGTGATGAACACCGCGTTCTGTCGCTCCCCGTGCGGGGAGCGTGGATTGAAATAACAAGTCTGACTATTACCGCCAACGCGCACAGGTCGCTCCCCGTGCGGGGAGCGTGGATTGAAATCCCCGACTGGGGCATGGAGAACGCGGAGCTGGGCGTCGCTCCCCGTGCGGGGAGCGTGGATTGAAATCGGGTGGATGACCATTGGACGCCGCCGAAGGAGGTCGCTCCCCGTGCGGGGAGCGTGGATTGAAATGTCCAGAACGCGCTGCGGTAGGCGTCGGTGGCGCGTCGCTCCCCGTGCGGGGAGCGTGGATTGAAATCGCGCACTCTACGTCCGCGCATTTGACCGCATGGTCGGTCGCTCCCCGTGCGGGGAGCGTGGATTGAAATTTTGCGGCGGGCGTGAATGATGTCTCCGATTCCGTCGCTCCCCGTGCGGGGAGCGTGGATTGAAATCGGGAGGTCGAGGCATTCCGCCTTCGTCACGCGGGTCGCTCCCCGTGCGGGGAGCGTGGATTGAAATATTGCAGCCCCGATAATAAAGGCCAGCGTTCCGCGTCGCTCCCCGTGCGGGGAGCGTGGATTGAAATTGACACGTCGCGCTCAATTGCGCTTTGCAAGCACGTCGCTCCCCGTGCGGGGAGCGTGGATTGAAATTGGAACGAGAGCCACAAGAAGAACGGCGTGTACCGTCGCTCCCCGTGCGGGGAGCGTGGATTGAAATGCTGAGTGTCGTTGTCTTGATGTTGGGCAGGATGTGTCGCTCCCCGTGCGGGGAGCGTGGATTGAAATACGCACAACGTCATCAGGCGCACCCATCAGCTTGGCGTCGCTCCCCGTGCGGGGAGCGTGGATTGAAATACCCCCCTCTGTGTTATCATTTCAGTAGGCGCAAGTCGCTCCCCGTGCGGGGAGCGTGGATTGAAATCGGTAAAGCGGCCCGTCTCGCACATCAGCCATCGTCGCTCCCCGTGCGGGGAGCGTGGATTGAAATGCTTGGCAATTGTGGTACATCTGCCATCTGTCGCTGGTCGCTCCCCGTGCGGGGAGCGTGGATTGAAATATACTCGCTGTATGCTTTGTTGATGTCGTCCCAGTTCGTCGCTCCCCGTGCGGGGAGCGTGGATTGAAATGAGATACCCGACTTTTCGGACAGCGCGGCAACGGTCGCTCCCCGTGCGGGGAGCGTGGATTGAAATAAGACCCAGACAGTGATGATTATCTCGGCTATATGTCGCTCCCCGTGCGGGGAGCGTGGATTGAAATGAGCAAGGCGCACATCGCGCGGTCGTAAACCTCGGTCGCTCCCCGTGCGGGGAGCGTGGATTGAAATGAGCAGGACTATCAAGACGCCATCGGCACGCGCCGTCGCTCCCCGTGCGGGGAGCGTGGATTGAAATCCTCCCCCTTAGACGGCAACCGCCGTCTTGTCCAGTCGCTCCCCGTGCGGGGAGCGTGGATTGAAATTCCATCGCCTGCATGGGGCTGGTCTACGGCGCACGTCGCTCCCCGTGCGGGGAGCGTGGATTGAAATTCCATCGCCTGCATGGGGCTGGTCTACGGCGCACAGGTCGCTCCCCGTGCGGGGAGCGTGGATTGAAATCCCGTACAGCCCGCAGGCTGTCCACCGCCTCGCCGTCGCTCCCCGTGCGGGGAGCGTGGATTGAAATAGTTTGCGGTAAAAAGACGGGTAGCTGATGCCGCGTCGCTCCCCGTGCGGGGAGCGTGGATTGAAATGCGCCGGTGGTGCTGGATGCGACGGACAGGAAGCGGTCGCTCCCCGTGCGGGGAGCGTGGATTGAAATTTGCAGGCCTTCCCGCGCCCTTCGCCGCCCTTGGGTCGCTCCCCGTGCGGGGAGCGTGGATTGAAATCTAAATCAAGCCGGGCAACCCGGCGGAAAGAAGGTCGCTCCCCGTGCGGGGAGCGTGGATTGAAATACGAGTGATAGCCCGTGCGATGGCGAATAGGGCTTCGTCGCTCCCCGTGCGGGGAGCGTGGATTGAAATGATATTATCACGCTTCCGTGTCGCCCTCGCAAGACGTCGCTCCCCGTGCGGGGAGCGTGGATTGAAATAATCGTCGATGGCGTAGTAGTAACCGTACCACGAGGTCGCTCCCCGTGCGGGGAGCGTGGATTGAAATAAAATCAACGTCATCATCAATATCGAGCGCAAGGTCGCTCCCCGTGCGGGGAGCGTGGATTGAAATTTTCCCAAGCTGGGCGACAAAGGCGAGTTCCGCGTCGCTCCCCGTGCGGGGAGCGTGGATTGAAATCTGTCCGCTCGTCGTCCAGAACGTCAGCAAGCGTGTCGCTCCCCGTGCGGGGAGCGTGGATTGAAATACCCAAAGGCGGCTGTCCTCTATGTCGTCCTCTGGTCGCTCCCCGTGCGGGGAGCGTGGATTGAAATATTCGGCAGCATCCGGCGCGAATGCTGGCGCACTGTCGCTCCCCGTGCGGGGAGCGTGGATTGAAATATAGGCATTTATGCGGTTGTAATCAAAAGGGGGGTCGCTCCCCGTGCGGGGAGCGTGGATTGAAATTGAATGCCAAGACCGGCGCGGACGGCACGATGGCTGGTCGCTCCCCGTGCGGGGAGCGTGGATTGAAATACCATCAAGAAGGCGATGAAGGCGGTGGGCATCGTCGCTCCCCGTGCGGGGAGCGTGGATTGAAATTTCTCTTGCATCGAAAAGCTCAATGCACGACCCGGTCGCTCCCCGTGCGGGGAGCGTGGATTGAAATCCAAGCGGAAGGACGCGGCGAAAGCGCCGGAAAGTCGCTCCCCGTGCGGGGAGCGTGGATTGAAATAACGTGTCGGAACACTGGCTGCGAACAGGCGAAGTCGCTCCCCGTGCGGGGAGCGTGGATTGAAATGGAAGAATCGCGCAGCGGCGCGCCCGGCTTATGCCGTCGCTCCCCGTGCGGGGAGCGTGGATTGAAATCGCTTGACGACATCGAAGTCTACAAATGGCGCGGTCGCTCCCCGTGCGGGGAGCGTGGATTGAAATCAAAACTAAGCCCGTCTTGATTTGAAACCTTGCGTCGCTCCCCGTGCGGGGAGCGTGGATTGAAATGTATCTGATATGGAGAAAAATTCTTGCGAAATTCTGTCGCTCCCCGTGCGGGGAGCGTGGATTGAAATGTCAAAGACAGCGCCGTGCGGATTCAGCCCGTCGTCGCTCCCCGTGCGGGGAGCGTGGATTGAAATACATCAAAGGTCATGCACACCACTCCCCACCATGTCGCTCCCCGTGCGGGGAGCGTGGATTGAAATTGCATGTGGTATACTCCTTCCATAGTCGTTGACTACGTCGCTCCCCGTGCGGGGAGCGTGGATTGAAATCGCCGCCCGAAGGCAGATGTCCATCAAGGTCTGCGTCGCTCCCCGTGCGGGGAGCGTGGATTGAAATCACGCTCTTGCCCATGTCCATGAACGGCGCGCAGTGTCGCTCCCCGTGCGGGGAGCGTGGATTGAAATAACGTAACCCGCCCGAATGACCCGGTTGACGCGCGTCGCTCCCCGTGCGGGGAGCGTGGATTGAAATATTCCAAGCCGGAGGAGCCAGCAGCGGAAGGTGTGTCGCTCCCCGTGCGGGGAGCGTGGATTGAAATTCGTCGGAGTAGGCGAGCACCATCGCCTGCTTGACTGTCGCTCCCCGTGCGGGGAGCGTGGATTGAAATGGCAGCAGTGAACTTGGCGCGGCGGTGGCTGCCGTCGCTCCCCGTGCGGGGAGCGTGGATTGAAATGGCAAACGTTAGAACGCGGTTTCGCTGCTTATAGCAATTCTCAAAAATCCAGTCAATAACCATCAGCAGTAAACCAGCCGAAAC
>OCHJ01000838.1_pt1 | contig 30923 bp, 30 predicted proteins | sample 1538381 | NCBI WGS metagenome assembly OCHJ01 (sample SAMN04571688, study PRJEB22368) | human gut metagenome | biome: human gut; material: stool | host: Homo sapiens | place: Luxembourg | collected 2012-06-29 | reverse complement strand
CTTTAGCATTTTGAGCTTGTGTTAATATTCCATTTTGTCCTGTTAACATTGCTATCGATACACCTGCTAATATTAGTAATACTATTATTGTAATTACTAATGCGATTAATGTTATTCCTCTTATGTTATTCTTTTCTCTCATTATTATTCTTCCTTTCATTTGTATTATTTTGTCCTTTACAGGAACAACCTGTAAATAAATTATCACATCCTGTATTTTTTTGCAATAGTTTTTATGTTTTGTAACACAAATGAAATATTTGAATATGTATTTCAACCAAAAATAAAAAGAAACAATTAAACTCATATTCTTATATTTGTTAAATAATTTATTTTAACAATATATCTATAGTTTACTGTTTCTTTTTATTTTTTATTATAAAATTATTATCCTAATAATTTAGATTTTTTCATATATTACAAAATCATAATCAACATTATTTTCTTCATTTTTTATTCCATTTTCTCTACTTGTTTCTCTCCATACTTCAGTATCAATAATAGGGAAAAATGCATCACCTTCAAAATCTTTTTTTATTTCTGTTACATACATTTTTTTAACATATGGCATCAAGAAATTATAGATCATTGCTCCACCTATTACAAAAGCCTCCTCTTCTCCTTCTATTAAATCTTGAATTTCTAATAATGAATGTACAACTTGTACATTTTCTTCGTTTATTTTTAAATCTGGATTCTGGCTAAAAATTATATGTTTTCTATTTGGTAATGGATTTCCTAATGACTCATAAGTTTTTCTTCCCATTATTATTGTATGCCCTGTTGTTAATTCTCTAAAGTGTTTTAGATCTTCTGGTAAATGCCATACTAGTTCATTATTTTTTCCTATTATATTATTTTTTGCTTTTGCTACTACTATACTTAACATCTTTTCTTCCTCCTAATGATTTTGGGGTCGGAGCAAAAAATCATTTTGTTCCTCCCAAAATTTGAATTTTATTTATTATATTTTAAACATTCTTAAAACAGTATGATTTTTTATACTTCTTAAAAATACATATTTATTTCTATCTATTTTGAAAATGATTTTTTGCTCCGACCCCAAAATCATTCTGCAACTGGTATTTTTCCTATTTTCACTTCTTTGTTATAATCATATCCTTGTATCTCAAAATCTTCTACTTTAAATTCATAAAAATCTTTCGTTGAATTTTTAATTACTAGTTTTGGACATACATCCATTGGCTCCGCTTCTAGTAATTTTTCTACTAATGGTATATGTCTATCATATATATGACAATCTCCAATATTATGTGTTAATGTTCCTACTTCTAATCCAGATACTTGTGCAAACATATATTGTAAAGCTGCATATTGCATTACGTTCCATCCGTTTGCTGTTAGCATATCTTGTGAACGTTGGTTTAATATTAAATGTAATTTATTTTCTTTTACTAACCATTGTGTTCCATAAGCACATGGTTCTAACCTCATATCTTTTAATTCTTCGTGATTAAATATATTTGTCATTATTCTACGACTTGATGGATCATTTTTTAATAAATATAAAACATAATCTACTTGATCCATTTCTTTTATTCCTTCTTTTGTTTTAAATTTATATTTTTTTCCTAATTGATATCCATATGCTTTTCCTATTGTTCCATTTTCATCTATCCATTGATCCCATATATGTGAGTTTAAATCTTTCACATCATTTGATTTTTTTTGCCATATCCATAATATTTCATCTATTGCTTTTTTTATTGTATTTGTATTATTTCTAAGTGTTATCATCGGAAATTCTTTTCCTACATCATACTTGTTGCTTACTCCTACAATTGATTTATAATTTGCTTCTGTTCCATCTTCCCATCTTGTACGCACATGTGTACATTCTGAAGAATATCCATTTTTTATTATCTCTTTACATGTTTCTATGAAATTTTTATCTGCTTGTGTCATTTAATTTTCCTCCATTTTTAATACAATATATCATACATATTTTTTATTAACAAGTATTTACCACCACTTTGGTACATATTCTTCTTCATGTTCTCCAAGTTCTTGTATAAAGCCATTTTCAAAATCTAGGCTATCTACATATTCTTCTATTGTTTCCCATTCCGTCTCAGTCAATTTTCTATTTATTTCTTTGTATTCTTCTGTTTTAGCTTTGTATGTTGGAAAATATTGTGCCATTACACTTATATATACCTCTTTATTTAAGTTTTCTTTTAACCACTTCAATACTTTTTTGCTATTTTCAATATATCCAGGTAAAACTAAGTGTCTTACTATCATTCCTTTTGTCATAACACCATTTTCATCAAATTTTGGTGTTCCAACTTGTCTTTCCATTTCTTTTATTGCTTTTGTTGCAATTTCAAAATAGTTATCTATCTTAGAATATTTTTTTCCTATACTATTTTCTGCATATTTTAAGTCTGGCAAATATATGTCTATATAACCTTCTAACATTTTTAAAGTTTCTATATTTTCATATCCATTTGTATTATATACTATTGGTAATTTTAATCCTTTTTGTTTAGCAATTTTAAGTGCTTCTATTATTTGTGGTACATAACTTGTTGGTGTCACTAAATTTATATTTTCTACATCTTTTTCTTGTTGTTTTAAAAATATTTCTACTAGTTCCTCTATTGTAACTTCTTTTCCTTTCCCTTGTTGACTTATTTCATAATTTTGGCAATATACACAATTAAAATTACAATTAGAAAAAAAGACTGTTCCAGAGCCTTTTTTACCACTTATGCAAGGCTCTTCAAAATTATGTGTTGAGTACAATCCTAATTTAATTTTACTAGTTGCCTTGCATCTTCCTATTTGATTTTTATTTCTATTTACTTTACATCTATGAGGGCATAACTCACATTTTTCCAATTCTTTTTGCATTTTTACTCCATATTTTCACATATTTAATCTTTTTCTACTTTTTCTACTACTAATGAATTATCATTTGAATTTGAAGCTTCATTTTCTACTTTTAATGTAATCTTCTTTTTTATAAATCTATTTTTATTTTCCTTTACAATTTCTTGTATTTTAGTGTCACCTGTATTATTTTCTACTATGCCTATACTTTCTTCATTTGTATTTTCAACTGTTATATTACTTTCATTCATATGATTTATTAAATATTCGATTATTTCTACTTGATATCCTTCTTTTGTTTTTGCTATATTATTTATCAAAAATGTATCTTGTTTATTGTCTAATTCTACCCCAGTAGCTTCATACTTTTCTGTTTCTTCATTATACCAAAAACTATCGTTTCCCTCTTTTGGCATTTGCTTATTGCACTTTTCTCCAAATAACTCTTTTACCTTCTGATTTGCTTCTTCTAAAGAAATATCATAATCATCTAAATTATTTTTTACTACTTCCCATATCCATTTGTCACTTGCTTGATTTATATCATTAAATGTTGGTAAAGCTTCTTCTGTTACTTCTTTCCATAAATATATTTTTTCAATATAAGTTTGTATTTGAGCCACTTCTCCTGCATTTATTGTTGTACTATTCTTTACTGCTAATTTTCTGTATGCTATCATTCCGAAAAAAATAACTGATAAAATTCCTATAATTATAAGCATTTTACGCATATTTTATTTTTCCTCCAAACTTTTTCATCCCCACAATAATTCTAACATACCATTGCCCCTCTTTCAACACTAAAATAAAAAAATGATTTTGGGGACGGAGCAAAAAATCATTTTTAAAAGTATAAATTATTAAATTAAAGCTAGCTATTATATTATTATAAAATGTAAAAATGATAATATAATAGCTAGCTTTATTACTCGAAAACATATAAAATTGAAAAGATAGGAAATGATTTTTTGCTCCGTCCCCAAAATCACCAAAATCATCCTACTTGCTTTTCAGGTACTTGTCTTTTTGGCTTTTCAATTTTTTTAGTTTGATAGTTCTCATCTTCTACTATTTTTGGTCCTTCAGTTCCTATTACTGTTTCTTTAGTTATTACACATTTTACTATTTTAGGATTTGATGGGATATCAAACATTATGTCTTTCATTATTTCTTCTATTATTGAACGAAGTCCTCTTGCTCCTGTTTTTCTTTCTATTGCTTTATCTACTATTGCTTCTAATGCTTCTTGTTCAAATTCTAGTTTAACTCCATCTATTTCAAATAATTTTTGATATTGTTTTACTAATGAATTTTTTGGTTCTTTTAATATTTTTACTAATGCATTTTTGTCTAATTCTTCTAGTGTTGCAATTATTGGTAATCTTCCTATAAATTCAGGAATTAATCCAAATTTTAATAAATCTTGTGGTAACAATTCTTTAAATACTTCTGTTTTGTTCATATCTTTTTTAGTATTAACTTGTTTACCGAATCCTATTGCTTTTTCTCCAGTTCTATCTTTTATAATGCTTTCTAATCCTTCAAAAGCACCTCCACAAATTATTAAAATATTTTCTGTGTTTATTTGTATTAATTCTTGGTTTGGATGTTTTCTACCTCCTTGTGGTGGTACTGATGCAACTGTTCCCTCTATTATTTTTAATAATGCCTGTTGCACACCTTCTCCACTTACATCTCTTGTTATTGAAGGGTTTTCTGATTTTCTTGCAATTTTATCTATTTCATCTATATAGATTATTCCTTTTTCAGCTTTTTCTATGTCTCCATCAGCTGCTTGGATTAATTTTAATAAAATGTTTTCAACATCTTCTCCAACATATCCAGCTTCTGTAAGTGTTGTTGCATCTGCTATTGCAAATGGAACTTTTAGTATTTTAGCCAATGTTCTTGCAAGTAATGTTTTTCCACATCCTGTTGGTCCTAGTAATAAAATATTACTTTTTTGTATTTCTACATCATCATCTTTTTTTATATTTTCTTCATGTGCAATTCTTTTATAGTGATTATATACTGCAACTGATAGAGTTCTTTTTGCATCATCTTGACCTATTACATAATCATCTAAAATTTGTTTTATCTCTTTGGGTGTTGGTACATTGTTCATTTCATTTAAACTATATCCAGCTTTTTCGTCATCATATAATTCTGTTTCTATGATGTTATTGCATAAATCAACACATTCATCACAAATATACACACCTGGTCCTGCAACTATTTTTCTTACATTTTCTTGTGCCTTGCCACAAAATGAACATCTTACACTTTTAGGTACATCATTTTTTGCCATAGTTCTCTCCTTTTTAATTCCAGCTAATTTCTTTGCTTCCTATTTTCATATGTTTATTTTATCTATATTATTTTCTTTTATCCATAATTCCATCAATTAATCCGTATTTTAAAGCTTCTTCTGCTGTCATATAATTATCTCTTTCTGTATCTTTTTCTATTGTTTCAATTGTTTGACCTGTTCTTTCACTTAAGAATTTGTTTAGTTTTTCTCTTGTTTTTACTAAATGATCTGCATGGATTTTTATTTCAGTTGCTTGACCTGAAAGTCCTCCACCACCAATTAATGGTTGATGTATTAATATTTCTGCATTTGGCGTTGCAAATCTTTTTCCTTTTTCTCCTGCTGCTAAAAGTGCTGCTCCCATACTTGCTGCCATTCCTATACATATTGTTGATACTGGGCATGAAATATAATTCATTGTATCAATTATTCCCATTCCATCTGTTATTGATCCTCCTGGTGAATTGATATATAAACTTATTTCTTTTTCAGGATCTTCTGATTCTAAGAATAATAATTGTGCAATTACTAAACTTGCTGTTGTGGCATTTACATCTTCTCCTAAAAATATTATTCTATCTTTTAATAATCTTGAGAATATATCATATGATCTTTCTCCTTTACTTGTTTGTTCTACAACATATGGTACTAAACTATTTTTTTCTAACATATTTGTCCTCCTAGTATTTTATTTGTTAGTATCATGTACTAACATTTTTTATGTTTTATACAATTAGTCATATTTATTATACTTATTTTAATTTTAATTGCAAAAAAGCCAGAGTTAAAATTTAACTTTTAAATTTTATCCTCTAGCTTTTATATATTTTGTTTTATTTTATTTTTGCATTTTTAACTAAGAAATCAATTGCTTTTTCTGATTCTAATCCTTGCTTAATGTAGTTTCTTACATTTTCATTTTTAAGGAATTCTTCATCATTTTCTTTTCCATAGTTTTTAGCCATTTCTTTCATTTTGTCTTCTACTTCTTTATCTGTTGCTTCTATTTTTTCTGCTTTTATAACAGCTTCTAAAGCTAATCTTGATTTAATTCCTTCAATTGCTTGAGGTTCATATTCTTTTTTAACTTCTTCTTCAGTTTTACCCATCATTTTGAAATATTGTTCTAAGTTTAAACCTTGATATGCTAATCTTTGTTCAAAGTCTTTTAACATATTTTCAACTTCCATTTCAACCATTCCTGATGGTATTTCAACTTTAGTTTTTTCACAAAGTGCTTTGATTACAGCATCTTGTGTTTCATATTTAGCTTTTTCTTCATTTTGTTTTTCTTGTTTTGCTTTTATGTCTGCTTTTAATTCGTCTAATGTATCAAATTCACTAACATCTTTAGCAAATTCGTCATCTAATTCTGGTAATTCTTTTTTCTTAATTTCATGTAATTTTACTTTAAATACTGCATCTTTTCCAGCTAATTCTTTAGAAAAATATTCTTCTGGGAATTTAACTTTTACATCTTTTTCTTCGTCGATTTTCATACCAATTATTTGATCTTCGAATCCTGGAATAAATGTATTGCTTCCAATTTCTAAGTCATAGTTTTCAGCTTTTCCACCTTCAAATGGAACTCCGTCAACAGATCCTTCGAAATCTATTGTTGTTGTGTCTCCACTTTCTACTGCTCTATCATCTACTGAAATTAATCTTGAGTTATGTTCTTGCATATGATGTAATTCGTGTTCTACATCTTCATCTGTTACATTATACTCAACTTTTTTTATTTCTATACCTTTATATTTTGAAACTTCTGCTTCTGGTTTTGTTTGCATTACTACTGTAAATATTAAATCTTTTCCTTTTTCCATTTGTTTAACATCTACTTCTGGTCTGCTTACAACATCTAATTTATTTTCTTCTACTGCTTCTTCTAATGCTTCTTGTGCTACTTCATTAAATGCATCTTCATAGAAAATTTCTGGTCCATAGTATTTTTCTACTATTTGCATTGGTGCTTTACCTTTTCTAAATCCTGGTATATTAAAATATTTTGCACTTTTGAAGTATACTTTTTTCATTGCATCTTCAAATTTTGCAGCTTCTACTGTTATTTCAAATTTAACTTCATTTGCGTTTTCTGTTTTTTCTAATTTACAATTCATATTTTTCAATCCTTTCCTCTTTTCCTATAGCGTAATTATTATACCACATTTTTCGCATTTTGCAAGGAATTTTTGATATTTTTGAAAAAAAGCTTGTTTTTTTATAATTTTTATGGTAGACTTGTTTATAGTTGTTTATTAAGATATTTAGGAGGTGCGAAAGACATGGCAAAATGTGCAATTTGTGACAAACAACCTGTTCACGGAAACAAACTTAGCATTACTCGTTCTCATATAAGTAAAAGATCTACACGTACTTGGAAACCAAATCTAAGAAGTGTAAAAGCTGAAATTGATGGAGAAGTTAAAAGAATTCACGTATGTGCTAAATGTTTAAAGAACGGTAAAGTGAAAAGAGCTTAGTTTTATAAAAAATAATCCTTAATTATTAGTCATTACCTATTTAAAATGATTAATAATTGAGGATTATTTTATTTTATAAATTTTATATAAATAGAAAGAGCCCCAATTATTGGGACTCCTCTTTTTTAGAATATAATGTGTTTATGTCTTCATTATTTCTAATGACTCCTTGTTGTTCTTCTTTCTTTGGAATATAGCGGTCTGGAATAATTAACATGAAACATTTTAACTTGTTTCCTGTATTTTTTTCCTCTGCATCCATTTCAAAAATGGACTTCCGATACTTAATTTCTGTGTATTGATGTTCATACTGTGTTTGAATATTAAGATAATCAATACTTGGTCTAAAGCCTTCACGTTTTAAGATTTCGTCAGCAAGTAACATGTTTGTTGGAAACGGTGCATCAATTAAGATTCCTTCCCGCATTTTCTTTGAAATATTTTTGTTTGTACACATAATATATCCTCCTTTGTGCTTTAATAGTTTTTCGCTATCAATTTTAATTATAACACATCTAGTTACTTTTTTCAAGTTTTATGTTTACTTTTTCATTTTTCATCCTTAATTCCAAATATTAATTTAACAAATCCCCTTAAAAATTTAGGAACTTTTTTTACTACAACTGTCATATATGTATCCCCCTTTCTTCAACATGCAAGCCAAATAAAACCAACACAAACAACTCCTAATCCTATAATAAATAGCCAACCTGTTATAGGAAGTAATAAAACCATTAGAATTCCTAATCCTAGTCCTATTAAACATACACCTAATGTCTTTTTAAATAAATGCTTCATTCTACTACTCCCCCTTTTTTATATAATATGTAACTTGATTTTATCTGTTCCTTTTTATGTTTATTTTGTTTGACTATCCCTGTATTTTCTTGTAAAATGTATTTGTTAACATATTTAATGAAAGGAGATCATTTAATAATTTTGAATTTAAATTATTAAATTATATATAATAATGAAAAAAAGTGATGCAACAAAAATAGTACAAAATTTAAGAACAGCTTATCCAGATGCTACTTGTAGTTTAGATTTTTCTACTCCTTTTGAATTAGTAATTGCTGTTATGCTTTCTGCTCAATGTACTGATGAAAGAGTAAATAAAACTACTCCTGAATTATTTAATAGATGCAAGACTATTGAAGACTTTGCAAATATTGATATTTCTGAACTTGAAAAAATAATTCACCCTTGTGGTTTTTATAAAAATAAAGCAAAAAACATAAAATTATGCGCTTCTCAAGTTTTAAATAATTTTAATGGCATAGTTCCACATACTATGGAAGAATTGACTTCACTTGCTGGAGTTGGTAGAAAAAGTGCTAATGTTATTATGTTAGAAGTATTTGGAATTGCTCAAGGTATTGCTGTAGATACTCATGCTAAAAGAATTTCAAATTTAGTTGGTTTGTCTGATGAAAAAGATCCTTTAAAAATAGAACAAGATTTATTAAAAATCTTTTCCAAAAATGATATAAAGGATATAAATCATCTATTTGTATGGCATGGTAGAAATACTTGTATTGCAAGACATCCTAAATGTGATATCTGCCCTATAAAAGATTTTTGTAAATATTACAAAAATAAAGACATTCAATTGACAAAATTATTATAAAGATATATATTTTGAGTGTATAAAATATATTATAATATGTAGGAGGTATTTTAAATGTTAAAAAACAAAATTACAAAAATCACTTTGGTTTTATTACTTGCTTTATCTCTTTTAGTTCCTATTGTAAGAGCTGATGATAATGAAGCAGAACCTATTAGTGATAGCTCACAAGAAAAAGCAGTAGAAACAACTCAAGGTAATGAGACTACATCTGAAACTACTCAATCTACTGATAATTCAATGAAAAAAAGTGATGTATATTTAACAGGTGATGACGTTAAAGTTGATTATATCGTAGATGGTAATCTTTTTATTTTAGCTAATACTGTTACTATCAGTTCTCAAATTGGTGGAGATGCATTTATTTGTGCAAAAACTATCAACGTAGAAAAAGAAGGATATATTTATAGCAATTTATTTGCTGCTGCAAATGAAGTAAATATTTCTGGTGTTGTATATGACTTATATACTACTGCCAATACTCTAAATATTAATGGTTATGTTTATCGTGATATTAGAACATCTTCTGACACTTTAAATTTTTCTGGTGTGATTGGAAGAAATGCTTATGTATATTCAAAAAATATTGAAATTTCATCAAATTCTGACGGTCAAAGTTCAGTAACAAATAAAGCTACTATTTATGGTGATTTAAATTATTCTTCTAGTTCAGAAGCTTCTATTCCTGAAGGTACAGTTACTGGAAGTGTTAATTATTCACCTATAACAACTTCAACAAAGTCAAAATCTATTTCTAGTTATATTTTAGCTTTAGGTAGATTTATCGTAACTGTTTTAGTTATATGGCTATTATATTTATGGTTAGCACCAAAATTCCTAGAAAATACTGGAGCTTTATTGTCTAAAAAATTATTGCCAGTTATCGGATCAGGAATTTTAACACCTATCATTTTTGTTATAGCATTTGTATTGTTACTTATATTAGGTCTAACATCAAATATTGCTATAATTGGTACAATGTTATTTGCTGTTTTATTAATGATTAGCAATTCAACTTTTGTTATAGCAATTAATAATCTAGTTTGTAAAAAATTTAATATATCTAAAAACACAACAACATTTGGTGTTTTAATTATAACATCAGCTGTAATTTGGTTACTTGAACTAATTCCTGTTGTTGGAAGTATATTAAACTTTGTTATTATGATTATTGGTTTAGGAATTTTAGTAACTGCAATTATTCCTGAAAAAGAAAAATCTAATAAAAATTCAAAAAAAGAAGAAATTAAAAAATAAAACAAAATGTAATTAAATTATTTTATACACACACTAAAAAAGATACAAATATTAATAATTAGTATTTGTATCTTTTTTATATAATTATTGTTTTAATTCATCAATAATAACTTTATAATCTTTTGCCATTAGTATTGCACTACCTGCAACTAACACATTTGCTCCAGCTTCTTTAGCTTTTGGAGCAGTAGCTAAATTGATTCCACCATCAACTTCTATGTCTATTTCAATGTTATTATTTTTAGTGTATTCTTTTAATTTTGCAACTTTTTCTAAAGTTTCTTCTATAAGTGTTTGCCCACCTTTTCCTGGCTCAACTGTCATAACTAAACACATATGAATATATGGTAAAAATTCGTATATTTCTTCTATTTTTGTTTCTGGTTTTACAGCTAATCCAACCTTACAATTGCATTCTTTTATATATCTTATATTTTTATATACTTCTTCTTTACTTTTACATACCTCATAATGAAATGTTATTATATTGGGTTCTACTGCTGAGAAGTCGTCAATTGCATCTTTTACATCTTCTACCATCAAATGAATATCTAGTGGTAAATTTGATATTCTTTTTATATATGATGCATTTTCAAACATCTTTTGATATGTATTATTTTTAACAAATTTTCCATCCATTACATCTATATGAAAATAATCTGTTTTTGCAACTTCTAATGCAAAAAATGTTTTTGATTCTTCTCCTTTTTTTGTTCCAAGTATTGATGTTGAAACTTCTACCATTTTTTTCTTTCCTCCTTTTGCTTTAATTCTTCATATATTTTACAAAATCTATTATATCTTTCTTGTTCTATTTTTCCCTCTTTTACCGCCTTTTTTATTCCACAACTTTGCTCTTTTATATGTGTACATCCAACAAATTCACATTCAGGTATATATTGCTCAAATTCTTTAAAATACATTGCTAAATCTTTGCTCTCTATTTCTGATATATCAAATGTTGAAAATCCTGGTGTATCCGCTATATATGTGTTTTTATCTATTTCATATAATTTTGTTGATGTTGTTGTGTTTTTTCCTCTTTTATTTTTTTTGCTAATTTCTCCTTCTTGTGTCATTTCATTATCAAATATAGCATTTATTAATGTTGATTTTCCTACCCCTGAATTTCCTGAGAATGCATTTATATTATCTTTTAGTTGTTCTATTAGTTCTATTACTCCTTTTTGAGTTTTTGCTTCTGTTTCTATTACTGTATATCCTATATTTTCATATACATTTTTTATTGTTTTAAAACTTTGCTCTTTATCCAAATCTGTTTTATTTAAAACAATTATAGCTTTTATACATAACAGCTCCGCAAATGCTAATTGCTTATCCAACATTAATAAATCTGGTTTTGGATGCTTACTTGAAACAACTAATACTATTTGCGTTATATTAGCCATTTTAGGTCTTTTTACATATACACTTCTTTCCTCTATCTTATTTATAACTGCCTTTCTTTCTTGTTCATCTATTATTTCTATTTCTACATTATCACCAACTACAGGTGTTATTTCGTCTTTTTTGAATTTTCCTCTTGCTGTTGCTTCATAGATTTCTTTATTTGCTTCTACTTTATATAAATTTGATATGTTTTCTATTATTTTTCCTTTCATTCTTCCTCCAAATGGCTATTATTATACAATTCGTCAGGGCAAATATCTGCACCATTTTCCCATTCAATTGATAAGCCTGATACCTTTACAGTATCAAATTTATTTTTTTCTTGTAATTCTTTGAAAATTTTGAATTTGAAATATGGTTTTACATCAAATATTCTTTTTTCATCATTATCAAATATTATCTCTAATTTATAGTCTTTTAAAACTTTTACATCTATAGCTTTTGGGTTCATAAAACATCACTCCAAACCTTTTATTTTTATAATTTCTCCATCATTATTTAAAGCATACCATGCTGCTTTTAATTCTTCTTTGTGTATTTCTATCCATGCCTCAACCAATTTCAGCTGTTTCTTTGGTATTTTACCATTTAATATTTTTCCTTCAATAGTTATTGACATTTCATATTCATTGTATTTTATATGTATATGTGGTTCATTATGATGTCCTCCTAGTTCCATATACATATATATTATTATCCCATAGAACTGTGATATTACCGGCATATTACCTCCTTTATTATAGCATTAATATTTATTTTTTTCAATTATCAAATTTGGGAATTTTTTGAATAAATTTTTGATTATAATTTTTGAAATAAAAACCTATAAAACTATAGATGTTTTTATATATTACATCTTTTTCTTGATAAAGTCAAGAAAAACTTAAATCTGATATAATTTCAAATTTAAGTTTTTCTTACTATTTTTTAATTAAATGAAACTGCATCTTGTGAACCATATGTTATTGTTTTGCTTGAAGAATATAGTGTTGCTCCACTTGTTGGGTCTGTAATTACTACTGTTATTTGTCCACTTTCTCCGTCTTTACCTGATAATGTTATAGAAAAATCAGATTTATTTTTATCTATTCCTGTTCTTGTTTCATTGTTTACTTTTATATTAACTTTTTTACTTGTTGTTTCAGTTTCGTTTGCACTTTCTGTGTATCCACCTGTAATTGCTTTTACATTTATATTTACAGTTACATTTTTGCTTTCAGCTACTTTATTTACTGTTAATGTTATTGTTGTTCCTTCATCTACAACTTTTCCTGCATCTAAACTTTGTTTTGCAACTTTTCCATTATCTGATGTGCTATCTGCATAAGTTATATTTACTTTTAGGCCTAAATCTGTTAATGTCTTTTTAGCAGTTGCCTCATCTTGACCAATTACACTAACTACAGTTACTTGTTTTATTCCTGTTCCTGTGCTTACGTGGATTTTTACTGTATCACCTGCATATGCTTCTGCATTTGCATCTGTTTCTTGGCTTATTACATAACCTTCTTCAACTTTTTTGCTTGTTTCTTCTATTACTTCTGCTTTTAAATTTGCATCTTCTAAAGCTTTTATTGCTTCATCTTGTTTCATACCAATAACTTTAGGTACTGTTGTTTTTTCTTGTCCTTTACTTACAATAACTTTTATTGTAGTTCCTTCTTTTACTTTTCTATCTGTTGAAGGTGTTGTTGTAAAATCTCCTATTGTATCTCCATCAACTTTTTGTGAAATTACAAATCCTTCTGGTACATCTTTGTTATATTCTTCTTTTTCTATTGAGAATTTTAATTTTTCATTTTCAACTTCTCTTTGTGCCTCATCTTTTGCCATTCCAACAACATTTGGGATGTTTACTTCTGGTGGATTAGTTATATTTAATGCCAATATAGTTCCTCCCAAGCTTAATGAGAATAATAAAATTAATCCTATAAATATACTTAATTTTTTATGGTTTTTTATAAATCTTTTTAATTTATTCTCCTTTTTTCCATTCTCAGCTTGGTCTTCATTGTCTCTATTTTTTACATTATTATACATTTCTGTATTTATAATCTGTGTTGCTGCTGTTGGATCATATTCTTTATCATCAACAAAATCTCCATTCGGATTTTTTAATGCTTTTCTTAAATCTGTTAGCATTTCTGTTGCATTTTGATATCTTAATGTTGTATCTTTTTGCAATGCTCTCATTATTATTTTGTTGATTGCTATTGGCACATTTGGATTTACTTCTATTGGTTCTTCTGGTTGTTCTTGCATATGTTTTAATGCCACAGATACTGGTGTATCTGCATCAAAAGGTACTCTACCAGTAACCATTTCATACATTACCACACCTAAAGAATATAAATCAGATTTTGCATCTGTAAAACCACCACGTGCGTGTTCTGGTGAAAAGTAATGTACTGAACCAATTGTTGTTCCAAATGCTGTTATTGTTGAATTTGAAACTGCTTTTGCTATTCCAAAATCTGTTACTTTCGCAACTCCATCTTCTGTTATTATTATATTATGTGGTTTTATATCTCTATGTATAATATTATTTTTATGAGCCATTTCTAGTGCTGAAGCTATTTGAATTGCTACATTTACAGACCATTTCCAAGGTAATGGTCCTTTTTCTTCTAATATAATTTCTTTTAAAGTTTTTCCTTGTATAAGTTCCATTACTATATAATATAAGTTTCCATCTACCCCTACATCATAAATTGACACAATGTTAGGGTGTGCTAATCTTGCTGCTGATTGTGCTTCTACTTCAAATCTTTTTATAAATTCTTCATCTGTGGTAAATTCATCCCTTAATATTTTTACAGCAACATATCTTTTTAAAACTTTATCTGTTGCTTTATATACAGTAGCCATTCCGCCATTTCCAACTTTTTCAATTATTTCATATCGATTTCCTAATAGCTTACCCTCTAAATTCATAATTTCTCTCTCCTTAAATAATGTAACCTTGTAAAATGCCTATATATTTTTTATTATTATTACTGTTATATTGTCATATCCGCCATTATCATTAGCCATTTGAACTAAGTTTTTAGTTGCTTGTTCTATATTTTTCTTTGCCTCTTTAAATATTTCTTCTTGTGACACTAAATTTGTTAAACCATCTGAATTCATGATTAATATATCATCTTTTAAAAATCCTTTTACCATTACATCTGGCTCAACAAAAGCATTACATCCAAGTGCTTTCATTAACATATTTTTTTGTGGATGATGTGCTGCTTCTTCTTGAGTTATTGTTCCATCTTTTACTAATTTTTGTACATAACTATGGTCTTGAGTTAATTTTCTCATAAACTCTTTTCTTATTCTGTAAATTCTACTATCACCTACATGTCCTATAAAAGCCCTATTATTATATATTAAACAAACTTCTAAAGTAGTACCCATTCCTGATAATTCTTTATTTTCTTTTGCTTTTTCATATACTACCATATTTGCATATTCAATACTACTTCCTATTAGTTGTATAATACTGTCTTTATCTTTTTCTATTTCTTTGAAATTGTTTTCTATATAGTTTTTTGCTGATTGTATTGCTAGTTTACTTGCTATTTCTCCTCCGTTGTATCCTCCCATTCCGTCTGCTAACATATATAATTGTACTTCATCTAGTGAATTAGATATATAAAAAGCATCTTCATTTATTTCTCTTACTTTTCCAACATCTGACTTTGCATATGCTTTTATCATGAATTCACCTCTTTCCGCTTTTTTATATACTATTTTTAACTATATCATTTATACCACAACTTATTGTTTTTTGCAATTAGTTTTTGTATATTTATACTATGCGTATTTATATTTTACAATATAAAAAAGAATTAATAATTTTTTATTAATTCTTTTTTCAAACTCGTTTTTGTTATCATAGTTCATTTATTTTATCTAAAGATAATCCTGTTATTTTTTTTATTACTTCTATATCTATGCCTTGTTGTTTCATTTTTTTAGCAAGTTCTATAGTCTTCTTTTCTTCGCCTTGTTTTCGTCCTTGTTTAACACCATCATTTAATCCTTTATCATATCCAGCACCTTCTATAGCCTTTTGATCCATTATGTATTTTTCTCTTAACTCTGCTAAATATCTCTCATTTTTATCTTGGCTAATTTTTTCTAAAATTTCTTTAGCTTTTTTTATTTCTCCATTAGACATATCTATCACCTTCGGATTTTTTATAAATTCTACCCATAGGTCTAGTGGTTTTCCATTTTTGTATTTCTCTACCTTAGGCAATTCTATTATATAAATTTCTATAACGTCTGTCAAGATTACATTTCCATAATCTTCTTCTCTGATATTCCATTTAGTCATATATTTTTCTATATCTCTTAGTCCAGAAATTTCATAATCTGTTATTAAAATTGCTATACATTTTTGCAACTCTGAGTAATCTTTTCCTTCTGTTATAGTTTGAATATACATCTTACTAGAATAGAACAAAATTCGTTTTTCTACATTTTTTTCGTCTATTACTTGCATCTCTATATCACAATTTATTTTATTATCTATTTTGGCCTTTACGTCTAGAATTCCTACTTTATCATCTAACATATCTTTAGGTAGTGTTAAGTTATTTTCTAAAACAACTTCTGTAATATTTTGATTTAAAACTGCGCTGATAAAACTTTTGGTTATTGTTTCATTTCCTTGATATCCAAATATTCTTTTAAAAACATAATCTATTTTAGGATTTAATAATTCGCTTTCTTCTTGTATTTTTATTTTGTATCACTTCTCCTTTTTTATTTTCTTATTCATGAATTTTGGCAGAATTGCCATGATTTTTTAGATTTAAACGAGTTTGAAAAAAGTATAAATATAATACTACATTTAATTACATTTTGCAAGCTCTTACTATTTCATAGAATTTTTATATTTTATTTTTTCGTCAACAAAATATAGCCATTTCCATTTACAGTTTTCATTGACTTTACTAGGCTTTGGCAGTATAATTTATTATGTATATTTTAATTTATACGTAATATATATTGAAAGGACTTTAAAATGAATAACAATTTACAAAAATTAGAATTTAATAAAATTTTAGATATATTAAGCTCTTTTTGTGTAACTGATAATGGTAAAAAATTAGCACTTGAATTATTGCCTAGCAATAGTTCTATGGAAGTAAAAAAATTATTAGCAGAAACTGAAGAAGCTGTAAACTTAAGTTATAGGAACTCTTTTCCTTCTTTTTATGAATTTTCTGATATTTCATATTCTATAAAAAGCTTGCAAAACGGTTCAACTCTAAATTGTCCTGCTATTTTAAATTTGAATACCATATTAAAAACAGCAAATGAACTAAAAAATTATTTTAACAAAGATTTTATTGATATAACAGAATATCCTATTTTGGCAGAATTATTTAATAGTTTATATTCTAATATAAATATTATCGAAACTATTGATAAATCTATTATTGACGAATTTACCATTTCTGATGATGCTTCGCCAGAATTAAAATCAATCCGAAGAAAGCAAAAATCTTTAGAACAAGATATTCGTAAAACTTTAAATAATATTATTCATTCTAGTAATTCAAAATATTTACAAGATAATATCATTACTATTAGAAATGATAGGTTTGTTATACCTGTAAAAGAAGAGTATCGCTCTCAAATAAAGGGATTTGTTCACGACGTTTCTAATGCTGGCTCTACTCTATTTATTGAACCTATTTCTATTTTTGAAATGAATAATAAAATAGCTGAGTTAAAATCTAAAGAAGAAATTGAAATTGAAAAAATTCTACAAAAATTATCATTTTTATTTGAACCATATACAGATGAATTAATATTAGATACTGAAATTATTAGTAAATTAGATTTTATTTTTGCTAAAGCCAGATATTCTAAATTGATTAATGGTATTACTCCAAAAATAAATGAAAAAAAATCTATTAATTTAATTGCTGCCAAACATCCTTTAATTGATAAAAGCCAAGTTGTTCCTATGTCTATAAATTTAGGTTCAGATTTTTCGACTTTATTAATTACAGGGCCTAATACTGGTGGAAAAACTGTAACTTTAAAAACAGTTGGGTTACTTACTGCAATGGCTTGTAGTGGTTTAGATATACCGGCAAAAGAAAACTCTAGTATTTTTGTTTTTGACCAGATATTTGCTGATATTGGAGATGACCAAAGTATTTTAAGTTCTTTAAGCACTTTCTCTTCTCATATGTTAAATATTGTGTCAATTATAAAAAATGCTACAACAAATTCATTAGTATTAATTGACGAATTAGGTTCAGGAACAGATCCTATTGAAGGTGCCAATTTAGCTATTAGTATTTTGGAAACACTACATTCTTTAGACGTTTTAACAATTGTAACTACACATTATCCAGAATTAAAAAACTATGCACTTGTTACAGATGGTTTTGAGAATGCTTCTGTTGAATTTAATGTAGATACATTAAAACCAACATATAAATTATTAGTTGGAATACCTGGAAAAAGCAATGCTTTTGCAATTAGCAAAAATCTTGGATTACCTGTTTCTATTATAAATCGTGCAAAATCTATGATGTCAGAAGAACAAGTAAATATTGAGGAATTATTAAAAAATATTTATGACCAAAAAAGTATTATAGAAAATGAAAAAACTGAAATTGATAAGAAATTACAACATATATCAGAATTAGAAAAATCTTTAGTTTTTGATAATGAAAATCTAAAAAAACAAGAGGCCGAAATAATAAATAATGCAAAAATAAAAGCTAGAAATATTTTATTAGATGCTAAAGAAGATGCAAATGAAATTATTAAAAATTTAAACGAATTAGAAAATAATTCTACATCACAGGCAAATAATTTCAGAAATAAATTGAATAAAAAAATTAAAGATATTACTTTAGAAAATAATGAAAAAGCATCACCTTCTGATAATAATGTTAACAAATTAGATAAAGCTGATATTAAACCTAATACAGAAGTATTTATAAAATCATTTAATAAAAACGGAATAATCGTATCACATATTTCTAAATCAAATGAAGTTCAAGTTCAAATAGGTGCATTAAAATTAAATGTTTCTATAAATGATTTAGAAAAAGTTAATAATGCTAACACCTCAAAATCAGCTACAGAAAATGTTTCCAAACACAGCAACTCTCTAAATTCTACATTTTCTAGTATTTCAAAAGCTAAAACTGTAAAAACTGAAATCAATGTTATTGGATATAATGTAGAAGAAGCAAATTTTGTTGTTGATAAATTTTTAGATGATGCAAGTTTATCAAAGTTACAAACTGTACGCATTGTTCATGGTAAAGGTACAGGAAAATTGAAAGATGGAATTCACAGATTTTTAAAAACTAATCCACATGTTAAGTCTTTTAGAATGGGAACATATGGAGAAGGTGAAATGGGAGTTACTGTTGTTGAATTAAAATAATTATTTCCTTTCAGCAAAATATTTTATTTGTATTTTTCGTAATATAGAACCCATTTAAAATAATATATTTTTATATAGAAATATCTATTAAAACAGTTACTAAGAAAGAAATAATATCATATTTTAGTAACTGTTTTATTTCTTGTAGACTTACGATCCAAATCTCACTATTTCTAAATAATTTTTCTATATTCATCTCTTATTATAATTTTCAATTATTATAATTTCACTATGCTCATTCTTTACCAATGTAAAATCTTTTTTTGTATTTTCTTCCATTCTTTCTTTTCTTACTTTTCTATTAAATTCAAATGGTTTATCCTTTATTATCTCAACATCTTTATCATAATCATAATAATTTATATTTAAATAATATGGATCAAATAGATATGCATAATCTTCATCTATTTTTGTTAATAAGCAATAGTGTTCGCAATCCTGAAATACCCTAACTATCGCAACTGCACCCTTGTTTATCTTCTCTTGTAGTTTTAAATTATATATAGAAATATCATTTCTTTGAATACTTGTACATTTTATATTCATTCCCATACTATTGGCATTTATATTTAACCACTCACATAAAAATCGCATTGCATTAACTGAAGTGCCACCTTTTCCAACTTCTCCAAAACTATTAGTTTGATCCAATGTATATTGCATTATATATTTATATATCTCTGGAGAAATTTCACTTCTTTTAAACAAATACCTTAGAGCATTTAAAAGTGTAGTAGTTCCACAATCATATTCTGTTATTTGGTAATCTAGTGGTGTTTTGGTATATTCATATTTTATGTTATTCATTTATCTAAATTTTCCTTTCATTATACTACCAAACTTCTTATTTTGGTAATTATTTCAATTTATAAATGTTTCATATCCTTAATTTTTTCTGTACTTATAAAAGCTTTAAACATATTTTTCTATTAAAATTACTGTTCTTCCGCTTCTTGTTGTTCCCTTAAATTCTTTTATTATAAATCTTCCTTTTCCTCTTATTGTTATAATATCACCCAATTTTATTTGTTTAGATACTTTGGTTTCATTTTGACCATTTATAAATACTCTTTCTTGTGCTATTATTTGTGCAGCTTTACTTCTTGAAGTTCTTGCTAAGTCTGATACTATATTATCCATTCTTAGTGAAGGTACTATTATTTCTATATTCTCTATTTTTATCTCTTTTTTTCTTATTTCTGTAATTTCATTAATTGTAATTGTTGCATTTTCAAATCTTGTAAGTGTTGGTAATTCTTTTTTTAATATTTCTGCAAATTCAGATACTACTATAATATCTGCACCATCTTCTGCCACTACTATGTCTCCAACTTTTTCCCTTTTTAACCCAAGTTTTACTATTCCACCCAAATAATTTCTATGTGTAAATTTTCCTTTATCTTCTTCTGTAAGTTCTATTTTAACTACTTTTAAGAATTTAGAATAATTTTTTGCAATCATTTCTTCTGTATAATTTTCTGGGTATGCTATTAAAATTTTTCTTTCACTATCTGGATATCCACCATATAATTTATAGTTTTGAATTTGATTTTTCTTCAAAAAACTTTCTGCAAGTGACACTTGATACATATCTAAAAAATCTGTACATTCTATTTTTCCTCTAGTCCTAGACATTTCTATTTTATCGATTATTTGTGCCAAACACATTTTATCTTCTTGTTTTTTATAGTCTCGTAATAATTGTTGTTTATCCATATTAATTATTCTTCTCCTTTTCTTTTATTTGTAGTTCTAAATATCTTTTTATTGTATTTTCATCTACATTATATCTCTTTTCCAATTCTTCTACACTTCCATGTTCAATAAATTTATCCGGATATGCAAAAGATTTAAATTTAATATTTTTCAAATTTTCATCTACAATTAATTCTTTTATGGCTGTTGTAAGTCCTCCTACTGATGTTCCATCTTCTATTACTATTACGTTTTTTGTTTTTGCTATTGATTCCTTTATTTTCTCCACATCTAATGGTTTTAAAAATCTTACATTTATTACTTCTACTTTTTCTAATTTTTCTGCTATTTTCACTGCTTTAGATACAGTTTTACCTATTGCAATTATTGTTGCGTTTTTTCCATATGTTAAAGTTTCTGCTTTTCCTAATTCTATTTTTTCTTCTTTATTAAATTTATATTTGTCTTCTCCACCTCGTGGATATCTTATTACAACTGGTTTTTCTAGTTTTATTGCAAATTCTATCATGTTTTCAAATTCTACAAAATCTTTTGGCGCCATAATTGTTAAATTAGGAACTATTCTAAAAAATGCCATATCTAATAGCCCTTGATGTGTTTCTCCATCTGCTCCAACTATTCCTGCTCTATCTACACACATAACTACTGGCAACTTTTGTATTGCTATGTCATGAATTACTTGATCATATCCTCTTTGATAAAATGATGAATATATTGGTACAACTGGTTTCATTCCTTCTTTTGCCATTCCTGCAGCCATACATAATGCGTGTTGCTCTGCTATTCCAACATCAAAAAATCTATCTGGAAATTTATTTGCAAATTCTGTTAAACCTGTCCCATCTTTCATTGCTGCTGTAATTGCCACAATTTTATCATCATTTTGAGCTAATTCTACTAATTTATCCCCTAATACTTTTGAATAGTCTTTAGATTTTTTCTTTTTACTTTTTCCTGTATCAATTTCAAATGGTCCTGTTGCATGGAATTTATCTGGATTTTCTTCTGCTATTTTATATCCTTTTCCTTTTTTAGTTATTACATGTAATAATACAGGTCCATCTAATTGTTTTGTAATATTTAGCATTCTTTCTAATTCTGCTTCATTATGCCCATCTACTGGGTCTAAATATCTAAACCCTATATCTTCTAAAAACATTTTAGGTATTACTAATTGCTTTATACTTCCTTTGAATTTTTGTACAATTTTTACTACTGGTTTACCCACTACTGGAATTTTAAGAATTACTTTTTTAGCAGATATATTAGGTTTTGTATAGCTTTTTCTAGTTCTAATTTTACTTAGCATCATACTTAAGCCACCAGTATTTTTTGAAATGCTCATTTCATTATCATTTAAAATTACTGTTAGTTTTGTTTTATTACATCCTGCATCATTTAGAGCTTCAAATGCCATTCCACCTGTTAAAGCTCCATCACCTATTACTGCAATAACAGAATTGTTTTCTTTTTTTATGTCTCTAGCTCTTGCCATTCCTAATGCTGCTGATATTGATGTGCTACTATGACCAGTATTAAAACAATCTGCTTCACATTCGTTAGTTTTAGGAAAACCTGCTATACCATCTAATTTTCTTAATGTTTTTAATTGTTCTTTTCTTCCTGTTAAAATTTTATGTATATAACTTTGGTGTCCTACATCCCATATAATTTTATCTTTTGACATATCAAATACACTGTGTAAGGCGATTGTAAGTTCTACCACGCCCAAATTAGAGGCCAAATGGCCTCCGTTTTCTGATACTACTTCTAATATGTATTTCCTTATTTCTTCTGCTAACTCGATTTTTTCTTGTTTTGATAATTTTTTTACATCCTCAGATGATTTTATTTTTTCTAACATTATATCACCTATATCTTGTTATTTATTTTGCTAATTCTAATATATTATTCATTATTTCATTTGTCACTTTGTCAAGTACTTCTTTGTCTTTTGCTTGTGATTTATATTCGCTGTAATCTAAAGGTTTTCCATATGTAATTGTCATTTTCCAATCTCCTTTTGTTCCACCTTTTATACCACAAGGAATTACTTTAGCTCCACTTCTTACTGCAAAAAATGCAACTCCATCTTTTACTTTTTGGCCTTTTTCTATGCCATTTCTAGTTCCTTCTGGGAATAATGCTATACATTTTCCATCTTTTAGTTCTTTTAATGATGTTTTTATTGCTGCAACATCTTTTTCATCTCTTTTTACTGGGATTGCTTCAAATACCCAGCCTAAAAATGCAAGAAATTTATTGCTATATAATTCTTCTTTTGCTAAAAATCTCATATTTCTTTTTCCTGTTGCTTCTATTAGAGGTGGATCTAAATAACTTCTATGGTTTCCACAAAATATTAATGCTCCATCTTTAGGAATATTTTCAGTTCCAACTATTTTTGCTCTATATACTACTTTAAAAAATGCAAAAAGTGCTCCTTTAACTATCCCTCTTAATACAACTCTTATACCTTGTTTTATCTTTTTCATTTTTTTATAATCCTTTCATTTTGTTTTTTATAATTTTTATAACTTCATCTGCTTCTTGTTGTGGAGTCATATTATCTGAATCTATATATATAGCATCTTCTGCCTGTTTCAATGCTCCTATCTCTTTTTCCTTATCGTTTTTATCTCTTATTTTTATATTTTCTAAAACTTCTTCATATGTCATTTCTATGCCTTGTTCTTTGTTTTGTCTAACACGTCTTTTGGCTCGTATTTCTTCACTTGCATCTAAATAAAACTTAACCTCTGCATTTGGAAATACATATGTTCCTATATCTCTTCCTTCCATAATGACATTTTTATCTTTTGCACATTGTCTAAATATTTCGTTTAATTTAAACCTTACTTCTTTTATTGATGATATTTGTGATACTATTTTTGCAACATCTTTTTCTCTTATTCTATCTGTTACATCTTCTCCATTTAAATATACTAAATCTTTTCCATTTTCATTTTTAAACTCTATTTTTGAATTATTTAAAATATTAAGTATCTCTTCTTTTTGTGCTACTTCTAAATTGTTTTGTATTGCCAACAAAGCAACACATCTATATGCTCCACCTGAACTTATATTTACTAAATTTAATTCTTTACTAACTATTTCTGTTATTGTTCCTTTTCCGCTTCCAGCTGGTCCATCAATTGCAACTATCATTTTACTCTTCCTCCTCATCTTTTGGTACATATATATTTTTTGCCACAACTTCTAATTCCACAACATTCATTGCTGTTAATTTTTCAATTTCTTTTTTGGCTTTTTTCTTAAATTCTGTAAGTCCATCTACAACATTATATCCATAAACAATGCTTACTTCCATATATAATCTTGCACCTTCCCCAAAGTTGTCAACTCTTGTTTTTAATATTTTATGGATTGCAGGACTTTGTGCTGCTAGATATTCTAATATTTGTCTAAATACTAAATCTGATATTGTGAATTTCCCCATATAACTAAATGTTGGTCTTATTATTGATTTTTCTGATATATATGGTTTTTGCCCTTTTCCATTTGATTTAAATATTTGTAATGGGTCTAACAAATATCCTGAAAAATCTTTTTTTATTTCAAATGTTGGTACAGGTATTACGTGTTTTCCTTCTGTAACTCTTATTCTTCTAGCTGTTTCCATTTCTTTTTGTGTTGCGACATCTGTAATATATGTTGTATCAGATACAGGAGGCAACCCAAGGTTTGCAGCGATTTTTTGTACCATTCCATCAGATGTTCCTAATATTAAAATACTGTCTGGTTTATATTTTTTTAATGCTTTTGTTATTGTCTCTTTTTCACTATCTTCATAAAATAATGCATGTTTTACTGTTGCAACTTTTGTTTCAGCCTTTTTGGCAGATTCTCCTGCTACTACCTCATTATCTTTTATTAATAATCCATCATCTATTATAAAATGTGTTCCTTTTTCTCCTGCTACCATTTGTGCTCTATAACTTTTTCCAGTTCCAGATGGACCTACAAAAGCATAGACTTTTATTTTTTTCATAAATGGTAATTTTTCTTTTATATCGTCTAATATCATCTTTTTCCTCCTATTGTTTTAGGTTTTTTCTACGTAATTGCCCACAAGCTGCATCAATATCTGAGCCTAATTCTCTTCTTATTGTTGCAACAATTCCATGGTCATTTAAATAATCTCTAAATTTCATTATATTATCATTTGAGCTTTTTGTATATTTTCCATTTTCTATTTTGTTAATTGGTATTAAATTAACATGACATAACATTCCTTTTAACAATTTAACTAGTTGTTTTGCATCTTCTAAATTATCATTATTGTCTTTTGCTAAAGCATATTCAAATGATATTCTGCGGTTTGTTGTTTCAATATAATCCTTACATGCTTGAATTAGTTCTTCTATTGGATATGCGTTATTTACTGGCATCATACTACTTCTTTTTTCATTATTTGTTGCATGTAATGAAATTGAAAGTGTACAAGGAATATTTTCTTTTGCTAATTCATATATTTTAGGTACAAGTCCACTTGTAGAAACACTTATATGTCTTGCTCCAATATTTAATCCTTTAGGATTATTTATTATATGTATTGCATTTATTACATTATCATAATTGTCTAGTGGTTCACCAATTCCCATAAATACTACATTTGATATTCTAACACCTGTATCTTGTTCTACTGCTAATATTTGTTCAACTATCTCTCCTGATGTTAAACTTCTTACAAAATTTATTCCTGTTGATGCACAAAATTTGCATCCCATTTTACATCCAATTTGAGATGATACACATATACTATATCCATGATGATAACTCATAAGTACTGTTTCTATTGCATTTCCATCTAGTACATCAAATAAATACTTTATTGTTCCATCTTTTGATTCTTGTTTTCTTAATATCTCAAAATTACATATTGTATAATTTTGTTTTAGTTTCTCTCTTAGTTCCAAAGATATATTAGTCATTTCATCAAATGATTTTACTTTTTCTTGAAATATCCATTTGAATATTTGCTCTGCTCTAAATGGCTTTTCTCCCATGTTTTCTAGTTCTTTTTTTAATTCTGGTAAATTATAATCTTTTATATTTTTCAATTTTTACTTCAATCCTCTCTTATTCCATGTATCCTAGGCTTTTATATTATTACTAGATTTATCTGTTTACTCCTTATAAATGGAACTTTCTTATGACCGCTTCTTTTACATCTTTTGCACATAATGCAAGTGTTACAATTAAATTCATTACTGATACAGCCACTGCAACTATACTAAGTGTTTTATCATGTATTAAATTTTCATGTATGAATACAACTGGCATTATACTAAATATTACTATTAATAATTGATATATTGCATATTTTATATATTTTTTATGACTTACAATTGTTAATACAAACATTGTTATATTAGCAATTATTATTAAGATTGGAATTGCTATATTAACTGACCAACCACGAAATTTCAAATTGTAATCTATATATACTGCTAAAATTGATATTGCAATTGTTTGTAGTAATACATGGCCTGCAATATTTATATTTTTATTTATAGCATACATTACTGTTATCCATATATACAATATTCCCGCATTTGTTAATGCCGCCCATGGTATTCCTGGAGTTGTAAGTCTATTTATTACAACTAATAATATGGCAATTAAAACAGAGGCTAACATACATATTTTTAATATCATATCACTTTTTTTACTACTTAATTTCTTTGGATATATCATCTAAAACACCATTGCTTTCTATTGTTACATCAATTCCTCTTTCTCGTAAGAATTGATAAAATCTTTTTTCAATACTATTATCTTTTAATATTGATGTAAATGTAAATACCATTTTATTTTCAAATGTACAACTTGAACATTTTATTTTTTCTACTGGTTCTGGAGCAATTAACATTAAGAAGTAATCAATATAATCTTGGTATTTACCTATAATTCCTATTCTTCCTATATTTGAATATGTTATTGTTGTATATTTTCTTATTTCTAAATAACTTAATCTTACTAATATCTTTTTCAAAAATAATGGGACCACTTTTACTGCTATATTATTTCCTAATTTGACATTAGCAGACATTGTTTTCATTATTTCTTCTTCTGTTAGTCTTTGTTTAAAATCATTTTTCACAAATTCTACTATTTTATCAAATGTTTCCATATTTTCCTTTTTCGCTATTAATGTGATATATGAAAAGAAATTTGCCATTGTTTTTGATTGAAAATATTTTTTTAAATTAACTGGTATGCATACTTTTATTGGCTTTTTTCCATTATATTTTTTGTAATTTTCTTCATAAATAGAATATATTAAAACTGATGTTAAATATTGTGTAATTGTTGCTTCATATTTTTTACATTCTTGTTTTAATTGCTCTAAATTAATAATTTCATGAATAGCAGATATAGCTCCCAATCCTATTTTTCTACCTTTTAATTCATATGCTTTTTGTGATGATGCATTTGATTTTGATTTTTTATCATAATTTTTCATATAACTATCTTCTGTATCATATTCAATTTTTCTAAGTGTTCTTTCATCATTAAACTCTTCTGGATGTAGTATTTCTAAATAGTTATATATTATTTCTTTAAAAAATGTCATTCCACTATTTCCATCTGTTAAAGAATGGAATATGTCAATATTTATTTTGTTTTCAAAATATGTTACTTTAAATTGGTAATTATTGTTTGTTCTTGGATTTATATATTTGCATGGATATTCTTTTTCTTTTTCTATTATTGGCTTTTTTGGATTTTCTTCAAAATAATACCAAAAAAATCCTGCTTTCATCCTTACTTTAAATGACTTATATTCTTCTAGTGTTTTTATTACAGCTTTTTCTAACTTTTTAGGGTAAACTTTTTCTTTCATTACAGCAGAAAATCTAAATACTGTACTATATTTTTTTCCAGCAGAAATTGGAAAAATTTTTGCAGAATTATCTAGCCTTCTCCAAGATAATCTATTTTCTTCTTTTTTCATTATAAACCTTCTTATTTTAATTTTTTATGATTTTATTAAATTTAATTCGTTTACTTGTTAATAATTTTAATATAAAATATATTTTTCAATTTTCATATTATTCTTATTCCATATTTTGTACAATCAATAATTAACCACTTCTAACAAATCTTGATATGCTTTTTCTATAAGTTCCTTGTCTCCTTTTTGATTTACTATCCAAATATGACCAGCCTTTTCGTATTCTTTTGCATCTATATTTATTCCTTGATTTTGTGCTTTTTCTTTTAAAATGTGAACATCTGGATTTAGTATATCATATGTTCCTGTAAATATTGTTAGATTTTTTAATTTTGATAAATCTCCATCTATTGGATTTACTAAATAGTTGTTAATTCCATCATTTCCAGCATACGCAATTCCGGCTAGCTTTAGACTTTCCTTATTTAATTCTTTATCATTTTTTTGAATTTTATCAATCTCAGGATTGGTTAATCTTACATCTAACCAAGGAGAAATCAATATTGTTTTTGATGGCATTTCATATTCACTTTCTACTGCTATTTTTTCTAATAAAGCTATTCCCATACCGCCACCAGCTGAATCTCCCATTAGAATAATATTATCAGCACCAACTTTATCTACTATTTCTTTATATAGCGGTTCTATCATATTAAATACATCTTTATAAGTATATTTAGGTGCAAGCGGATAATCTGGTAATATTATTGTATTATTCGTATCTTTTATCAACTTTTCTACAAAATTCCAGTGCTCATTCTCTATTTCTCCAACATATGCTCCACCATGTAAATATAAAATTACTTTTCCACTTGGTTCATTATCACTTGGAGTTAGAATAAATACATTTCTTTCCATATATTTTTTATTTTCTATACTATACCAGCTTTTTTCTTCTTTAGGAGTCTTACTTTCTAAACCTATAAATTTAAAATATCCGAAGATCAATAAACTTATTATTATAATTATCACTAACAATATAGTAATTATTATTCCTACCTTTTTGATCATTTTATAAAATTCCTTTTATTCTTAACTTTAAACTTCATTTATTTTATCATATTTGTATATAAAACTCAAGAAATGATTTTGGGGTCGGAGCAAAAAATCATTTTTATTTTTCTTCTATTTTTAAAATAAAAAATATCCTAGTGCATAAATTATACACTAAGATATTTTTATATACTTTTCTAAAATAATTTTTTGCTCCGACCCCAAAATCATTTTATCCAAATAAACCACGTTTTTTTACTGGTGGTTGTTCATTCATTGTTTTTGCAAGTTGAACTAATAATTCTCTTTGTTCTTTTGATAATCTTTTTGGTGTTTGAACTGTTACTGTAAATACAAAATCTCCTGTAACACTTGAATTTATTGACTTAAATCCTTTATTTCTTATAGTGAATTTACTTCCTGTTTGTGTTCCTTCTGGTATTTTATATTTTTCCTTAGTTCCGTCTACCATTGGTATTTCTAGTTCTGCACCTAAAGTTGCTTGTGTTATTGTTATTGGTATTTCACATAACACATTATTTCCTTTTCTTGTATATATGCTATTTCTTTTTATTTTTACTGTTATATATAAATCACCTTTAGGTCCGCCTTTTTTACCTGGTTCTCCTTCGCCTCTTAATACTACTGTTTGATTATCATCTATACCTGCTGGTATTTTTACTTTTATTTTAGGTTGTTTTCTAACTGTTCCTTTTCCTCTACAATTTTCACAAGGTTCTTTTATAATTTCACCTGTTCCATGACATGCACTACAAGGTCTTGTTGTTTGCATTTGTCCTAATATTGTACTTTGAACCTGTGTTACTTGACCTGTTCCATTACATGTTGGACATTTAATTGGTGATGTTCCTGGCTTAGCTCCTTTTCCATGGCATACAGAACATTCTTCATCTCTTGTTATTACAATTTCTTTTTCTACTCCCATAAATGCTTGTTCAAATGTTAAGTCAAGCCTTACATTTAAGTCTGCTCCTTTTGTTGGTCCTTGTTTTCTTGATGATGAAGTTCTTCCTCCAAATCCTCCTCCAAATATAGAAGAGAATATATCTCCTAAATCTCCAAAGTCACCAAAACTATCAAAACCTGAACCATTATAAGAATAGTATCCTCCTTGACCTCCAAAAGGTCCTCCAGCTCCGCCAAATCCTTGTGGTCCATCAGCCCCAAATTGGTCATACATTTTTCTCTTCTGCGGATTTGATAATGTTTCATATGCTTCATTTACTTCCTTGAATTTAGCTTCTGCTTCTTTCTTATTATCTGGGTTAGCATCAGGATGGTACTTCTTGGCTAATTTACGATATGCCTTTTTTAGCTCATCATCTGTCGCGTTTTTATTTACACCTAAAACTTCATAATAATCTCTTTTCTCAGCCATTACTTTTTCTTCCCTTTCTTAGAAAACATATATTCATTATAATAAAAGGATTAAAGGAATACCCCCTTAATCCCTTCTACTATAATTGTTAGTAATTATTTGTTTTCATCATTTTTGTCATCTTCTACTTTGTAATCTGCATCATATACATTTCCATTAGCATCTGTTTTTGGTCCTTCTCCTGCATTTTCTGTACCTTGTGCTCCAGTTGCTCCATTTGGATTTGCATTTTTATATAATTGTTCTGACATATCATAAAATACTTTTGTTAATTTTTCTGTAGCTTCTTTGATTTTAGCTGTATCACTTGTTTCTAATGCTTTTTTAGTATTATCAATTTCAGCTTCTACTTTAGCTTTTTCTTCTCCGCTGATTTTATCTCCTAAGTCTTTTAAAGTTTTTTCACTGTTATATACTAAACTTTCTGCATTATTTTTAACTTCGATTTCTTCTTTTTTCTTTTTATCTT
>OCHJ01000829.1_pt1 | contig 31282 bp, 32 predicted proteins | sample 1538381 | NCBI WGS metagenome assembly OCHJ01 (sample SAMN04571688, study PRJEB22368) | human gut metagenome | biome: human gut; material: stool | host: Homo sapiens | place: Luxembourg | collected 2012-06-29 | reverse complement strand
ATCTTTCTCTTTTCATAATACATAATCTCCTTTTTCTTTATTATCAAAATTGTAAGTTGTCGCTCTAATTATTTTTATACATAAAGCATTCTTTATCGTGAGAATAAATAATTCCTATTGCTTGTAAATAAGAATATATAATTGTACTTCCCACAAATTTCATTCCATTTTTTTGTAAATCTTTTGACAAATTGTCTGATAGTTTATTGGTTGTTTTATCTATTTCATAAATAATTACATCATTGGTAAAAGTCTTTAAATAGTTATGGAATGTACCATATTCGTTTTGTATTTTCTTAAAAATTTTGCTATTATTTATAGCAGCATTTATTTTTAGTTTATTTCTTATAATTTTTTCATTTTTTAATAATTCTTGAATTTTTCCATCATTGTAATTACATATTTTCTCTACATCAAAATTATCAAATGCTTTTCTAAAATCTTCCCTTTTATTTAAAACACATTCCCAAGAAAGCCCTGCTTGAAAAGATTCGAGTATTAGCATTTCAAATAAGTATTTATCTTCAAAGTTAGGTTTACACCATTCTTTATCGTGGTATTCTTTATATTTTTCATTTTTTACATTACACCATTTACACCTTATCATAATACATTACCCCCTGTTTTGGAACATAGTATTTGCTCATATCGTTTCCTTACTTTATCTCTTCAATTAGAGTATAATAAAAATAGGAAATGACAATTCCGTATATTCTTCACTTACTCCTGCAAATTTAAATTCTAAATTTTCATATCCTAATTCCTCATAAATTTCTCTTTTAATTGCATTTACACTATTTTCTTGTTCTTTTACTTTTCCTCCTGGTAACATATAGAAATCCATATCATCTCCGTAAAATAAAAGCATTTTCGTTTCATCTTCATTGTAAATAATTGCTGATACTCTATATGCAAAATTAAATTTTCCATTTTTGTATTTTATATCATTCATATCTTTTACCTACTTTATTTAAAAATTCTTGTTTTTTCAACTTTTAATTTTATTTTAAAATATCTTTTTTTCTATTAAATTCTTCTATATTTTCCATAACATCACCTATTTTATTCTTCTTGTTTTGCATTTTGTAATTCACTTAATGCTCTCTCATCCATTTGTATTTTACTTTTACTCGTATCTTTTTGTGTTGTTGAAACATTAACCGTAGATTTTCCAATTTCTTCTTGAGTAAATATTTTATTTTTAGTCGTAGCTATATATTGCTCATAGAATCGTTGTAATTCCATTTCTTCTAATGTGTATTCAGTTAAGTCCATTACTTCTGCTTGTCTATCTGCATAATATTCTTCAATTTGATTACTTAATCTATCATCCAATAAATATTTTGATTTAATGTCTTCAATCGAACATGCAGACATCATATATGTTACTATATCTTCTCGTCTATATGTAATCTTTCCTGTAGAATTATTTCTTAACACACAAACTTTAATATTTTGTGCTGGAATTTTTTGACTTGTACAAGCATCAGCAAATCTATCAATATTATCCTCCTGTTCATTTACTATATTATCTGTTTCAAATTTTATATAGATTCCATCATCGCCGTCACGCTCTTGATAATATTCATCCATAGACATTCCATCTGGCACTCTTCCATGTTTTTGCCATTGTCTATATTTTCTTCTACAAGTACAATCAAACGTTACAACACCTTCTTTACCTTCACTATAAAACACTTTTTTTCTTTTGTCTGATGTTTCTGTTCTTAAATCTTCTTCTGCTAAATCGGGATCTAATCCGTTTACCATTATTGACTCAATATCACTTATTGGACTATGTCTATAATATTCTTTTTTTTCTGTACCCCCAAATAATAACTCTTTAAATTTCTCTTCTCTTGATTTTGATAATGTTCTCATACCAGATTCAAATTGTTGTTTAATTTCTTCTACTGATACTTGCATAATTTCTTTACCATCTGAAATCGAATATATTGTTTTTGAATTATCTTCCTTATCTGTTAAAACACATAAAATTCTCATACTTGAATTTTCTTCTATACATGTAATTTTTGCTAGATTAAAAAACTCCTGTGCTTTTTTCATATCTATACAGCCTTTTATTATTTCTTGAAAATAGTCGCTTTTTTCAATACAATACAAATCACTATGTCCCATATGTTTAGCTAAAAAATCTATCTTGTATTTCAGTAGTTCCTTTCCACCTAATCCTTCTATTCCTAGCTCTTTTCGTAGTGTTTGCCCTTGTTCACTACTAACATCATCTAAAGAATCCATTTCTTGTTTTAACATTTCAGTAAAATCTTCCATATACATACCGATTATATGTGTATCCTATTTTATCATCGATTTTTTTTAATTCTTCATCAGATAATGCAGTAAATTCAGAATCCTCCCCAAACCTATCAGGATCATCAATCATAAATTCATTTGTTTTAAATCCTGTTTTTATCCTCATTAAATCACGAACTAAACCAGTAAAATATTTTCTTCCATCAATTTCTATTTCAGTAAATGCATGACCTAATCTTTCGCCTGGAATTAGTACAGTCTTTGCATTTATTCCAACTCGCTTTAATAATCTTTCATAAATTCTTGAAAGAGATGTACATACAACTTTGTCATTTTCAATATCTTCAATATCTCTATCAAATATTTCTCTTTTTTTCTCATCACTTTCAGATGTTATATATTTTTCATCATATGAAAAATATTTTCCTAGTTGTATGTAAATATATCTTACCATTTCAATTTGATTTAATTCTTTTGGCATATCTTCTATAATTTTATCATAATCTATAAAATTAACTTGTTCATTTGCCATTATATATTCACCTATTTCATAATTATTTTATCTGAATTATTAATTACTCCAATGTCTCTTGATTCTCTTGAGTCTGTATTAATTCTTGTTGCTGTCTTTGTACTTTTGACATCGCATTATCTTTTAATTCTGTTGGAGAATTAATTGTTGTTTTTCCTATTTCTTGTGTTGAAAATAATTTATTTTCATCTAAAGGAACATCATCAAAATAATAACTATGTGTAATTTTTCTTGCTGTTTCAGACAAATCTCCTTCTATCACAAAACCTTCTAATAAATTCATTATATTTCGTATATCTTCATCTTGTTCCATAAAGCTTTTTACTGTTTCATTACTCAAAATTATTTTTTTTAGTTCTTCATTTGATAAACCAGGATTTTGAACAGCTATTCCAGAAATAAACGCAGCAATTTTATCTTCCATTCCTGGCATTTTTTTCGAACTAATTATATTTCCATCTTTATCATAAGTATTTCTATATTTTTCAATTCTTTTTTGTAACTTCTTAATTCTATCAATTTTCTTTTTTTCATCTTCACCTATATATTGTTCAATAACACTTGCATCTAGTTTATCTTTTTCTCGATTTCCACTAGATTTTGATAAATATGTAAATTCTTTAGATTGACATTTAACAGTTGTTCCTTTATATTCAATATCTTGACTACTATACATTAAATCAAATAATTCTTCAGGCATAACACTCTGATTTCCAATAACAGCTTTTTCATTTTCTTCATAGGCATAAGAATTAATTATTACTGTCCCCTCTTTTCTCTCGAATACAAAAATACCAACTCCTAACATATTTGAAGAATTAATATCTGCGTTTAGTTCATGGTCTGCTGGGTGAAACACTCCAGCTGAATCTACATAATTTCCTGTCAAAATTCCTCTTTTGTCTTCAACACTATATCCAATATTTTGCAAACCTTCAATCAGTTGTAATAAATCTTCTTTTGATACCATTAAATCAATATCATCATTTTGTCTATATAAATCAATTCCAGCCTGAATAGCTGACGAAATCCCACCAATCATATAAGCATTTATACCGTTTTTATTTATTTCACTATATACCTTTTTTATTGTAGTATATGTACTTGAATAATCTGCCATATTCTCCTTCTTTCTTTATAATTAAATTTTTAATCACTATTCATCTAAAATCTTTAATATATCTTAATACTACTCTTGCATTTTATCTTCTGACATTTGTAATATTTCTTGTTCATCTCTTTGTATCCTAATTCCTGCTTCATCTTTTTTCTCTGTGGCTACTGAAACAGTTGCTTTTCCTATTTCTTGTTCTGAAAATAAAGCCACCCTTTGATTATATTGTTGAATTATATCTTCAACTTCTGGGCTATTATTATGCACTTCTCTTAATGTTTCTATTATGCTATTAATTTTATCTTGACTTAGTTCAAAACCTGATTCTTTTGTTCCCCTATATATTAAATCTAAAACCTGTTTAGGATCGTATAATTTTTCTTTTGTTTCTCTTGAAAATTCATGTTTTCCAAATATTTCACTGGCATTTGGTAATCCCATTATTAACATATCTTTTTCGGTAACTGTTGTCTTCAATACATTTCCCTCATGTTCTTTAAATTGTTTTCTACCATCAGTTAACACCGTCTTTATAGTTTCAATTGCAGATTGTCCTGGGATAATTGCATCTTCAATGTTAGCTTTGCCGATTACACTTTTAGGAATCAATGATACACACATTCTTTCAGTTCCTAATAACTTCCAGTTCTTTTCAAACATTTCCATTACTTTTTGCATTTCTTCTTCATTTAATTCTGCATTGTTACATAAATCCATTACATTTTGTTTACAACCATCATAATTTCTTAAATAATAAGGTGACTCATCAATTTTACTTGAATTTCTATTATGATTTGCTGAGGTAAACCATTTAAACCATTCAGGAGCTGATAATCCATGCCAATACATCTGTCTAGGATTATTTTCTACATACATTCCTCCTCCTGAATAATGTGAGTATGCTCCAACAGGTGCAATAACATTTTTTTCTTCAAAAATATGTGCAATTTCCATTATCTCTTTGTTATCCCAAATTCTTTCACTAAATGAAAATCCATGAGTTCTTATTGATTGTTCAGCTGCTCCTGGAAAGCTATGCATAACATATCCATTTTCTACATAGTTTTTCAAAAAATATTCTTGTATTTGTATTTCATCTTCTCTTGAAATACTTCCCTGCGATAAATCAATATTTAATCTTTGTGCTATGCTTTTTCCTAATTCTCTGGCTCTTATATCTTGCATAAAATCTTCTGAACCCCTACACTCAAAATAAGCATTAGACATTCTTTCCAAATATGCTTTTAAAGAATCTGGCTCAATTTCTTCTCCATCATTATGAACAAAACAATATGTATAAACTTCTCCTATTAAATTACTAGCTCTCGTTACTGGAGCAACTTCTCCTTTTCCAGCAGTTGCAATAATTTCTTTTATTTTTTCATCATCTAATAATCTTTCTATTTTCTTATCAATAGTTTCTTCCATACATAATTCCTTTAAAATACATTAAATATTCTTTTGAAAAAATTTATAATCTTTTCATAAAATTTTTCTTTTTTTACTTCTATTGACAAATTAGAATTTTCAATAGTATCCTTTTCTGTATTTTCTATAACACTTTCAATATTTTTCTTTTTAAATAAATCATCAGGATTATACTTTTGTGCTTTTTCTTCTTCAAGTTTTTGCCTATCATATTTTTCCTTTGCTTCTATTCTTTCTTTTTGATATGGAGTTGCCCAAAAATCTCTAAAAATATTAGCAAATATTGCCTTTGTTTCTTCTAATAAATCCTGTTCTTCAAAACTTTTATTTATATCAACTTTAAAATCATATTCATTATCCATTTTTGCTTTAAATGTATCAATCATTGTTTGTGGTATCTTATCTACACTCTCTTTTGGTACAAACTTTAATATTTCCATTACTTCTTTATATGCCTTTGAATAGTTATCTTCCATCTTTTGTTCCTCCAATAAATTCGATATAATAATACAACATAGTTATATCATAAAACCAAAAAATATACAACAATGTAACTAATTTCTATTCCAAGCCCATCATGAATTATTTTATATGGATATTTTATAATATCTGTACCGCAATATTTTCCATTATCTCTTGTAATAATCATATTTGCAGGTTTTATTGATAATATATTTGATTGATTTTCTACTATTTGATATTCTAAAACTTTACCATACTGATTTTTCACTTCTTCTAAATGGTAGTGCTTATAATCTTTACCATATAAAAGTCTTAATTCCATTTGTCTATTCTTAAAATTTACTAAAGCTTTCATAAGTGTTGAACTAATATGAATTTGTCTTTCTCCACTTTTAGTTTTTGTTGTTCTAATATACCATCTACCATTTTCATTCTTTTTCTTATCAAAAACAGAATGTCTAACATTTATAACTTTATTTTCAAAATCAACATCTTCCCAAGTTAATGCACATAGTTCTCCTGGTCTCATTCCTGTAAAACAACTTGTGATAAATGCACAAGTAAATACATCATCATCTTTAAATCTTGTTAGAATTTTGTCTATTTCATCTTGTATATATAAATGTTTTTCAAAATCACTACTATCTTCTATTTCAGGAAGTTTCAATGTTAAACTAGGATTATATCTTATAAATCCATAAACATCTGTTGCTTCTCTAAAAGTTCCTTTCATTACTTTTAATATATTTTTACAATAACTCCTGTTATAATATATTCTTCATAAGCAACTGTTCCTGCCTCTTGTGCTTCAGCTTTAGTTTTAAATCCTGACTTTGTTATCCATTTTCTTGTTCCCTCAACTGTTGCAATTTCAAATCGGTATTCATATACCTTTCCACGTTTTCTTACGCTTACCATAGTTATCTCTCCTTCATTATAAAACTTAATGAAACGGAAAAATGCCAGCATTTCGAATGCTGACATTTTATATAACTATGTCCACAATAATTGTCCACGTAGATTTTTTATTGATTTTTATGGGTTTTCCTCGATTCTGTCCACATTATTTATGCTATGTGGACAAATTTATCATTTTTTCTATTTTTAACAATTCCCTATTTTATAAGGGTTTGCGAGTTATTTACCACAACAGTTCTTATACTTCTTACCGCTTCCGCATGGACATAAATCATTTCTACCTATTTTTGGACCTTCGTTTCTAACAGTTTTATCAATATCTGTACCTATTTTAGAACCACCATCAACACTATGAATAGCTTCTAATGCTGCTCCTGTAATTTTAACAGTTTCTTGCCTTTTTGTATCTCCAGCAGCTCTTATATTCATTAAGATTTTTGTAACATCTAATTTGATATTGTTAATCATCTCATCAAACATATCAAATCCTTCTAATCTATATTGAACAACAGGATCTTTTTGACCATATGCGCGAAGACCAATACCATTTTTTAATTCATCCATACTATCAATATGGTTCATCCATTTTTCATCAACAACTTTAAGCATTACAACTCTTTCAAGTTCTCTCATTTGTTCTGATGAAATTTCTTCTTCTTTTTGTTTATATTTTTCAAATGCTAAATCTTTTAATTTAGATGAAATTTCTTCTGGTTTTGCTTTATGTTCTTTTATAAAGTCTAACATATCAACTCCAAATAAATTTATGATTTCATTGTTTAATGATTCTGCATTTAATTCATTACTTTCACCTTCAATATACATGCTTGGAATATTTCCAGCAACAAATTCTATCATATTAACAATGCTGTTATGTATGTCTTTTCCATCAAGAACTTCTCTTCTTTGTTTATAGATAATTTCTCTTTGTGCATTCATTACATCATCATATTTTAATACATTTTTACGAATTGTAAAGTTTCTACTTTCTACTTTCTTTTGTGCACTTTCAACTGCATTTGAAATCATTTTTGATTGGATTGGCATATTTTCATCTGCTCCTAAAGTATTATAAACTTTAGTAATCATATCACCACCAAATATTTTCATTAAGTCATCATCTAGTGCAATATAGAATTTAGATTCACCAACATCACCTTGACGTCCAGCACGTCCACGTAACTGATTATCAATTCTTCTTGATTCATGTCTTTCTGTTCCGATAATTTTTAATCCACCAGCATTAATTACTTTTTCTTTTTCTTCTTTTATTGTTTCATCATATTTTTTGACTAGTTCTTGGAATTTCTTTCTAGCATCTAATATTGATTGATCTTCTGTTTCATAATATGTATTTGCTTCTTCAATTAATTCTGGAGAGATTTTTTGTCTTCTCATTTCTTCTTTAGCTAAATATTCACTGTTTCCACCAAGCATAATATCAGTACCACGACCAGCCATGTTAGTAGAAATTGTAACTGAACCAAATTTACCAGCTTGTGCAATTATTTCAGCTTCTTTTTCATGATATTTTGCGTTTAAAACTTCATGCAGAATTCCTTCTTTCTTTAATAATTTAGAAAGTTTCTCAGATTTTTCTATAGAAATTGTACCAACTAAAACTGGTTGACCTTTTTTATGGCTTTCTTTTATACTTTCTACTACTGCACGGAATTTAGCATCTTCATTTTTATAAATAACATCATTTTCATCTTTACGAACCATAGGTTTATTTGTAGGTATTTCTACAACATCTAGATTATAGATTTCTTGGAATTCTGCTTCTTCTGTCATTGCAGTACCTGTCATACCTGATAATTTATCATACATTCTAAATAAATTTTGGAATGTGATTGTTGCAAGTGTCTTTGATTCATCAGCTATTTTTACATGCTCTTTAGCTTCAATTGCTTGATGTAATCCATTATTATATCTTCTTCCATACATTATACGACCTGTAAATTCATCAACAATTAACACTTCTCCATCTTTTACAATGTAATCGATATCTTTTTTCATTATACCATATGCACGTAATGCTTGGTTTACATGATGTACCAATGTAGAATTTTCTAGATCATTGAAGTTTTCTAAACCAAATGCTTCTTCAGCTTTTTTAATACCTTTTTGTGTTAATGTTGCTGATTTAGCTTTTAAGTCTACTATATAATCATATTTTTCATTATCTTCGGCTTGGTCAAAATCTTTTATATCTTCTTCAACAATAACTTTTGGTTGTAATTTTCTTACGAAATTATCCGCTTTTTTATATAAATCAGATGATTCATTTGCTCTACCTGATATAATTAATGGTGTACGAGCTTCATCTATTAAAATACTATCAATTTCATCTACAATTGCATAGTTTAATCCTCTTTGTACTAATTGATCTTTATAGATTACCATATTATCTCTTAAGTAATCAAAACCAAATTCATTATTTGTACCATATGTTATATCTGCATTATAGGCTTCTTGTTTTTCTTTAGGTTCCATTCCAGCTATTACAAGTCCAACTGAAAGTCCTAAGAATTTGTATAATTTTCCCATCCATTCACTATCTCTTTTAGCAAGATAATCATTTACAGTAATAACATGAACACCTTTTCCTTCTAGTGCATTTAAATATACTGGTAATGTAGCAACTAATGTTTTACCTTCACCTGTTTTCATTTCGGCGATTCTACCTTGATGTAAGATAATACCACCTATTAATTGAACATCAAAATGTCTCATTCCTAAAACTCTTTTAGAAGCCTCCCTTACAACTGCAAATGCTTCTGGTAAAATATCGTCTAAAGTTTTTCCTTCTTTTAATTGCTTTTTAAAATAATCTGTTTTTGCAACCAATTCTGTATCAGATAATTTCTCCATTTCTGATTCTAAACTATTAATTTTTTCGACTATTGGTCTTACTCTTTTTACTTCTTTTTCACTATAAGATTTAAAAATCTTGTTCAATATGCTCATATTAGATTCAATCCTTCCTTAATGTTTATAATTTACACTTTTACACTTTGTTAATATATCACTAAATGTATTTTTTAGCAAGGTTATTTTATTATATTTTTTGTATTTCTTATATTTTTAACATACAATTTATTATACTTTCATATATTGTTAATAAGTTTTTAAGAAATGAGGAATTAATAATGTTTATTTATAATTTAAAATTAAATGGTAGTAAATTTTTCAAGATTATTTTTGGACTTATTTTAACGATACTGATTATAATACTTTTTATTGCTATTTTTAGAATATTCTCTACTGCAAAAGATTTAAATAAATCAACTTGCATTTCTAATGATGTTTCTACAATTTCTTCTAGTAATTATACTAATATATTGAAAACCGTTCATGATAATATCGATAATTATATTGATGTAAAAATAAAATTTACAGGATATATTTATCGTATATATGATTTTAATGAAAATCAATTTGTATTAGCTAGAGATATGATTGTTTCATCTGATTTTAAAACTGTTGTGGTTGGATTTTTGTGTGAATATAAATATGCTAAAAACTTTGATGATAATACATGGGTTGAATTAACAGGAACAATAAAAAAAGGAGATTATCATGGTGATATGCCAATTGTACATGTTACACAAATAAATGAAATTAAAAAACCTAGTGAAGAATATGTGTATCCTCCTAGCGAAGATTATATTCCTACAAATGGTATTTTATAGTATTTTCTTTACTTTTATGTAAATTCATGATATACTAATATAGCTTAAAAAATTATATTGGAGAGATACATATGAATGATTTTAAAAAAGATTTACAAGTAAAAGGACTCTTAACTAATAATGTTATAGAGAATTTAGAAAAACAGAATTATAAAACTAAAAAATTGGCTATGTGTAAACAATTTCATAGAAATTCAAAAATTCACAAATATTTGCATAATTTAGTCGCTACAATAATGATTGAACATTATAATTCTTATCCATATTCTGGAATAAATATGCCATATAGATTTAAAGCACCTAAAAGCACAGAAAACAAGCTTGATTCTCGTATAGAAGAATCTAAAGTAAGTTATGATGAAAATGGTCAAATACATTTAGATGTAGATCCTATTTTTGATGTTTTTGCTATGAAAATCATTTCAAGAAGAAGACAACCTGCTTTTTCTTCAACTGATCCAGAAATATCTTCATTAATTGAAGAAAGAAAGCAAAATCAGCCATTTCTTGAAAAAATGCAAGAATTTAAAGGAAGATTAATTGAAGATGAATATACTAAAGAAGGAAGTTATATATTTAAATATGAATGTACTAAAGAGGAATATTATGAAAAATGTCGAGAATTATTGGTCAAATTAAAAGAACTATTTGATCCTAAAGCTATTAAGGTTTTGGAATTATATGATCAACAAATTTTAGATATCGATAATAGATTAGAAGTATTAAGAGTATCTAAAACACCTGGTGAAAAAGACGAAATTATAGATAAAGAAGATTTAACTGATAGTAAGATTAATTTCTTTCATATATTAACAGAATATGAAACCAAATTTTATGACAAGTCAGATTTAGCAATTTTGACAAAGCAATTTTTATCCTTATTCGAAAACAATGAAAAATTCCAAAGTTTAGGAATATCTTTAAAAGATTTAAAAAATCCAGTTGAAAAGAAAAGAACTGCAAATGGTTTTGAATCTAATTTTATATATTTAAATACTGCTGTTGGGACAATAGAATGTCAGTTACAAACTGAAAATCAATATAGATATGGAAACTATGGTCGTGCTGCACATTCGAATATGAAAGGTAAAGCTGTTAAACCTCTACCTATTCCGGATGTAAATGATCAAAATAAAATTAATAATTTTGTTCAAGAAATAAATCAAATTGTTCCTAAAGGATATTTAGCTAGAATGGATGATAACGAACCTGGTAGAGTTTTAATACAAAAATTTAATGATTATCAAAATTATAAAGGATTAATTACTCAAGTTGCAAAGGGTGATCCGCTTGAAAATCTTTTAAGAAATTACTTTGCTAAACTATATGCTATAAGAAAACAAATTTTTAAGACTCAAGAAAAAACAATGGGATTTATAGACTTAGATATAGAGGATTATATCAGAAGTGATGAATTTGAAGAATTAAGAGATGAAATGAAAAACTTTTCACAAAAATCAGAAACAAAAATTGTTGATCCCAAAGATTTTGATATTTCTGATTAATATTAAATTTATAAAAATAAGAGGGAAAACTTTTCTTAAAAAGTATGCCTTCTTATTTTTTATCAAAAATTGTTTTAAATACTCCCCTATCTATTAAATTAGCAAAAATATTTTTAAATATTATTAAAACTATTGGACCTATTAAAAGTCCAAGTATTCCTATAATTTTAAATCCTGTATACATAGCTATTAATGTAAAAATTGGGTGTACGCCTATATTTTTACTTACTAATTTTGGTTCTAAAACTTGTCTTGATATAGACATTATAATTAGCAAAATTATAATAGCTATTCCTAAATTTATATCACCATTAATAGCACAAATAATAGCCCAAGGTATCATAAAAGATCCAGATCCCAAAATTGGTAATGCATCTACAAACCCTATTACTAATGCCATAAGTAATGGATATTGAACATTAAAACCTGTAAATTTTAAAATATATAAACCTACTAAAGAAATTATAAATGAAACTAGTATTAAAGTTGCTTCTGCTTTCAGATATCCACCTAATGTTTGTACTAAGTCCTTCAAATGTATTGTTATTTTTTTTACCCATGATTTTGGCATATGATATTCTATTTGATCTAATATATATATTTTATCTACACATATAAAATATAATGCAATAACAGTTATTCCTATACATATAGTTATTGAAGGTAATTGTGTTACTACATCTATTAATCCCATTAATCCGGTTCTTATCCAATTAGAAACATTTTGCAGTATATCATTTGTAGAATTTTCTATTACTGATAAAATTTCTTCTGATATATGAAGTTTATCAAAATTCATATTAGCTATTATATTATTAAATTGTTCATATATTTTGTCAAAGTAATTATTTAATGTCTGTAATAAACTAGAAGCTTCTGCAAAAATAGTTATTATGAGCCATGCTAATATTCCAAGTATTGTTATAGATGCAATTGTAAATATTATTATCGAACTGGTTCTTCTTGTGAATTTAGCTTTTTTCATAATAAATTTTATTGCTGGTTCTAGCATAAGTGAAATAATAAACGCTACTAAAAAAGGCATGTAAAATATGGATAATTTTATGCCTAAATATAATCCCAATAACAATAGAACAACATATAATATTCTTTGAATAACTTTAGACCAATATGAGATATTCCAAACCATTAATTTCCTCCAACTATATTCATTATATGTAAAAAGTCGGAATAATATCCGACTTTTATTAACTATTATTTTTATTATTACATCCACAAATATTTTCAAAAGTTGTACAAACTTGGTTTTGACCAAGTTGTTGATTATTTTGTGCTATATCCCCCATTGTCAATATTCCCACTATCCTATTTTGATTATCACATACTGGTAATCTTCTAATTTGTTGTTGTCCCATTTTACTTTCTGCATTTGACATTTCATCATTTTCTTGACAAGTATATACATTGCAACTCATAATATCACTAACAGGTGTTTGATGAATATCCTTATCACATGCAACACATCTTAATAATACATCCCTATCTGTTACAATTCCACATATACAGTCATTATTGTCACATACTGGAACACATCCAATATGATTTTGTGCCATTAATTTAGCTACTTCTTGTACTTTGGCATTAGGTTTTACACAACACACATCATCACACATACAATCTTTAACTTTCATTTTTTACCACCTTTCATATTTTATATAATTTATTTTTTGCAAAATAAAAAATAATATACAAAATAAAAAAAGAAAATATAAAAAATATTTTCTTTTTTATTTTGTATGTTCTACATCTTCTTTACGATTTTTTCCTATTTCTGAATTTTTAGTTAATTGTTCATCCAATTTAATTCCTGTATAAGAAGAAACTTGATTTCTATCTAAGCATAACTTTCTATATGCTGTTGTAGACCTAGTTTTCATCACTTTAGGGTCTCTTGGAGTATACACTATATTAATTCCTTCCGTTTTTTTAAAATCATTCTTTAAGTCGGAGCCTAAAAATACTGCATCTATACCTTTACTATATTTAGATTTAATATATTCGTTTGCTACATGTAAATCTCTTGTATAATAAGTATATACATCAGTTACAAATTTAAAATGTCTCAAAATATCCATTCTTTCATCTGCTGTCATCATAGGTGTTCGTCCTTTATGTTCTACTACTAATTCATCTGCTTTAACCCCAACAACTAATTGCTTACTTTGTTGTGCTGCCATCATTAGATTATCCAGATGGCCTTTATGGAATAAATCATACGTACCTGGTGCATAACCTAAATCATACGTTTTTTCTACATCTTTTATTTTTTTTTCGTTTAATTCTTTTAGATACTCTTTATATGCTTTGGCTGCCTTTTGTTCTACTAGTTTTTGATCTAAGCTATTAACTGAGAAGACAAAATCGATTCCTCTTATTTGTTGCATTATAGCCATTCTATCTTCCTGATTTTTAAGTGGTTTATTGCCTTCTAATATTTCGCATAAATTATCATCATATATTCCAAGACCAAATGCCTCAGCATCATCTTGTTCACTTAATTGAATTGTTCTATCAAGCTTTTGTAAATCTGACTCTCTTAAAATGTCAAATACTCCAAGTTCATATCCTATCATTTATCTGTATTCTCCTTATATTAATTTTTTATATGTATTCCATTCTACATTATTTACATTTTTTGCAATTTCTAATATATCTAAATTAGAAACCTCTTCAATTATTTTGTATTCTAATTCTAAAGTAAGTATTTTAGGTGTTCCTTTCTTAAAAAATACCTTGTTAGAAACTTCTTCTGGTAATTCTAGATTATATTTATTAACAATATCTTCATTAGTATAATCATAGTCATAATAAATTTGTGGTTTTTCAATTTTGTCTAAATATTTGTTATAAAACAAATAATCAGTTACTAAATGTAAGAAACATCCTTTATTAAATTCAGTATCAAGTTTATTATTTTTTAAATATCTTGCTAGATTTGTATATGCTGGTGATTTTCCATAATGAGTTTCAGATTTATTGTTAGTAAAATCTGGTGAAACACTTCCCAATATGAATTCTACATTATATTTTTGATTATGTTTTCTTAAATATTCTTTTGCTATTGCAATATGTATAACATATCCTGGCATAACGTCCTCCTTTTAACAAACTTTTTTACGCTTATATTATAACATTATTATTATCATCTGTCAAAAATAGGTAAATACAAAAGTTTTGTATTTACCTATTGATTTTCTAATATTCATAAATATCATTATATTCAAAATAACCTCTTGGTTGTGGCGGAGGGCCTACTGGTGGACGACCTCCTGGAGGAAACGGTGGTCTTGGTCCTGGTCCAGGTGGAAATGGTGGTCTAGGGTTTGGTCGTATTCCACCACATCCTGGTTTTCCTAACAATTCTCTTATTATTAGGATTTTTATCAAATCGTTTAAATTTCGATTATTTGAAATTCTACTCTCTTCTACACTTCTATTTTCTTTTGAATTGGTAGATATGTTATTAGAGTTTGTATCTTTTCTATTGCTAGAAATACTTTTTGTAGCTGATGTTGTTTGTGTCATTTCATTTTGTATGTTTATATTCATTTTGGTTTCATTTACTTGTGGTTCTATTGTAGACACAATTTCTAGAGTAGCTTCCTCTATTTTTTCTTTTGTAATTTCTCCTGACATTCTAGTACATTTTTGGTTTATCATTGGATATACTATTTTATATATTTCTGGATAATAATTTTCTAACTCGTTTTCATTTGTTCTTAAATAATTGTAGTTATTACTTGTAAACTCATTATTTGTGCTTTTTTCAATATTGGGATAACCTAACACTTGCCTTATGTATTCTTCAAATGGTTCATTATTATACATGAAAAAACCTCCTTTATATATATTATGGAGGTTTCTAAAAATATGTTACATTATAATTGATTTACCAATTTTTTAAATTGTTCTCCCCTATCTGCAAAGTTTTTAAATAAATCAAAACTAGCACTTGCAGGTGAGAATAAAACTACTTGGTTAGGTTTAGCTAATTTTTTAGCAAATTCTACTGTATCTTTTAAATTTTCACATATATAAATATCTATGCTTTTTCCTTCTTTTTCTTCTTCATTTTTAACAGCATCAAATATTTTTCCAGAAGTTTGACCTAATAAAATTAATGTTTTGACTTTATCTAATATTGGTTTAGCTATTGGGGTATAATCCAAGTTTTTATCATATCCTCCTGCTATTAAAACAATTTCTTCGTCAAAAGATTTTAGACCAGCAATTGTTCTTGTAGGTGATGAACTTACAGAATCGTTATACCATTTGCATCCATTTATTTCTCTTATGAATTCTAATCTATGTTCAACAGCTTTAAATTCTTTTACAGCTTGAATAGCAACTTCTGTGTCTACCAATTCTTCTGTTGCGGCTAATGCTGTTGCAATATTCTCATAATTGTGTTCTCCTCTAAGTAAAACTTCTGTTGTATCTAATATATGTTTTCTTATTCCATCTGTACATTTTTTTATTGTATTATTTTCAACTATGTATCCGTTTTCTAATTTTTCTTTTCCGCTAAAAAATACAACTTTAGATTTGGCCTCTTTTGCACAACTTTTTGTAATTTCATTATCATAATTTAATATAACTTTATCGTTTTCATTTTGATATTTGAATATTGTTTTTTTGGCATCTATATATTCTTGATAATCTTTATGTATGTTTAAATGGTTTGGTGTAATGTTTGTAATAACACTTATATTAGGACTTATTTCCATTCCCATTAATTGAAAACTGCTTAATTCTAGTACAATAATATCTTCAGGTGTAATTTCATCTATTTTTGTAAATAATGGTATTCCTATGTTACCTCCTAAATATGTATTATATCCTGCTTTTTTTAAAATAGAATATATCAAACTTGTTGTAGTTGTTTTACCGTCACTTCCTGTTACTCCAATAATTTTTGCTGGTGATAATTTCATTAACATTTCTATTTCTGTTGTTACAATTGCTCCTCTTTCTTCTTCCATAACAAGTTCAGGCCTAGTTGGTAAACAACTTGGTGAACGGAATATAATGTCAAAACCTTTTAAATTCGTTAAACTATTCTTTCCAAAAAATGTTTTAAATCTATATTCTTTTACTTTTGTTAATGCTTCTTGATTAGCTTTTTCTTCATTTTTTTCGTCAAATATTGTGACATTTGCTTTTTTATCATACATATATTCTAATAATGGTAAATTACTAACTCCTAAACCAATAATTGCAACTTTTTTACCATTTAAAAATTTGTTAAATTCAATTAATTTTTCATTTCTATAACTCATGTTTAATCTGTCCTTTCCAAAATAATATGTATTACTGTCAACACATATACTTATATTATATTCATCTTTTTTTTGATGTCAATATAACAGTCATAATTTTTATAATTTCATCAAAATTTATTGACAAAATTGTCGATAAATGTCACAATGGAATTATTAAAATAAAGGAGGGGATTTTTATGTACAACAGTTATGATTTTTCCACATATTCTAGCACATATCCAAGTACTTATGCTGATTCACAAGCTCTAGCTACTGGTATAGGTGCAGCTTTAGGAGCTTTTATGGGAATTCTTTTAATTATTGGTATTGCAATAGCAGTAATTCAAATAGTTGCAATGTGGAAAATGTTTACAAAAACAGGTGAAAAAGGATGGAAATCTATTATTCCATTTTACAACATAGCTATTCTTTATAAAATATCTGGATTATCACCTTGGCTTGTTCTTATATATGTAGCAGCATTTATTCCAGTTATAAATTTCATTGCAGCAATAGCTCTTGTTGTTATTAATTTGTACCAAAAAATCAATTTAGCCAAAGGATTTAATAAATCTACAGGATTTACAGTTGGATTAATTTTAATTCCATTTGTATTTTATTTAATCCTTGGATTTGGAAAATCTGAATATGTTGGTTTTCCAGAAGAAGTAACATCTTCAGAAGAATAAAATGTATAGTTTATAAAACGAGAAATATTTTGTATAATATACTATTTCTCGTTTTTATTTTTATATATAATTCTATTACATTCAACAACAGTAACATTATCTGGAATATTTTTTAAAACTGTACTATTTGCTCCTATCTTCACATTATTTCCTATTTTTATTGGTCCTAATACTTTTGCCCCTGCACCTACCATGACATTATTTCCTAAATCTGGATGTCTTTTATACTTATCTTTTCCTGTTCCTCCCAAGGTCGAATTATGATATATTGTGCAATTATTTCCAACAGTAGCTGTTTCCCCTATTACAATTCCCATTCCATGATCTATAAATAGTCTTTTCCCAATTTTAGCACCTGGATGTATTTCTATTCCTGTAAAAAACCTGCCAATTTGTGAGACTAATCGTGCCAAAAATAGTAATCTATGGTTATATAAAAAATGTGCTATTCTATGAAATACTAAAATGTGAAATCCCGGATATAGTATTATAACTTCTAATATATTTTTTGAAGCTGGGTCTTTTTCTTTTATATTTTGGGCATCTTTATATAACTCTTTTAATGAATTAAATAAAACCATACACATCACCTAATATATAATATGTATGGTTCCTAAATTTTGAGATGATTTTTTGCTCCGTCCCCAAAATCATTTTATCAATTTTTCTAATTCTTTTATCTTGTCACGTAGTTCTGCTGCTTGTTCAAATTCCATTGCAGTTGCATATTGCAACATTTGTTCGGTTAGTTTGTTTATTGTTTCTCTTATGTCTTCTGACTTCTCTAACTTGTATTCTACTTCTATATCTTCTGTGTTTGTAATTGAAATTGTATCTCTTACTGATTTCTTTATTGTTTTTGGTGTTATGTGATGTTTTTCATTGTATTCTTGTTGTATTTTTCTTCTTCTATTTGTTTCTGTTATTGCTTTTTCCATACTGTCTGTAAGTTCATCTGCATACATTATGACTGTTCCATCTGTATTTCTTGCAGCACGTCCAATTGTTTGTATTAATGACCTTTCTGAACGTAGAAATCCCTCTTTGTCTGCATCTAATATTGCAACTAACGAAACTTCTGGTATATCTAAACCTTCTCTTAATAGATTTATACCTACTAAAACATCAAATTCCCCTAATCGTAAATCTCTTATTATTTTCATTCTTTCTAATGCTTTTGTATCTGAATGCATATAATTTACTTTGATATCTAATCCTTTTAAATATTCTGTCAAATCTTCTGCCATTTTTTTAGTTAATGTTGTTACTAAAACTCTTTCTTTTTTTGATATTCTAATTCTAATTTGTTCTAGTAAATCATCTATTTGATTTGTTACTGGTTTTACTTCTATTTTAGGGTCTAATAATCCTGTTGGTCTAATAATTTGTTCAACAACATTTTCTTTGCTATGTTCTTTTTCATAGTCTGCAGGTGTTGCACTAACAAATACGACTTGATTAATTCTTTCTTCAAATTCTTTAAATGTTAGTGGTCTATTATCAAAAGCAGAAGGTAATCTAAATCCATAATTTACCAATGATTCTTTTCTTGCTCTATCACCATTATACATTGCTTTTACTTGTGGAATTGTTGCATGTGATTCATCTATTAATAATAGAAAATCTTTTGGAAAATAATCAAATAATGTATATGGTGGACTTCCTACTGGTCTACCGCTTATATGTCTTGAATAATTTTCTATTCCTGAACAAAATCCTGTTTCTTTCATCATTTCTATATCAAAATTCGTTCTCTCTTCTATTCTTTGTGCTTCAATTAATTTATTATGTTCTTTAAAATACTTAACTCTTTCTTCCATTTCTTGTTCTATTGTTACAATTGCTCTATCCATTTTTTCTTTTGTTGTAACATAATGTGAAGCAGGTGAAATTAATATATGTTTTCTTGTTCCAATTGGTTTTCCTGTTAATGCATTTATTTCTACTATTTTTTCTATTTCATCTCCCCAGAATTCAACTCTTACAGCCGATTCTGATTGATCTGATGGATATATTTCTACAATATCTCCTTTGGCTCTAAATGTTCCTCTTTTGAAATCTATTTCATTTCTTGTATATTGCATTGTTATTAATTTTTTTAGAACTTCATCACGTGATTTTTGCATACCTGGTCTTAATGATAACATCATTTCTTGATAGTCAATGGGGTCTCCTAAGCCATATATGCATGAAACAGAAGCAACTATTATAACATCTCTTGTTTCAAATAATGATAATGTTGCTGAATGTCTTAATTTATCTATTTCGTCATTTATAGAAGAATCTTTTTCTATATATGTGTCTGTTGAAGGTATATAGCTTTCTGGCTGATAGTAATCATAATATGACACAAAGTATTCAACATTATTTTCAGGAAAAAACTCTTTGAACTCAGAATATAATTGCCCTGCTAATGTTTTATTATGTGCTAATACCAATGTTGGTCTTTGTACTTTATTAATTATATTTGCCATGGTAAATGTTTTACCAGAACCTGTAACTCCTAGTAATGTTTGGTATTTTTTTCCCGCTTCTATTCCTTTAGATAAATATTCTATTGCATGTGGCTGGTCACCTGTTGGCTTATATTCTGAATGTAATTTGAACATATTTCCTCCTATTTTCTAACATCGTAATCCTAAATAATACTGATTAATTCAAAATAAAATTAGATGTGTTTACTTTTATAGTTTATCACTTTTATATACAGAATACAAGTAATTAATCCTTGTATTCTAGGCTACTATTTTGTTTTATATATTGTCTTGTTTCATCTCTCAAATGTGTACATATAATTAATTTACCATATTTAGTATTTATATATTGCACCTGTCCCTACTAATTTTACATTCATTTCTATTTACATTTTTTATTCTACATTTTAATTTCAGATTTCTTGCTATTTTTTGAAAATCCTAATACTTTCAAACCTTTTTGAACATAGTCATTTCTCATAAAATAATTCCATATAGTCCCATTCAAATAATTTTCTATCATTATCGCTTCAATCCCCTTATCAATGCCAATATATTCCTTTGCAAACCATGGTTTTACATCTTCTAAATTATATCCATCTTTAAACCCATATTTTCCCCATAAATTAGGGTAATTGTTGTAATAATATTCCATTGCACTTATACTTTCTCTTGGAGTAAACACTATTGAACCAATTGCACCACATGGAGTTACTGTTCCATCATTTTCTATATTCAAATCCATATCACATGGTTTAGCACCGCAACTTATATATCCTTTTGGAGATAAACACGCCGTTAGTCCCCATGAGTTTTCATTATATGTCTTAAATCTTTCTTTATTATCTATACAATATTGTCTATTAGCTTCTGTTGCTTTAATTGAATTTTCAAACCAATCAATATTATCCTCATCTTTAAAATCTTTAAAATTTATCCATGCATGTGAAAATTGATATGTAAATAAAGTGCCACAATATGTGTATATTATATCCTTTATATTTTTATAATCTTCTTTGTTTCTCTTAAAATCATAATACATTGATTTATCTATCGAGAATGTTGGAGATCCAGCTCCTAAAACATATAACATTAATTGTTCAGCATACATGTCCCAATGTCCCCAAAAGCCTTTTTCTGGTGTATATCCCATATAAAAATAATTTGTTTCTTTATTTCTATACCATTCCCAATTAATTTTTTTATATATTATGTCTGCTTTCTGTTTTATATTTCCTCCAAAATATTCCCCAGCAGTTATTGCACCACATATAAATATCGCTGTATCTATTATTGATATTTCGCAATTCCATTCTCTTTTTCCGTTTTGTATATTTACAAAATGATAATAAAAACCATTTTTACCTTCCACATAATTTATAAATGTATCCAATGTTTTTTCTATTCTTTCATATGCTTTTCTATAATCAATCCATTTATGCTCTACTCCAATTATTAATGCTCCTAAACCGTATCCTACTGAAGCAATACTTGCTACATCATTAGATAATATTGTTTTGTCTCTTATTAATCCATATCCAATGCTATTTTTATTAGTATTAGCTTCTTTAATAAAAAATTTATAACTGCTTTTCAATTCTTTTAGTATAAGTTTTTTTCCATAACATTTAATTAACCTCATAATCATAACACATCCTCTATGCTTATTATATAAGATTTCTGCCATCAAAATCAATAGATAATTATGGTAAAAACTAACCATCTTGAAATATACTTAAAATTTTATTCCAAATTTTCTTAAAACTAATTTAACTATTGGCAGATTATAATAATCATATATATAACTTTTAATATAATAATTATATTAGTAGTTAATGGAAATGTCTAAAAAAATATATAATTTATTAATAGAAAATGGCCTTGATGATGTCAATTTACTAGAAAAATCTCATATTGTAGATATATTAAATAAAGACTAAAAACAATATAAAAACAACCTAAAACTATTATTTTTATAATAATTTAGGTTGTTTTTTATTAATTCATATATTCTATATCATGGCCTGTTTCTTTAACAAATTTTTCTAAATCTTTAAAACTAATTAATAAACTAGCTTCATTTGTATTTGGATGAACTGCTAATAACTCTTTTTTAGTTAGCTCTTTATCAAATATTACTTCTACTTTATTTTCTTTGTCATTTATTAATCCCATTGGACTAACATGACCCGGTTCTAGGCCTAAATATTTCTTAAGTCTTTCTGGTGACGCAAAACTTAGTTTACTTGAAAATATTGTTTCTTGAATTTTTGATAAATCTGCTTGTTTTTCACTACATAATACTACTAAAAAATGTCTTTTACCTTTTTGATCTCTTAAAAATAAATTTTTACATATTTCTGCACCTTTAAATATGTTTGGATCTAAATTATTCATATCCTCAATTGTATAAACTGGTTTATGTTCTACCACCTCATATTTTATTCCCATATTATCTAATTCTTTTAACACTTCTTTCATTTCAGTTATTCTCCTTATTTTTATATTTTTAAATTTTTTTGTTCTAAATATTGTTCTAATGCTTTTGCTACTTGGTCTGGGCAAGATGTTCCCTTATCTCTACAAGGAATTCCTTTTAATAGTTTAATTACTGTTTCAATATCTTTGCCTTCAACTAGTTTAGAAACTCCAACAGTATTTCCAGGACATCCTCCTAATATTTTTAAACTTTTTATAATATTATTTTCTATTTCAAATATCATTTCATAAGAGCATACGCCCTCTGGTTCATATCTATATTCCATTTTTATACTCCTTACATTACTACTATTTTAATTTTATAAGATGTCATGTCAATAGCTATTTTTCAATAATTTCTCTTACAACTTCGCCTGCTATCATAAGACCCGCAACAGATGGTACAAATGATATACTTCCTGGTACTTGATTTCTAATAGTACATTTTCTCTTTGTTTCAGGAGGACATATGCAATTTGTTTTGCAACTACTTTCACCATATTGCTCTGGCTTTATTGGTTCTTCCTTAGAATATATAACTTTTAATTTCTTTATATCTCTTTTTCTCAATTCTTTTCTCATTACTTTTGCAAGAGGACATACACTTGTTTTATAAATATCTGTAATTTCAAATTTAGATGGATCTAACTTGTTTCCTGTTCCTAAAGCTGATATTATTGGTATGTTGAGTTCTTTACATTTCATTACTAGTGCTATTTTAGCAGTAACTGTATCTATACAATCTATTACATAATCTATATCTTTTGTTAAAATTTCTGTTTTTGTATCAGGCATATAAAATTCTTGGTATGTTTCAACTTCAACATCTGGATTTATTTCTAATATTCTTTCTTTTGCTACATCTACTTTATATTTGCCTATTGTTTTCCTTGTTGCTATTATTTGTCTATTTAAATTTGTTAAACAAATTTTGTCATCATCTACTATTATAAAATTTCCTACACCTGCTCTAACTAATCCTTCAACTACAAAAGAACCAACTCCACCTACACCAAAGATTGCAATTTTTGCATTTTGTAATTTTTCTATTCCTTCTTTTCCTATTAGTAATTCTGTTCTTGAAAATTGATTCAACATTTATTTTACTCCATTTTTACTATTTTTTCTTTAAAATTATACACCTTGTTTTTATATTTTGTCAACAATAAAAAGGCTCAAGCCAATTGTTTCAAGCCTTTTTCAAATATTTTAATTGTTTAAAATCTAACATGTTCGTTTATACTATATACTCAATCTTGTTTTCTGGAAAATATTTATGCATTTGTTCTAATAAAAACTTTTTACCATCTTCTATTAGTTCTTGCTTATACATATATTTGCCTCTTCCTCTTCCCCTCATTTTGTCTTTATTATATATAGAAATTGCATTCGGGAAAGCCTCTGTGTTAATTTTATCATGCACAAAACTATATGTCATAAAAATAATTTCAAAAAATACTTGTTTTTTAGCTTTAACAGATAAACTTACACTTAATTCTATAATAAGTTCTTTATATAGTTCTTTCCAATCTTCTACCATAATAACTGGTGCAATTAGAATTCCTACTTTATAACCTGCACCACATAATAAATTTATTGCACTAATTCTGTCTTTTAATCTTGATGTTCCAAATTCTACTCTATTAATTATTTTACTTGGATTTACGCTCATTCTTATAATAACTTTTCCATTGTGATCTAAGTTCAGTATTGGTTCAACCATAGAAAATTTTGTTGGTAATGTTAAATATCCATTTTTAGTATTTCTGAAATTTTCTATAGTCCAAACTAAATTATTTGTTATTGTATTTTCTAGAATCAAGTCACTATTACTTCCTATTTCAAATGTTAATTCTTTTTCTGACTTTTCAGCTGTCTTAATTATTTTATTTAACATTTCTTCTCTATTGACAAATAAACGTAAATATGCACATTTATTGTAATTACATACTAAATAGCAATACATACATGCTGCTATACAACCAGAAGATGTATATGGGACCAAAAAATCTGATGTTTTGTGGTTTGGTACAAACTTATGTGTTTTTCTTGTACCTATTATTATGTTTTGTTTCATTTTCATAAATTCTTTATTAGACTTTTTTCTCATTTCTTCAATATTATTATGATTTTCTATTTCTACTTTAGGAACATCTTTATATTTTTCCATTAATTCTTTTCCAAGTTCATATCCTTCTATTCCATTTTCATAATAAATTGCTTGTGGTTTAAACATAAAAAACACCTCGTTTTCAGTTTAACCAAAAACAAGGTATTTATGTATTATTTTTTGTTTGCCAATTTATATTTTGCAAATTCCATTGCTCCAATTATTGCAGCACCTATTACAAAGAATAGAATGTTAAATGTTCTAAAGTTCATTGCTTCTTGTGGTACTTTTAATGTTGTTGGTCCCATTACTATTGCATATAAAGAACCTATCATTAATCCTATAATTGTATATACTGTTTGAGATCTATATTTTTCTAATGCTTTTTTTACTAATTTTATAATTAATGCAATACCTGTAAGCACTCCAAAACCAAATACTATTAATATTGGTAAATATGATAATTGTAAGTGTAATACTTCTTTTATACTACTTATTATTGGCATATATAAGCCACATATTAATAAAATTGTTGATCCTGAAATTCCTGGTAATATCATTGCTGATATTGCTACCATTCCAACTAAAAATACATATATGCATAATCCAATATTTAAATTATTTACATCTACCTTTATTCCTCCACCTGATGCTGGATTAAAATAAGTAAGTAATGCAACTACTGCTATTCCTATTAAAGTAAATATTAAATACTTATATTTTCCTTTTAATATTTCCTTCTCTTCTTTTATTATTGTTGGTATTGCAAATAGGATAAATCCTATAAATAATGAACTAATTGCATATATATGTGTTTCAAATACATTAGATAAAATTAATGATGCAAGCACTAATCCAATTGCCCAACCAATTCCTAATTTTCCTAAAAATTTCAAAGATCCTTTTTTGTCAGAGTTTTTGCTTACAAGTGCATTTAAAGAATTTATAAATTTTTCATAAAATCCTAAGACAAATGCTACTGTTCCACCTGATACTCCTGGTACACTATCAGCCAAAGCCATACAAAAACCTTGTAAGGCTGTAATAATAAGTTTTTTCATTCGTTTTCTCCCTTCAAATACTAATTATATTTGATATAATACTATAAATATTATTTATAGTCAATTATTTTTATAAAATTTACTAGACAGTTTCAAGCCTTTGTGATATTATATACCGTGAAAACAAAAGAAATGAAATTTATATTTCTATTAGGAGGTAATTAATATGTTAAAAATTAAAAATTTAAAGTTGGTTATTTTAATGTTGTCAATCATTACTTTTATATCTATTTTTACTAGCTCTTATGCTGTTGATTTAAATTTAAGTAATGATTTAACTAATGGATTAGATTCAAATAGTACTGATTCAAATTCTGTATCTACTGATAATAGTACTTCTGATAATACATCTAATACTAATTCAACATTGAATGATATGAATTCAAATAGCTCAAATACAACAAATTCATCATCAAATGCTTCTAGCACAAGTAACGCTTCAAGTTCTACTAATTCTTCTCCTAGCGCTAAAGTTACTAGTACTACATCAACAAGCAGTAGTGATGGTTTAGGTGTATCTAATATCTTAAATATATTCTTAATAGTTATTGGTATACTTTTAATTTTACTTGCTATAGCTATTTTAATTAGATTAAAAAAATAATTGCAATAATTAATAAATTTTTAAAGAAGCGGATTTTATAAATCTTCTTCTTTTTTATTTTTATATGTATATTTTTCTCTAAAAAATTAAATAATATTACTAAAATTATTTAACAAAATAATTATTTTTTAAGGAGGATTTTTTATGAAAAAGCTACTTATTAGTGCAGGTCTAGTTATTGCAATTCTATTTTCTTGTAATTTATGTTTTGCAAATGATGATGCTGGTCAAATGGTTAAAGACGCTGCCAATGGTGTGAGAAATGTTGTTGGAGGTGCTGAAAATACTATCGAAAATGCTGCTAAAGATATTTCTAATGGTTCCAAAAATGTAACAAATGGAATAGAAAATGGTGCACAAAATATGACAAATAAAGTTGAAAGTGGTACTCAAAGCTCTATGAATGGTGCTTATAATGCTACAAGAACTTCTGTTGATACTCAAGCAGGTACATTTATGGGAATGAATTCTACTGCTTGGACATGGTTAATTATGGCTATAGCCGCAATTGCAATAGTTGCATTAGTTTGGTATTATGGTACACAACGTCAATCTTCTCACTATGATGATAGATAATTTTTTTAATGATTAGCTATTACTAAAAATTTAATAGCTAATCATTATTTTTTGTGTTATAATATAAAAGAATTTTATATTATTTATGTTAGGAGTAACTTATATGAACACAAAATTAATTGCCAAAAATCCAACTGCATATCATAACTACACCATTGACAGCAAATTAGAAGCCGGAATTGTCCTTTCTGGTACTGAAATAAAATCAATAAGAACAGGTCAAGTTAATTTAAAAGATACATATTGTTTAATAAGAAATGGTGAAGTATATATTGTCGGTATGCATATTAGCCCATATGAACATGGAAATATTTTTAATAAAGATCCTTTACGTAATAGAAAATTATTGTTAAATAGAACAGAAATAAACAAACTTATTGGATTAACTAAACAACAAGGTTGTTCTTTAATCCCTATAAGCTTATATTTTAAAGGTAGTATAGTTAAATTAGAATTAGGTATCGGAAAAGGAAAAAAACTATATGATAAAAGACAAGATATTGCTAAAAAAGATGCTCAAAGACAAATTCAACGTACTTTAAAAGATAGATTTTAAAGCTACACCATTTTACTAGATAAACTTAATTTCAAGTATATAGAAAAGTTTGTGATAATATTAATAAAAAACAATATATATTATTTTAAAGAAAATAATATATATTGTTTTTTTACTTATATTCAATTAAATTATAACATTAAATTTTATTGCTTGAACCAAAAACATCTTTCATTTTATGTTCAACAGTTTCTTTTATTAATTCTCTAGCTGGCCCTAGATATTTTCTAGGATCAAATACACTTGGATTTTCAACAAATTCTTTTCTGATTCCTGCTGTCATTGCTAATCTTAAGTCTGTATCAACATTTATTTTTGAAACTCCTGAAATACTTGCTTCATGTAATATTTCATCTGGTACACCTTTTGCTCCTGGTATGTCAGCTCCATATTTATTGCATGTTTCAACTAATTCTGGTATTACTGTTGAAGCACCATGTAAAACTATTGGTGTATTTGGTATTCTCTCTTTTATTTTTGCTAAAATGTCAAATCTTAATTTTGCTTCGCCTTTAAATTTATATGCTCCATGGCTTGTTCCAATAGCAATTGCTAATGAATCACAACCTGTTCTTTTTACAAATTCTTCTGCTTGTTCTGGATCTGTATACATTGCATCTGCAGCATCTACTGATACATCATCTTCGATTCCTGCTAATTTTCCAAGTTCTGCTTCAACTACAACACCTTTAGAATGTGCATAATCTACAACTTTTTTAGTTAAGGCTACATTTTCTTCAAAATCATATTTTGACCCATCTATCATAACTGATGTAAATCCATTATCAATACACATTTTTGCTGTTTCAAAATCTGGTCCATGATCTAAATGTATTGCAACTGGAACCTCTGGATGTTCTTCAACTGCTGCTTCTACCATCTTCATTAAATATCCTATTCTTGCATATTTAATAGCACTTGATGATGCTTGTAATATTACTGGTGATTTGCTCTCTGCAGCTGCATCCATAATTCCTTGAATTATTTCCATATTATTTACATTAAATGCTCCTATCGCATATCCTTCTTTCATTGATTTTTCAAACATTTCCTTTGTTGTTACTAACATACAAATTCCTCCTTTAAATTACATTTTGGTTTATCAATTGCAATTATATTTCTAAAAATTCTATCTGTCAAGTCATATGATTTTGTCTTTATTATTCTTCAACCTCTTCGAATTGAGAGTTATATAAATCGCTATAAAATCCACCTTTAGCAAGTAATTCTTCATGTGTTCCTTGTTCTACTATATCTCCGTGATTCATAACTAAAATTAAATCCGCATTTTTTATAGTTGATAATCTATGTGCAATAATAAAACTTGTTCTTCCTTCCATTAGATTATCCATTGCTTTTTGAATTTGTATTTCTGTCCTTGTATCTATTGAACTTGTAGCTTCATCTAAAATTAATACTTTAGGGTCTGTTAATATTACTCTTGCAATTGTTAATAATTGTTTTTGTCCTGCAGATACATTACTTGATTCTTCATTTAGAACTGAGTTATATCCATTTGGTAATGTTTTTATAAAATGATGCACATGTGCAGCTTTTGCTGCTTGAATTACTTCATCATCTGTTGCATCTTCTTTTCCATATTTGATATTTTCTTTTACAGTTCCTCCAAATAGCCAAGTATCTTGTAATACCATACCAAACATTTTACGCAATTCTCCACGTTCAAAATCTTTGATGTTTATTCCATCTACTAAAATTGCACCATCTGTTACATCATAAAATCTCATAAGTAATTTTACCATTGTAGTTTTACCAGCTCCTGTTGGTCCTACAATTGCTATTTTTTGACCATCTTTAACATCACAATTGAAATCATTTATTATTGTTTTTTCTGCATCATAACCAAATTTTACATGATCAAATTTAACATTTCCTTTTAATTGTTCAACACTAGTTCCTTGTTTTGCAGTGTTTTTTTCTTCATCTTCTTCTAAAAATTCAAACACTCTTTCTGCAGCTGCTACCATTGCTTGTAACATACTTGAAATTTGCGCTATTTGGTTTATTGGTTGAGTAAATTGTTTGTTATATTGTATAAAACTTTGTATATTTCCTACTGTTATTGTACCTTGGATTGCTAAATATCCTCCAGCTACTGCAACTGCCACATAACCTACGTTTCCAATAAAGTTCATAACTGGGAACATTAGTCCAGATAAAAATTGTGATTTCCAAGCAGAATGATATAAATTATCATTTGCTTTTTCAAATTCATTTGTTACTTTTCCTTCTGCATTAAATACCTTTACAATATTTAATCCACCATAAACTTCTTCAACTTGACCATTTACATTTGCTAGATAATCTTGTTGAGCTTTAAAATATTTTTGTGATTTTCCAACAATGTTTTTTACCAATAATGCTGATACTGGTAAAATAACAAGTGAAATTAATGTCATTTGCCAACTTATAGAAAACATCATTACTAAAATTCCAATTAATGTACAAATAGCTGTAATTATTTGTGTAATACTTTGGTTTAAGTTTGCACTTAATGTGTCAACATCATTTGTTATTACTGATAACACTTCTCCATGTGTTCTTTTATCAAAATATTTCATTGGCAATTTATTTATTTTTTCAGATATATCTGCTCTTAATTTATATGTAATTTTTTGTGCAATTCCTGTCATTGTAAAGCCCTGAATGAAAGAGAATAATGCACTAACAACATATAAACAGATTAATGTTAATAATATTTTTCCGATTTTATCAAAATCTATTCCTGATCCACCTGAAATCTTGTTAACAATACCATTAAAAATTTCAGTTGTCGCATTTCCAAGTATTTTAGGTCCTACAATTGTAAATATTGTGCTTCCAATTGCAAATATAAAAACTATTATTAAAGCAATTTTATATTTAGATAAATATTCTTTTATTAATTTTTTTGTTGTTCCTTTAAAATCTTTTGCTTTTTCTGATGATTTTTTTCCTGTTCCTCCCATTGGTCCTGGCATATTATTCTCCTCCTTTCTTGTTTAATTCTTCTTCAGATAATTGTGATAACGCTATTTGTCTATATGTTTCATTATCTTTCATTAATTCTTCGTGTGTACCTTTTCCAACTACCTTTCCTTCTTCTAATACAATTATTTGATTTGCATCTAATATTGTACTAATTCTTTGTGCTACTATAATTACTGTTTTATTTTTTGTTCTTTTTGCTAGTTCTTCTCTTAAAGCTGCATCTGTTTTTAAATCTAGTGCTGAAAAACTATCATCAAATACATATATTTCTGGGTCTTTTGCTATTGCTCTAGCTATTGATAAACGTTGTTTTTGTCCGCCTGAAACATTGTTTCCACCTTGTGCAATTTCATCTTTATATTTATTTTCTTTTGCCTCAATAAATTCTGTAGCTTGGGCAATTTCTGCAGCTTCAACCATTCTTTCATCAGACATATTATCATCAGAATATTTTATATTTGATTCTATTGTTCCTGAGAATAATATTCCTTTTTGTGGTACAAAACCTATAATATTTCTTAAATCTTTTTGTG
>OCHJ01000801.1_pt1 | contig 32306 bp, 26 predicted proteins | sample 1538381 | NCBI WGS metagenome assembly OCHJ01 (sample SAMN04571688, study PRJEB22368) | human gut metagenome | biome: human gut; material: stool | host: Homo sapiens | place: Luxembourg | collected 2012-06-29 | reverse complement strand
TTGTGAATTTGTATACCATGTCCTTGCACAGGTGGTTACCATGTTGCACTTGACAGACGAACGCCCCTACAGAATAACAACAACTTTGCAACATTTATCGGATTTTGTTGCAAACACTATATATTTTTTCTACCCTTGCTTACGGGCGGATTTTATTCTCTGCTACCGATTATAAATTATAATAAAAAAGGGCTGTAAAAACAACCCTTTTGGAAATTTAAAAATCTAAAATTTTAAAGTGAAATTTGCAGATCGCCAAGTGAATATTCAGCGTCGTTTTGTGTATCGTTTTTGATATACCAATACACCTTTGTAACAACAGGATCGTTGTCGGCTTTGCCTTCAATCTTCATATTCGTAACAATCGGAATATACGAGCTTTTAACCGGTTTTTGGCTTACGGTAAGCTCACATTTTGCCGTTATTTTATCACCATACGCACCCGTAGATGTAACAGTAACAGTAGTCTTGCCTGCCTTTTTGGCAGTAACCTGACCGTTGCTGTCAACTGTTGCAACATCAGTTTTTGACGATGTGTAAGTCACTGTACCCTGTGCCTTTGCGCTTAAATCAAATGTCTCACCTACTACAGCTTCTGCTTTAGAATAAAAACTTGAAATTCCGGCAGCTTTAGCAAGCTCACCATTCACCTTGGTCTGTTCATAAACGGTTGTCAATTTATTGTTCCAATGAAACCACAATACAGTATTATATGTATCTACATTAGTATTATCACTGCCATCGCACCAATCATAACCACCATCTTTGTTCTTTTTGAACATTTTTACATTATTATAATTATATGGGATTGTACAATAAGAAATATCATAATTAGCTTTAAAATTTGAATAACCTGGTGTAGCAAGAGTATATTCCACACATGATTTTAAAAAGCTATTATTCACGCGTGCATCACCGGAGCCCTGACCATTCCAATAATGCAGAAAATAATCACCGGGATTTAAACTATTACGGTCAGCTTGCAAATTTTCGGGTAAATAATCAGCAGTAACAAAACCAACATACACATTCTTCTTATTCACATTACACGGTGCCTTGGAAACATAGGATGTTTGTGAATCGGAGGTAAATCTCCTGTAGGTTCTGAGGGGGCTGTTCACGCCGACAGAAAGTTTGTTATTATCCGAATTATTAAGGAACAAAGAAATTGACTGCGGTGTAGTTTCAGTGTTCTTTATCTCTGTACAGAAATATTTAGTTTCATGGGCGGAAACAGTTTTCAAAGTATTAAAATCAAACGGAGCAGTATCATACACACTGCCGTCATCTTTTGAAGCAGCATAAGTAACGGCAGTAATATTCTTTCCGTTTGTCACATTGTATTCTCCGTTCCAAGAGAGGGAGTCGCCCTTTTGCACTTCAGGACGATTAAACCACGAAAAAGTCGTAGCTGTTCCACACAACAAACACAGTACAAGTCCGAGTACAATAACAAGTGTAAATTTAGATTTCTTCATGGTTTCACCTCCGTTGAATTACTTGTTTTGCAGATTTACTGCCAGTTACCCGTCCCATCTCCGGTTGCCGTGTAGGTTGTCTTTGTGCCTCTGTTACCTGTATTCCAACTATTCCAAACCTCATTATCAGTATCAGGATTTATACGCTGAATTGTAAACGAAGTTACATTAGCAGGTATATCCTTCCATGTCCAATTGGTTTGACCTTTAATCGAACTAAGATCACGATAACTTCCGTCAGGTAATACAAGTCTCATTTTTGGGGTTGAGTCTGATAGCCATTTATTATTAGTACTGTCGACCAGATTTATATCAATCGAAGTAATAGGTTTAGGTTTCGGAACATATTCTTCAAGTTTATCAGGTGTGCCACTCTTAAAGAGGTATGTCTTGCCGATTGTACCCTCAAGACCAGCCTGGTTAGATCCTGGATACTGTTTGTCATTACCGTTGTTTACAATAACTCTGAAGTTACCTGTATCAGAAGTTTTAAATTCAAATTTATAATTACCTGTAATAGAATCATATATTGCATCAGCACCCGGCCATACACCTGAGTAATTGGTTTCTGAATCTCTGTATACAAATGCTTTATAAGTAGTGCTGAATCCATCTCTGGGTTCAAAATAGATTGTTGTTGTTGACTCAGTAGTCTTCAACTCAAACTTAGCATACAGAGTGATTCCATTGTTTACATTATTTAAGGTTTTACTTGACTCTTCGTTGTTTTCAGTGAAATACGGTTCATTACAAGCCTCGTTCTTATACCAACCGGCAAACTTGTAACCGTTATTGGCACTTGCCTCAACTTTTACATTTTCGCCCTCCATAACGGTATCTTTCGAATATTTACCGGATTCTCCGTTGCCAACCTTTACAGTACCGCCGGTATCAACATTTTGATTGTTATACATAGCCTTGGCATCTACCGTATACAAAGCCTTAAATCTTGCATATAACTTTACATCTTTAGTTTTGATAGTTTCTTTATATGTATAATAATAGTTGCCATTGCTGTCCTTAATTTTTGTACAACTGCCAACTCCTACTTTTGGTTCGGTATCTGTAGTATTCTTATACCAACCGATAAAAGCATAGCCGCTTTCAGGCTTAGCATAAAAAGTTACTTCTCCGTTACGACTTACCGTTGTTGTTACTTCAGACGCATAATTATTATTGTCAAAAGATACATTACCAGCATCACCGGAAGGAGGATTGTTACCGTGCTGAGCGTATGCTTTTACGGTATAAGTATCAATTTTGAATTTCGCATACAACTTCTTGGAAGCCTCAACATTAGTCAATTCATATTTGTCGCTTGAACTCACCAAATCACTATTACAGGCTTTATCTGTGTACCAGCCGTCAAAAACATATCCGTCTTTAGCTTTTGCGTAATATGTAACTGTGCTGCCCTTAACAGCATTTAGTGTAATGTGTGTTCCATCGTTGGAATCTACAGTCGAGTTTTGGTTTCCACACTTAATTTCAACTGAGCCACCATTTGTGCTTTCAGAAAGGTTTGCACCGTCATATGTTCTGACATAAGCCTCAAATGTCAACGACTCAACATAAACGGCTGTAAAGTTATAGTTACCTGAAGCTGTCGGAGTAAAATAACCGTTGCTGTCAATGCCGTCTGCCACGGCACTTGTATCGCTGTTTACCCAGTTTTTCAATACGAAACCTTTTTTAGGATTTGCTATTAGCTTAACCTTTGTACCGGGGGTTACAGAAATTGTAGCACTTGTCAAACCATCATAACTAACTTTAGGATCTCCTAAGGCAGCTCCTACATCATTCTTGCCTGCAGTAACAGTAATAGTAGCAGGTGGATCCCAATAACCTGTTGTAGCAGAAGTAACAACAAAAAGCGTTGAATTACCTCTGTTAGGAGCAGGAATTTTATATGTATTACCGTTATTTGTAAAAGAAAAAGTCATTTTGTCTGCCTTTTCCTTTGCAATATAACCGACCCATTTTTTCTTGTCAGCAGTAAATGGCATTCTAACTTTACTGTAAGAGTCATTTTTATCCGGAACCATATATACACTTGAAACATTGCCTGTATCTGGGAGTACATCGGCGGTTTTGCTTGAAACACTGATTTCAATCACTTCGCCCCATGTACCGTATCCGGCATTACTGTTATTATGATCGCCATAGGCGGTGTAGTACATACTGTCGCCTGAATTGAGCGACTTCATATCAGTAGTCCAAGTAACACTTTCCGAGGTGAACTTAACTTTTGTATCGTCAGCGGCGGGTGTATAATCACAGTAATATGTATGCGACTTCGCATCAAACTTCATCGCTACAGAAGTTCCGCTACCCTGCTGAAATGTTACATTCTTTGTCCAATTTTTTGTGGTATCATTTACAGTACGGTCAACAAAATACACTTTATTGCCTTTTTTGTTCTGAGTTACAATATTAACATCAGTTATTGAAACAGTTTTACCGGCATATGCAGTAGCCGCATTATCATCCTGAAGCCACACTTTAATATTTATTGTTTTACTGCTTCCTCTATCAACCCGAAACAACTCCGTTGGTATAGATTCAGAACTAACAACAAAATCGCTAAAAGCTTGAACCTTCTCAGGAACTTTAGTGCCATCTGCTTTATTTACAACATTTCCGTCACCGGCATTAGAACCGCATACAACCGTATTTTGAGTATCGGTATCTGTAATTGCCATTCTTACAAGGTTTCCTGAAACATTTCCACCACCTATAGTTATCTTAGGTACTTGATCAAGGTAAAATTCTGCATGATCCGCTTTAAAGGTTTTATCAACCTTTACATTAAATGAAAAGTCAATATAATTAACATTCTTATCGTTTACATCCGCACATCTGTAAGAGCCAACACCAAATTTAGACTCACCTGATTTCTTTATTGGGAAAAATATATTTTCACCGTCAGCACTTGAAGCCGAAGCCAGATGCACTCCACCCGCAGCACGGAAATATTTAGTCAAGTCAATGATTTTGTTTGAATAACCATCACCACTACCAATATCGGCATTAGTATAAACATAGTTGTCAATTTTTGCGCCCTCAGCTTTAATTGTGATTGTTGAAATAGTTTCAACCCAAGCCGAAACGGACACAACCGATATGGCGAGTACTTCAACAAGTGCCACCATAGTGAGTATAAAACCTTTTCTTGTTTTTTTATTCTTGCCAAATGCAAGTCTGTTTTTCAAATACTCACTTAAAAGGGCAAGTCTTTCTCTCATCGTGACACCTCCTTAATATGTTAATCAATTAAATTTACCAATTGCCTGCTTTTTCAACTATACCTGATCCTTGATTTACCAAACTATAAGATATGATATATTCGTTAGAACCCGCACTCTCAGTAAATGTATGCTGAATGTTTTCAGGCACTAGATATTTCCTTATTATTGGATCTTTTTTTGCAGGATCATACAAATCAAATCTTACAAGTCGAGAACCGCCTTTGACGCTTGTCTTTGACAGCACGCACTTATCTCCGCCACCCTGCGGTTTCATTTCATAAGCGGTTTCTGTACCGTCTGTATCTTTAAATACGGCTTTTAGTACCAAAACATTCTGACTAAGCAGATTTCTCAGACCTCCGCCGCCGTTATATGAATTATATTCATTTAACCATAAATTGTAATCAATTTGAATATCCGCTCTCGCGTAGGTCTCTCCGGTTGTCGGCAGTTGTTCGGTTGTAGTCGGTTCAACACTGCCGCCTGAACTGTTGGGATAAGTTGTACCCCAATATCCGATACACGGGGCAACATTTTCAGCAACAGTAGGGGTATCGCCGTAACCGTTACCATGTACGGCATAATAGGTATTTTCTTTATTTCCGTTTTTAGTTCCGTCATCTGTGCGGTATGTCTGAAGACCGTTTTTATTTATTTCATGTGACCAATTAAACGCTTTTTCACCATTGCCACTTTTATTTGCAGCAATCCATGTATTTACTTCAGCTGTTGTATGCCATACATTATATATTCTGCCTACCTCAACATCATTAGTTCCGTCAAGCTTAATTTTCTCTTTTACTTTACTATATCGCATAAAAGATATGTTTGTTATTTTATCCTTTGGCAGATAAGCTATCCATTCAATAGGTTTTTTCCCATCACTCTTTGACTCACTCATTACTACTGACTTTGGATTTTCAAAGTTTTCGTCATAATAGGTCATAACAAGGAAACATCCGGCATTGCCAACCCACCTGAGTTCCGTATTTTCGTCATCGTCAGCATCACCTTTTGTTTTGTCAACGAAAGTAACATATTCCATATCTTTCCAGTTACTTTCAAGTTCAACTGTAATTGACACATCCTGACCCTCGTAAGCGTCACAGTTCTCTCCGGTTGCCTCAAGCCACGCAACCATGGTTATGTTTTGGGATTTAAGACCGTCAAGAGTAAAAAGAGGAGCACCTGTACCGAAATAGTAGTCGGAAAATGACCTGCCCTTTGCTTTAGTGGTTGTTGCCGAGCCGAGCGAATTAACAGAACTTACTGCCTGACATTCGTCAGCGTAGTTGTCAATAATTGCAGTGGGATCAATAACGGTCGAAGCCTCAGCACTGTTTCTGATGAATGCAATCCTTATTGGACAAGGATTCTGATATGCCAGATATGTCGATGGCTTACTGTTGCCGTCAACAGTAATATGTGTTGCACCGTCATAAACTTCTGTATTACCTGTATTTTTATTTTTTACCTCAACTTTGTAACTTTTTACATATACTTCAACCTGACCGCCTGTTTGACCGGTAAGGGTAAAATCGCTGTATATGTATCCGTTATTTTTATCTCCTACTGTGCCTTCACGAAATTTCATTTCGCTTGTGTCAACGCTTTGTCCTTTATCGCCGTATCCGCGATCTACAGGAAAAAACATATTACGACCGTCAACACTTGATGCTTCTTTCAGCTTTGCCTGTTTTACGGTGATTGTATTTCTTATTTCTTCACCCTTATTAACTCTCATTCCGGCAGCAGATTCAAGAGAAAAGGGATCTGAATCAATAGTTGCCGTATCTCTTATTGTGAACCATGAAAAGGTAGATACTGCGAAAATACTTAAAACAAGAAAAAGAGCAACATATGAAGTCGTGACCTTTTTTGTGTTATTCAGTCTTGAGTCAACTAAACCGTTGAGAAAGTCACAAAACTTATCTTTCAACTTCATCAAAAATTCCCCTTTCCTACTTTAAATAAAATCAACTTTCTTTTGTCAATACAAGATTAACTTTAAACTTTCCGTTTACAAGAGCAAGTCTTGCCTCTGCGTCTTCGCCCTCAATCCACATATTACAGGTTACCATAGCGCCGTAGTCGCCGTAGTATGGATCGGTATCGGTATCTGAGGACTTTTTAAGTTGTGCAATGTTTTGGTTTTGACCAAGCTCATAGGTAAATTTTCCGTCAACAAAACCTTTATTATTCACAACAAACGCACTATCAACATCAGTACTACTGACTGTTTTCTTTTCCTTTTTTGTGTTATAGTATACATGACTGTACGAATCTCCGTTTTCTTTATCGTCTGACAAAGTGTACGCGTCAGTCGTCTGCTCCAACAAGATATTCGGAGCCGGCAACCACAAGAGCTTTTTTGAAGGAGGTTCCTGCTTATAGTCAACAACCGAAAATCTTACTGCACCAACTACGGAATCTCTTGAAAAATTACCGTACTTGCTTTTATTTTTAATGCCCGTACCGTCTTGAGTTGTGAGTTGAGGAGCATCCGGTTTTATTGTTGATTTTTGGCCTATTGCTATATTATACTGCGATTTTGAACGAATGTAAAGGTCAAATGACAAATAATGCTGATTTGCATCAGCTGGACTCCAATCTGCTTTTGTATCAACTTGAGCTTGACCGCCTGTTTGAATCAAAGCCGGTTTATAAAAATCTGTGCCGTCACTGGTTATTTCGGTCAACTGAAGATTCTCAAGAAATTTGCAATTAGTTTTATCAAGCTTAATATTACCCACTGTATATTCTGTGTCTTTAGGAGCCGGATCGTTATGCTTAACAACAGCAATTTTAATACCGTCAGGTGCCTGACACTCAACATTTATACCGTCGGCTTCGGCTGAACTCTTATCCGTAAACCACGCCTGAATGCCGCAAAAGCCGGCAAGTGCAACAGTGAACAGAACTATTAAATTTTTAGCAATCATTCTGCCCGTTTTTCTGTTGGGCGCAGTAGAGTTTTTCATTTTTGCCCCTTATTCTTTACCAAAATAAACTGAAACAAATCCGTTTGCTTTCAGAGTTTTGTTATGGAAAACAGTTGTTTTTCTTTTGGTTGCATCTCTTACAATGTTTTCAAAATTCATCACAAATGGTCTGTCAACACCGGAGAATGTAATTACAATCGGCAGATTGCTCATACCTTTCAGCATTGAACACAAATCGTTAAATGCAACAGTAAGATCTGCCTGCTTTTTATAAACATTATATACGCTTGCGCCGCTCTGTGAAAAGCCTGCAAGCACAACACCCTTTTTACTTCTGCATATGCAAAGAGATCTTACGCTTTTCTGTGCGTTTATAAGCTCGTCTGCGATTGAAAGCTTGCCGAATTTTGCAAGCTCTTCGGCATATTTTGAAACAACTGCAACACTGCCGAAGCCGTAGTCACGAACGAACAAATCGCCTGTATCCTTGACAGATTTAATTTCATCCTTAACAAGGCTGATTTTTTCGCTTGCTTTCTTTTCGGCTTTGCGAATTTCAGCCTGAGCCTCTTTTTTAACCTCGGCAACCTTGGCTTTCATACGCTTTTCACAAGCTTTTTCTGCAAGCTCAACCTTTTTGTCAACCGACTTATAAGCCTTTTTAAGCTCAGAAGCGTGGGCGGCATTGCTTGCGGCTGATGATTTAAGGTTGGCTTCCTTAATTTCAGCAAGTTCATTCTTGTGAGTTTCTTCTTTATCTGCAAGCTCTTTAAGATGCTTTTGCTCTGTTTCATTTGCCCTTGCGGCAAAATCCGCATTAAGCTTTGCTACATAAGTGTTATGTTCAGCCTCTGCATCGTTGAATTTATGGTTAAGCGATTCAACCTCTGCCGAATGAGCGTCTGTCATTTGCTGCTTTTCATCAGCAAAATCAGATTTCATTTTATTGACTGTGTCCCTGTGCTGAACACGCTCATTCTGAAGTGTTTCCGTAAGATTTTCATTTTTCTCGGTTAGGTCGGTAATCCTGCGGTTATCCTCTTCAATCTGCGCATGACATTTTTCAAGGTTTTCCGTAAGAGCCGTAATCTTTGCAAGTTGTTCGGCAACCTGAGTTTCAAGCTCTGCAATATGAGCCTTCTGCTCGGCGATAACAGCTTCCTGCTCTTTCACCTTTGTCTGCAAACGAGCATTCTCCTGCACAAGAACGAGAATTCTGTTATTTAATTCTACTATTTTTTTATTGAGTGTGTCAATAGTCTGATTGAGTTCATCAATCGTTTTATTCAACTCTTCAATAGTATCTTTTAACTGCTGATTTTCTTCCTCAAGCTCGGCAATTCTCTTTTCTGCCTCCATCAACTTGAGTTTTGTCTGCTGGAGCTCTTTCTTAACCTCTTCAAGTTGGTCTTCAAGAGCAGAAACCCTGCCCCTAAGAGTGAGAATCTGCTGTTCTTTCTGATCAATTATAACCTTTAAATTCTTGATTTCATTCGTGAGGTCAAGAATTTTCTTTTCGCGTTCACGGATTTCACGAAGGCGGATTTCCATCTCCTCTTTACGAACAGCATCAAGCTGTGCCTTCATAACTGCCTCGCGGGTCTTCTGCGGCTTTGATTCTTCCTCGGCAATTCGTGCATTTTCAGCGTCGTACTGTTCCTTAAGGATTGAACGAAGTGCCGGGTTTGTAGCAATAGACATCATAAAATGCTGGAATCCCATCGCAAAGTAAACATCCTGCTGAACAGTATCTGTCATTTTGCCGTTGTATTCCTCGCTTACAACCTCAAAGCCTTTACGCTTGTAGCTGTCGAGAAAGTTCCACAGCTCAACCACTCTTTTAAAGTTGGGGTTCTTTTTGAGAAGGTTGGTCTGCATGAGCGGAGGACGAACCTCAGGCTCTTTTGAGATTTCCTTAATCAACTGAGTGTTTAAAAACTCATTAAGGGTTGTTCTGATTCTTCTGATTCGGTCAAAGTCCGAAAGCTGAGAAACATCAAGAACATCAAGGTCATCTGCAAGAGTTTCGTGAGATTCATTTATATAGTTAAGATTAAAATCTACTTTTTTCTCATTAAAATCAATGTGGCGAACCATAGAAATTTTATTATAGCTGTCGTTCGGCACATCTTTCATTTTTGAATATTTATCGTCAACAAAGTGAAGCGCTTTGCGAATCAGCGTCATAAGCACACGGTTTTCATAAATAGCAAAGCTTTCTTCGCGCTCAATCGTGAGGATTTTGTTAGGCGTTACCATATCCCCCTCAACCTTGGCAATAAAGTTAGTGTGCTGCGAAAGGTGCTTAACAGACTCGGGACCAATCTTTTTTGCAAGCTCAACTCTAACAACATTGTCAACCTGCTTAATAAAACGGCGCTGTTCGTCTATTGCTTTCTGAATGTACGGAAGTGTTTCCTCAATGGCAACAACCCATTCCATATCAATTACCTTTTCGTTGGTCTTACCGTCGAGCTTATCCTCGCCCTTATCGCCGTCCTTAAGGCCTTCTGTTATGTAATTGTAAGTAAAATCATTTTTCAGAATGTCCTGCATATACATATATGCTCTGAAATATTTACCAAAATCAGCCATTGATTTTTCTCCAATCAGATAGTTTTACCGCTAAAGGAACAAAGTCCTTTCACCAAGCAAAGGGCGAACAGAGTTCGCCCTGAATTGCTAAAATTATACAAGCTTCTTGAGCATACGGAGATAATCCTTGCTCTCAGTCATATTTTCTTCGCCGAAAAGCTCGTCAATATACGCACAAAGGCCATCTATTTCATCACGAATGTATGAAAGATTGAGTGACTCAAATTTTCTAAATACCTTGCGGGCAAGAACATAGTCAAGACCGTCAAGCTCTGTACCGCCTGTTCCGACATAAGCAGGAACAAAGTCACGAAGCTGTTTTACAATACGGTTACCAAAAGCTATGCGGAAATGCTCAATAACATAATCATCCAGAAGGGCAATCTTTTTGAGGTTCTCTTCCGAAACAACAAATTGAACCTTAGCGGCATTGAGGATGTACTCAAAATGTTTGTATGAAATGTATACAGAGTCTGTGAGAGGTGCGTCAAAAGGAACACCCTTTGTGTCGATGTTAATCGGCATAGCACGGTCATAAACCTTATCTGTGATAGCAAATGTCGAGTCATCGTTATTCGCAGTACCGATGTACCACATATTCGGCGGAATTTTGAGCTGACCGTTCACGATATGCTTCGGGTCAGACGGCCAAGAGTTCGGGATGATATCAACAACCCACTCATCTCTTGACGGCATTTCAAGAATTGAAAGCATCTCGGCAAAGTAATACTCAACTCGAGCGATATTCATCTCATCGAGGATTACCGCATAGATGTTTTCGTTATACGATGCCTCATACATTGCACGGAGAAGCTCGGTTTCGTTGAACTTCTTTGTAAATTCGTTGAAGTAACCGAAAAGCTCTGTTCTGTCACGCCATGACGGCTGAACGGAAGCAACGATTGAAGGATTGTTTACAAACTTACCAAAGGCGTAAGCAAGTGAAGTTTTACCTGTACCTGAAATACCCTGAAGGATAATAAGTCTGGTAGATGCAAACGCAGCAACAAAAAGTCTGATAAGCTTAATATCGTAGTAAAGACCAAGCTGTGAACAAGCAAAGAGTCTGAAACGCTCACAGAACTCGGGAAGTGTGATATCGTTGTCATAAACCGGCGGAACATAATCTGCCCAAAGCTGATCGATTTCCGTAAGCTTGTAGAAACGGCTTTCGCCTGTGTCCTCTTCTTCGCCGTTGTTGAGCGACTCGATTTCTTCGCCTGTAAGCTCTGAAATCTCGTTGGGGTTAAGACCAATCTGTGAAACCTTCATAGAGAGAATCTTATCCTTTTCAAGGTTGAGTCTCATAACCTCTTTGTTGAGTGCCTGAACCTCTTTAACAAGAGAATCTGTATCTTTTCTTCTTCTGTGCGAACGAATAAACTTTTTTACAGCGACGACAATAAGCCATACGCAAAGTGCAAGCACAGCTACCAGAAGCACAATGGCAATAATCGCAATTACCCATGCGAGGCCGCCAAGCTCCGTGGTATAGGCATTAATAATGTTTACATAAGCGGAAAAATCAAAGGCATTGCCTACTCCGCCAAATAACCCGGTGATTATTGACCATAATGAGCCAAAAAACTGACCGAGAAATTCAAAAAGAAATTTAAATACTGTATCCACGGTACTTCGTCTCCTTAAAAAAATCTACTCTCATCTTTTGTGTAAGAACACATTTCTAAATTCCTATCTGAAATCTGTCCTTTATGACAGATTCTTCAAGGCGGGCGGCCGATGACCGCCCCTACAGTATGTAACTGTATTTCTTTCTCAGCTTTGATACTGAGAAAGAAATATACCGTTACGATAAACGCTATGAATGCGTTAGGGACAAATTTGTCATAACTTAATCGGAATTATCAGCGGAATTATTGCCATCAGCAGGTGTTTGTACCTCAGGCTCATTTTCCTCCTTGTCCTGATTTTCTCCGACGGAGGCAAGATATTCCTCAATAGCTCTCTTTTTCTGTTCTTCGGTAAGCTCTGCGGAATCAACCGCAAGCTTTGCCTCTTCGAGAGTTTTTTCTTTATTGTAGGCAAGCAGGTTGAGAACAACACGGATTGCTTCATAAACAAAGAAAATAATCATCGGAAGCAGAACGCAGAGGAAAAATCCAAGCTGAGTTCTGATAAAGCTTAAAAAGTTACCCACGCCGCCAATCTTCGTACCTGTGTACTTGGCAACAATAGTCGAAGAGGTTTGAAGATCCTTATCGGGCTCGGGGTTGGTTTTCTTATTGTCACCCTGTGTTCTGTAGTAGGTAATGTTGTCATCCTTAACAACCTCAACAATTCGGTGAGTGTTAAGAACGGACTCACCGTTGACTGTGATTGGGAATGTAACAATGTCACCTTTCTGATATTCATATGAAGGGTCATTTGTAACATCACTGAAAATTAAATCACCAACGTTAATTGTGTCCTCCATTGAATCAGTCTGAACGCTGAGGGGTGCAATGCCGAAAATATTGGGGACCCCTGATGATTTAGATGTTAATGATAATGTAACAATAAGTATTGATACTACCAAAACCAGTATAACAACAATATCTATAATAACATTGATTATCTTTTTTAACACTTTTTTCATGCAAGGGGACTCCGATCAAATAATTTGCTTAATATTATGTTTTACTAACTGTTAATTTATAAATTACTTATCAGCTGTAATTGTGAACTTGATGTTTGGCATCTCGTTACCAGCATTTGCATCCTGGCAATCCTCATCCTGGCCTTCAAACCATACGATAAGCATATAGTACTTAGCATCATTCTGATTAAGAGTACCAGCATTAACAGAGATTGAGTTACTCTTTGTTGAAACAGCTAAATCAGCTGCTTTGATTGCACCTTGTGTGTCTTTTACGCCTTCACCAACATATTCAACAGGATTAGCAGCGTCATCAGCAGCAGCACCGTAAATGTTCTTTCTAAAATCATCAGCACTTACAACCGTTGCATTTTTACGAGCGTCGTCTGCTGTACAATCAGAAGGAACAAGAGCTACACGGAGGTAGTTTTTACCTTTTGTAACAGCTGATTCATTAATTGTTGCTGTAATCTTAACATTATTAGCAGGCTCAGCACCTGTGTTCTTAACATTGAGCATATTGCAGAATACATTGTCTTCAGCAGCAGTTGTACCAACACCAGTAATTTTCTCACCGTTTTTAGCAGCACCTGACAAACCATTATCAGCCTGAGCTTTGTACCAGTTTTCACCGTCATATGATGATGCCGGCTGGAGAAGATTTTTAGCATCATCTGTACCAAAGTTATAGTTGAGGTTGTCTGTCCAAGGAGAAGTTCTGCTTGATACTAAGAGCAATGACTTCTTAGATGTCTGAACAGAGATACCTTTTGCCTGAGTTGTTGTGTCAGTTGTGAACCATGCAAATGTTGCAGTTCCGAGTGCGAGCATTGCCACGAGGAGCATTGCTACGGAAGAGATTAACAATCTCTTTCTTGACGTTGTTTTCATAGAGTAATTCCTCCTAAATAAAATTAATTTTTGTCCCTAAAACACCATAGGGATTTTTTGCTATATCAGTGCCGAGGCACATAATACCAAGTTGATGTAATACTGTACCGAAAATTACGGTTTTGCTGTGGATTCTTCATCGTCACGAACCGAGAACAGCATTCTCATTCTTACATGACCGTTACGGATATCGTCGATACATTCGGGGTCGTTACCCTCAATCCAAATTACGATTGTGTATTTATCAATATCGCCAACCTTGAATTTTTCGGTTGATGTTTTATAAACTTCCTTATCGCTTACAAACTTTGTGCAATCGGTTTCGGCTTTGCTTCTGTCTTTGTACTGACCTTTGCCGTAAATTGAGCTCTTGCCGTTTTTGTAAATCATAACTCGGGTTGCTTCATCTGCCGACTTAGCCGCACCTGTGATTTCAAGCACTGCATCATAGTCAAGCTCAACCTCTCCGTTATTTTTACAATAGAAAGTATAAGCAACATAGTTTTTGCCGTTGTGCGCACCGTCCTTGCTTGTGTCAAGGTCAACAGGAAGCCATGCATATGTAATGTTTGTAACATCCTTAACCTGCTTCGCTGAAAGTGAAGCACACTGAGTTTTGAAATCAGCGTCTTCGCTAAGCACGATACCTTTTTTTACGGCAGGAGAATCAATGCTGATAATCAAGTCGCCCCATTGCGTTACAAGCGTTGAAACAATGAACAGAATAAGAAGAATGATTATGCAGACCGAAAGGATAATACTCAAAAGCCGTCTGCGCTTTTTGTATTTTACAATCTCGATTGAATCATTTTTTACATGAAAATGTTCAATCTCGGCATCCGCCATTTTCTTATCATTTAAGCGACTTAACTCCTCGGGAGTAATCGGTTGTTCAATTTTTGGTTTCTTTTTTCCGAACAAGTTTTTCTCTCCCCTCAAAGTTGTATCCGTTTAACTGTCGGATTGTGCGTATTTCATTAACCCATAATTTTTCTCCTGTCTGAAATCTGCGTTGAATGACAGTTCCTCCAGGGCGGGCGGCCGATGACCGCACCTACGGGATCTTGTTTAATTATGATATTGGTTTATTGTCCTTATCGCATCCGATAAAGCCAAGCTGTACAGAAAGCTGTGCATCCTGAACATCGTCATCACACTCGGGGTCGTTACCCTCAATCCAAAGACGAACTGTTACCTTAACAGGTTCGAGCTGATTAAGATGGAAAAGTCTTGTGTTGTTTGAGTAAACCATTGAACCTGACGGCAAATCAAAGGTTGTCTGTCCGTTTACGGGAGTACTTCTGTTCGGCTCATAAATTGTTGTGCCGTTGCCTGTTCCCTCGGCTGTGAAATCAACTCTTGCACAATTTACTACATCAGCCTTTGCACCGGTTGATTCTGTCGATACCTTTGTACCGTCATCAGCGCCTGCTTTTGTGCTTTCGGTTGTGAGATGAACCCACATTTCCTCGGTTGCGATGAAGTAACATTCAAACTCAAGGTAGCTGTGCTTGTTAGGCTCTCTGACTGTGCCTCTCTGATTGGTGAACTCTGTACCCTCTCTTGTTGTAACAGGGTCAAGCACCGTATCTTCAAGGCTTGAACCGTGCTTTTTAAGGTAATCGTCAATCATCTCGTTCGTGATTACCTTGCCATATTTATCAAGGTCTTTGCCGTGGTTTTCCATACTTACTTTGAGCTGAGCGGCAAGGCTGATATTGAGGTCAAGCTTGTCAACGCCCGCAAAAGTGTTTACCGAGAACCACGCAACCGTAGCTGTCGTCATTGAAAGAAGGGTTATGATTGCAACAAAAACAATCAGCCTTTTTCTCTTTTTAAATGGAACTTTGTCGCTGACCATCTTATCAATAATCCTGTTAAAAAGTCCCATAAAAACCCTCTCCTCATAAAAATAATGTGCTAAAATGACGCACCGCTGTACAAAATATAATAATATTCTATACCTCAAACGCACATTTTGCAATATTTATTTGTCCTCTGTCATTTTTTTTGGATGAATTCACAAGATTTTCACATTACATTTGTGCATTCCTCTAAACTTTTCTTTTTCGATTATATTTTAACGGACTTAATCTGCTTGTCTTTTATTCATATTCTAACCTTTAAAATGATATAAAAAAACAAAAAATCCCCTTTAATTAAGGGGATTTTAGGTTTACAATAATAACAAACGACATTTAATTAAATTTGAGGCAAAAGTTACAACCGTGTAACTTATTTTGTTATATTGCTGTTTTAAATTATTTAATTTTGTTTTCTCACTATTTTGTACTCATCATAAAGTTGAAAGTAATGACAGGTGTCTGTGCTTCGGGTTAAAAACCTTGCCATTTCGTCCTCGTCAAGGTTGATATTGCAATAATCACCGAATTCGTCATCACTGACAAAGTTTGCACAAAATTCGCATTGGTCAGCCATTCTGCTCACCGTCCTTTTTGAGAAACTCATATTTATTGTAGGTAAACGGAACATAATTCTCGAGCTGATTGAAAACCTCTTCTTCGGTATCGGCAATCGTGTAGAGTCTGTTACAGGCATTGGTCATAAACTTTTCACTTACGGCATTGTCAAGCATTGCAAGCATTGAGTTATAGTAGCCTTTTACATTATATATAATGATAGGCTTTGTGTGTCTGTTAAGCTGCTTTAGTGTGAGAACCTCAAAAAATTCTTCAAAAGTACCCATACCGCCGGCACAAATTACAAAAGCGTCCGCTTTATCTTCCATAATACCTTTGCGTTCACGCATTGTATCTGTTACAATAAGTTCAGAGCATTTGTCAAAAACAACACCCACATCAATAAAAAAATCGGGTGTAACTCCGATTGTGTGGCCACCTGCGCTGTATGCGCCTCGGGCAGATGCGCCCATAATACCGTATTTTCCCGCACCGAAAACAAGGTTGTAGCCCTTTTCGGCAATCTTTTTGCCGAGATGCTCGGCAGATTCAAGATAGATTTTGTCAATTTGCTCACTTGATGAGCCAAAAACGCATATATTCATACCTATTTATCCTTTCGCATTTGCGTTGTATTTTTTCTGATTTTATCCAAAACAACCGTCGGTTATCTGAACTTAGTTTGAAGATTGCAACAGATTGCAACCATCCGCAATTAGATTATACATCTCAAATACACGGCGGTCAAGCAGTCAGAACAACGGCAATGCACAATTTACACAGAATTTATTTTTTCAAAACATTCAAAACATAAAAACTTATATTAATCATTTTATTCAACGGAGATTACATTATGTCTGCTACTTCTTCAAAACTCAAAAATCCGAACGATTCAGTTATGAATCAGCGCGTAATCAAGCTTGCGTGGCCGATATTTTTACAGCTGTTGCTCGGCATCTCACTCGGCTATGTTGACACGATTATGCTCTCGAACTACAACGAAACCGCCGTTGGTGCAATCGGCAACGCAAACCAGGTTCTCGGTTTTCTGACTCTTGCCTTTAACATTATATCAAGCGCAACGGGCATAATCGTCAGCCAGTACCTTGGGGCAGGTAAAAAAGAAAAGATGAATATGATTTACACGGTTGCGTTGTCATTCAACTTTGTGCTGAGTATTGTAATCAGCTTTGTTGTATTCATATTCAGCAGAAATCTGCTTGAGGCAATGCAGGTGCCTGCGGCAATGCTTGACGAATCGGATATGTATATGCGAATAGTCGGCGGTACAATCTTTACTCAGGCGCTTATTAATGCTTTTAACTCAATTTTTGCAAGCAACGGCAAAACCGTTTTCGGTATGATTATCGGTCTTGGAATGAACATTATCAATATCTGCGGAAATGCTCTTTTGCTCTACGGACCGCTTCAGGTTCTCGGACTCGGTGCGTCGGGTGCGGCTGTTTCCACATGCGGAAGCAGAGTTATTGCGGTAATTGCATCTGTTATATACTTCTACACGGTTATCAAAGGCAAGTTCAGCCTTAAATATCTTCGCCCGTTTCCGTATGATGTTCTCAAAAGCCTTCTTAAACTCGGCATTCCGACAGCAGGCGAGAACATTTCCTACGACTGTTCACAGCTGTTTTTACAGGCATTCATCAACACAATGGGTATCGTTGCAATCAACGCAAAAATCTACGCTAATATGCTTTCAATGTTCACATATATGATTGCTCTTGCCGCTGCAAATGCAACACAGATTATTGTCGGTCACAGCGTAGGCGCTCACGATTACGATTTTGCATACCGCAGAGTGCTGAAAACTTTGCGTTTCGGTATGATAATTTCAATCTCGGTTGCAATTGTAAACTGGTTGATTTCGCCGTTTACACTCGGACTTTTCACAGGCGATAAGGCTGTTATCGCACTCGGTTCATCGGTTATGTTCATCGCGATTATTCTTGAATTCGGCAGAACAACAAACCTTGTTATAATCAACAGTATGAAAGCCGCCGGCGATGTTAAATTCCCGACTGCACTCGCAATTTTTTCAATGTGGCTTTTGAGTGTCGGACTCGGCTGGCTGCTCGGAATTTATTTCGGAATGGGACTTACCGGAATTTGGATTGCCATGGCTGCCGATGAAATTTTCAGAGGCGTCGTTGTGTTTATCCGCTGGATAAAGGGCGGTTGGAGAGGCAAAAGGGTTGTGCTTGAAGATAAGACAAGTCCAACCGAAACGGCAGAAGTTACGGCTTAATCCGACAAAGGAATATGATACCATAAAATAAAGGAGATCAAAACTATGAATTTTGCGGAATACAATGTTAAGGACGCAAACCTTGAAGAAGTTTTGCTTGCACTCAAGTCGCTTGATACGGTTAAGGCTGTCGCACTCGGCGGTTCTCGTTCAACAGGTGCAAGTGAAGAAAATTCGGACTACGATATTTATGTTTACTGTGCTGAAATTCCGACAGCCGAAACAAGAGAAAATCTCCTCGGAAAATACTGTTCGATTGCAGAATTCGGCAATCATTATTGGGAAAGCGAGGACAACACGGTTATGAATAACGGTGTTCCCGTTGACATAATCTACCGTGAAGTTGACAGATTCGGTCGGTATATTGATACGGTAATCAAGGGTGGCAAGGCTTTTAACGGCTATACAACCGCATTTTGGCACAATATCAAGAACAGCAAGGTTCTTTTTGACAAGACAGGCTCTTTCACAAAATTCAGAGATATGGCGCAGATTGATTTTCCTGAAAATCTCCGCAGTGCGATTATCAAAAACAACCGCAACCTTTTGAACGGAAAGCTTCCGTCATATGACAGGCAGATTAAAAAGGCTCAGGAGCGTGGCGATATCGTCAGTGTCAATCACAGAATCACCGCTTTTCTCGAAAGCTATTTTGATGTTATCTTCGCACTCAACCGTCAGACACACCCCGGTGAAAAAAGACAGGTTCAGCTCTGCAAAAAGTATTGCACCCTCTTGCCAAAGGATTTTGAAGAAAACATAAACGCTCTTATGAAGTCAATCTCAGACGGCGGTTCATATGAAATCGTCACAGCAATGGTCAATAACCTTGATAAAATCCTTAACGATGAATTTAAATAAAAAAGCGGTGTCGGAAAGTTCCGTCACCGCTCAACATTTTCAGCTATATAAAATTCAAATGGAATATTGACATTGCTTTTTGCATAATATATAATAAGAACACAAGGAAAACCGTTAAAAGCGGTTAGTCACAAGGTTTTAAAACGAATATAAAATAATCGTCCGATATTTGAGGCTGTCGGGCGATTATTTTTTTATGCTATTGATGACTTCTGCGAGTGCTATAAGTAAAATTATCAGCAAAACCGATTCAGTCATGCATATCACCCCCTTTCGGGAGTGCTAACCGCCTTAAACTTCCTTGTATTCTCGTATCATATTGTATCAAGCCGGAATTGCAATGTCAACCATAGATAAATACTACGCTTACTTCAGACTCCGTATCTATACATCTCATCAAAAATTTCTTTTGCCGTAACTGCATTGTCGGTTATGGCATTTTTTAATTTGGTGATATTGTCAAACTTCTTTTCGGGACGAATGAAATCAAGCAGACGGACATCGGCTGTCTGACCGTATATTTCACCGCCGTGAAAGTCAGGCATCCATGTTTCGCTCAAAAGCTTTGTTCCTCCGACCGTCGGCTTTACACCGATATTAGTCACACCGCAATAGACCTTTCCGTTTTCAAGCGTAACGGCAGACGCATAAACGCCGTATTTCGGCACGGCAAGATTTTCGGGAAGTTTCTGATTGATTGTCGGAGTACCGAGTTCTCTGCCAAGTCTTTTTCCGTGAGTGATCACGGCAGAAAATCCAAAATGCGAACACAAAAGCTTGTTTGCACGGCGGATGCTGCCCTCACCCACAAGCGAGCGGATAAGTGTTGACGAAACAACATCGCCGCCGTCACGCTCAGGCTCAATCACTTTAAGCTCCGTGCCGTTTTCGTCACAAAGCTTTTTGAGCAAATCGGTATCGCCCTCGCCGTTTTTTCCGAAACGATAGTTAAAACCGCAGACAACAAATTTTGCATTGAGGTCGCCAAAAATAATTTTCTCGACAAAGTCCTTTGCAGACATATTCATCAGCTTTTTAAAATCGGGACTGAAGGTATGTTCAATACCCAGGCTTTCAAGCGTTTTCAGCTTATCTTCCGTTGTCATAAGCGCACCCTTAGAAGATTTTCCGAGAACCTCCTTCGGGCTTTGAGCAAATGTAAAGCACACGGGCAAAAGTCCGTTTTTCTTCTGCTCAACAGCCGAGAGAATAACCCTTCGGTGTCCCTTGTGAAGTCCGTCAAAAAATCCGAGAGCAACGGCAGTATTCAATTTTTCGTGTTCTGAAACAGTAAAATTCTGCATATATATTTCCTATGATTAAATTAAATTTTACCGCTTTTCAAAAGTGCGGCAGTCTTTAAAACGGCAATCTGTGTTTTGGAGTCGGGTATCATATTGTTAAGCACCATTTCAACGGCTTTGTTGAGAGAGATTTTTTCAACATTCAAAAATTCACCCTCGTCAAGCTTTTGCTCGCCCTGTGACTTTACCCGACAGGCATAAAGATGGATAATTTCCGAGGTGTACCCGGGAGACGGATAGACCTGACCGAGAGAAATGTAGGAGTAACCCTCAAGTCCCGTTTCTTCAAGAAGCTCACGCTTTCCGTTTTCAAGCGGAGTAGAACCCTTTTCAAGCTTGCCGGCAGGAAGCTCAAGCACAACCTCCTTGTACGGATAGCGAAACTGCTTTACAAAAGAAAGATTATTGTCCTCATCAAGAGCGGCAACGCATACTCCGCCCGGATGATTGACAACCTCCCTCTTTGACCTTTTACCGTCAGGAAGCTCCACTTCGTCAAGGACTATATGCAGAACTCTGCCGTCAAAAATTTTCTTGCTGTCAAGAGTTTTTTCAAAAAGCTCCATAATTATGCCTCCGTTTTAAAGATTGAATTATCGAAAGGAAAGGATTTTGTTATGCCCGATTATAATGTTTTTCCCGATTACAAAACACGCAAGGAAATCATAAACGAGCTCTGCGACAGGTACAAGTTCATCAAGCATTGCTTTGCCGGAAAAAGCGTGTGCGGAAGAGGTATTGATGTTCTGCACATCGGCAACACCAAGAATCGTGTACTCTACTGCGGTGGTTTTCACGGCTCGGAGTACCTCACAATACTTGCCCTGTTGAAATTTTTTGAAGAATGTTGTGAGGCAATGGAAAGCGACAGAACTGTCGGCGGATGCAAAATCGGGAATTTTTTAAGCATTCGAGGTCTTACGATTGTGCCTTGCGTAAATCCCGACGGCACGGAAATTGCCTTGCATGGCAGTGACGCCGCATTCAAATACAAACCGCTTGTCGAAAAGGTCTGCACCGATACATATAAATGGCAGGCAAATGCCCGTGGAGTTGACATAAATCACAACTTCAATGCGGGTTGGTGCAGGCTTAAACAGCTTGAATTAAAGAACAATATCAAGTGTCCGGCTCCGACAAGATTCGGCGGCAATCATCCCGAAAGCGAACCCGAAACTAAAGCTCTGACAACGCTTTGCCGTAATATTGACTTTGAACGGGCAATCGCTCTGCACAGTCAGGGACGGGAAATTTACTGCTCATTCGGCAGACACACACCCGTTCTGAGCTTTCGGCTTGCGTCAATATTCTCACAGGCAAGCGGCTACAACATAGCCTTTCCCGAGGAGATTGCCACAGGCGGCGGCTTTAAGGATTGGTTCATCGAAAAATTCCGCCGACCTGCCCTCACCATAGAAATGGGGCTCGGCAAAAATCCCCTCCCCCTCTCCGACTTTGAAGAAGAATACAAAATTCTGCAAAACATTCTCTGTCTCGGAGCGGTAGTTTAACTTATCTGATATAATTCAAGGGCAACCTCGGTTGCCCTTGTTTATTTTGTTATTTTTAATAACTTTGATTAATTTTTATCGTCCTCATCATCAAAGAATGAGATTGAGTTTACGATATTGTCAACAGCCTCGTCTGAAATTACATTCGGCTCGTCAAGATATTTTGATCTTTTTTCAATGCTGTCAATAGCCATCTGCATCTGCTCCTGGGGAGTTGACGGTTTTTTCGGAGCGTCGTAAATCTCGTTATCCTCGGGATTTGAGATGTTCACATACTCCTCTTTTTTAGGCTCTTCTTTAACCTCGGGTTCTTCCTCAGGCTCAACGATTGCAGGCTCATTGCCGTCATCGGGGACTTCAACTTCCTCTGTCACATCTTCCGCAGATTCCTCTTTTACGGGTTCTTCCGCTTTTTCGGCAGATTCGTCATTTTTTTTTGACTTGTCAACGCCAAAGTTCGGAGCATCGTAATTTTCGTCAATCTCCTCTGCGGCAGCCATAATTACCTCACCGGGAGCGTCAATCTGTTTTTCTCTTCTCGCCTCGGCAACAGCCTTGAGTTCATCAAGGTGATTTACAGGCTTTTCAACCTTTTCGCTGTCCTCATCAAAATAGATATCATACCATACGAGGAACACATAAATTGTCCAAACTCGTCTGCTGTTATCTTCTTTTCCGCTGAAATGACTGTCGAGCCATGAAACAAGGACATCTGTATTGAAGAATTTCTCGGCAGTTTTGCCCTTGAACTTTGTCTTTACAACATTATAATACTTCTCGTCACGAAGCCATACTCTTGTCGGTACAGGGAAACCGAGTTTCTCTTTTTCGGCAGTAGCCTCAGGCATATGGCGAACTGCAGCCTTACGCATTGCATACTTTGTGTTGTGCTTGTTGCAGCGCAGTTTTGTCGGGAGCGATGACGCAACCTTGAAAACCTCCTTATCGAGGAAAGGAACACGAAGTTCAAGCGAGTTAGCCATACTCATTCGGTCGGCTTTAAGAAGGATGTCACCGACCATCCACATATTGATGTCGAGATACTGCATTTTTGTAACATCGTCATACTTACGGCAACGATAATAATATTTTCTTGTAAGATCCTGTGGGCGTGTTGCAATTGACGGATCTTTCAAAAGCTCCTGCTTCTGCTTGTAGTCATACATAAATGCGTTACCGATATAACGCTCCTCAAGCTTGTCACAGGCACGGATGAGATAATCTCTGCCCTTGATGTCTGGGAGCTTTCTGCAAATTGCTCTTATTGCCTTTCTGATGCAATGCGGGACAATTGTCTGATAAATTTTGAACACTCTCGGATCGTTGTAGCAAGTGTAACCGCCGAACAATTCGTCTGCACCCTCACCCGAAAGGACAACCTTTACATAATGGCTTGCAAGACGGGATACAAAGTAAAGTGCGATACATGACGGATCTGCAAGCGGCTGATCCATATGGTACTGAACAGTCGGAACAGCGTCCCAGAATTCTTCACTTGAGATAAGGTGAGTGTGGTGTTCAACACCGATTTTTTCGCTGAGATTTTTTGCCCAGCTGATTTCATTATATTTTTCGCCAAAGTCAAAGCCGACTGTAAATGTTTTCTGGTCGGCAAAATATGTTGAAACATAGCTTGAATCAACACCACTTGAAAGGAAACAACCAACCTCAACATCGGCAATTTTGTGAGCGTTTACAGAGTTTTCAAAAACCTTTTCAATTCTGTCAACAGCCTCTTCCTCTGTCATTTCTTCATCGGGATTGAAACGAGCCTCAAAGTAACGGGTAGTTTCAACCTCACCGTCCTTATACCAGAGATAGTGACCGGGCATAAGGCAGTAAACACCCTCAAAGAAAGTTTCGGGCGGAACTGCATACTGGAAGGAAAGGTACGAGTCAAGTGCCTTTCTGTTGAATTTCTTTTCAAACTTAGGATATTCAAGAATACTCTTGATTTCACTTGCATAGACAAAGTCATTGCCTATCTGAGTGTAGTGCATCGGCTTAATGCCGAAAAAGTCACGGGCAATAAAAAGTGAGTTATCCTTTGTGTTGTAAATAGCAAAGCCGAACATACCACGGAGTTTTGGGAGCATATCTTCTTTCCACTCTTCAAAGCCGTGAACAAGCACTTCACTGTCTGTATCTGTATAGAACTTATGACCTTTTGCGATAAGTTCTTTTCTCAAATCCTTGTAGTTATAAATTTCACCGTTGAATGTGAGAACAAGGCTTTTATCCTCATTGTATATAGGCTGATGACCTGCACCGAGGTCAATAATGGAAAGTCTGCGAAATCCCATGGAAATATTGTCGTCCGTAAAAAATCCGTCCGAGTCGGGACCACGGTGAGTGATAACCTCTGTCATATTTCTGATGACATCGGCTCTGTTTTCAACCTGTCCCATAAAGCCGGCTATGCCGCACATATCACAATTCCCCTTTCAAGGTAATTTTCAAAATTAACCGCATTAGACTAATGCCCTATTTTAAACATTTTATCACAATTTACTCCCAAATTCAACTGTTTGCAGGCATAAGTTTCAAATCAAAGCAACGCCCCTCAGCCTTTTTTATTCTTTAAGTATTCATCAAGCAAATCCGCTGCATATCTGCACAATTCAGGGCACGGACGGGCGGCATAATATTTTTCTGTTCTCTCAGACGGAGTCGGGGTATCCTTTGCCTTTGCTCTCATACCTAAAAGGTCACGGCAAATGATTGAACCGTTGTCCTCTTTGAACTTTTCGGCAAGCTGCTGAACCTCGGTGTAGACACGCTTTTTGTCGGCATTATCCTTGCTGTCACTGTAACCCCTTGCAAGACCTAAAGCCATATACATTCCCGTAACAGTACCGCAGACCTCACGCATTCTGCCTATTCCGCCGCCAAACGGCGATGCAAGCATAAGAGCAGTCTGTTCATCAAATCCCAAATCGTCACAAAATGCAAGCAATACAGCCTGAGCGCAGTTGTATCCCTGCATAAAATTATTCTTTGCAATTTCACCTTTTGTCATACCAATTTCTCCTTTTATAGGGTTATTTCATATAAGCAAAGTATAGCACCGAAAACCGCATACTGCAACGATTTTTTGCTTGTGAAAGAGATTGCCATATGTTATAATTTAGGGAGTTATGATGATAAATAAATCAATATTGCTTAACCGTAGCGGCGGTCAGTGACCGCCATTCGCTTTGGTTGCAAAACCAAAACGAACAAATATACATCTGCAATAAGCGTTTTAATCAATAACATACGATAAACAAATGGTTTGTATTTAATCGAACCGATTTTACAATCGTTTCGATTGGCGTTCACTGAACGCCGCTACTGTTTGTACAAACGGTAACAATGCTACGCTCGGGCAAAATATGTTGCGGATTTTTCAAACTGTCTGCACGAATAGGGAACGGCGCTACTGATTTGAGTCACAATTTCTCCCACCGATTTAATCAAATACGGTTGCTTTATTCGGCAGAATTGGTATAATAATTTACAGAACATAACTTATTAAAATTCAGACATTAAAGAAAAAGGTGATTAGCATTGTCTTTTCCACAGGATAAAATAAGAAATTTCAGCATTATTGCTCACATTGACCACGGCAAGAGTACGCTTGCAGACAGAATTCTTGAGCAGACCAACTCCGTTTCCGAAAGGGATATGGAGGCGCAGCTGCTTGATGACATGGATCTTGAGCGTGAGCGCGGCATTACAATCAAGGCGAGGGCGGTTAGCGTTATCTACAAAGCCGATGACGGCGAAGAATATCTTTTTAACCTCATCGACACCCCCGGTCATGTTGACTTTAACTACGAGGTTTCCCGTTCACTGGCGGCTTGTGAGGGCGCTATTCTTGTTGTTGACGCATCACAGGGCATTGAGGCGCAGACTCTTGCAAACACATATCTTGCCGTTGACAGCGGACTTGAAATTGTTCCCGTTGTCAACAAAATTGATTTGCCGAGTGCCGATCCCGACAGGGTTATTCAGGAAATCGAAGATGTAATCGGTATTCCTGCCGAGGATGCTCCGAAAATTTCCGCAAAGGCAGGAATCAACATTCACGCAGTTCTTGAAAAGGTTGTTCACGATATTCCTGCTCCGACAGGCGACATCAACGCTCCTCTGCGTGCATTGATTTTTGACAGCTACTACGACAGCTACAAGGGCGTAATTATATATGTAAGGCTCAAAGAGGGACAGATTCACCCTGGCGATGAATTCAAACTTATGGCAACGGGCAGTGTGTTCAATGTTGTTGAGTGCGGACTTATGCACGCAACCGCCCCCGAAAAGACCGACGGTCTTTATGCAGGCGAGGTTGGCTATATCACGGGTTCAATCAAGACTCTTGCAGACGCAAAGGTCGGCGACACGGTTACACTCACATCAAATCCCGCAGAAGAACCGCTCCCCGGCTACCGTGAGGCACAGCCTATGGTTTTCTGCGGTATCTACCCTGTTGACGGCGCAAGATACGGTGACCTTAAAGATGCACTTGAAAAGCTTCAGCTTAACGATGCGGCTCTTTCGTTTGATCCCGAAACATCGGTTGCTCTCGGATTCGGTTTCCGTTGCGGATTTTTGGGACTGCTCCACATGGAAATCATTCAGGAGCGACTTGAAAGAGAATATCAGCTTGACCTCATCACAACCGCACCGAGTGTAATTTACAGAATCACACGCACAGACGGCACAGTTGAGATGATTGACAACCCGACAAACTACCCCGATCCGTCACTTATTCAAATGGCGGAAGAGCCTGTAACAGACGCTCACATCTATGCACCTAAGGAATATGTCGGCAATATTATGGAGCTTTGTCAGGACAGACGGGGAACTTTTGTCGATATGCAGTATATTGATGCCGACCGTGTTGATTTACACTATGTACTTCCGCTTGCTGAGATAATCTACGACTTTTTCGACACGCTCAAATCACGAACAAGAGGTTATGCATCATTCGACTATGAGCTTAAAGAATATGTTCAGAGCAACCTTGTTAAGCTCGATATTATGCTCAACGGCGAGGTTGTCGACGCACTTTCGTTCATCATTCACGCCGACAAGGCATATTCAAGGGCAAGAAAGATGGCTGAGAAGTTAAAGGAAAAGATTCCGAGACAGCTCTTTGAAATTCCGATTCAGGCTTGCATCGGCGGTAAAATTATTGCCAGAGAAACCGTAAAGGCTATGCGTAAGGATGTACTTGCCAAGTGCTACGGCGGTGATATTTCCCGTAAGAAAAAACTCCTTGAAAAGCAAAAAGAAGGTAAAAAGCGTATGCGCCAGCTCGGTTCTGTTGAAGTTCCGCAGGAGGCATTTATGGCGGTTCTCAAGCTTGATACGGATTAACGGTGAAGATATGAAAGAACTTGCTATGTTTTACAACTTTTCGGACGAAAGACTTCGCAAGGCAAAGTTTGCACTTATGCCGTTGAAAATTCAGGTTAAAAAGGTTGAAAAAGAAGATTTCAATCAGCCTATCGGCTACCTTGCAGGTATCAAGGGCGTTGAGCCTGCGGCAGAAAAGTTTGACGGTGACGGCTTTGACGAAGAAATGATTGTCATGCACAATTTCACGAATAAAACGATTGACTCGCTCATCAAGGCACTGAACAAGTGCGGTGTCGGACGAGTTCCGCTCAAGGCGGTTATTACTCCCACAAGCAAAGACTGGGACAGTCTGACGCTTATCAAAGCACTTAAAGCCGACCACGAGGAAATGCTTAAAAAATTGAAAACGAAAAGTTGAAAATGGAAAATAAATGTCGGGAAGACAGTTTGCAAAATGCAAAACAATGTCTTCCCGACTGTTTTTATATATAAAAAGTGTTTTTTGAGTATGGAAGTTCTTTGAATTTTGTAGGATTTTATATCGTTCATTACAACAACTTCGCCCTGATTTTGATAATATCTTTCTGACTTAAACCAAGCCTTATAAAATATTTTTCCGTGTTTCCAAATTCGTCACGAAATTTTTTCAAAAATTTTCTCATATAATCTTCGCAAGGCGTGACTATATTCATATTCAAATCAGTATTTTCACGGAGATAATCAAGTTTTTTCCGTATGTAATGTTTCGTCAAAACATAGTTTTCAACAATGTCATCATCAGACACACCTGCGTGTAAAAGCAAAATCGCCGAAACAACACCGCTTCTGTCCTTGCCGGCCGAACAATTAAAAATGACACCGTTCGGTGCATTGGCAATACATTCAAAAACATTTTTCATACTCGGCGAAACGGCTATTTTTAGGTAACTGTTCGGAACTTCTTTCGCTGAATTTGGCACTGCACTACCCTCAATTATAGGATAATTATAATAATTCAATCCTCTGACACAAGCAAGGCTGTTCGGCTTGTTGAGAACATCATCGGCAGTACGCAAATCTATTACCGTTGTAATTTTATGAGCAAACAAAAACGAACTATCCTGTTTGCTTGCGTTAAGCTGTTCGTCACTTCTGATCAACGAAAATTTCTTCGTAATATCGCCGTCAGAAGTATTGTAACCGCCCAAATCTCTGGTGTTTTGTGTAGATTTAAGCAAACTTTTATACAAGCACATTACAAGCCTCCGTTTTTGAAGTTTTTAATACAGTGATGACAATACACCGTTTTTATCTCATTAAAACATATATATTAAACAAATTCTATTTATCAAGTCGGGACTGAAAATCTATTTCACAAACGAACTATCTTCCCGACCGCAATTTTCCATTTTCAATTTTCAATTTTCAACTTTCAATTTTTAAGAATTTTCTCAATCAATTGTGCAACACCATCGTTATTATTTGACGGGATTACAATATCGGCACGGTCAAGGCATTTTTGACTTGCGTTTTCAACAGCCGCACCAAGTCCCGACTCGGCAATCATGTCGGCATCGTTATCTGCATTTCCGCAGGCGCAGACATTTTCCATGCCGATATTCAAAAAGTCACACAAACGCAGGAGTGCCTTCGCCTTTGATGCCTCTGCCGACATAATCTCAACAAAATGGTCGGTTGAAGTCGTAATTTCAACGCTGTTGCAAGCCTTTTTGATACTGCTCCACAGCCTGTTGCGAAGCTTTTCGTCCGTACTTATAATGCTGATGAGGTCAAGCTCATTTCTATGCTTGCTCAAAAAGCTTCTCATATCGACAATCTTGCCGTGGCATGAACGGGTGTATTCAAAATATTCAGGCTCACAGCCGTAGTCAAGCGGTCTATGCACATATCTGACATCGGCATATGTAAATCCGTCAATAAATCCCTCAAGAATAACATCGTCATTACGCACAGCACCGAGAATTTTCAACACATCATCGGGTAAAATCAGCGAACGGTGAACCGTTTTACCGCACTTGCTTATTACAGCGCCGTTCGAGGTAATCACATAGTCCAGACCGACAATGTTCATCACGCTGTCGGGCCTCATAACGAACGGTCTGCCGCTTGCCGCAACAACGGTTATTCCGCTTTTAATCGCAGATTCAATGGCAGTTTGCGTTCGTTTGCTCAAGGTGTCGCTGTCGGCAAGAGTTGTGCCATCAAGGTCAAGTGCAATCAGCTTAATATCTTTCATCTTATCCATACAAATCCCTCTGTCAGATTTTCTTCGGGCAAAATCCGTTCATACAGCATTCTTCACATTTTGCCTTTCTTGCGGTGCAGACTGCTCTGCCGTGCAGAACAAGTCGGTGACAAAAGTCATTGCTTTCATCGGGCGGCAAAAGCTCACGCAATGCAAATTCAATCTTTTTTTGATCCTTTAAATCATGAAGTCCGAGCCTTTTTGTAATGCGTATGCAATGTGTATCAACCACAACCGCAGGCTGACCGAAAATGTCACCGCACACAAGATTTGCGGTTTTTCTGCCGATTCCGGGGAGTTTTGTCAAATCGTCAATATTATCGGGAACGACACCGCCAAAATCGTCACAAAGCATTCTTGCCATTTCAACAATATCTTTTGATTTAGTCTTATAAAGTCCGCAGCTTTTTATATACTCAGCAACTTCTTCGGGAGTTGAGTCGGCAAAATCCTGAGCCGTTTTGAACCTGTCAAACAACGAAGGAGTGACCATATTAACCCTTGCGTCCGTGCATTGAGCGGCAAGCCTTGTTGCAATGAGCAGCTGCAACGGATCTGTGTAGACAAGCGAACATATTGCGTCGGGATATTCTTTTTTCAAGGCATGAACAGCGTTCACGGCAATTTCTTTTTTAGTCATAAATTCACCCCGTAATTTTAAAAAATGCAAAAAAATGCGATTAAATACTGTTTTCTTCAGTATAACACAAAAATTCTGCTATTGCAATCAGGATAAAAAACTGGTACAATAGACACATAAAAGTTAGAAATTTGTTTCGGAGGACAAAACATGTACAATAATTACATTTTTGACTTATACGGCACGCTTATCGACATTAATACAGATGAATGGAACGATGATTTGTGGAAGAAAATTGCAATTCTCTATGCCTACAAGGGTGCACACTACACATATGACGAGCTTAACGAGGAGTACGACAGACTTGTTCAGTCTGAAAAAAAGACTGTTCTCAAAAAGTCTCCCGACACAAAAGTTGTTGACATTAAAATTGAAAAGGTTTTCCGTAAGCTTTTCTCACAGAAAGGCGTTAAGGTTACAAAAGCCGAGGTACTTTTTGTTGCCGAAGCATTCCGCTGCTACTCAACAAAGTACATCAAGCTTTATGACGGTGTACTTGATCTTCTTGACACTCTCAAGGCAAAAGGCAAAAAGGTTTATCTTCTCTCAAACGCACAGCGTTCATTCACAGAAAATGAGCTGAATATGTTTGATCTGACAAAATATTTTGACGGCATTTGCATCAGCTCTGACGAAGAATGCTCTAAGCCTGACGAAAAATATTTCAAAACACTTTTTGACCGTTACGGACTTGAAAAGAGCGAGTCAATTATGATTGGCAACGACTATATCAGCGATATCGGCGGTGCGGCTGATTTCGGTATTGACAGCCTGTACATTCACCAGAGCATTTCACCCGAGATTGACGGCGAACTCCGCAGTACATATAAGGTTATGGACGGCGATGTGTTCAAAATCAAGAAACTTATTGTATAGTAATAAAAGGATTCAACTGCACCTGATTTTACGGGTGCAGTTTTACTATAGGGTGATAATATGGATTGGCTTAACATTTACGGATTGCTTATTTTGGTGGTCATTATGATTCCCAACATTATTTATGCAATAAAATGCAAAGACGGATTTCAAAATAAATTTGAGAACAAAACACTTGAATTGTTTGAACAAATCAGCAGATTTGGTTCATTCGGCTTTATGGTAATCAATGTGCTGTATTTTGGATTTTGGTTTAACAATGCACTTTCGGTTTATCTGACAGTCAACGGCTTTCTCGTGTCGCTTTACTGCATAATTTGGTTTGCTTGCGGCAAGTCCGAATCGCTTTTTAAAGCTCTTGCTCTCTCAATAATCCCATCTGCAATATTTATTTTCAGCGGTATAATGCTACTGCACATTCCGCTCATAATCTTTTCAATACTTTTCGCAGTCTGCCACATCACAATCAGTTATAAAAATAGTATCTTATAGAGCTATACGAATATTTTAATTAAAATTTTGCACACTATAACAAAGGAAGTGTGCAGATGAAACGCAAAGTACCCGATTACAAAAAGATTTTAACACCAAGTGATTTAGAGCTTAACACATGTTCAAATCAGGATTGTACAGGGCTAATCCCAACAGCAGTCAAAAATCCCGCTGAAGCAGATTCCTACGAAGAACTCTATCCCTACATCAGCGGTGTATCACCGCACCATGTTCGAGAAGATAGTTTGAAAAGCGATAAGCTCTAATACCCGAGGTAAGTTATCATTTTACCTAACTGCTCGTTATGCGGTGTAGCACCGCACCATGTCCAAGAAGATAGTAAAGATAAGGAACAACTTTAATCCCGAGATGTACTATATTCAGATGGCACTAAAGACCAATCAAAAAACAGCGGAAGCAATGTGTTTGTGCATTACTTCCGCTATTATAATTGTAAAATAATTTAAAAAGGTAACAAAAAAGCACCACATAATGTGGTGCTGAAAGTTCAAATGAACCACCGATTACTCGGTGTATATAAAAGGGCAAACACCCTGAAAACTGAATAAAGGAAAGAAGATTAAGAAGAAAGATTAGTTAA